>Ga0065711_1006355_pt1 | contig 18991 bp, 10 predicted proteins | sample Hoacrofraction12_FD_59098 | JGI IMG/M metagenome (GOLD analysis project Ga0065711, IMG submission 59098) | Hoatzin crop microbial communities from Cojedes, Venezuela - Epithelial fraction 12 v2 (version 2) | ecosystem: Host-associated > Birds > Digestive system > Esophagus > Crop | place... | reverse complement strand
AATGTCGGTCTTGTGGCATCGCTGATGGACATGCGTAACCGTCCCCGCCATTTCACCGGCTCGCGCACACTCTCCATCCTCTTCTCGTTCGTGATGATGCTTTTCAAAAGGAAAGAGTTTAAAATGAACCTGAAAATAGGCACCGACGAGGTGAAAGGGAGAATAATGACCGTATGTGTGGGAAATGCAAGGGGCTATGGACTGACACCAAACGGCGTGCCATACAACGGACTCTTAGACGTGAGCGTGGTGTCGAACCCCATTATCACCCAATTGCTGCAAGGCTTTTACCTGCTGCTAAACAACCGCATACTGAATCACCGCAACGTGAAACCGTTCCGGGGCAAGAAAGTGATAGTGAAAGACGCGGGGAAATCGCTCGTCGGCATTGACGGACGACTCATAGACACACCGGATGGCGAATTCGAAATTGGAGTAGAACAAGAAAAAATCAACTTTATAATACCATAGTGCGCAAGCGTGACTTGCTATTCAAAGGATGCCAAGGCGAGCCGTCCAATTGCGGCATCGCCTCTAATCGTCGTCAGACGATAAGCACCGCTTGCGGTGCATAATTGTCAATTGTCAATTGTCAATTATCAATTGTCAATTAGCGAGCTCCGCTCGCTATCCCGTTCGCGATGTTTCGCGCAGCTTCTGCTCATCAATGATTTTTATTTTCCTTCCGTCGGTAGTAATCATTTTATCCGATACGAAAGATGAAAGTGTGCGTATGGCATTAGCGGTGGTCATGTTCGACATGCAAGCGATGTCCTCTCGGCTGATATATATGCTCAGTGTGTGCTGGTCCTGTTCGTATCCGTATGTCTCTTCCAAGAACAGCAGTGTCTCGGCCATTCGTCCTCTCACATGTTTCTGTGTCAGTGTCACCGTGCGGTTGTCGGCATGTCCTAAATATCCGCAGAGGTCTTTAATCAGGCAGAGCCCCACTTTGGGGTTCTCGTTAACCAGTCTTTCCAATAAAGTCAAGGGCACGGCCGCAATCACGCAGTCTTCAAAAGCCGCCGCTGTGGTCTGGTATTTATCGCCTGTGAAAAAAGCACGGTATCCGAAGAGCTCTAAGGGTTTGATAAGGCGCACTATGGAGTTGCGGCCCACGTCGCCGCTGAGATAAACCTTCACCTTTCCTTGCATGAGACACATCATAAACTCCGGGCCGGCGCCCTCGTCATGAATAATCTCATTCTTTTGGTAAGTGTTTATCTGTATTCGCTGAAGAAGCAGAGTGCGCTGGTCTGCAGTAAGCACATCCCAAATCTGGGATATGGCACGTGCCGTTTCCAGCTTGTCGTATGCGTGAGAGTTAATAACCATCCTTACAAATCTTTTTACCTTTTAATCCTACTCTTGGATAATTCCGCTGCAAAGTTAACAAAAAAAATCAAAATGTAATATCTTCTTTGCAAAAAAGTGGGAAAAAGTGAAAAAAATCTACCTTTTTCCGCATTTTTTGTGCTTTTTATATAAAAAAACACCGATTTTTTTTGTCAGGTCGCAAAAAAGTTGTAACTTTGAAATCGAAAACAGAGGCAGGAGGAAAGCAGATGCTTTTCACCCGCTCGGATATGTAGAATTAACCAATTAAATATTATTACGAAAGCCTATGAGCTATTTGAAATTTGAGAAAAACGTGATGACTAACCTCGAAGAGTCGCTTCAGAGGGAATTGTTGCGTACAAACCGCTCAGGTGCTTACTCGTGCTCCACAATCGTTGACTGCAACACGAGGAAGTATCATGGACTGCTCGTCGTGCCGGTACCGGAGCTCGACGATGAGAACCATGTGCTCCTCTCTTCGCTCGACGCCACCGTGGTACAGCATGGGGCTGAGTTCAACCTCGGACTGCACAAGTACAGCGGCAACAATTACAGCCCCAAGGGGCACAAGTACATCAGGGAGTTTGATTGCGACAAAGTACCAACAACCGTTTACCGCGTGGGAGGAGTAATCCTGAAAAAGGAGTTCCTCTTCCAGAACTATGAGGACCGCATCCTTATACGCTACACGCTGGTTGACGCACACAGCGAGACGCTGCTCCGCTTCAGGCCGTTCTTGGCATTCAGAAGCGTGAGGCAGTTTACTCACGAGAACGCAGTGGCAAGCCGTGAATACACGGTTATCGACAACGGTATTAAGACGTGCATGTACGCCGGTTACCCCGACCTCTATATGCAGTTCTCCGTGCCTTGCGAGTTCCATTTCCAGCCTGACTGGTATCGCGGAGTGGAATATCCCAAGGAGCAGGAGAGGGGATACGCCTCGAATGAGGACCTCTATGTGCCGGGCTATTTTGAGATGCCGATAAAGAAAGGCGAGAGCATCGTATTCGCCGCATCGACATCGGAGACCAACGTTCACACCGTGGCGAAACTCTTCGACAAGGAGGTGGAGCTGAGAAACCCGCGCGACAACTTCTTCCACTGTCTCGTGAACGCCGCACACCAGTTCCACAGAAGAGAGAAGAACGACGACCGCTACATCATCGCCGGATACCCGTGGTTCAAATGCCGCGCGCGCGACACCTTTATCGCACTCCCCGGACTGACACTCGCCATCGACGAGCCAGACTATTTTGAGCTTGTGATGAAGACTTCGGCAAAGGCCATGAACGAGTTTATGGACAAGAAGAAGAAACCGCTCGGCAAACTCGCTGAGATTGAGCAGCCCGACGTGCCTCTGTGGTGCATCTGGGCACTGCAGCAGTATGCCAAGGATGAGGGCGACAAGAAATGCATCACCAAATACGGCAAGCTGATAAAGAAGATCATGAACTTTATCATCGAAGGCAAGCATCCCAACCTGAAACTCGAGGACAACGGACTCCTCTCGGCACAGGGACGCGACAAGGCCTGCACCTGGATGAACTCATCCGCCAACGGCCGCCCGATAGTGCCGCGCACAGGTTTCATCGTGGAATTCAATGCCTTATGGTATAATGCGCTGATGTTTACCGCACGCTTGGCAGAGCAGAGTGGAGAAACGGAATTGGTGGAAAAACTGCAAAAGGCTGCGGAGAAATGCAAGGAGTCGTTTGTCAGCACCTTCCTCAACGAGTATGGCTATCTCTACGACTATGTTGACGGCAATATGACGGAGTGGAGCGTAAGGCCGAATATGATTTTCGCCGTCGCACTCGACTATTCGCCACTCGACCAAAAGGCACAGAAGAGCGTGCTCGACATCTGCACACGAGAACTGCTCACACCTAAGGGACTGCGCTCGCTCTCACCGAAGAGCGGAGGCTACAACCCGATGTATGTGGGACCGCAGGCACAGCGCGACTACGCCTATCACATGGGCACCGCCTGGCCATGGCTCGGAGGCTTCTATCTCGACGCCTGCCTGAAGATCTACAAGCGCACGAGGCTCAGCTTCGTGGAAAGGCAGATGGTGGGATACGAGGACGAGATGTCGCAACACTGCTTAGGAACAATCTCGGAGGTTTACGACGGCAACCCGCCATTCAAGGGAAGAGGCGCAATGTCGTTCGCCATCAATGTGGCTGAGCTCCTGCGCACACTCAAACTGCTCGAGAAATATACGTATCAATAACCCAAAAAAGGAGAAACAATGAAAGTATTAATGTTTGGATGGGAGTATCCTCCCCACGTGTATGGCGGATTAGCTACCGCCAACTATGGCATCTCCGAGGGTTTGCACGCACAGCCTGACATGCAGATCACGCTCTGTCTGCCGAAGCCTTTTGGAGATGAGGACCGTGAGCCGGCAAAAATAGTGGCTATGAACTCCGTGCCTATAGCATGGAGGGATGTTGACAGGGACTATGTGGAAAAGAGAGTGGGCAATATCATGAACCCCGACGACTATTTCAAATACCGCGATCATATATACGCCGACTTCAACTATATGCACGTCAATGACTTAGGGTGTATGGAGTTCGCCGGCGGATACCCGGGCAACCTGCACGAGGAAATCAACAACTACTCGATTATCGCCGGTGTGGTGGCAAGGTCGGAAGACTTCGACATCATCCACGCACACGACTGGCTGACTTATCCCGCGGGAATTCACGCTAAGCAGGTGAGCGGAAAACCTCTCTGCATACACGTGCACGCCACCGACTTCGACAGAAGCCGCGGAAAGGTGAACCCCACGGTGTATGGAATAGAGAAAAACGGTATGGACAACGCTGACTGCATTATGTGCGTGAGCGAGCTGACAAGGCAAACGGTGATTTATCAGTATCATCAGGACCCGAGGAAGGTGTTTACAGTGCATAATGCCGTGTATCCTCTGAAACAGGAATATCAGGAGATACCGAGACCCGACCACACGAATAAAGACAAGGTGGTGACGTTCCTCGGACGTATCACAATGCAGAAAGGACCGGAGTATTTCGTTGAGGCTGCCACAATGGTGCTGCACCGCACACGCAACGTGCGCTTCTGTATGGCAGGAAGCGGCGATATGATGGACGCGATGATTTACCTCGCAGCAGAGAGAGGCATCGCCGACAGATTCCACTTCCCCGGATTTATGAGAGGAAAAGAGGTGTATCAGTGCCTCAAAGACTCCGACGTGTATGTGATGCCCTCCGTGAGTGAGCCCTTCGGCATCTCGCCGCTCGAGGCTATGCAATGCGGAACGCCTACAATCATCTCGAAACAGAGCGGATGCGCGGAAATACTCACCAACTGCTTCAAAATCGACTACTGGGATATCCACGCCATGGCCGACGCCATCTACAGCATCTGCCACAACGACAGCCTCTTCAAATATCTGCAAAGAGAAGGCAAGAACGAAGTGGACCAGATTACCTGGGAGAAAGTGGGACTGTGGATAAGAGAACTCTATGAGCGCACGCTGGGCTGGAGATAATTAAAATTGACAATTGACAATGGGCTTCGCCGACCTTTCTCACGCTCGGCAAAGTAAGCAAGCTTCCTTTGCTCTCGCTTAACCGAAAGGTTGACAATTGACAATTAAGCACCGTTCCGGTGCAAGTGCCCTCCGCAAGGAGCAGTCCCGGCTGGGCCGGGTTAGTCCTAATGTAAGAAAAGGGCAGTTTGGCCTGATTAAATTTAAATTAGTAATTTTTTTTAGAATTAATATGAAGACGATTTGTTTATATTTTGAGATACACCAGATAATTCATCTCAAACGTTACCGTTTCTTCGATATCGGTACCGACCACTATTACTATGACGACTACGAGAATGAGCGCAGCATCACCGACATCGCTGAGCGCTCATACATGCCGGCACTCAACGTCATAGGCGACATGATTGCAAAGCACGGCGACTATTTCAAAGTGGCTTTCTCACTCTCCGGAGTGGGCATCGAGCAACTCGAGATGCACGCACCGCAGGTAATCGAGAAACTGCAAGAACTCAATAAGACGGGATGTGTGGAATTCCTCGCTGAGCCATATTCCCACGGTCTTTCATCCCTCGCCAACGAGGAGAGCTTCGCCGCAGACGTGAAAAAGCAGGTGACGAAAATGCAAGAGTATTTCAACCAGACACCGACGGTGCTCCGCAACTCTTCCCTCATCTATAGCGATGACATCGGAGGACAGGTGGCTGCCATGGGATTCAAAGGTATGCTTACTGAAGGCGCAAAACACGTGCTCGGCTGGAAATCACCGCATTACGTGTATCACTGCGCTATAGCCCCCAACCTGAAACTCTTGCTTAGGGACGTGAACCTCAGCGACGACGTGAGTCTGCGCTTCAACAACAGCAGCTGGGACGGCTATCCACTCTTCGCCGACAACTATATCAACCGCATCGCCTCATTCCCCGAGGAGGAGCAGGTGATAAATATCTTTATGGAACTCTCCGCACTCGGCATCGCACAACCGCTGTCGTCGAATATCCTGGAGTTCCTCCGCGCCATTCCCGACTGCGCAAAAGAGAAGGGCATCACCTTCTCCACTCCGTCGGAGATTTGCGCTAAGATGAAGAGCGTTGACCCGCTCAACGTGCCTGACACTCTCTCATGGGTGGACGAGGAGCGCGACGTGAGCTGCTGGTTGGGCAACCAGATGCAAAGAGAGGCTTTCGACAAACTCTATGGCATCGCCGACCGCGTGAGAATCGCCAACGACCCGCGTATCAACCAGGACTGGGACTATCTGCAGGCAAGCAACAACTTCAGGTTTATGACCACCAAGGCCTCCAACGTGGGTCTCGACAGAGGCATCTACTCAAGCCCCTTCGACGCTTTCACCAACTATATGAACATTCTCGGCGACTTCATCAGCCGCGTGAACAACCTCTATCCGCCAGAAATCGATAACGACCAGCTCAACTCACTGCTCACCACTATCAAGAACCAGGGCGACGAGATTGAGATGAAGAACCTCGAAATTTCACGTCTGCAAACGAAACTCGCCAAAATGGAGGAGTCGGAAGACAAACTGAAAGAGAAGGTGGAGAAAGAAAAGGCAAAAGCAGAGAAAGAGAAAGCTAAAGCCGACGCTAAGAAACCTTCTAAAAAAGCAAAGAAAGAGGAAGAGGCGCCTGTAGAGGCTGACGCCTCTACAATTGACAATTGACAATTGACAATTATAAAAAATTCCTGTCCACCGGGCAGGAATTTTTTTCACCTTATTAATATACGTACTGATATTTAAGATTACGAATGTACGAATTTTTTACGAAACCACGAGTTCGGAACTGACGGTTTCGGATGCAAAGGTGATAATTTTTTTCGTTTTAATGCATAAAAGAGCTAAAAAATTGCGCAAATAATAATTTTTTTGTATTTTTGCAGCGGTAAAAGCTAAGTATCAACAAACTAAATAATTAAGATTATGAAAAAATTCATTGTTATGGCATTAGGGATGCTCTTCACGCTCCCTGGTTTTTCACAAGACCAAATCGTGGGTAAATGGAATGCTTCCGACGGCGAGGCAGTCGTGGAAATGTATAAGGTAAAGGACGCTTACTACGGAAAAATCATTTGGATGAAAGACGGAGTGAATGCTGACGGCACTCCTAAGGTTGACAAGCACAACCCCGACGAGAGCAAAAGAACAAAAACGATTAAAGGCCTGAATATCGTCACTGGTCTGAAATACAACAACGGCGAGTGGACAGACGGAAAAGTATATGACCCGCATTCAGGAAGATCTTACAAATGCAGCGTGAAACTCGAAGGCGGCAAACTGAAGCTGAAAGGCAAATGGGGACCGTTCTCGAAAACTCAAACGTGGACTCGAAAGAAGTAATTCGAACTTGATAGTAAAAGGCATCAACGAGCCGATTTTGCAGAAGATGGAATCGTGAGGTGGTGTCGCGAAGTTAAAATTGGGTTTATATGAAAAGATTTCTATTGGCAATCGCCGCTTTGACGGCATCTCTTAACATCGTCGCCGCTGATAAGGTTTGTTCCGTGTCGGTGAGCGGCATGAGCACCACAATGTCAAACGGCACTGTTACCATCGGCATCGACAGCAAAGGGCACGTTACGACCTATAAGTTTAAGGGTCAGCAACTTGTATCATCGGCAAACAACGGTATCTATCTCGACTATAATACCACTGCCGCTGCCGTGCCATCGTTCTCGTCGGTGCAGATAATCAAAGACACGGAAGACTGCTGCGAGGTGCTTTATACCGACAACACCAGCGATGTGCAGTTTTCCGAGGGCTTTATCATGAGGAAAGACATCCCCGGACTCTATATCTATGTCATCGTCAACGGCACCGCAGCCTCGGCATCCACAGAGGTGAGAGAAGCGAGGGTGGTGAGCAGGCTCAACACCAACTTCTCCTATTGCTATGTAAGGGATGAGCAGCAGGCGACAATGCCCACAGTGGAGGAGATGGAGGCTGCCGACGCCAACCCGATACAGGATGCCACATACCAAATCAACGACTCCGTGATTTACACGAAGTATGACTGGGCAAACTATATCGACCGCGACAGCGTGCACGGTCTCTTCCGTCCTAAAGTGATGAACGACAAGGGTATAGGTTTCTGGAACATCCCTTGCTCGTATGAGTGGATAAACGGCGGACCGATGCGACAGGAACTGATGGTGCACACCACCAACAAAACCCCGCTTACCCTGCAAATGATTCAGGGAGAGCACTTTGGGGCTGCTCCACGACTGTATGCCAACGGCTCGAAGAAGATTTACGGACCGTTCCTGACATACGTGAACTACGGACTGCTCGAAGATTGTATCGCCGATGCCAAGGCAGTGGCGCATCAGCAGAAAGAGGAATGGCCGTTCCAATGGTTTGAGAATGAGCTCTATCCCACCGTCAGGGCAAGCGTGAGCGGCAAGCTGAACGTTACTACCGGACAGGCTTGCGACTCCGTGAAACTGATTCTCGGGGAGCCGGGCATCGACCTCCTCGACCAAGGCAACGGATACGCCTTCTGGACACTCTCACGCAGCGACGGCTCATTCACTATTCCGAATGTGCGCCCGGGCACTTATACCCTCTACGGCTATGCCACGAAAGGCGACGTTACCGATGAGCTGCAAAAGACCGACATCACCGTGGGCACCGACGACATCGACCTCGGTACCATCGACTGGACGCCGACAATGTATGAGCACACCATCTTCAGAATAGGCGAGAACAACCGCCTCTCCGACGGATACAACCTCTCCGACACCTGTAGAATGTACGGACTTTGGAACTATACACCGAAGTCGCTCACATTCACAGTAGGGGAGAGCGACCCCAAGAAAGACTGGTATTTCGCACAGATAGGCAGCGGCACGTGGACGATAAAATTCAACTGCGACGAGACATACACCGACTCCGCCCACCTCACCATCTCTGCGGCAGCAATGACAAGCAAGCCGAAACTCACCGTGAAACTCAACGGCTCGCAAGTGGATAAGCAATGGAGCACCGACATCAACGACGGCGCCATTTACCGCAGTGCCACACAGAGCGGAAGGCACGGACTCCACACCTTCAGCTTCCCGGCATCGAAACTCAAACAGGGCTCCAATACCATCGCCCTCACACAGAGTGCTGGAAACCACGGCGGCCTGATGTATGATTGCATCAAGCTCGAGGCCGGCGCCAAGGTTGTGAGCGGCATCGCAGAGGTTTCCGCCGGAAATGTCAGCCGCGCCAAAGGATATTATTATCTCAATGGCATCAAGGCCGGCGATGATTATAACCAGCTGCCCGCCGGAATCTATATTTCTGGTGGAAAGAAAGTGCTGAAATAAAGTACTCTTGAAACTATTCATCATAGAATCCGCTGATTATCGCCAAGATTTTCAGCGGATTCTCTTCTTTTTAGCATAGAATCCGCCAATTATCACCATTATTTTCAGCGGATTCGTGCCTTTTTAGCATAGAATCCGCCAATTATCGCCACTATTTTCAGCGGATTCGTGCCTTTTTAGTATAGAATCCGCCGATTATCGCCATTATTTTCAGCGGATTCGCACCTTTTTAGCATAGAATCCGCCAATTATCGCCATTATTTTCAGCGGATTCGCACCTTTTTAGCATAGAATCCGCCAATTATCGCCACTATTTTCAGCGGATTCGCACCTTTTTAGCATAGAATCCGCCAATTATCGCCATTATTTTCAGCGGATTCGTGCCTTTTTAGCATAGAATCCGCCAATTATCTCCATTATTTTTAGCGGATTCGTGCCTTTTTAGTATAGAATCCGCCGATTATCGCCATTATTTTCAGCGGATTCGTGCCTTTTTAGGGTAGAATCCGCTAAAAATCCATATTATTTTTGGCGGATTCAGAAAAAATCTGTAACTTTGCCCCCAAAATAAATACTATTATGGAACTTATAGGCAGGAAATTTGAACGGGAGATACTCAGGAAGGCATACGAGTCGAAGCAGCCGGAGTTTATTGCCATATATGGCCGTCGCCGTGTTGGTAAGACGTACCTCGTGAGGGAATACTTCAAAGACAGGTTCACTCTCTATGTAACTGGTTTGGCAAATGCCAACAAAAGTCAGCAGATTGTGAATTTTCACAACGGCATCGTGAATATCGATGAAAGTAGGAGTGCCAACCCCATACCTTCCAATTGGCTGGGTGTATTCGATGAACTGTCGTCCACATTGGAAAAGATGGGCAAGTCGAAGGAGAAGAAGGTGATTTTCATTGATGAGGCTCCTTTTATGGACACTCCGAAATCGGATTTCATCACTGCCTTGGAGCATTTCTGGAATGCCTGGGCAGCAGGGCGCGATGACATCCTGCTTATAATTTGCGGCTCGGCATCCTCGTGGATAGTAAATAAGGTAATCAAAAACCACGGAGGACTCCACAACCGCCTTACATATAAGATAAGGCTGCTGCCGTTCACGCTCGCTGAAACGAAAGAGTTCTTGGAAAGCAAGAATGTGAGGTGGGTAAACAAATCCATTGCCGAGTGCTATATGATAATGGGCGGGCTGCCGTATTATCTGAATTACATCGACCCCAAATACAGTCTGGCGCAAAATATAGACATCATTTTCTTGAACGACAATGCCTTGCTAAGAGGTGAGTTCGACAATCTTTTCGCATCGCTGTTCAAGAAATCGGAGCCGTTCGCCAGAATCATCGAGATATTGTCGAAGAAGAAATCCGGATTCTACAGGAGCGACATCGTGAAAGGCATGGGACTGAAAGACGGCGGAAGCTTAACCGGCAAACTCACGGCCTTAGAGGAATGTGGTTTTATCCGTAAATACCGGCCTGTGCAGGGCAAGGCGGAGGTGTATCAGCTGATAGACTTCTTCTGTCTCTTCCATTTCTCGTTTATCAAGAATAACTTGTATGATGCCGACGCTTGGAAACTTATCACAAACACCCCGAAATACAACACCTGGTGCGGTCTGAGTTTTGAAAAGCTATGCCTGACGCACGCTCAGCAAATCCGGAATGCATTGGGAATCAAGGGAGTTGGCACACGCACATATTCCTATTACTCAAAAGAGACGCAGATAGACATGGTTATCGAGCGCGATGACAACGTGGTTAATATGTGCGAGATGAAATACTCGCGCGAACCATATACCATCACAAAAAACGAGGCGGAAAAATTAGAGAAGAGAGCCTCAACCCTAAGGAAAATCTTCGGCAGCCGCAAGAACATCTACATCACAATGGTAACACTGTCGGGCCTGGAGCGCAACGAGTATGCCAACAGCATAGTGCAAGACTCCGTAACACTTGATGATATTATAGGTGCTTAATGCATTCACATTTCCTCCATCGAAAGCCCCTTGTATTCAATGGCGTAGTCCTTGAAAAAGTCATTTGCCGTGAGGAAAAGCGCCGCTTTGTCTCTGAGAACACCTATTTTAATATTGGATGCCTGTCGTTTAACCTCATAGAAAATTAGTTTCTTATCCAAATCATCGGTCGTGATGATGTCTATTTCGATTTCGCCCTTCCTGTCCCACCAGGAGTCGATGCGTGTGAAGAGGCCCTCCTCCCTCATCTTGTCCTTAAAATATCTTTCCAGCACATGACCGCTGTAGGTGGTGTAGCCTTGATTTACTATATCCCGGAGCTTTCCGAAAGCATTTGCCTCTATCACATAATTATATTTATATATGAAGCGGAACCAGAACCTCAAGAAATTGTCGCGTATCGCATAGTGGATGTTCTTGTTGTCCGACTTCTGCATCATTGGCTTATGCTTCTCTATTATTTCGTAGTCGTTGTCGAGCCGTGTGATATATCCTCCAATCTCCATGCGCATAATGCCTTCTATGTCTGTGCGACGGGTATGTCCGGAGGCGATGAGACAAAGTATTTCGAAATACTTCGCATAGTCGCGACCGAACTCTTCTATAAGAATGTTCTTGCCTTCTTCCAAGAAAAACGTGTTTTTGGATAACACCTTATTTAATATGTCATCCTTTGTCACCGCTCCCGTGTCAACGAGCAGTTCCACATATTTCGGCACTCCTCCTGTGATGAGATACATGGCAAGGAGGTCTTCGTTTGTGTATTGAGGATGATATTTCTTCATAATCCCTTTTAATACCGACGGCAGGAACGGCTCCAGTCGGATAAACTCTGTTTGGCGTCCATAGAGAGGCTCCTTCTTGTCACGGAAAAGCCGGTTCATCAATGTGTTGATAGAGCCGCAGACGATAAGGTTCATCTTTGCGCCGTTCTTGTTCAGGTCCCAGATTCGCTGCATATCGGAAAACACTGATTTGTTCACTCTAAGGAAATCTTGAAACTCGTCGATCATCACGTTTAATTGTCTTTCTTTCGACAGGTTTATCAAGAAAGTGAATATCTCCGTGAATGTCTCAGCCTTGCCAAGCGGCGTTACGTTTAATTTTGACACAATCTCGGCGGTGAAATCCTGGCACAGCTCCGCCTCTGTCTTTCGTGCCACGAAGAAATAAAGCAGCGTTTCGTTCTCGAATGCCTTGAGCACCATAGATGTTTTACCTATACGCCGCCGACCAGTCACTACGGTGAGCTGCGCTGTCGTTGACGACCTCTTGCGGATGTCGTGCAACTGTTGAATCTCCAGTTCTCTCGCTATAAATTCCATACCTCAAATGTTTAAAATTTTTACGAAACCATCAGTTCGGAACTGACGGTTTCGGATGCAAAGGTAATATTTTTTTTCGTTTTAACGCATAAAACAGCGAAAAAATTGCACAAATAATAATTTTATTCATCGAAGAATCCGCCAATCATCGCCATTATTTTTAGCGGATTCGCGCCTTTTCAGGGTAGAATCCGCTGATTATCGCCATTATTTTTAGCGGATTCGTGCCCTTTTGGGGTCGAATCCGCCAATTATCGCCATTGTTTTTAGCGGATTCGTGCCTTTTTAGGATAGAATCCGCCAATTATCGTTGTAGAGTTTTTATCTGCTTTAAATAAATTGCGAAAAAACCGTTGCGAAATTTTCGCAATTCAAAAATAATCCGTAACTTTGCACCCGAAATTAAAGAAATAAGAGATATGAAGTTGCGTAATCCATTTGTTATTGAGGGATATTCGGGTAAAGAGTATTTCTGCGATAGAGAGGAAGAAGTTTCCGATATGATTAAAGCATTGCGGAGTGGTAGGAATATCACGTTGGCAAGTCCGCGACGTATGGGTAAAACCGGACTGATAAAAAGAGTGTTTGAAGAGGCGAAAGAACAAGGTGTAAAGTGCTTTTATTTCGACATTTTCAACACTAAAAGCCTCAACGATTTCATTCAGCTTTTTGCCAATGAACTTCTCGGTGGCCTTGACGGCCCGATAACGACAGCTTTCAATGCCTTCGCGAAGGCTTTCAAAAGCTGCCGCCCTGTTTTGACGCCTGACTCTGTGACTGGCATGCCGTCAATGACGATAGAGATGAGGCCTGGCGAGGAGGTTCACACTCTGAAAGAAATCTTCAACTATATAGCCAGCAGCGATAAGGAGTGCTATATCGCCATCGATGAATTTCAACAAGTTACCGAATATCCGGAAACGAATATGGAGGCGTTGCTGCGTTCCTACATTCAGTTTGTGCCGAATGCCACTTTCGTTTTCGCTGGCAGCAAAAAGCACCTTATGCAGGAAATGTTTTCATCGCCCAAACGACCTTTCTATCAGTCAACGCAACCAATGCCGCTACGTGCTATCGACAAAGATAAATACAGAGACTTCGCAGTGTCTTGGTTTCGCAAAGCAGGCGAAAGAAAGTTGCCGTCAGAATGCTTCGACCATATCTACGACACGGTGATGGGGCATACTTGGTATATTCAATATTGGCTCAGCATACTTTTCGACTATTCCAATGACGAAATCTCAATGACCGATGTCGAATATGCCCTGAATAAGATTTTAAAACTCGAAGAGGACAATTTCAACCAGTACAATCGATTAATGACTGATGCCCAAAGACGTGTGGCAGTGGCTGTGGCTAAGGAGATAACAGTGAGCCAGCCGTATTCCAATACTTTCATAAAGAAATACGACCTCCCTGCTACCTCAACGGTAAAGAGTGCGATTAAGCAACTGACAGACAAAGACTTTCTTATCGAGGAAAACGGTGTATATTCTGTTTACAACCGGTTCTTTATGCTATGGCTGCAAAGATTATAAAAGTCAAGTCAACTGTTTTTGGCTACCTAATGCCAGTTTGTCCATAGTCAGCAGTTTCGCCAGGTTATCATTAAAGCATTTCTGAGAAGTTTCCAGCACTTTCAGCAGCACCTCTTGCTTCTTGAAATAATCCTTGGAAAGAGTAAATGCTCCGTCTTTGCTGTCAGAATGGTGGCAGAGAGTTGCGAGTCCATTAGGCAATATATCAAACTGCCCTATATCTGCTCGTTTCGACTGTTGAATGCTGCTATAAACTTGTTTTTAATCTTGGAATCGGCTGCTATAGAATGTATTTTGAGCTAACGATATCATTGATACCAGACTGAAAACAATGGCAATAATCAGCGGATTCTACCCTAAAAAGGCACGAATCCGCTGAAAATAATGGTGATAATTGGCGGATTCTACCCTAAAAAGGCACGAATCCGCTGAAAATAATGGTGATAATTGGCGGATTCTACCCTAATAAGGCACGAATCCGCTAAAAATATTGGCGATAATCGGCGGATTCTACCCCAAAAAGGCACGAATCCGCTGAAAATAGGGGTGATAACTGGCGGATTAATCATCATCTGAATTATTATTTCTATTATTATTAGCTTGGTTCGCCGCCTGTTTGATTAAATAATCAGATGCCATTTTGGTTAATTTACTGCCAACTTCCTTAAAAATAAGATTCCACATTTGATTCATAGTTGTAAGTTTTAAAAGTTTATAATATGTTATTGCTGCTCCGTTAAAGAGGACAAATCAGTCTTACTTATATTGCTGTTTGACTGCAAAAATAACAAAACCCTCGGCGGTAAGATTGCCGAGGGTTTTGTTATTTTGCGTATAATTTCAGCATATTGCTGATTTTCTCTTTCATCTCATCCCGCACCCATTTCGGTTCCAGAACCTCTATCTCGTTGCCGTGAGAGAGGAGTTCTTGGAGGAAGTCGTAGGTGGGGAATACTTTGAGCTCGAAGATGGAATAGTCTTTGTTGCGTTCAAGCTCACGCTGGGAGTGGTGGAGGGGGAGGGAGCGCAGATAATCGCATTTGTGGTGAGTGTTATAGACCTTCAACTTGATTGTTTCCACATCGTAATCGGCGGTGTTGTGCTCGATGCCGTAGCAGTCGAAGAAGTAGGCGCGGGCATTGGCATCGGACGGACATTTGAAATGCGTGGCAGTGGGGGAGAGCTCTTTTACACGGTCGAGAGCATATACGCGCAGGTCTTCGTGATTCTCACGCTTAGCAACCATATACCAGCGGCGCTTAAAGAGCTTCAGGAAATAAGGAGCGAGGACATACTGATGTGCGTTATCGTCGCCGAAGCGCTGGTAAATCACCTGAATCATGCAGCCCTTCTGCATCGCATGGAGGATGTCGATGATGAAATTCTCGCCCGAGGGGATGCTCTCGAGCATTATCCTGTCGCGGAGCCGCTCGCTGTCCTCGAGAATGTTATTCACCGAGAAGCCGCTGAGCATCCGGTTCTTGAACTCATCATCGTAAATCTCCTCACGATTGAGGATGAAATAGCGGTTGGTGCGCGCGTTATAGCTTACGCTCACTCCGAAGATGTCCTCGATATACCGCAGGTGGTTGCTGAACGTGCGCTTGGGAATGCTCTCGGTCTCGAAATCGTTCACCGCACTGCCTCGCCACTCCTCCATCAGTTCCTCATAACTGAGACCCCGCTTGTTGCGCAGCAGCACATCGAGTATCCACAGACACTTCTTCAGTTGGTAGTCTTTGCTCATTTTGCTCATAACATTTCCTTTTAATGCCGCAAATAAATGCCGAAAATTTAATGCCGCGAATTAAAGCCGTAATTTAAAGCCGCAAATAAATGCCGCGAATTGATACTGCAAAAATAAAGAGACCATCGGCAATAAGTCTGCCGATGGTCTCTTGAATTATGGGAAATTACTTACTTGCCACTTTCTTGGCAGTGGTAATGCCGTTGGCTGCGGTGCTGACTTTTACTTTCACCCCTTGAGCCTTTGCCGATGTGCGGAGGCCTTGGAGGTTATAGTATCTGTTGCTCACAGCGTCAGCATTGTTGCCGATTTCGCCGATGGCGGTGGTAACGGTGGCCACTGTGGCATCACCGAGACCTCCCATCTCGTTGGCGGCTCTCACGCTCCATGTGGCGTTGGTGTCGCTCACTGTGAATGTCGGCTCTGTGGTGAATGTCTGCACGCTGTCGTTCTTGCACACTGCCCAGCAAAGCACGTAGTCGCTGCTGTCCCAGGTGAGCACGCTGTCGGTGAGCACCACGTTAGTGGGTGCCGATGCTTGCTCTGTGTAGTAGGTAGGATCCCAGTCGCCGAACATATTCGACATATCCGAAATTTCCTCTGCCTCTGCAGTGGTGAGTGCCGGCACGTTGGCGTGTGTCGTTCCGCTCTTGTCTGTCCACGATGTGCGACGTCCGCTGAGGTCGATAGTCGTACCTGTCGATGTCATGCTGTTATACTCTGCGAACTGTTTCGGGTATCCACCGCTCATGTCCGACCATCCTCCTGCTGAGGGTTGCACGTTCATCGTGGTGTTGATATAGTAGCAGGTCGGTGTTCCCGAGCCCCACGGACGACCGAGAGTGAAGTTGCCGTTGGCGCCGCTCACCTCGCTGTTGATCACGCAGTTGTTGAACACATATCCGTACTTCTTGGGTTTCGAAGGAGCTGTAACATATCCTCCGGCGGCTGCGAGCATCAGCTCCACGCCGTTGTAGTAAACGTCGCCCTTGCCGCAGAGGTAGTCAGTGCGTCCGCGCAGACGTCCACCCTCGAAGTAGAACACGCCGTTCTCGTTGTTGCTCACGTAAGTGTCCTGATAAGCGTGCAGGCACACGTCTTTCATTATCGTGCGGTTGCTCTTGTCGTTGAGCACGATGTCGCGTCCTCTTCCGTCACCCATGCTGCTCTTCATTGTGAGGTCTTGGAAGTAGAGGTCTGTGGCTTTGCTGCTGAGCGAGAGCACGTCGCCTCTTCCGATACCCTCAAGCACGCTGGCCTCGCCGTAAGCGTTGGTGAAGGTCTCCGATGTAATGGTGTTGGTAACCGATGTCTCCTCCATATCCTCTCCGATAATCGAGATGTTCGGGGTTGAGATGTAGGTCGTCGGGTCGGCGTAGGTCTTTGTGCTGCTGTCGTCGGCGCTCGTCTTGGTGAGTGTTGTGCTCACGGGCAGCTGGTAAGAGCCTTTCTTGATGAAGATGCGGAAGCGTTTGCTTGTGTCGTCGCGCTTTCCTGCCTCTGTGAGACCCTCGTCGAGCGTACCGTCGTCAGGCACCACGAAGTCGAAGAGGGCTTTGTTGATTGCCGGTTTCGACATTGTAGTGAATGTGATGGTGATGTCGCTTGCGATGCTGTTGCCTGTGAGGTCGCTGATGCTTCCTGCGGGCAGCGTGAAGGTGTATTCGGTGTTGTATTCCAGACCTGTGTATTCAAACATCACGGTCTTTCCGCTCACCACGGGCGATATGGAAACACCGTTGAGAGTTCCTGCGGCATTCTCCGCTGCCTGCACTTTCTCGTCGAAGGTAAGCACGATTTTACCGTTTGCCGATGCTCCTGTGCCTCCTGCTTCCGGCACGCTGCTCACGAGCTGTGGAGCTGTTCCGTCATCCACGAGCTTGGCAGTTCCGAGGATGTAGATATTGGCGATGGCGATACCGTCGTTGTTGCTTGTCGTTCCGTCGGTCGATGATGTCTTGTCGCTCTTCCACCTTATATATACCTCTTTCTTGTTGTTGGCCTCTGCGGGTAGTGTGAAGTTGCCCGAGGTCCAGTTTTTCGTGCCGCTGATAGTTATCTGTCCCACGTTCGTCCAGTTCTCTCCGTCAAGTGAGTAGTCCACATTTTGTGTGGTGTAGGCGTTGTAGTTATATGCCATTTCGCAGGTAACGGTGATGTCGGTGAATGCCTCGGCGTTCACTTTCGTCTGCCAGTAGTAGTCTCCGAGACCTGTTGTGCGCCAGTTCACGGCAGCGTTTCTTCCCTCGTAACCACCGTTTTTCTTGCATTTGTCGAGCCATGAGCTTGTCTCTCCGCTCTCGTTGCGCATCACGAGCTGGTCGGCGTCGTTGTCAGCGGCGAAGAAGTCGGCTGTTCTTCCGTTGCTTCCTGCGAGATAGAAGTCCCATCCTGCGATGAAGTCTGTTGCGGAGTATGTTGCCGTGTAGCTCATGTCTTCAGAGATTGTGAATGTTTTTATCGAGCTTGTCGTTCCGTCGTCCCAGTTGGCGAAGGTAATGATGGGGTTGCTGGTGGCGGTGAGAGTTATCTCCGTGCCTTCCTCATACATATTCTTTCCGTCGATGACTGTGGGTTCCGGCGACCACTCCACCATATAGTCGTTGGCTCCTCCCTCCACGCTCACGTCGAGCGAGTAGGTGCTGATGGCCTGGTAGTTGGCTGTAATTACCTGGTCGGCGCTCACGATATGTGTGAATTTCGCCTCTGTCGAGAGCTCATTGCCGTCCTTGTCGGTCCAGTTCACGAATTTGTATCCGAAGTTGCGTGCTGCTGAGAATGTAACCTCTGTCCCGTCGTCGAAGGTTGAGCCGTTGGGATTCATCGTCACTGTTCCTGCTCCCTCGGGTGCCACTGCCGATGTTACGGTGTAGGAAGCCACGTCGGCGGCTGTTCCGCTCACTGTTCCTGTGAGTTCCACTCCGTTGATACCCACCTGTTTGGTGTCGCCGAGGCTGTAGATATACACGGTGATGGTGAGCTGGCTTGTGGTCGAGAGTCCGCTGATGTCGTAAGAGAAGCTTGATTCGCCGTTGCTTCCGGCTTTGTTACGCATCGGTTTCACTGCTGTGCCGAGGGTTACGCTCTCGCCCTCTGCTGTGGTAGCCACGATGTCCATCGAGCCTCCGTCAGTTCCGAAGCGGATGATGTTGGCTTGCACGTGCGACGGTGTGAATGTAACGCCGCTCTTTGGTTTCACGAT
>Ga0065711_1038241_pt1 | contig 18993 bp, 14 predicted proteins | sample Hoacrofraction12_FD_59098 | JGI IMG/M metagenome (GOLD analysis project Ga0065711, IMG submission 59098) | Hoatzin crop microbial communities from Cojedes, Venezuela - Epithelial fraction 12 v2 (version 2) | ecosystem: Host-associated > Birds > Digestive system > Esophagus > Crop | place... | reverse complement strand
TTTACTTCCAATGCTTTTTTTTTTTTTTTTTGCTTCTTTTTGGGTTGTTTGAGGGGTTATTTTGTTATTCTGGCTTCCTGGGGAAACCAGTCCTGTGCATTATTGCTCTGGGTCTGTCTGTCTGTCTGTCTCCTCCTAATAAATTTGGAACCTATTAGCTGATAGCAGTCACATTTGCAGAGGGTTAGAGGTCTTAAAGAAAACTGCCTATATGTTCCTTGAAAATAAGTGCCGGGCTGCAGAGAATCCCACAGTACGAGTTCACTTCTTATGAGACATCAAAGACTCCACATGAGACAGAATGAGTTATTTGGAGTTTACAACAGTAGATGGACCCCTGTGCACCAGACCCCAGATTTCATTAGTGTCAGGACCTTCGTGTCCCCGCTCTCTGCCCCCGAGCAGACCTGGGACGTAGAGGTGATGCTGGCCACCAGCTGCGATCCAGCACTCTGCTACCGCTGCAGGGAGCTCACCACTGGCTTCAAACTACTGCCCGAAAAGCAACTCAAGGGATTTTATTTTAGGAGGGAAGTTAAAATTAGAAACTCCATCACTTGAATATGCTAAAGGAAAACTGTAACCACTTCAACTAGATTTCTAGAGAGGTCTTGCTTAATCAAGCCATAACCACCATGGTTTTGGGTCGGGCGGCTCAAAACAAAGTTAAAGAGAAGCAGGGTCTCGTCGCAGCCGCCTGCTCGTTGGCTGGATTTGTAGATAATTTCCTTCAGAGTCACATTAAAGCCATCTTAAAACCTGAATTTATTTTTCCTTACTGTTCTGATAATGCCACAAAAACAATGCTGTTTCCTCTCCTTCTCTCTGTCTTAATATCAGTGACCCTACGACCTCCAGGCTAAACCCCTATCTGAGTTAAATCTCCCAGAGGTGCCTGAGATTACTGCACAAGTGATGACTTCAAAATAAACACACTTAGAGTGACTGCCTACACACAGTCCCACCTAATAAATACAGCAGACAGTATTTGTTCTGGGAAGTGATGGGAAGTTATGACTTCGGCTCTGGGAAAGTGCATTTTTATTCATGCATTTTATGGTCCTCACATTGGCGCGCTTCGAAAACTGTATTTGCACGCCTATCTCTGGCTCCCGTTTGCGACTGATCAACCATGGACAACAGACAGGGGTTTTCACCCTGCCAGGAGGAAGACTTTTTATCCGAGTGGTGTCATTCTCCTGTGCAAAGCAGCAGCCCAGCACACAGATTTTATCTGGGTGTTTGGCGACACCCGCTCAGCCCTTGGGCAGAGCTATGGGTCCTGTTTCACTGCCTAAGAGAGTGACTGGGCCATTCCTTATGTTCGAGCCAACTGTTGTCACCATCACCCAACAGTGACGTTGATGTAACCCAGCATCACCTTTGCTTTAACCTTTGCTCTTTCGCCTTTATGATCTCGGGCACTTCAGCTACAACCACATCGCAGAGACCAGACTTTGCTACTCATGTGTAAGCTCAGTCCAGGCCTCAGCGAGGGACCAAACAACCCAGTGCAGACCATAGCCAACAGCTTTACTGATTACCTTGACGCGCAAACAGTATTTCTCCGCCACATGTTGCTGGGTTACAGAGCCAGAAGGAGTCATACAAGAATGGAAGGCATGGGTTACAAAAGTCTACCTCACATATAAATCAACTGGAATGTTCAAGGCATTTAACTTTCAACTTCAAAAAGATGAAACATTAGAAAACGTCCAAACCCCTCATACAAAGCGAGCAGACAAAACTGTATTGGGTCTTAAGGTTTCAAAGGAGGCTGGCATTGCATAGAAGTGTTGGCATCAGCAGTTGTGCAAGTTGCCTTGGGACAGTTGGAACTTTGTTTTACAAGCCCATGGGAGAGGCTGGAGGTTTGATTTTATGTGAGATTTTAATGAGATATGGCTTTTAGGTAAGTAAATCCAATCCACAGAAACAGATCTAAAAAAGCATTGCTACCTTTCCAAATAGGGAGAGGAAGTGAATAGACATGTACCTGGACTGGGCTTAGGAACACTTGAGCCTTTCCACCAGAAATCGTGTTCTTCATTGCATTTGGTTTAGGGAGCAAAGCTAGATAAAAATCCCACTTGTTCCAAGGTACTCTCACAAACCGTCATGTATTGGGTTTTACTGTGCCACGAGTCTGCAACTTCAGACTGGATGTTTGAAGGCTCCTGAAGGCCAGCAAACATATTAGTGCTGTATGTGATAGCTAAAGAGGAGAAATCATGGCCTTTGTGCAGGAGAGATTTCTCCTTATCCATCTTATGTGCATTTGTCCCTAGCTGAAGAGAATAAAAAAAGCCCAGAAAATAATACCCAAGTCAACCCTCATCAAATACGGCATCATGCCTGGTGTATGTCAGCTGCTTGTAAGGTCTTTTGGTCATAAGGTCCTGAATGGCATGAAAGAAGAAATAAGATGCTTACTTTTCTAAAAGACGCTATTCAGGTCACAGATTCTTTGCTGTGATCATCACCGAACATCAGCTCAAGGACGCAGAGTTAGCTGTATCCTTTCAGCTCCACGTTTTTAACACTTTTGTAGAGGCAAGTGAGTTGACTTGGGTTGATTATCCTGAAGGCTCACATGCTTTGTCAGAAATCAATTTTTGACAAACTCTGACAGCAGCTCGACTCTGTGCCTACCACCTTGTCTAGGAGGCAATACTATGGATTTCTAACCAGATGGAAAGGTTGCCAGGGCCATCTCTTCCATTTGGCTGACTATAGTTCCAAATGGTGCCACAACGGAAGAGCAGCTTTGTGGGAACATCTAAGAGGCCGTCCTAAAATAAGACAAGGAAACCTTATTTTCAGATAAAATACTTGAGGTGTCCCAAACCTTCGTATGAAATATATTGCTAATAAAATAGACAACAAATTCGGAGATTACAACAGAAGAAACAAACTTTGTGTTAAGTTGAAGAGAAATGGACCTGTGTTCTTCTGGAACGTTTGCTACACAGAAGACTTGAGAATGAAAGGCAACCCTGAGAAAACTCTCAGGCCAAACTTTGGTGCTCAAATTTCACTCTTACGCGACAGGGGAGAAACGACTTTCCAGTCCTAAACTTACCACGGCTGAACTACAAACATCTCATTCACAGGACTCCAGTAGCTGGAGTTACAGGGTGACCCCTGCACAGAGCCATGATTAAGAACAATACCACAAAAAAAAGTACTTAAATTTCACACTATGATGTCAGCTGTTGAGCAGGCAACTATTGTTTTCCTTTGCTCTCTCTTTTGGACACGCGCCACCACGATGCAAGTACTAAATAAGCATTACTGGAAGTGTTTGAGTGACTGTATCCTGCCAGTGCCCAGACGGCAACTCCGGAAAAGAAATGCCCACTCTTCTGCTTGGTTCAAAACAAACCTCAACATAAATATTGAGGTATATGGTTCTTCAGGGATGCTTCTTTTGTTGTTATCCTTCTCTGTACTCAGATAGAAACCCAAATATACAGTTCCAGGCCAAAATAGTGGCTTGGGGGAAAGAAAAAAAAAAAGGAAAGAAAAACCCAAGTCCCTGATTTTCCAGATTAATGAAAAGCAATAAAAGTGTCTGCCCAAATCCGTTCAGTTCCATTGGTTTCCAGAAGACGGGTTTCCCCTCTCCTTGAGTCTCTCGCACTGTTGCTAGGAATTAGTGAGCTGTGAAACTCACCTAATGAGGTCAGCATCAGGAAACAGCTCCGAAAAAAACAGGTCCTGGGGGTCCTACTACAGGACTCCCCCCATGTCCAAACGAAATCCTGGATGCATCGGCACATTGTACAGCCGGGGCTTTGGGAGGAACGTGCCCGGCTTTGTTGTTGTTGTTCCTATAAAGGGACAGCTAAGGAAAGTGAAACTATTAACTCATCCACTGGAATTTCTGCTCACAAAACTGTGCCCCCTGTTCAAGCTCCTCATAAAAGCCTTTCAGCTAGTTGGTTCCATATGTTCCCCAAACCCGCAGTTATTGCTTCTGAAAGGCAGGAGTAGTTAACAGTCTGCGGCTTGGCACTGACCGGGGAGACCTAAGGACCTCGCTTTCTCCCTCTCCCTTTCAAACTGCCGATTAACCCCTTTAATAAAACAGTTTGAATCTGACCGAGGCGCTTGGCGAAACCCCTGACCACCACCTATCCTGCTGGCTTCGCCACGACGGTGACATGCAGGCACGGCCTGGTGCGCAGCAGTCACGCTACCAACCTGCAGCCCCGGGACTCGGACTGGTTTTCCTGATGCTGAGAAAGCCCCCGGGAGCTCAGATCAGGGCTCCAGCCCGCAGCCCTGCAGCCCCAGAGCTCCTGCTGAAGTTGGCTCCCAGTAGCTTGACTTCAGCCCCCTGACTTCCCTCCTTATGCAAAGTTTCTGTGACAAATATGCATGTGAAAAATTAATTTTTTTTTTTAATTTTCTCTATTTTGATTGAATCAAGGCATTCGAAAACAACAGAAACAACTCATAGACAGGAAACACTGTATTGTGCATGAGACCCCCGCTCCCTCAGCCCCAAGACTCCCAAGCCCGAGCAGGACTCTCCTGGTTGATAGCAGCTCTCACGCGCTCCCCAGGCTGACCCTGCTATGCTATTGCTTCTGCACCGAGTTCCTGGCTTCAGCTGGGCTGGGGCAGGCACACCTGTAACTCAGAGCCTGGAGAGCAGCTGTCTGGCATTTTGGTGGGTTGTCAGGTGAGCTAGCTATGCTTTGTGCTCTTAGACACAAGGCTTCTCTTGCACAAGGCCATTAAAATAACAAATAAAGACTGTGGAGCAAAAAACTGATCTCAGTTAATTTCCATCTTGACAGCACTTTAGAAACATTGTATCATTCCCAGTATATATACTATAAATACCCACCTTAAGTAGGTTAAAACACCCCAAAACAAATTCTGAAATATGTAAACCGAAGTCAGCAGCAGCTGTACCATGGGCACTGCTGGAAGAAGGATAAGACCTGAAACCTCTTCTTCTAAATGTAGTGAACCATGTTACTTTCTAAAGGTACTTAAGAGTCCGGATTAATCCAGAAGAAAGGGAAAGGAATAAAAAGAGCTTTGGTAAGGAACGTCTTTCCTTTCCCCTTCTGTGAACCACACCACAGTGGAATGATGCTGTAGTTTCAGTGCCCTCACCACATGGTTGGCACGGTCTCTTTGCCAGTGACTCCGCTTGACGTCCAACCAGCAGCAGTGGTGGACGCGAGCAGTGACGGCGCAGGGTAACGCCCTGCTTTGGTCAATGACCAAATTCGAGCTTAGGCAAATAAATGAAGAAACAACGGGAGGAAGAATCTGCAACATAATCAAAACTAAAACACCGGAAGGGACGGAATTACCTCTGTTAAACCCGCAGCCTAAACGTGCGGATTACATGGATTTTGTGAATTTTGAATGCAGGATTTACCCGCATCCAGTACTCTCACATAGGCCCAGTTTCTCAGTTGTACTGGGTTCAGCAGATTAATTTTCATGACTAAACCTACCTAAAAGGCTAAATATTAGCAACAAAAGAGTTACACTCTGAGCAGTCTGTTTCCTCAAGCACTTTTCTGGTTAAAAGCACAACAAGTTCCAGTAACCAACACCTTGCCCGGCAGTGACGGCTCACAGGTCCAAGTGCCACCAGGCTTCTGGTCTGCAGTCTTAGATCTTGTCAACAAAAAGGCAAACAGACAGTAAAATCAATTCATGACTCTAAGACTGCACTCTCAAGGAGAGACAGTATTTTTCTGATATTGGAAAGACAGGGACAAAAGGCTGGGGCACTCAGCTGATGTGAATGGAACTGACTCCAGAAAGAGAAAGGAGATGGACTGTGTGATACTGGATGATGGCTGGCTGAAGTAACACTTCCAGACCATGTGAGACCCGCAGGTGTAGAGGAAGGCAGAGACATTTCTCACCCAGGCAAAGCGGGCAGTGGTCCAGCAGGACAAACTAGACATGGCCTTGCTGCTTGTTAGGTGATGCCCTGGGCTCCTGGCTGCCCCTTGGTCACCCCTCTGTCTCTTCCTGTGCCACCAACCTGGCAAACCTGGCTTGGCCAGTTATTCCTGTCCTGTAGGTATCTCACCACTTACAAACCCATATATTCAGAAACCCAAATGTTGCCTCAATGTCAGGGAAATCCCCCCCATGTAACTAAAGAATTTTGTGGGCACCAGTAGTTTGTGAAAAGGTTTGTGGAGAAGAGCAGTGTTCCAGGAGAGGTGCCGCGGTGGCTGCAGCACGTTGCTTCAAAGGTGTTACTGAAACAAGAGCACTCATCCCAGATAAGTCCAACACCCCCCAAAAGTGTCCAGTAACAGATACGTTGGAAAAGAACGTTTCAGAAATGAGTTGGGCACAGGGTGAGGTTTTTTCAGACAACACTTCCCATCTTTGGGAATCTGCCAGTTGGGGAGCTTGTGGTTGAAAATACCGCTTCTGCTATCACTCCTTCCCACCCACCTCACTGCTCCCCATGCCTTCACCTCTGAATCATCACCGTGCTTGGTTGCACCACTCTGTTGAAGAGTAGCTGCCTGCCTGCTACTTTGCTCAGCAGTTGCACTCCCCACACTGACACCTGGCAGGATGCCCGATGGGCAGTGCCCACGATCGCTTTCCTCCACCTTCAATGGGCACATTGTCCTCACTCTGGGGATCATCACCTTCAAAGTGGGCACGCACAATCCTTCCCAAGAACCTGAAACCACATTTGTGCTCTTGACTCACAAGTCAAATTGTTACCGGGCCCATCTGGGGTTTCGATTTTACTTTTTTGTCTCCATCGTAACAGGAGGAATGTGGGAACATGCCCCGAGCGGAGCGTACCAGTCGGCCCCGCTGACGAGTGAGCTGCAATGAAAGGGGCACCCGCATGGAAAAAAACAAAGCTCTGGGTGGTTTGTGGAGCTCCCAGTTCTAGGCACCCAGCCTGAGATAGTTTTTTAAAAAGCCTGGTTTCATGATATGCTAAGCATCCACCCATTGAAAACTGCAGCCTGTCCTGGGTGTATTTAATTTGGGGTTTTATTCATATTACTGCTTGATTTTGAACTGTTTCTTTTTAATCACCAGCTGAAGCTACATAGTAAAATGGACTAGCCCCATAGGCATGTTTTCCTTTCTATTATATTACAGTGAGGCAGCAGATTAACTCCTTCAGCCATCCCAGCTTAACACCTCGCGATGCCAGCACGGCCCCTTTCCAGACTGCTCTCCTGCAGCAAGAACGGCTGAGGGGGACATAAAGATATATGTCCTGAATTTCCAACTCTCAGCCCTGGGTGTCAGTACATGCAGGTGCCAATTGCCACGTACGTCAGCACGCTGGAGCGTAAATTGCAGCCCGTCAGGAAGGGGAGCACTTTCCAGTGAGCCAGATGGAGCTACAATCTCTGGCCAAGGACAAACAGTTTGGGGCAACAACTGTCTCAGTTTTCTAGTCTCCATGTGAGCATGACCGAGTTGGCAGCTGTAGAAAAGGGAATGTTTCCCAAGCCTGAAGGTGACTGCATCCTTGTGAGGTCAGCAGGGAAAGAAAAAAAAAAAGAAAAAAAAAAGAAAGGAAAAGAAAAAAAGGGGAAAAAAAAAGGCAAAAAGAAAATAGAAAAAAGCAGAAAAAAAGAGGAAAAAGGAAAAAAAAAAGAAAAAAAGAAGAAAAAAGAATAAAGAGAAAAGAAAAAAGAAAAAAATCAAGATTTCAAACAGTGTGAGGAAAGGAAACCTTCAAGAGGAAGCAGGAAGTTGAACTCATCAGGGATAAGCGCTTGTTTTGGGTTGGTTTTGTTGTTTTAGCTTACCATTATCTCAAGTTTGAATTAATTTTACTATGCAAAAGGGTCTTTTCATTGGGAGAAGCGGTGAACAAGCATGGGGTACCCCATGTCTGTTAATAAACGCAGGGCTTGATATGCCGCTTGAGATGCTGCACTGGTCCAAGCGTCCCTAGGCCAGAAGGAAGGGTTCACCCCGATCCTGCTGCTGATGGCAAGAGGGGTTTTGGGTGCAGAAGCAGCGCGTGAGTGACCAGCCCAAGACCACCCCCTCCTCCAGCGAAAAGCCAGCACCAAGGACGCCTGTCTGGAAAACAATTAGGCAGTGACATTACAGCCCTGGGTAACAACAGATGGCCACAAAAATCCCCCAGACAACTGCTCGGAGGCGTATTTTGTCAAAGCCTGGGAAAGGGCACCGAAGGTGATCAATCATCATTCACCGGGCACACGAGCAGGTGCTTTGCGGGAGGGCAAGGCTGGAGCTACACCAGCGTGTTCCTTGGATGCAGCCTGCCACCAGGAACGGGCCCCTCGCCACGCTCTCACCCATCTGCATGCTGGAGCTGCCACGCCGATGTTTTAACGCGGAGCTGCAACCCCTGCTGCAAGCAACCGCCGATCTCATCCCCAGGTCCTCTGTCGCAGGGGTCAGGCAGGAAAAGCCGCAGACGCAGCCAGGAGTTTAACAAGAAATCAACGCAGCAGCTCCTGCTTCAGCTGTCTTTCTGAGGGAGACGCAGCAAGGAGCAAACACAGAGACAGAGAAGCCCAAGACAGAAAGAAACATCACTTTGGAGCATGGGGCACATGGGCGAGAGGAGGCATCAGATCCATACACTGCTGCCGTTATAGCCCAGGGAGTGCTGCATGCTCCCTGTATACAATTTCACAGCCTTGTTGCAGTCTACAAGATTTTTTCCTGGAAGGAGCAAGTTACATAAAAATCATTCAAAATTCAGTTAGCCAGGGAAAGAAGGTGACCTACCCATCAAATCACAGCAGCTCAAATTTCTAATATCATCTACTTGTAGCCAAGCACTTTCCTTCAAACTAAGTGGAGGGCAGGAATAATTACTTACTATTCACCGAGTTATTTACATCAATAATTCAGCAAATAAATTCAGCCTACAAACAGCTTTAAGGAAACTGAAATCTACTCACAGTCAAGTTGCCAAGATAGAAGAAATTTTTAAAATTAATTATTTGTAACAAACTGCTCCATTAGCTTTTAAGGTCAGAATGATAAATTCAGACCCTTTATTTTCTACTAGGCTCTCTCAATGTAATTCTGTTGTTCATGAACTATGAGAGGTTATCTTTCAAGAGACAGCTATAACTGTTACATTTTCATTATCATTGGGACTAAAAGATCATATTGCTTGAACTTTTTTTAAGCCTAGGCTAAACAGTCTCTGCTCCAGTCAGACAACACCTATGAAACCAGCTACTGAAGAGGATATGCTGCTAAGGAATCAAGAAGAGTATTCACAGATTTTTGCTTTCCTGGCCAGAGCCAAGTATCAGATATTGCTGAAAAAAAAATTTACATGAATTGGCAAATTCTGAAAAAAGCATTCCATTCAAGTAACATTTTGTTTTTCTTTTTTCTTCTAGCTAGGAAGAAAGGACCTAGAATAATATTCTTTGCACAGCTTCAAATATTCCTGAAGGTGGGATATTTCCCCACATAAATAAATAATAATGAAAAAGATAATAAATACTGTTTTCAGGCACCATTTTGGTCCACACACACAAACAGCAGAGAAAATAACCGAAAAAGAGACGAACCTCAGGTTCACCCTTCTGCACCTTTAGCCACATATCCCCATTCCTTAGATGCATTCCAAGAAGTGGAGTCAAAAAAATCCTTTTCCCCTCCCCTCTTCTCCTTGCCTGATTAATTGTGATGCTCAGTAAATACATACACATGTAAGCAAGGGCACTCTGCTACTCCCTGAAAAGCTCCGTAAATATTCAGCAGGCTGTTCCTTCTACAGCTGGGCTTCGCCAGGAAGAGTCCCAGAAATCCTACAGCCATTGAATACATTGCACACAGGGAAACAGCTCAGACCAGTCCTGGATACCCCAAGGTGAAAAAAAGCAACTCCCCAAAGCAAAACTCTTTGTTGCTGCTCTGGAATAATAGAGATAAAGAGCAGCCATTTGCACAATCATGACTGCCTTCTACCTTGGGACAGCAGCGAAGACATCCAGCGAGGAATCCCAAAGCAGTAGAGTGGGCACTAAGCAGAGCACCGAGGATAACTTCCATGTTTGATTTAATTTCTTAAGCCTAACTCCTAGGAGCACAAACAGTTTCAGAGCCAGTCTTGGCTGGTGCAATTTAGCATCATTCCGGCGACCAACACCGCTGAAATCCTTCCTGCACATCCCGGAGGAGGAGATGGGGATGATGCTGAGGCTGGGAAATGACATCCTCCACAAACCTTGGGGGCAATCAGCTCATTTTGAAGATAACATCTGTTTTGCACTTCTCCCTTGCTCATGATCTTTATACCTTCCCTAAAGTAGGTAAGATGGAGAGTAGGTTCAAGTGGTTTTATAGACCAAGTTCTTTGCAGATAGAAGTTGGTCAGCTCAGTTTGCCCCAACTATGCTTCACTAATTTTCTTGACAGGGAATTTTGCCCCATGTTTCTATTTTGTACAAGGGCAGTTATGCTTGCCATTTAATTGTTCCTCAAATTCTGCGATATAATTATCAAATTCTAAGAAACTCAGCTTGTATTTTGAACAGCAAATGCTCAGGACCACGTAGAAATGAGCTGCAAGTCTGGAATTGCTCAGTAAATGACTCCAAACCATGAATACATCTGAGAAAAACATCAGACAGTTAATATACAGAGGCAAAAATTGAATAGATTGCAAAAGAAGTTGCCCAGGAAACATTCTTTACTGAGCTCTGGTAAGTAGAAGAGATTGGATTCAAAGCATTAGAATACAAACATTAGTAGGAAAAGATTTCATGGAGTCTCGTTTAAACTGCAAATTCTGACTTTTTTTCTGATGGGGTGACCTCTCCTCTTTGCTTTTAGGAAGCTAAATTACATTTTAGTTTGCCTGTTTTCATCACATTTTGCTTTGGGCACAAATGACTGAGAGAAAAAGCTCTGCTCTTTCTATGCTGATAGAAATTGAAAAGGGTTTAACCAAAAAGCAATAAACTATTCCCTCTGAATTGCTAGCCCTAAATTTTCTTATTAGTGTCTACCCACACTAATTTGAAACTTAGCAATGCTGGTTTTCTCCAAAGCTGTCAGCTAAAATAAGCTAGTTCTGTTCCTCGCAGGCTGTATTTGCCAGAGATCTTTCTGCTTTCAAAACATGCCCCCTGCACCAAACAGATCAAGATTGTTGCCCTTTTCCAATAGCTACATGGTGACGCTGGAGGGAGTAAAACTAGCATGGTATTTTTCAAGTTATTATCATGGGAATGCTTTGTACACAAGAACGTCAAAGCCAAGTCCAGCCCTGTGCACAGCGCTGAAGGTAGATGGATCAGTGTATGAGTCACCTACCTGCAAAGACTGCAGATCAAAGCCGCTAAAGAGAGTCTTGAGAGGAGGGGAAGGACTCCTGATGCAAGAAAATAGTAGTTCTGTGAAAGATCCAGAAAATCTCTTGCAGTTACAGTGGGAGTTGCTCAAGAAAAGCAGTCCACGTTGACTTTTCTTTGGACTTCTCATAAGAGCATTGGGAATGGCAGAGTAGAAGTCTGTGTAGCATTGTATGAAGTCTCCAGTTCATCCTTAGCCATCTTAAGGCACTTTTGCCAGTCTCCTGTCTAATAAATTCGGAAGCTCTGGCACTTAAGTTTCCAGATGATATTGCAAGCCACATATCTAGGACTAACTCGAGTCTCCTTGCCTCAGCTGTACTGCATGACCAAGAACCAATTCCCAACTGGCACTGACATGTCTCAGCACGGGTCCTGCTGCCTGCCATGCAGCCTTGGGCATGGTTTGACCCTTTGTATTCACAACTAAATGCTACCAGATGGATGCATCAGTTCAAAGGCTGGTAGAAACAATTAAGATTACAGGAAGCCTTGTTTATCCTTCCACCTATAGCAATGAATTAATCATGGCTGATAGGGATCTAAACAGAGCAATGAGGTCTTGCCTTCGTGTCCCACTCAAACTCCTGATTTATATCACTACCTGTCAAGAGATGGCAGAAGATTGCCCAGTAGCTGCTGAATGCTTCTCTCCCACCCTCTTTCTCTCCTGGGGAGACAAATATAAGCCAGGACATTCCTGCTCTGCTCAGGGTGCCATGAAACCTAACCTCATGTTGACACAAGCATTAGGCCCCAGGACTGTATAACAGGTCACTGACAGAAAGATATAAGATAGAGCTTCCAAATCTGGCTGGCCACACACAGGCAGGCAGTGGAGTGGGAGCACTACTGGCTCCCAGAGCTTGCATAGCTGTGAAGAAGGCTCGGTAGCTAACGGACACCCACGGGCACAGTGCTCTTGCTGGTCAACCCATTTATCAGCTGTGTCTTCTGCTAGGTTCAGTGGCTGATGCTGCTTGAGATTTTTATGGGTTTTATATTAGGTGTTTACTTCCTAGGCTTCAAAGGTTGGAATTCATTCTAAATATGGGCAAAATCCAGGGACCTCTGGACAGCTATATCCCTACAGCTGCTATTGAAAGCATGACAAAGGAGGGAGTGCTAGACCTCAGCCATACTGGATGGGACTGGGAGTTCAAATGCTCACATGTGACTTGGAATACCTGTGCTCAAATAAGTTAAACCTTCATTGCTCATCTGCCTATCAGAAGTCCTATGTCAAGGATCTTTGGAAGCAGATCTTCTGAAGTCTAGTTCTTCTCTCTTCCAGCGAAACACCAATGTTCACATTTCATCTCAACCATGAAATGAGAATGGATCTGTTACCATATGCTAAGCTTTTCTCCATCTGTGGGAGGCAAAGCAAAGACAAACAAGGAGGCTTGAGTCAACACAAGGGTTAATTTAAGAATTGAGCTCGCTTGAAATAAAAGTTGTCACCAACCAAAAAGAACAAGTAGCCATTGAAGAGAAAACTGTTGAGATTTATAGGTCCCGTTCTAGAGACATAAAAGGGGAGTCAATCATCATTTGAAGTTTGTTTTTTTAATAAGAGCTCCTCAAACTTTCCCTCCACTTTTCATTGCAAGAAACGTAAGCTTGTGGCTGTTAAAAAGTTGAAAATTGGGGGTTTCCTAAGTGGGAGCAGAATGCATGGTTGCTCTATATGACCCCAGCTACTCTAACAGCTACTGCTAATTCCCAGTGGAAGCATCAATGCTTGTGAAATAGACTCCTTTCTTTTCTTGTACAAATTATTCCTTTATATTTTTGAACTTCTGAACCTCTGGGCTTAAAAACAACTCCACAAGAAAGAAGAAAAATCATTGAGTGTTTATAACAATATGCAACTTTTTACATTATCGTTCCAGGCTGTGGCACTTTCATTTTAGCGAAGCCTTAGCCATAGCCACTCTGCAAAACCATTCAGAAACAGGAGGACGAGAGGGGCTGGAAGGACATCTCCTCCTACGAAGGAGCCGTGATCACTGGACATTTTGAAATATTCCCAAACATTGAGTTTTACTGTCTTCCTCCCACTCCCTAAGCTATAACCTACTCACTTACTATCTGAGTTACAGGCAGAAATTCAACACTGCCCACCCTTGTGCATTCCGGTCTCTCAGCCTGCAAATGAGCTGCAGCACATCAGAATGTGGGCCATAAAAAATTGCAAAATGAAGCAAGACAAAACTTTAACAACCCACCCACACATGCAAGCAAAGAAAGAAACAAATCAAGGGAAAATAATAGGAGTAAACAGTCTTCAGTCTCTTTTTTTTTTTCAGTTGTAAATGGAAACCAATATGACAGGGCTGCAACATATGACAAGTCTATTTATTTTCTCTAAAAGATCTACAGTTGTTGGATTCCCCACTACCTCCCAAAAGGCTTATATGGCTTTCCATTAAAAAAGGCTGACACTAGAAAATGCGTTCCACTCGATAGACAATGGCAAGGCCAGGCTCAGGAAGTGCTCATCTTCCTCCAACAGTCAATTTGACAAGCACTAAATCACTGATTATTACTTTCTAGACCTTTTGGTGTCCAGTACCCTCACTTTGTTGATTAATACGCTAAGTCAGTATAATGATAGATTCACAATAGTAAGCTCGGCATTTCCTATCTGAACTAGATCCTCAGCCAGGGCACAATCCTGTACCCTCTCAGGTCAGTGGTGCAGCACAGTCCAAGCCTTTTAAAGCAAGACTAGGACAAACCTTATAACCAGAAGAGCTTTGTAAGGACCTGATCCATATAACCCAGCAGCACTCGGCATTTCCTTAGAGTCATAGAATGCTTTGGGTTGGAAGGGATTTTTTGAGGTCATCTAGCCCAATCCCCTGCAGTGGGCAGGGACATCTTCAACTCATTCAGGGTTCTCAGAGCCCCGTCCAACCTGGCCTTGAATGTTTCCAGGGATGGGGCATCCACCACCCCTCTTGGCAACCTGTGCCAGTGTTTCACCACTCTCATTGTAAAAAATTTCTTCCTTATATCTAGGCTAAATCCACTCTCCCTTAGTTTAAAGCCTTTGCTCCTTGTCCTGTCACAACAGGCCTTGCTACTAAAATTTTCCCCATCTGTCCTATAGGCCCCCTTCAGGTACTGAAAGGCTGCTCTAAGATCTCCCCGCAGCCTTCTCTTCTCCAGGCTCAACAGCCCCAACTCTCCCAACCTTTCTTTGTAGGAGAGCTGCTCCAGCCCTCTGACCATCTTTGTCGCCCTCCTCTCGGCCCGCTCCAACAGGTCCACATCTGTCTTTTGCTGGGGGCTCCAGAGCTGGACGCAGGACTCCCAATGGGCTCTCACCAGAGCAGAGTAGAGCGGCAGAATCACCTCTCTCCCCTACGCTCTTCCCAGGATACCCGTCCCTGCTTCCCCTGCCTGTGCAGTTCCCTCTTGCTCTTTAGTCTGACCAGCAGGTCTCCACTCAGCCATGCCGGTCTCTTCCCTTCCTTGCCTGACTTCTTACACCCGGGGACTAAGAGCTCCTGTGCTCTATGGAAAGCATCCTTGAAGATCTGCCAGTTCTGCTCCCCTGTCCCCGAGGGCTGTTTCCCAGGGGATCCTACTGACTCCTTGACAAGGCTCTTTGAAGAGGCTCCAGTAAGAAATACCACCACATACACTTTAGCAGAGCTGACCACTCAGAGACACATCTTCGCTTGACTGCCAGCAAGGAGAAACGAAGCCTAATTCCCTGGAGCAGTTTCATGTCAATAAAACTCATCTCAGACCAACATTGGCTTGGCTGAAATTGAGCTGGGCTAAATCAGAACTCAGCATCCTTGAGGATGTTTTTAAACATTTGCCTTTCTATCAGTTATTTACAGGTGATATTCTTTCAGGTTCCTACTGGTATAATCTAGCAGTAACTTTTTCAAGCTGGTGGATTTGCACCAAGCTACACCACCCCATTGGTTTCACCATGTAAGAGAGGGACTCCTGCCTTCGTTGCCTATACATTACAAAAATTCACTGAAGGGAGAGAAGGAGCAATTCTAACAGATTCTTATGGGTGATGGAGGCATTTCCTTCAGAGAGTCACACTTACTCGGACATCTCTCCTTTGTCCTTAATCAGGGCTCTTAAATGCAGCTTCAGAAATTCCAGAGGCCAGGTTAAATCCCTACTAAATTTGCCTCATTAAATGAGGTCCACTGTGGCTGGAACACGTAGATGCTGTAGAATACGAGTGGCAGCCGCTGCCTGCCGCTACCCCAACCACTGGCATTTAAATTGAAGCCCATTCATCATATGCTTATGGTCAGATCTAACCCTAAATGAATCACTCCAACTTTGTTCTAAAATATTTATGACTTCTGAGTTAGCACATTAAGAGGGGAAAAAAAAATCCAAACCCTAAAGCAAAAACAAGAAACACCACACTTACGTCCCTGCAAAAGGCTGAGCAGGAGGGTCCTGGGCTACTCTTCACATATGTACAGGATACGTAAAGATCGCTCTTATTTCCATCAGCAGACATTTATCTTGCAGGCTATACAAATTTATTTGTAAAAGTTGCCAAAAATGTGGTGCAAACTACAAGCCTGATTAACTACACAAGGTTTAGAGAAGGGGAAAAAAAGAAAAAAAAAAAAATTAAACACTCCTGAGCTGATTTCGATTTTGTCTTTGCTAAAGTAAGTGGATGATGTCCACCATACTTCTTCATCCCTGAAAATAAAGTGCATAAGGCATTGGAATCCCGAAGGGACAAGAATGCATTTGTCCCTGTGTTAGTTTTGCAGCCTTCTTGTTCAAGGCTACTGAATTTATTGCCTGTTCTTATAACAGGTGATGGACAGGGTACAGGACTCCGAGTAATGCAAGTCCAGTGAAAAGAGATGACGAGGCAGAGGTGACATGAAAGGAAAGCTGAGCAATAAACTCAGCCCTTGAGGAATCCCTGTAGGACTTCATCCTAGAGACACCAATGCTGGAGAGATGATGCTTCCCCTTGTGCTGCTCCACACAGGCAACGTGTTGGGCTTCAGAGCTGGGGCTGAACGCGAAGCGTAGTCAGGCAGGCTGTTAGCGGGTGGCACATCTCGTGTGAACTCCCCACATGTAATAACGCAACCAGATCTTGACACGCAATAGAGCTTGAAACTGCATGGGTGGCTCAGAGCTGCTAGTAGGTGCTGAGGACCCATGGTGGTGAAGGCTGTGAAAATCCCAGAAGACTGCAGGATATTGAATGCCAGAGGTTTACAGACTCCGCTAACGAAAAATAATTACCTCAGCTCAACCACCCATACAATTTTTCTGCTGTTACAGCCCCAATTCATATGAGAGCTATGCCAGCGTGTCTCAGTATTGACTTGCAATGGAGCTAGAAAGCACGAAAGTTTGTGCCCAGTGGTAAAGGCACTAACTTGTGTTCAGAAGATGTGGGTTAGCTTTCCTGATGAGGGTTTGGATAAATCCCCTTTGGTAAGAGAAGACTGAAACACAATGGGTTTCCTTCTTGTGAAGGGGTGAGAGGAAGACGGAGATGAGTCACTTGGTGCATCCTCATGAACCCCTGTCCCAAAGGGCTGTGATGGATGGAGGTGGGAAGAGCCCGTCAGGGAGAGGAGCTGTCTTTAATTAGCATGGCATTTTCTGCCACGGCATTGCTGCTTTCCAGGCTAAAGGCTTAGACTCTGCACAGTAATTCCTCATCAAATGGTGGACATCTCATTTCTTCTGAGTACTCAGGTGGGGCATCACTCACACCAACCTCTCCATTTTCAAGATGAGTGAGAAAACTTCCTTTAGCAAGTATTTGAATCACTTTTCCTCCTCATGTCCCATTAAAGCAATAAAAATGTCACAGCCATCATTTCTCAGCCAGTAACAGTAAGGAAAGAACATTCAGCAAAAAAATCCAAACACAGAAAAACACAACAAAAGTAGTTTGTTTCTCATGATATAAATACTTCTTTTAAATTCAGTGGGCAAAATTGCACAGGAATGGGCCAAAGGAATAGGAAACTTTTGCAATTTGGTCCAATTTCTATTAAAGTATATGGCAAGCCTAAGATTGATTTCTATGGATTTTGGATCAGTCCCACACAGAGAGAATGCAGCACTCTCCAGGTTAGAACAGAAGCTCTACAAAACCACCTTCCCATAGTTCATACCAGGTTTTGGTTTCAGAGACGTGATTGAGAAGGTTTTAAACAACGTTGAAATTCCCATCCTGAAGTCCAAAGGGGAAAATGAGAAGGGCCTCTAACAATTTCAAGTGAAAAAGCCAGCAAAGTTGCTGAATCAGCTGTCTATATGCCTCTCCCGTGCACTCCAGCCCAGATTTGTATGTGAGTTGTGTCCATAAAATCAAACTATTTGCTCCAGCCCTGCTGAAGTCAAAGGGTCATGCTTGCAACAGAAATAGAGATCCTTCATTTATTTTCAATATTGTCTTCTCTCCAGGGTTTGTTCCCCCTAGACCTTGTCTTTCTCTCTCACTCTTTTCCATCTCCCTTTGGGCAACTAAATACAAACCTCATTTTTGTGACTCAAGGCCACCTCCTGCCTCCTGAGGCCTTGTTCACATAGTGCTCTCGTTCTTCCAGACCTCACATCTGTGTAAGTTCCTATTTCTCTTCTTCTGTGCTGGCTTTCTGGGCTATGCTTGAACATGTCAAGAGATTGACCCACAGCCTGTCTGTGTAACATTGATTTCTGTCTCTTTGGGTGGGATTTTTGAGGAGCACTCAGAGTTGGCCTCACAGGGAGCTGAAGTCATTGAGAGTTTAGTTGAGATGAAGCTGTTCGACAAGACCACCAGAGAGATATTTGGGACACTGTACTCATCCTGTTTCTCAATTCTAAGACTGTACAAAAAACACCATCAAAAAATGCAACCCACACAATGCCCCACACCCAGTCGGGATTATCACTACCACCACTCCTGAACAGCATAAAGATACAACATTGAAGACAACTTCCAAAAAAATTTGTTAGAAGCTTTGTACTGCTATTTTCCTACTTTCAAACTCCACCCGACAGAAGTCCACCCCTGGGTTTTCAAACACCATAAGACATCTCGTAACTCCTTAGTTTCGATTTATGTCATTGCCTTAACCTTGGCTGTTATTAGAGCCCCGGTGTCTGGCTGCGAACAGTGCCGCACTAAGCAATGCATCGCTGGCTGCTCGTGAAGCCCTCCTTCCCTCCCCTCCACCTCCCGCTCCTTCCAAGGGCCACTTCTGCTGGACCTCCCTGCAACAGAGCCTGGCCACGCAGCATGGGGAGAGCAGCCCCAGCCTGCTGCACATGCCAGGCTCTTCCCGACTCCCTGACACTTCCCATCTGATGGATTTTGTAGTGGTCTTGTAAATGGGAATTAGTCATGCCTGGAGGGTCGAGGTTGTCAGACCTCATGCTGAAGCGCACATGTATTCCTGAAAGGAAAACTAGCAAAAACAGAGTCGGTGCCAGTCTAGGAGAGGAAGAAGAGATCAACAAATTGACAGAAAACAGCTTCTGTGACTCTCCAGCCCAGCAACGACCAGGTGGCAGATCTGGAGGGAAAAAGAAAGAAAAGGGGAAAAAGGGTAGGGGAAAGGGAGAAAGAGAGAGGGGGACAGGAGGGGGAGGGGGAAGGGAAGGGAAGGGAAGGGAAGGGAAGGGAAGG
>Ga0065711_1038240_pt1 | contig 18994 bp, 13 predicted proteins | sample Hoacrofraction12_FD_59098 | JGI IMG/M metagenome (GOLD analysis project Ga0065711, IMG submission 59098) | Hoatzin crop microbial communities from Cojedes, Venezuela - Epithelial fraction 12 v2 (version 2) | ecosystem: Host-associated > Birds > Digestive system > Esophagus > Crop | place... | reverse complement strand
CCAGGGCACACTGCTGGCTCATGGTTAACCTGTCGTCCACCAGGACACCCAGGTCCCTCTCCGCAGAGCTGCTCTCCAGCAGGTCCACCCCAAGCCTGTACTGATGCATGGGGTAATGGCATGACATGGGATCATGGCATGACATGGGGCTTCCAGTTAGTTGTGGGTTCTGCAAAGGCTCATAAATGTGGAAGTGTCTAGGTGCACAATCTGAATGTCAAAATGCTGTGTAACTATGGGATTCAGTGAAATTATTGAGTGGTGTCAGGTGGAGGTTGACGGGTTTCATTTGGGGTTAAAATATTTGAAGATGCTGTCTTCGCTTCGGTGTGTGGTGCTGATGTGACGCAGAGTTAAGGATGAGGAGTAGGATGAGCCTTGTGGAATTGCTGTTGCTAACAAAGGCTTTGATGGAAGGCGCTGGGATAAGTAGAACAGTTTTTGCTTTATTCTTATGCTGTTGTTCCAGACTGGAAATGGTTAGCAAACTGATCTCAGACAGCCTAGCCAGCTGATCCTCTGCTCTAATATCTACTCCATTTCTTTTGTTTCTTCTTATTTTCCCGCAAGTGCAGGACATAAAATAGTAGGTATGGCAGTTGTACGTTTTATTTGAAGTACTGTACAATAGAAGCAGCATAGCATTGTCTAGAATGCTGAAGATGAAATATTTTCCCAGGAAGTAGCTTCTGAACTCATGTTCTTATAATGTATAGTTTGCAGCTTCACATCTGCTCTCAGGTGATTCAGAATCTAGCTACCTCCTAGTGGATGTCACACGAGCTGTCATTCAGAGTCCCTCTGATCTGAAGATCACCTTTTTGTCTGTTGCTTGGGTTGTGTCTTTGCAAGATTTGTCTGTGTAGTATAGCAACTGTTAGCTCAAACCACAGAACAAATGAAAGGCTGTTCTCTTACTAGTGGCTGCTTCTTTCTTTGCTTCCCCCAAAGGCTGTGGAAACCAGCCCAGAATAGAGAAGTGTTGTGGACTAATGTCATGCCCTTCTGAGGACTTTATTGACATGTTTGTGGAGGAACCTATGTAATGGGACTGGTCAGAGTCTTTGTTTTTTTTTGTTTGTGCAGTGTTTTGTTTTGTTTTTTTTTTTTCCTTAATCAATAAAGCGAAGTTATAGCCAGCTGAGGCTTCAAAATTTTGGTTTGAATCCACATATCGGGGTTCTTTGGGTAGGATGAAGCATTATTCATGGGCCCGTTTCTTAGCCTTCATTTCTACAAGGGGATCAAACTTCCAGGGAATCACGATAACCTGGCAGCATTCATTATCCTTGCCTCACACCATATTTTACAGTAAATTTCTTTGAGCAAGCACCAAACATATGAGTTGGGCCTGCCTAAGAGGGAGTATGTTGCTGTTCACTCTTCCTCCTTGCTCTGTGTTACAGTTTGCTGTTTTGTCGTGGAGTGTACCGTTGTCTTTGTGCTCTTTTTACCTGAGTTTCTTGCATGTGCAAGAATGGAAAAGTGTTTGGTTAGTGCTTTTTCCTTCTGCATGAGGATCCTGATAGTAATGGTGACGATGAATTGGAGCTTTTGTGGGCCTGACTAGAATGATTCTCTCAGCTTTGTTTCACCCTTTTCTTGTCATCTCTTCTCCAGGACCGAGCACCACCTGCCAGGAAGATTCCTGTGCGAATCAGGGCATCTGTAATCAGCAGTGGGAAGGCTTCACCTGTGATTGCTCCATGACTTCGTATTCTGGGAGCCAGTGCAATGACCGTAAGTAGACTTTTCCACTGGATTGGCAAGCTGTGAGTTTTGATGTATGGGAGCACAGAGAACACATGATTAGTTTTACTTTAAATTGGAATACAACTTTCCCAGTGTCAAAGTCAAACTTTTATTCCTAAGTTTCTTTGAAGCATACAGCAGGTTGGTTTTGGTTTTTTTTCCTTCTTTTTAAAAGCTATCTCAACCAGACCAATGATGGTGACTGATGTTAACAGAATACCTGGTTTAAAGAAACCAGGAATGACTTGTATATATTGCGTGTAATATTTACATAGATACAAAATGTCTAGGTTTTGTGTACTGAATTATGCTTTAAGGTTTTCATTCAAACCTTGGTGACAAAGATATGGAATCCATGTAAAACTGCTGAACAGTGTTCTAGATTGTCTTCTACCGAATTACTAGCTGTATGCTAAGATGAAAAATTGAGTACTGTTTGCTAGAGTGTTCAGTAAAACCAGGTGGTCAATTAAACATACAGCAACAGTGTGATGCTGCTTGGCAGATGTTGATTTGCTTAATCTCAAAACATTGGATCTTCTTTTTGACCAATTGCTAGTAAGTTCTCTGATAAAATAATTTAACAAAACCCTGAAGTCTTCCTTTAGGGGGAAGATAATGAGTTCTCAGATGTTCCCTCTGCTCATCCTGATACGGCCTTTGCTTCTGCCTGGAGGGAGCAAAGAAGCTCACCTCTAGTCTCTCACCATTTCTATTATTTAAGGCGACAGTCCCCTTCTCCCTCCCTGCTCTGAGGCAGGGAACATTAAGAATGTTGTAGTAAACATAGCAGTAGGCTTCAGTAATTTGGTTCATTGTGTGTGTAAATATGAAGACCAGAAAAGACGCTTACAGTCCACTCTGACCACCTGCATCTCACAAACTGCTGCTTTTCATTAATGGTATTTGAAGTAGACTTTGTTAGTGGTCCCAGCAAGGTCCATGCAGTATTGGTGCCGCTGTGCGGTCGCATCTGCAACGCTTCTGCTAGAAGTTTGAGATGTGGCTGAATTGATGGCACATATGACAAGCTGTTTAATAAGTGGTGTCTATTTCTGCTGAAGGCCAAAAAGCCCGCTTTTCTGAATCCTTCATAAAATGTGTTATCTGCGTTGGTCTCCTCTTTTTCTCAGACAGATATTGGAAAGCCTTATCAGCATTCATACATTGACAGGGGCTGTATAAGTAGGGTCCTACAAACACAGATTTATAGACTGTAGTACCATATCTGTTTTTGGGTTGTTCTGGAATCCAGAATATGACTCCTTTGGGTCCAGAAGAAACAGTTCATACTGGAGCCACAAAATTTGGCTCTGATTTTGTGCGTTTTTGTTTTGGTTTGCTTTTGTTATTTGGACACCCAGTTTCCCATTCTTGCACTACTTGTTCAGTCATTCAATGTAGACTTGCTAAAGCATAGGACATTATGAACCTGTTGTGTAAATGAAATGCTACTTTGAATCCTGTTGGGCTGCATTTAAGTACATGTCCAGGAAACCTATGAAGAGATTATTGAAACTGTGGGTTTTGTTTCTAATGTGCTGGGCTTCGCAGCTCCAGAATGTTGCAGTGCCCCTGTTATGCTGTTGCTAATGACTTAGAGCAGGCTCTAAAGTGTCAGGAAGCCAGATTCCTGTGTCTGTGATTGGGGATTCCTTGCTGCTTTTTAGAGGTGGCAGCTGGAAACCATGCAGAGCAGAGATGGGGGTTTGATATGAGTGGGGGTGATGTGGGCAATGTTGTAGCCGGCCTCCCAGCATCAGACCTGGCTGGTGCTTGCAGGAGATTGTGGGTTTCAAAATGGTCCAGAAAGGTAAGTCATGTGGATTTTTCCTGGAACACAGCGAGACTTCAGCCAGCATATTAAAAAAGTGCGTATAACATCTTTCTGTGGGTTTTCTTTTTCAGTCTTTGCCATGTGTCAGGACATTGAAGACATAGTTCTGTTCCTGGTTGCCTGATGAAGTTGTTAAGTGTTGTGGCTTGTGGAGAGGGAAAGGGCTTCCTTCCTGTTCCTGTCTGTTAGATATAGTTGCTGTTATACACGAGCCTAATGGAAGTACAGGCACTTGTATGTTAATTGAATTAAATGTTCTTTACGTTGAATTTTAGTGCAAGTAATGACACGTGCAGATAACTTCTGTGTAACTTGAAGCCTTGCTATTATTTAAAACTGCATCATATGCTTTGGTAGAACTTTTTTTTTTTTTTTTCCCCCACAGCAGTTGAATTCTATTAATTTAGTAGATGGTTATTTCTATTTTGTATGAGCAAATTCTGGTCTCCCACTAATGTAAATATGGAATATTGGAATGAATAGAACAGGTCTCAATTTACACAATGGAAATGGTAGCAAAAGGAGAGCTTACTTGAATATGTTTTGTCTTTCCATTTCTGTTAATCAACTCGAGCATCCACATTGGAAAATTTGTGTTTCCATGTGTTGATGTAGAATATTTCAGTGCCTCTGAGATGGATAAATGGCATGTCTGGTGTTCTTTTCAATTATTCTTAATGATCTCTTTAGATCACCCCCAATTAACTAGTGGTAAGTGTGGTTTGTTATTTGCTAGTGTAAATTTTGTGAAGTCATTCACTCTTATCAATACTCAAGAAAACTTGGTGTGTCAATATGTTTTTGCTTTTTAATTTTTGTCCCAGGATTGGGCCACTAAGCTTCCCAATTAAGGCTGGAGCTGCTGCTTCTGAAAGGTGAAGCACAGGTGGCAGAGATGGATGCTGTACATCTAGAGACATGTTTCTACATTTGCTAGCTTTGTTTAACAAGACAAGGATTTAAACTCCTAGTGGAAACGTGATACAACCTTAATTGTTAGCTGTTGTTGTATAGCTCTGTTTTAGGTGTTCTTTACACTGTAGGAATAAGATTCCTCAGAATTAATAAATAAATGGAACCTATGGGGGCATAAATTCAGTTTTAATATGCTTCATTTTAAGTTGTATCATTTCTTGTACCAATGTTAAAAAACAGAACAATAAAAACCGCAGACACTCCCTGCCCTCAAATTTATTTGGGGAGGTCTGTTGGGCAATTTAAAGGTCTACCCTGCATATTAGTCAGTACTAACACCTAGAAAGAAAGGTAGAAACAGAAGCAATGGTACTATTTGGGATATGCTGGTTCTATTGTCCTTGATCTTTAAGATCTGCTCTTCATTTTTTGAAGTGATTCCTCATTCTTCAATCTTTAGAGATGTTTTAAGCAGTCCAGAATTGCATTCAGTAGATCTGGGCTTTCAAACTATTTTCAGAATTTATTTGTTACTCTAAGATGTGGGAAATCAGCATTAGTATACTGCAGTTGATACTTACAGATGTTAAACAACTTTGGCATGCCAAATTGTTGCTTAGACTGTTCAACTGTGTAACTTTGAGCAGATAAGGCATCAGTATTAGAAGTTAACCCACAATGTTAATGAAACATCTTGCAACTGGGGTGAACTCTATCCTATTAACTGTTCTTCCCAATGATATGAGATGAAAACATAGTAGTGAAAGACTCCAAGTTACCTGAGATGTGGCATGTATTTAAACTGTTCTCCTATGAACAGCTTTACAGATTCTTTAACTTATGTTCTTGTCTATCTGGTCAAACAATGACATTTTCTTTTCTGCACAGAGAGAATGCATAAAAAATAGACTTCGGCAATCTCGCTAATGGGAGTGGTATATGTATGTCAAACTAGATGGTAGAAAACACTGCTTGATACTCAGTGCCTCATGCAGATGAATAACACTGAGGGTCAAGCTTTGCAGGAGAAATTACTAGGCTAACACAGGTATGCATTGATGGAGGCTATTTGTCTGTAAAAGATCAATAACCTGCAGCAATGAGTAGTGCAAACAGACTATAAAGCACTTTTCAAACAGCTTTTTTTTGTTGTTGTTGGAATAGTTGTGAAGTCCATCTGCCAACTATTGATTGGCTTTTTAGGGGGATTATTTATGCATTTATTTATAAACTCTGGCTTGTAATATCTACCTGGTTTAAAAACAAGATTTCCATTTGAATGGTAGAAAGAAAAGGCAGTCAATGTTTGTCTGACCTCTTGTGCGTATATCTTCATACACTTCCAATCTACATCCTTGTCTAAGAGTCTGTTGATAAGCGGAGCAATCCTCTAACCTTCCAATGTGATTGTTTGGTTAAGTGCTGCTTGTTTTTTTTTTATGTCTGGAGGAGAGGTAATATACAAGCCTGTTGTTCTTTTTGCACAAGAAGTTATAATTTTCTTCCAAGAGCCTTTCCATGTGATGCATAACCTATATGCGTCTATTCTCTGTATGCGAATCGCATTTGAAGGAGGGAATGATTAGAGAGAAAGGGAGTCATGGTGACTTTGCTCTTTTGTTCATTAATTTAGCACTGCCACTGGAAGAGCTTTTGATACCTTCAGTTCTGTAATCATAGTGAGTGAGACTTACTAGCCAGAGGGGTTTTTTTCCCTTAACTTAAAAGGAAGGATATCAAAATTAGCAGAACAAGTCTAAGACCAATACTGTAGAGTAAAGCACAGAACATTTTGGGCTGAATGAGGAAGACTGAAGCTGGCCTCTCTGCCACATGTGTGTTCTAGGTAAGATGCCAGGGATGTCAGAACAGACCCATCTCTCTTCCACTAATGCCCTTCCATTTTTTCCCCACTCTGCGTAAGTGAATGAGTACCAAAGTGGACTGATGCTTCTGGATCATAGTCTGTAGATTAGGTTGCAAAAAGGCAGTGGCAGAATCAGCCTCCCTGCACTCCTGCTTAAACAGCATGGCAGAGTAGTCATTAGAAGAGACTGCTCGCAGGGCAAATGGCTAAACTAGTAACCGTTACTTCACGGCGATGACTTTATTGTGATGAGCTCGTGAGCCATTTGCAGTTCACACTTGTTTTGTCTGTACCACTGAACAGTTACAGCTGTCTCCATAGCAGTTTTCAGACTCTCAGTTGGGAGATGGACCTTATTCCTTCTCCCTCAGTACTTTGTGCTTTTCACCATCTGAGCCAATTTTTGTCCGGACTTCATGACCTCACTTAATGTCAATGCCAGCGTGCTCAGCTTGATTTACTTACAGAAATACTCTTTGTTGTTCATGTTTAATTATCACCCAGTCATTTCTAATGTGCCCAGTTTATCACTTACTGAGTCAGAGAGCAAGGGGTTGCTAGTGTGTAGAAAATAAATCTACATAGACTTCATTAGTCATGCATGGCTAAACCAGTCAGCTGTTTAAATATCAGCACGCTTAGGGATTTGCCTTTGATACTACAGAGACATCCGCCCTACATGAAGCAAGAGTCACCTCTGATTTATCCTGAGTGAATCATACTTGATTACAGCAGGTCAGGCACCCTGCCTACTTCTTACTTCCATCCTCATGCTTTTCCCTTGCTTAACTTGGTGCTCTTTTACATACCCTCTACTATAGCAAGTGTTTTCTGGCTGGTGGCTCATTTTCAGTTCCTACTCCTAAGCCTTTGGAGTCTTCTGACTCTGAATGACCTTATCCTCTGAGAATTGGGATAAAAGGGGAGGGAAATGCAACTGTGTACTTTAGTACATGGTGTAAATTGTACCATTGTGATTTAGGTTGTGAACCCAGTGTTCGCGTGAACAAATTCAAGTGAAGTGTTCAAGGCCATGTTGGATGGAGCTTTGAGCAACCTCGTCTCATGAAAGGTGTCGCTGCCCGTGGCAGAGGGTTAGAAATAGATGAGCTTTAAGGTCCTTTCCGACCCAAACTGTTGTATGATTCTATGAACCCTGCTTTTACCCTTCTTGCCACTATTTACATTGATTTGCCCTGCAGCTCCAAGAACTGTAACATCTTTAGGGCAAATCTAGGCCTACTTCTTATTAAAGTACTGTGCTCTTTTCTGATGCTTAGTTATAAACCACTACATAAGTGCTTTAGCACTTTGGTCATTTAAGAATGCTTGTTGCTTTTCTGTGCACTGAAAGGTATTTCCCTTCCCTTGAGTAACAGCTGTAAAACATCAGATCAGGCTGCAAATCAAGAGCTTGCTTGCCCCATGTTCCCTGTGGCAGTCATCCAGGATGGGTAGTGTTGTCAACATCAGGGGGAAGAATCTGGGTGTCCTTGTTTTGGTGAGAAAGAGGGAATTTGAGTGACAGGTGCTTTTTGGAATTGCTGCTTCTGCACCTTTCAACTTCTCAAGGTGCCCTGACAGAAGCGTGTTTCCTTTTTTTCAGTTGTGAAAGCTAGCCAACTTTATCCTTTTGTGATCCCCAAAATGCAGTTAGGTCTCTAGTGAGTAATTTAATTACGATTGCTTCAACAGCTTGGCAGAAGGAGCATTTAGTATGAGCTGTAATCAGTCACTGATATCTGTGCACACCTGGCTCCTGTCAGCACATAAGCTATGGTTCAGCCATGCTACAGACTTCAATAGGATGGAAGGAGAAAGACTTTTTACAGGTGGCAGTGATTACAGCTTCTGTTATCAACCTTTGAGCAGTTCAAGCAGTTTGTTAATTCTCTTCCTGATACTGCTCAGTGGCTATGCCATTTTCATAAACGTGTCACAGAAGGCTTTTGCCATAATTTTGTTCCTTGCGATCTCTACTTCCTTTGACTTTTTATTTTTTATGTGATACTTTTTGGTAGTCATGGCAATCATTATCACTTTTCACGTTATAAGTAGCTGAGTGAGTGCTACTGTGTCCTGGGTATTTTGCCCCATGAAAGAGCTGGGCTCTGAAACTGTTCCATCAGTAATGGCACAGTTATCTTTAAGACACCAATGTAAACTGACAGCAGTAACAGAAATATGGTACAGATAACTAGGAATTTCTGTTTGTCACCCCAAGCTCCATGTGTTGTTGCTGATGTCTAAGCATATCTTTCCACTAAATATAAGTTAATAAATGAAGTGTTCTAAATAGTCAAGTGTAACAAGGATTTGGTTCACTTTAAACGTAGCTTTTTCCTTACAATACCCTGCACGTGTTCATATTTGCTTTAAGAAGCAATGAAAAAAAAACTCAGAAAAAATAGGCTTCAACTGTCAATTTCACTGTCTTGAAAGATTCTTTTCTTCTTGTATCAGCTTCTCCACAGAAGGTGGTGCAGTACTGAATTCAGAAGCTGACAGCAAATTTATAGTGTTGGATTTTGTAGGCAAAAGTCACCCTGAGCTTGAGGACCATTATTTTAAGTGGATTTTTTTGTTTGTTTGTTTCACGTAACGCTATGAAACTTCTATCCTCAGTTCTATTAGTCAAATATTATAGATGAATCTCACACCAGCTATGGTTTCATCAGCATGAGGTATTTTTGATGCCACGTGGTATGCGGATGGTACCTATACTTTTGCAGAGAAAGCGAAAGCCTTTGCAAAAGCCTGTTAATCTTGCAGCTGTTGATCTGCAACAGGATACCCCAGGCACCAATCCAGGTGAAAGAATAAGTGGCTTCAATTGTTGCCTCCATTCCGCTATGAATCTGCCATAACTGGCATTGTGGATTATGAAAATGCAATTCCCATGTTGGGCCTAACATCCTGGCTGGAAGCTCTGGCCTGCAGTAATCTTTGGTCCATTTTTTGTCCCAGTCAGGTTTTGCATGCACTCCCATCTTAACAGTACTCAACTGAGTTAGATATCTGTGCTTTTAAGCCATTGTTCACTCTTTCTGATGTGTGATAAGTGGATTTTAATGGTGTTAGTGAGATGGGATAGGATTCATTTACTCCTTTCCCGGACAGCATGGATTTGTGTGTTATAGAACACGCTGTATTGCCTTCTTATTCCTGCAGTGTCCTGAAGGTGGTGATTATTGTTTATTTCCCAGGCTGCCTACATAGAAAACAGTTTGCAAAGAGGAATCTGCATTAATAGATGAGAAAGCATAGATGGAGATTGAAGTTGGTCATTGTGTTTCATGGACTAGACTTTGTTTGCAGTAATATTTATTTATAAATACAAAATAATTCCTTTGCTTTCAATGAGGTAACTCGAGATTTGTGCCAGTATTGGCAGATCAAAATCCGACTTGGGATTCTCCAATTACACATATCAAATATGCCTAATTGTTTTGTATTTAAGATTTTTATATCTATATTTTTTTATACCTTTGACTGAAAGCTACCTTTAAGATTACAGTCATTAGCATGGACAAATGTCATAAAATATTTACAGGGCGCAGGTAGTTGAGAGAATGCCAACATGCAGAGGGATGCAGGCAGTGCTGAAATTTTATTTTTTTTTCTTCTTGCTGTCTTTTGAGCCTTCCAAGTCTTGGGCTACGTGAGAGAGGAGGCTGGGGTGAGAAGGGAGAGAGACATCTTATATGCTTATCCTGTTTTTTGCAGTGGAAATTGTTAACAGAAAAACAAAGGCAGGGGGAGTCAGAAGTCCTGAAGGAGATGATTGTTCACTATCCAGGCTGCCTAATGTACTAATTGTTGTCTGTCATTGGAAGAAGGCTACCTGTTGATTTCCAGTGGGGTTTAGCTGTATAGAAGGACATATCTTTATTGCATTGCAATCTTGTTACCCAGGGGCTGGTATAATAATCTCAGCTGTGGCATATTGGGGATTAGATGTGAAACCTTAATTACAGTCATCTTAATAATGATCCCTGAGGGGCAGACTGAAGCTGGTTGCCTGGGTGCCTGTGAAACAAGCTCTGTAGAGGGAAGCATTTCTTAGTGGATTTGATCACCTTTGTGGAGGTGTTTCACTGCGTCCTGACCTCTGAGGCCTGCGCAAAGACTAGGACTGGAGCCTGGGACTTCAGTTGCCTTTCACTGTCCTTAGAGATTTTGGGCCGCAAGCGAGTTTCTCTGGTTGTGGAAGGAAATAGGCTTTTCAGTAAAAAAAAACAAAACAAAGAAAAATAACACGAATTCTATTGGGGAATAAGTGTTAACTAAATCTCTAGTTAACTAATGGGTGTCCACAGAAGGAAAAGCTTCCAAGTCTGGGGATGTTAGCTCATTTCAAACTCTTCGGTACATACGGAACTGGTGAAAACTTTTCTTGGGTGGTAATTTAATCAGTGATAACTGCACATTTAGGGCAAGCAATACTTTGCATTTCTCAGTGAAAATCTTAGAAGAGTTCTGAATAGAAAAAAATGAAGAAGGAATGAAATTGGGGTGTGGTTGATTTCATAATTTTCAAAACTGAGTTCAGGATTTTTTGGCTACATCAAAATGATTAATTTATTTTGAAAATTAGCAGAGAGCGCTTAAAAACCCAAGAAAGAAGACAACTAATCAAAGTGTTTCAAAGTGTTGACCTAAGTTAAGTTCATCCTCCTCTGTCTAGAGGTTTATGGTTTTGTCAGTCACTGTACTGTGGCTCCCTGAGGCTCTTCCCAGACCTCTGTGTTGCAGATGAGCAGTGTGGGCTTGTGGTGGCCTCCTTGGCCTGGGAGATGCCTTTCAGGATGTTTCCATTGCCAGAAGGCTGCTTGAGAGGGTGATCTTGAGTGGGATGGGGAAAGAGAGTAGAAAATTACTCGTTCCCTAGGAGAGAAGAGTTGCTTAATCTTTGTAGTGTACTTTTGTTCAAATACCTTTAGCCTCAACCTGAGAGTAGTTGTGCTTGTGTCCGCTGAGTTACTGTCTCCAATATAACTGACCTCTGAACCAGAGCGTCTTGACTAGACTCTGGCTTTAATAATACAGCTGCCAAATATAAGCAATTTTTTCTTCCAAAGAGACTCTGGCATGTTGATTTTGAAGGAAGTATGGTTGAAGCTCTATGCTTCCTCTTGTTTATTATCTGAAACCTAATTGCAGTGCTTGGCCACAGCAAAGTTGGTGTCGGGTTTGCTGGCTTCCCATAACTATCTGTCATATTTCTTTTCTTTCTTTCTTTTTTTTCTTTTTCAGATTGCACTAAATGACCTTCTGTCTGTTATATTTCTGCCCTGCTGATCTCAGGCAAAAGATGAAGATAGATAGCACTATCTCGAGCCATCCATCATAGAGTTTGTAGGTTCCTTAGAAGCATCTGTGCCTCTTAATAGTTCATCTGTCACAGATATTCTCATAATTGAAGACCACAAAATGCTGAAGAGAGGGCTAATATTGGTATCGCTTTTTACTACTGGAGACTTCAGCAGTCAGGTGTCTTTAACTTGGAAGTGCAGACTGTCATGAGAAGTGCCACATTATGGATCTAAGCCAACTGCACCTTGCAGAAGGTAGCACTACTGCTGATATCACCAAAGACTCATTTTTCTGCTTTACTGTTATCACACGGGGTTGGCTGTGTTACCAGTGCAGAATGAACTGAGCAGACCTGGCTTTCAAGCCCTTAGTCTGTGTGAATGAGCAGAAGTTTTCAGAAGCAGTGACTGTGAATCTGACTGCTGACAAATGGTTGTAGGCACTCCAGCTACATGTTATGGGGCAAGAGAAAACCTGATTGAGGGAGTGTGTGTGTGAGAGAAATACTGATATTGATCTCGAAGTCAATAGGTATAATGTTTGACCCCAGAAAAGAGGCAAAGTTACCCAGTGGGGCACGATGTTGATCTCTCGTAACAGTACTGTCAGCTGTGAAGCACGTAAGTGCGGTAGATGACTTGTAATACACAGATACCTGAAATACCTGCCTGAAGTACTGCTGAGTTGCACACATTTGCATGGTATGTTATACTAGGTAGGACACCATGTTAATCCTACATCCTTAAGTTTAGGGCTAGCCTGGATTTCTCGAAACGACGCTGCAGCAGATAGTACTGTAGCATTGAGAATATCCTGAGAATTATTCTTGTTATAGTTACTTGAATGCTGAGAACTGAGGTCAGGCAGTATTGTCTATGCTTCCCGTTGTTTAAACACAAATCCTAGGAGTTAACTGTTTGTACTGGCAGTAAAAAAACAGAACGAAAAAAAACACCCAGCGTGTTTTCTCTATTTTTTGTACTTATTACCAATGGTGAATTTACTCTGCATTTGTTCCAACTGGGAAGGGCTGGAGGCTTAAATCCCTTACCTCTTCCTGCTGAAATAGAGATACTTCTGATGGACACTTTGGACACAAATTTGTGCTTTGTCTCAAGAGAGGCATCCTCATAGAGATTCCACTTCGCTATGGAATTGTCACTGATGGCTCACGTGCATGGAAGATTGATAGATCGAGTAAATTAAACTTAATTTAGGCACACCAGAGAGCATACTGAGCCCAAATACCACACTTGAGAGACCTGTACTAAACTCATTATAGGAGTTACTCAAAATGCATAGACAGTATATCATAATGCTTCCTGTTTTAAACAAATTTCATCCTGGAGACCAGGATGTTGCTCACTCGATGTAAGCATACCTCCGTGTATGGGAGCAAACACTGAAAAGGGTGGAATAGCTGCCTTGCTGAGTTTCCTCCAACTCCTCCTTCTAAACAGAAAAGGTTTTTTTTTTTCTTTTCTGGTACTGAATAGATGGAAGTATAGGTCTTTAGTCCTGGCAAGTTCAGTATGTGGAGACTTGTTTTCTTTGCCCACCTTAAGCACAGAAGATTCAGACTTGCAGGAAAAGGTGCTCACAGCTGCGCTAGGCCTGCTGGCAATTAGCGTTCCGTACAGATGGCTGTCTGCCCACACGTCTCTATTTGTGAAGAGGCCCCCAGTGTTTATGTTAACGGTGATGAGTTTGAGAGATAAAAATAGGGAGTTGTTTGTTGTTCATTTGTTCTGTATAGATCTGCAGTGAACTTTTTTATAAAGCACAAATTCGATAGAGAGATTTGTTAACCTGCTAGAAGAGCAGGCTGTCAAAGAGCCAAGCTGCAGATGTCTGAAATGCTGAATTACTTAGTCGTTGTTTCTTCTACTTCTTCCCTTCAGCCCACGAGATGGTGCTGTGTTCCCGCAGACCCCATGCATCCTTTGCTTGGCTTTTCCCGGGCCCTTGGTGGGCATTTGGAATACGAACACCTGAAATGAAGTTAGAAAGAATCTTTATCTCTCCAATTTCCTTTTTCTTCTCCAAATTAATCTCAATAAGAGGTTTTCCAAAATCACCTAAGGCTTTGCACAGTCCTCCGCAGGTTGCATCTTCCTTGATGTTTACTGAGTCCTGTGGCTTTGCTGTCACTTAAGAGGGTTTAAGAAACCCTCTGGAGGCTACTTCAAGACGCCATAGTTTCAGAGCAGCCATACTAAATAGCAGACATTAAAACTGAGACTATGTTTTGTTGTCTGTCGTCATTCCTTGTTGATAGCCTGCAAAGTGATGAAGATATTTGCATGTTGCAGGGGTCTGCCTAGTTCTACTTTTATTTATTTATGTAGGTCTTGTGCAAAATGTTCCAGGGCTTCAGCCCTAGAAACTTTGAGTGACATGATCAGATAATCGAAATAATTACTAGTTCTGCTCTCCTCAATCTCCTACCACATGCTTTCCTATATATGTGGAAGCTGTGGTTTTGGGAGCTCTTGTGTGTTTTATTTCTACTGCTTTCAATTAGAGTTGGAGTAGACAAATACTGATCTAGGGATACTGTCCTTGCAAAGAGGAAACATTTGAAGCTAGTGTTTGAAAAGGCTGAAGTCCTCTGAGCTTCTGCCACAGGGTAGAAACAGACTCTCGGGGAATAAGAAAAAAAAGCCACTTTTCACAAGCTGGCCGGGATATTAGTCTGCCTTGGGTTGCTAAAATGAGTTAAATGTCAGTGTGGAAAGTGACAGAAGTGACTCATTAGTTATTTTTGAAGTCATGGTTAGTGAACTTTTATTTGTTCTGCAGCGTGGCTTCTTTCTTTGCAGAAACAGGTGCCTGGGGTGAAAAGTTTCTTCACCCATTGCATGTCCCTGGAGCCTGCCATGTTGGCTTTCTGATTACCACACATGCCTTTGTGTATGGTAGATGCGCATTCAGTGTCTTCACAGCTCTGCCTCTCATTTCCTTATGTTTCCATAAAGAGCAGTCTGACCTCGCTTGTCCTCCTGCTTTTGTTTTTAGCATTTCCAAAAGCTTGAACTTGCGCTTTCCTGTTTTTCTGCTGACTGAGAGCGGATTCTTGATTTATAATTTCTAGTCTCAAATCCCCGTAAGTAGTGTGAAGGTGATGAGTAGAGGAGAGGTACAAAATCCTTACGTGACTAAATAAGACTGAGACCAACTTCCCTCCCCACTTTTTAACTCCTAATAACTGGTCCTGATTAAAGTGGAACAACTACAACTCCAGGGCAAGTCAGTAATGGTTTTCCATTTCAAATACCTTTCAGCAGGAGTCCTAATGCACGTCTTACGATTTTCATAACTATTACATTTCACTCAGCTTGGGATCTTTAGAACCTAAATTGATGACACCATTGTATGGGAATTTTTTTCTTACTCACTTAACTCAGGACGCATTCTGGACATGAGCTGCAGTTTCTGCCAACAGCCATTAATTCCCATGAGCTGTGGCATATAAATGCCATGACAGGCATCTTCTCCAGGGCAAGAGAAGCTTCTTCTCTGATACCTTTAGCAAGTTTTTGAATTTGCCAGTAATTGTTTCTATGTTCAAAGGTTTTCTCTGATTTCTCACTCAAATTTTAATACCCAGATACAACTTCAGAAACACTTCTGAGTGTGATCAGACATACACCAGAGAGATTTTTAACCCCAGAGATGCTGGTTCTCATCACTTCTCGGTCACTGTCCTGCCTCTGCTACTATGCAAATTTAGCAAAAAAATTAAAAACTAGGCTGCACTGATTGTTTTTGCTCTTTGAGTCCTTCCCAGAACCTTAAGTGAGGATATCTTATCTTGGTGTAGTAGTTATGGCTTCAAGGCGTAGCGTGTTGAAAAGTACGATCAAGACTTTATGGATAAGACTGTGAGGGTGTTTTCTGCATACAATGTGACATTCCTTTGCCCTCTTAAAAATATGCACGTTAGCAAATAACTGAACTCTTCTTACTGTTCTAGTTAAGAGACTCATGTTTGCTACTTTGACGACCAGACTGGGTCACAAGGTATCAGGAACTTGAGGGCATTTTGGATGTGAAAGCAGGGGCATGGGTGAGGCAGAGCACACAGCATGGTCTGTCCCATATTGAGACTTTCGATCTAATGAGAGTAGCATCAGCTAAGTACGGCTTTTGTCCTGGCTCACCCTGTCATCACTGGTATAATGCAGACTTTGGACTTCCTTCTCTGTTGCTGTCTTCTCTCTGACTCAGGGTTTGCTATTTTGAGCGGGGGAAAGGGTTCTGTGTCTTTTCCATGTGCTTGCTTCCAAAGGCAGCCTAGGGCCTGCACAGAGCAGCAGCTGTGAGTCAACAGAGCTTGCAGTTAAACAGCAGGAAGACACATCAGAGCAGAAGGAACTGAATTCTCCAGGGACATAGTTTTTAAGCTATTAAGCACTGAGCAAAGTTTCCTTTGCTCCTCATTTGCTTGCTTGTTTGGGTTTTTTGTTTTGTATTTTAAGGGCAGTAGGTTCCCTTTGGCATTTGTTGCTGATGCCTTATATGTCTTTTCAATCTGGGAACTGCTAACTACAGCAGGTAGTGAGACTTTCAAGTCAAGGGGAGCTTCCTTTTGAAAAGAGTTGGAAGGTGGCAGAGACTAGCTAGTTTGGGATTAGTTACGTATCTTCCTCTGGTTCAAATCTGGCTGAGGCTCTAAGAAAATAACAGCTGTTCCACTTTGATGGCAAGTAGGTAGCGTATACTGGGGGATGTTTTGGGGAATTGGAAGGAGCTCTTGAAGAGTTCCTGAGGACAGATTTCATCATCAGAACAATTCTCCTGCTCTTGGCTCTAATGAGGGCTTGTGGTCACAGCAGAGAGGTCAAAAGCTGAATGAGCTTTGTATGTTGCTTAGGTAAGCAAATGCTACTCAATGAATGCTGAAAACTGTAGTTTCTTTTTATTGGGAATCCACCAGGAAATTTTGACTGCGCCACTGTTCATGATTTCTAGCATTTGCCCTTTGCAGGCTTTGACTTTGTTGATGGTTTGTTAGTGCTAAATCTCTCGGAAAACAAAGGTTAAGCTCAGATGTTCTCAGAAACCTGTAAAACTTGTAAATCTGATAGTGGAAGATTCTCTTCATAACTGTAACAGGAAGGTCCTTGGTACCAGAAATCCCATGATTTCAGTTGCTCACCAGCACAACACAAACTCCAGCAAGCACAGTGATCAGCTGCAGTAATCTCCAAAGACATTTGTAAAAAACTCTGGTGAATCCACCTGAGAATTATCTTCTGTTTCACATACCAAAGAAAAGGAAAAACCTTTTTAAGGCAAATGACTATTTCTCTTAACAAGTAGGGCACAGTAAGGCTCTCAGTCCTCCTACGCCTTGAACCTTCTGGCTTGGGCAGTAAAGCTGTGTGTTCCCCTTTGATCCAGGAAATCTCCCATTGCAGAGTTCTGCTGCATTCTCTGAGGAAACCTAAGTTTTCTCTTTTACTGTGATGTTAGTATTGGCATTTTTTTAACTGCTTCATTTCTGCATGGAAGTTACAGGGCCCTGTCCCCTGCAGTTTGTAGGGAGCAAATTCAGACTAAGACTTTCCCTTGTTACTGATCATTGGGTGTTGTGGAGGCCTTCTCCTGTGCTGCTGCAGTTCATATGTTAGTGTCTTTGCTTTAACAATTTTTCTGTCCATGAGTTCAACTGAACTACACAGGTCTCTATCATAAGTAGGTACAATCTTAGGTCCTTCTGAGTCTTCTGCATGCTGCCTGGTAAGCGTCTTCGTAGACACAGCTCAAGAACCTGAAAATGCGTATTTGAAGTTAGACGGGCATACTGTGCAAGTTCATCACTGGTTCTTAGAACAGGATACTCAGTGTTGGTCAGTTCATCTAAAGACATGCTCATTAATAAGCTTTAAGAAAGGCTTTAAAAAAAAGAAGAAAAATTGAGGTTTATTCCAGTAAAACAAAGGGTGAAGTATTTTAGAAAAGAATTTGGAAATGATTGTGGGACAGGAGCTGCTGATAAGCCTGATTTATAAGATGTTTCCAAAACTCTTTCAAAAAGCAATTTTGTACTCCTGAATTAGGTTTCTTATTCTCCTGTGCCTAATGATAGTGTTAAATACCCCCTCAGATTTGCGAAGAGGTCAGTCAAATCAAATGGTAAATCTCTGCTTGCCACTTTAGCTCTCTGTATGGGTTTCCTTTCACAATTTGCGACTTGGCTATTAGAGTTGGTGGCAGTTCAAACAGACATTTTCTTCTCCAGAAGGCACCTGTGGAGGATCACCGAGTGTTCTGCTTCACTGTGCAGAGTCCAAGTAGAGGATTCTTTTGCTACTCTTGTCTGCCTTTATGCTTTAGAAGAAATCAACCTAAAAATGTCTCTTGCATATTTACTGATCAGCAGTAGAGAGAAGCCTGGTAAAGACAGCGCTAAATTGTTTAAGAATGGTGAAGTTTAGACTTCATGAGAACATCCTCCTACTATGCAAACTAAATGGAGCACTCGATGATGTCAGCTTGCTCCAGCACTGTGAAGGGACTAAATTTGATCATGACTAAACACAGCTGAAAATATCTGTGTTTTCTATCTCCTGCCATACATGTTACCAGTTTCAGGGGATCATATTTCAGCTTTTCTCTGACATCATAGGATCTGTTCCTGATTGCATGAATGGAGTTTTTAAGTTATCTCATATGAAGCACAAGAAACTATTTCTATCAGCTGGGCAAGGATCCTGAGGGACCTTAAGATCTCAGAAGGTTCAGCAAGGAGTGTGACTGGAAGCATAAAAAAAAAAATATATATATATAGGGAAACTAAAGGAACAATCCTTTTGTGTCACAGCTGAAGTATTTCTCAATTTTCTGGGAGTATCTCTGGATGAGACAGAAGGATTTTCATTGTTTAAGTGAAGGAAATATAATGGTCATTGACAATAGTAATGAATAAGGCAATTCTAAAACATCCCCTCACAGAAGCCAGCAATTAAAAAAAAAAACTACAACCAAAAAACAAACACCAAACAAAAAAACCCCAAAATGAGCGCCCACCCCCCTCAAACCCCCTAAAACTCTATGTATCTGCTCTAATTGCCTGATGCTTTCTGGTGATGAAGGTAGGTGGACAGAAAATGCAGATTGTTTTCTTATCCTTCCTGCTGCTGCTTTTTTAGTAATCACAGAATCACAGAATGTTAGGGGTTGGAAGGGGCCTCTGTGGGTCATCTAGTCCAACCCTCCTGCCGAAGCAGGGTCACCTACAGCAAGCTGCAGAGGACCTTGTCCAGGCAGGTCTTGAATATCTCCAGAGAAGGAGACTCCAC
>Ga0065711_1038239_pt1 | contig 18994 bp, 13 predicted proteins | sample Hoacrofraction12_FD_59098 | JGI IMG/M metagenome (GOLD analysis project Ga0065711, IMG submission 59098) | Hoatzin crop microbial communities from Cojedes, Venezuela - Epithelial fraction 12 v2 (version 2) | ecosystem: Host-associated > Birds > Digestive system > Esophagus > Crop | place... | reverse complement strand
CTGGGGCCGTTGGCCGCCCCGGGGTCGGGTTTCGGGCCGCTCCCCGAGGAGGTGCCCGGCGGCGCGGGGTCGGGAGCGGGCGGCAGGGCGGGCCCCGGCGCGCTCGGCTGCTCTTCCCTCGCTGTCTGTGCGCGCAGGCGGCGCAGGCAGAGGCTGCTGCTCGGGCAGATTTTCCTGCACGATTCTTTTATAGCTGGACGAGAACCATGCAAAAATAGTGGCTCCGTTGTAATTGTAACTTAAGCCACGTTGTGCGTAATTTTGTAAGTAAGCTTTTTGACTAAAGAGAATAAATCTAGGGTATCTTCACTAAGTTCGTTGGTTGTTTTTTATGTCTGCATTGTTAAACTACTTGCTCTTACGGGTGGATTGCAGTAGTGTTTTGATGTAAAGTGCTTGCAGAAATGGACAGGATCGAACATAACAGAGAACTTGGAGGTGGTTTCAAAGTATGTGTAGTGAGAGTCTGTTTACTGGCGTATAAAGTATATGAAGACCTCTTAAAATAACTTCCAGTTAAAAAAAAAACCCTAGCTATAGTGATTTTGGCTTTGTTTAGACAGAAGTATCATACCTTCTTTCTTTGGAAGCAGCCTAGACTGGTTGAAGTTTTTCTAAAAATTATTTTTTGTATTTGAGGTTTAGGAAATAAGACAGCTATTTTTTAGTCTGAAAATAAGGGGGTTTTTTAACCTAATTTTTATTTTTCATTTTATGTTTCAGTCAGGTACATGATAGTATAAAATTCTGCCTGTTCAGTGTAAAACATAAGGGTTTTGGAAACCTTAGGTTGGAGAACCTTCAGATCAAGAATTTCTTATGTATTTGTGATGCTGTTGTGAGTAGGCTCTATCTTGGCTGAAATAATCTTGATGGCTTAAGAATGTTATGCTTTAGAGGTAATACAGTATTTGCCTCTATGAAATTAAGTGTTGGCTGAAATAATAAGTCAGGCTTCAAAACAAGAGCACTCCATTTCTTCTTTTTCCTTTTTTCCGCCCGCCCCCAAATGATGGAACTTAAAATCTGTATACTGGGGGCAGCGTGGGGAGTTGCACCACTCCACACACTTCTGAAGAATACCACAATACATCAAGTACCATCTCTTAGAAATGCCATTGACGTGCTAGTGAAAAGGTGTCTTATGCTCCTTCTTGCTGTCATCTTCCTCTGAGCAGGCCATTCTGCAGCAGGTTCTGAGCTGTATGCACTCGAGGTTTCCAGACCGGGTCAGTGCAGTTAGCTTTACTGTGTGCCTGTGCCTTACCCAGTATGTGTTGGCTGTGGCTTTGTAGCAGGGCTCCAATTGCATCTGGTCACCTTTCTGTTGCTCTTAAATGGGGGCCGTGCTGCTGTGCTTTGGAAGCACAGGGCAAGAGAGATACTCACTCTCAGGCCTAACTTCTGAAATGTCTGAAGAAAGCTGTGTGTTACGTTCAGTGGAGTATGTTTTACTTGGTCTGCTTCAGACCAGTGGTTCCTAGCTTGCGGATTCCCAGGTCTGATGCAACATCCGAGCAGATACAGAGTCTGCCACTGTCCAGCACAGCACAAGGCCAGTCGGTGTGTTGCTGTGTCACAGCTGCAGAAGCAGGAGAGCTGGAGAGCACCGCACAGAGAAGCTCTTGTCATTCGCAGTCCTGGTGTTGCTGGAACTGGTAGTAGTGGTAGCAGGAGAGACAGCACTCCTAGGATGGGATTGGGCTGGTGAGTTAAACCTGCTGATAAATGAAACAGTGACGTGTCCTACCTAAGAGATCGAGCAATAACAGTCTGGGAATGTTTCCTCTTGGTACACCTAGAAGGCCTTTCATACTGCACTAAGACAACAGACTCCAACGCAAATTGTGGCATTGCCCTTTCCATAGGAGTTGGTTCTAGCCCATCACTGGTTCTCGCAGAAGCTACAGCACTATAAAAATGCTTGGAAGTGTTCCATTATTTGTAAGTGGTAGGAAAGAAATAACAACGTTGAGTAAAATAGTGTTGACGGGTGATTGTAAGGCTGTGAATGTATCTTTAGTATGATGATCAATCTCCTGTCTTTACTTCAGCTGCATTTTTGTGTCAGTCTCTACATGCTGGACGTAGAGACATTGAACAGCCAAATAGTTGTAAATTTGCATTAGACTTTATTTTATCCAGCTGTCTTAATTAATTAAAAAAGGACTCCTCACTCATTTTGTAGCTGAGTTACAAGGGTGTTGAACGGTAACTCTGCAGCTCACTGAAGTCCTGCATCTGAAATAGTGTGACCCTGTACCACCAGACAGGTGAGAGGCCAGCTGGCTAGGAAAAACATTTTTGCAAAAGGAGTTGGGGGTCCCTGCAGACGAGTGAGCTGAACAGGAGTCAGCAGTTCTTGCAGCAAAGAAGGCCAACAGCATCCAAGAGTGTAGCCAGCAGATCAGAGGAGATGCTTCTTCCTCTCTTCTGAGCACTGCTGAGACGCATCTGGAGTACTGTGTCAAATTCTGAGCTCCCCAGGACAGAAGAAACATGGACACACTGGGGTGAAGGGTTCTGAAGACAGTTTCGGGAGCTGGAGCACAGGAGACTGAGAGCAATTGGTTTGCTGTGCTTTGGGAAGAGAAGAATACAGGGTAATCATAGTGGTATCTCTAGCTATCTAATGGGAGGGTGCAGCGACGACAGTGTTAGATCCTTCTCAGAGGTGCACAGTGAAAGGATGAGATAGGCAGTGGACACAAGCTGGAACACAGGGAAATCTGGATAGATACAATTTGACTGGGCAGATTTCTGAGCAGCCGGGTCTAGTTGGTCCTGGTTTGAAGAGGGCATTTTACTTGTTAGTTCTGGAGATCCCTTATAAACTAAATTATTCTCTGACTGTAATAAGAAAGTTACTAGTCACTTACTTGATGAGTAATGGCATTAGAAGAAAGAAAGAGAGACAGGTGAGCACGATTTTGAAAACTAATTCCTGGATCAAGGGTGTATAGTTAAGTTAAATTATAAGAGGAGATGCATTACACTAATGAGTCTGAATAGAAGCTGTTTATTTATATGTCTGTGAAGCAAAATGTAGAAGATTGTAGGTAGAGTTGATTGTTAAGTTTAATGGCATATATACACTTGGTAAAAGGTTACTGGTGCTCAGGCAAAAAGGTAAATTTATGGATATTGATACATTTAATAGTAGGTCAGATGGCAGTTCTTTTGAAGCTTTTCTTCTCCAGTCTTGGTTAGCAGTGTAGGATGTTTTAGAGCACTATCAATCTATTTCTGAAAGAAAAAAATACTATTATTTTGCCTCTCCAAAGGTGTTTTCCTTAGTACCTTTGCTAATACTTTTTTTTTATTTAGAAAATAAGTTCAGGAACAGCTATGTTGGCTGATATCCATTATTAGCTTTTTTTAATACGGGAAAAGGATTTTCCTAAGCTTGGTGCTAGCTTTTGTCATACGCCTGTTTAAAGAGACTGCAAGTTTAATCAATAAAGGTGGCCACATTGCTTTCATAGGATGTATCTCTGCTTTTCAGTTAAGTTTGATGCAGGAGGCCCTGAGTTGTCCCTTGTCAGGCTAGATCAGCAGCATGCTGAGTCCAAGCTAATCAGTCTTGCCTCTCAGCAAGAAAAAGAGTGCATCTTGAGAAAGGTAAGGGTTCAGACTACTGAATTTATTTAGGAGAAAAGCAAGAGATAATTTGGTGGAAAGCTTTTTTTTTTTTTTTTAGTGGTAGAAGACTTACTAATCTAGTGAAAAAACAAGATAGAGACTAAAAGGTGCAGTTTCATCCTATGATTACGTTAAACACTGTTGAAACAACTGGTCTAGGGCTTTCATACATAATCTTTTACTGAAATCTTTGTAACTACCTCCATTGAGATGCTCACACTCAGATTTTGCAAGGTTTTTTTCTGATTGTTGGTATTTCGGTTTATCAAAAGTGACATTGATTACAAACCTAACATAAGTTATAAATTCCAATATAAAACTAGGTGAATGGTGTTTCATGCATTATAAATTTTAAGGTTTTATATCATCTTCTTCGGCAAAGAAAAGCAATTCAAGCTTGAAATTTTTAGAGATGATATATTAAAACTTTTTAAAAAAATTAATTTCCTGTCAGAAAATCAATTTCAGTAGAATGACTTTGATTTGTACATTGTAGCAGTGATTCTGAACAGATTTTAGGTATTACAAATATTTTGGATAAAACCACTGCAACTACTGAAATATTTTACGATCTGCTTAGTTCAGTATGTGATACAGATGGAAATAATTCTGGGAATTCTTATGTCAACATTGGATTGAGCTCCCAGTATATTAATTTCTATACACAAAATTATATATCCACTGCTATGCTGAAGAATTGGGTAAATGATGCAATGCTCTGCTGTATTGTATTAGATGTTTGGTTTTTTTCTTACAGGGTAAAATTCTGTACAAAGTACGGTGGAAAGGATATACCTCTGATGACGATACCTGGGAACCAGAGGTTCATTTGGAAGACTGCAAAGAAGTGCTGCTTGAATTCAGAAAAAAAATTGTGGACAATAAGCCTAAACCTGTTAAAAAAGACATCCAGGTGTGTTTTGCCTTCCAGTGTCTTACACTGAAGACATATTCGCTATTTAGGCTCTGCCAGTGAGGGGAGGGGGCAGGGAATATGTTTGGGATATGGAATTAAGAAGACTTAAAGAATCTCTTTGAGCTAAAAGTGTTTTGTTTCGGGTGAAACTGAATATTGTTGCTGCTCTCTGGTTAGGGATTTTTTGTTAGCTGACAAGTTTACTTGTAGGCTGTAAGTCCATCTAAACTTTATTTCAATTTTTAATGGGACTATATAAATGATGTATCGTCATTTTAGTTTATTTTTGATGACATAAATAACCCTCTTTCCCTGCTCATGTATTTTTTTGTTGCTGAAGCTGGGCACTGCTCAATTCACCCTCCTGCTTAGTGTAGCAGGTAGGTGAATTTTTGTATGTTAACCATTAAATTTGGTAAGACAGGAATACTGAAAAATCAATTGCAAGAAGGCAGCATATGACTTTTATTTTCTTTTTTTAACTGCTCAGTGAGTTTCAAAATCAAGCATAAGAATCTTTTTTGAAAACTGGTACCCCACTTCTGGGAAACCTATAGGTAAATTTTACAAAATCAGGTTAATTGGGGGGTTTTTTGTGTCAGTTCAGATTTCATTTTGCTCTGAAATCTGGTTGCTGGATGTCTGTTTGGTTTACTTGGCTTGTTTATATGTTGATTATCATTTAAGCAGTTAGTAATTTAATTTAAGTCAGCTAGAATCCTACTTAGGAATTCTACAGTTTGGCAATGAGGAATGATGTTTGCAGTGTTTAAAAAGAAATTTCTTTTCCCAGGCGCCACCAATACCATTTTTGTATAGTTTACACTGATGTGATACAGTTTAATGGGGAAAGAAATCTTCTCTTTTTTTCCCTACTTTTAGAAACTGTCTCTAAATGATGATGTATTTGAAGCAGAATCTGACAGTGACTGGCAAAGTGAAACAAAAGATGATGTTTCACCAAAGAAGAAAAAGAAGAAGTCAAAAGATGGAGAGGATAGAAGTCCAGATGATCTGAAGAAGAAAAAGTCTAAGCCCGCAAAACTCAAAGAAAAACCCAGAACAGAATGTGAAAATTCCTCAGATACTTTAGTTTCAGATTCAAAACCAAAAAAAAGGACTTCAGACACCAAGGAGGATTCAAGGGACCCAAAGAAGCAAAGAAAAGAAGATATTAAAGAAACCAGGAAGAGGAAGGGAGAAGTTAAAGATTCAAAAATTAAATCTAAGGATTCTAAAGAAAATAAAAAATCACGGAAGGAGAAGCATGGAGATGTTCAGTTTGACTCAGAATCAAGTACTCTGGATGATGTATTTTCTCAAGGAACTGATAATGAAAATTCAGACTTAAGTTCTGAAAATAAAGACGATAAGCAAAAGGTAATGATTGGAGAAGGGAGACTGGAACAAGAAATTGCTGAAAAAGATTCCATTGCTGATAGGCATCTTGATGGATCAGCAAGTAATGAAGATGATAGTATTGATGTTAAGTTTAAAAGAAAGAAGAAGAAAATTCAGAAAGCTGAAGATTACAAGGAGGAAGGTAGAAAAGTGGAAACTCAAGATACCTGTTTAGAGAAGAAGAGCATGCACAAAAGGCAAAAAGGTCAAGAAAAAGTAAAAATAGTACCAGGAGAGTTGGAGAAAGTGCCACCTGCTCCTTCACCAGTGCTGATGGGTATGAAATTGAGCCCTGATGAAAGAGGGCGCAAGTCCACTGATTCAGCTGGGGAGGTAAGTAATGTTAAGGCATTGGGGTGAGGTCTGGGGATTAAATCAAACATCTTTGAGGTACCGATATATCCAAAGTAGCACTGTTCATGATGGCAAAGAGAAAAATAGAAATTGGAAAGTTAATGAGGTGGATGAAGCGAAAGAAAGGGCACTGCACAATGTATTAGGAGGGACTGAAAAATTTCTGGATTTTGAGCACTGTGAAGGAGGGACACTTCAGGAGAGGAGGGTGTCTTTAAATGTGAAAGTATGAATTTCTCCTGTTTTCTCTGTGTACTTAGAATGAAATTTGCTGTTCCTCCAACGTGTGCTGTCATTTTTAGCTTTGTTCCCCCCACCTTCAGCAGTTGCCTCAGTTTGACTTTTTTCTACTTGTGTGGTAAGGCATTCAGTCTTGAGCAGCTATCCATCTGACACTGCACAATGAAGTGCACTTTTGAGCTGAAACACATGCCTGGTCTCTCTCGAAAGCCAGCCACTCTGCTATACCTTATGTGCATTAGCACCTTCCTGAGAATGGTGATGTTGCTTCTAAACCCAGGTCTCCCAGATAATTAGGCAGCTGGCTTGTCTTGTTAGAATTCCTGGGATGCTTACAGAAAATGCTTGGTTTCGTGAGGTGGTTTCATATTAATTACAAATGCTGTACTTATTCTAAGAAATGAGCTAAGCAAATACTGGATGTTTATTTTTCCTTATTTAATACAGTAGTGTTTTAAGAAGAGCAGGATGGTAAAGGTAAAAGAAAGAAATAATGGAAAAAATAAAACAATATTTCTGGAATGTTTCTGAGCATATAATTTCTTTCAGCTACTTCAGACTGTTCTAATACAGTTGGCAGTTCATAAAACCTTGGTTGCTCAGAGAAGCTGCTTTCTGATTTGTAACAGGGTTGCAGCCAAAATGCGTTGATACTTACTGGATCATATCCCACTTCTTCTGAAGCCATAATTCCATGGTGGCAAGTTTCTTCTGTAGGTTCAGCTGTGGTCCTCTTAAGATTGTTGTATGGATGGAGTAGGCCACTGTAAACATCAGAAAGTTGATTTTAGGGTAGAGAATTACATGGCATAATCTCAGAGTATTGCTACATGAAATAGTGTTTTTGCAGGAACTTAGTGGTGAAAGCTCTTGTAAACAAGGTTAAGCACTTACTATGAGGTATAACCCAGTTTCAAAGTTATTTAATGAACTGAAATGGTATAGCCCTTTATTACTCAAGTATTTCCTCGTAGTTCAAGGCTGTAGCGTTCCTGGAAATACTCAGGGTCAGGTTGGACGGGGTTCTGAGCAACCTGATCTAGTTGAAGATGTCCCTGCTCCTTGCGGGGAGGTTAGACTAGATGACCTTTAAAGGTCCCTTCCAACCCCAACTGTTCTATGGCTCATAAGAGAGAGATATCGGTGATGACAATCAGATAACTCTTTGGAATTCTGTTTTATTTACCAGTATTACTAAAATTCTGTCACCCCAAGCGTGAGGAAATCAACAGCAGATGAAACTTGGTTTGCTTATGGCTCTTCAGCCAGCACTCTTACTAAGTTATCTGTACACCTTTGTCATGCTCATGCTCCAGGGTACCAGGGAAGGCATTCTTCTCTTTGCTTTTTTTAGTCTGAGGCTTAAACAATGTTTTCTGTAACTGGTTGGTTATTCTCCAGAGCAACTGTGGACTTACTATATGGGTGGGTTTGGTGGAGAGTTTTGGAGGTTTTCACTAAATCGTTGGCCCAAGCAGATCATTCTTCTCAAGTAAAATCAGTGCGTATGTTTCAGCTACCTGTCTTTCCTTGTGTAGGTCTGATTACAGAGCACTGTCAATTGATAATACAGTATTCTCTGTTTGGAGTCAGTTTGCATGCCAAACCATACTTTCATTCAATTTCCTCTAAAAATAAATATGCAGTGTACGTAGTGCACCTGATCAGTATTGGAAATCTGGAATAGAATTCAGTATTACTGATTTTAACAGCCCCTCTGTGTAGCAAATACCTGGTAATCCTTTTAATAAGTTACGGGTCTCCTCCTGAATGCTGAGTATCTGCTGGTTTTAACAGCTGTCTGTGCTACTGGTTAATCATGTCAGTGATCAAAAGCTGACTTGGGGGGGGGCAGGAAAGGTGATTAAATGTCTCTGCTCTGCTAACACATTATACACCAAATTCATCTATTTTAATTGAAGTTTTTCTTATGTAAAAGAAATGGTAGCATGTGATAATAGATTCAGTCTGTAGTTCTTATGGGGACTTGTTTTGGGGCAGTTTTTCAGAAAGCCAGTGGTATTCCATGTACCAGGTTAGTGTCGGGCTGGTACAAAGCTGTGCTGAGGAGCCATGTTCCACCTACTCTGCAGTTTGGAATTTGCTGGCTGAGCAGAGAGAGATGATTACAGGAGGAGCAAGGCAACCTTTGGTGGAGGCGGTTGAGTTCGATTTTGGCAAATTTGATTATGTATCTACATCTACCGTAAATTTCTTCCATGATATTGGATATTGCTAAGCTCAGTCTTCTGTGTGGGTAGGATGGGTTTGGGTGGATTTTTCTGAGTGCCTTGTTTTTCACAAATTACTATTGCCATACCATCCTGTATGTGCAAATTGGAGAACCGTTCTATTCAAGTTCAATATTTGGAACAAATGGAAAAGTATCTGCACCTCATGCCATAAACCACCTTGCATGGCTGGGGTGCAGTAAAAGTCTCAGTTGAAGTTGTTTTATTTTGGAAATAACACCTCTTCTCTTACAGAAAAAACCTTCACAGACCTAACCCCTGACTCACCTGTTTAATTTTTTTTTTAAGAATGTCCACAACTCTCTTATATACAGGTTTCAGTAGTATTAATTTTAAATGTATTCTATCGCTGTAGTGGTGAAAGGAGTTTATTTTCCATTTTTTCACTACCACTTTAATTTGATCTGTGTTCTCAATATCAGGAGAAAGAAGTAAAGAAAATTGAAACAAAAGAAAAATCTCAAAAAAAAGAGTCTGAAAAAGAAGAAAAGAGCAGAAGAGAACAAAAGGGCCTAAAAAGTAAGTGCTAACTGCTTGCAAGAGAGAAGGGAAGGGCCCTTCAGGACTTTCTTTTCTTATTTCTGCAAGAAGTGGATATTGTATAGTTTTATAACACGCACCAGAAACAAGAATTTCTGCTTCTATTTTAGAAAGCAAAAGTTTGCTGTTTAATGGCTTTGTTAAAATATGCTTCATGAGAATGCTGTATGTACTTTCATGTGTGAAGCATTGAAATACATAGAAATCTATTAATGTTTTTCTAGACAAGTCAAGATTTTTGCCCTTTTTCATTTAATAGTGTCAACTGTGCTGCTGGGGCATGTAGCGGTAGTCTTTTTTTAGAGGAATTCATCTGACTATTGGCTATTTCCAGAAGTGTTCTGATGGTACTATGAATACACACTCTCTAGGTTTAGAAAGACTAATAGAGTTCCCATCAAACAAACTTCTTGCCTCTTGCTTTAGCCACGATAATGGGTTATAGCGTACAGCCCTTCAAATACCACCAGAACTGGGTAATTTGATACATGAAGAAAAATGTCTAGGTTGTATTTCTATTCCTAGTAGTGTAATCGAGTATTAATGTTACTACTCTTCATCTCAGTAAAATTTGGAATGATTTTATTGAGGATAAATTCCCTCAATGGGAATGGTGATAAACCAAGGAGAACTGGGTAACTCCACCCTTGATAATCATGAATGGATACAGGAGGAGCTATGATGCTTCAAATAGCTGTTGCTAGAGAAACATCTTTCACTGAAGGTAGCATAGATGCTTACAGTGCTTAAGAAAAGTAATAAAAAACAGAATGATTAATTATTGTTCCTTATACAGCGTGTCCTTTGTTCATCACAGATACTGAACTATTTTTTCAAAGTAGTAATTTATGCATAATTAGAAACTACATTTCTTAAGATGGTACCATGTTGAAAGCAGTCAGAACTCAGACATGCCAGGGCAGCTGAAGATGAACTAGTTCTCCTCAATTTTTGGCTTATGTTGCTAAGCTTGCTTCTACGCTTCAGCAATGATGACCTTAGCAAAAGGTCTGTTCTCTTTCTGTAAATGGACTCTGGTCACTCACTTAAACTTTGTTATGTAATAGTCTTTAGTGGCTCAAGTAGTCACTCTTGGTAACTGTCTTAATATTCTAGGCTTTAAGGACATCAAAAGTGCATTGGGCTTGTTTAATGTAGCTTCAGAAGAAAAAAGTGAATATTGTGAGAATAACTGCAAAAGAGAAGAATCTTCGCTAGAATATAAATTCGTAGAAGAATTAAAATCAAAAGACAGCAAGGTGTACAAGGAAAGGAGGAACATAAGAAACGAAACAGACACATGGACTTACATTGCTGCAGAAGGTGATCGAGAAGTAGTGGATGTGTGTCAAATGGAGAACTCTGGTGAGCAGTAGAAACAAATGCAGGGGAAAGTTGAGCACTGGCAGTTAATATTTTCTCCATTCCTTCTTGCATCTTTTAGTGCTCCAATTCTTGTCTCCCCACGAGGCTGAAATGATGTTTTCTTTTGAAACTCGCCGATAACTTTTCACTGTGTTTCTGCTGTTACAATAGTGGAGAGTTCACCATCTTCTGTCACTTCAGCCTAACTTACTACAACAAATAACCAGTTTGTTTCAAGTAAAAGCATTTTGTGTCCATCTGTAACGTAACTTTCATTGTTTGGAACCATTCCATGCTGACTTCCAGAGCCCATTTGAATGAAAAGTAGTAGTATGTGAAGCTGCTGATCATTGAAGCCACGGCAAGCAGTGAATGATTTGGAAATTTACAAGTTACTTATTTGATGTTTTTTCTTCCATAAAATCAATTAAATCATAGATGGCAAGCAACAAGTCTTGAGTTTGGGTATGGACATGCAGTTAGAATGGCTGACACTGGAAGACTTTCAGAAGCATCTTGATGGAGAGGATGAGAATCATGTCTCAACAGAACCAATACCAAGTAGTGAGTAGTTGCTGGGAGGAAGGGACATTTCTTATCTGGTGTTGCAAAGTTAAATATCCTATAACTGCATTGAATTTATTTTCTAGCTCTCCTGAGGGATGCTGTTAAAAGTGGAGATTATATGACAGTCAAGATGGCACTTTCTTCAAATGAGGAATATAATCTGGATCAAGAGGTAGTTTTTTTGCAGTAGAAGTACTGGGGGGAAAGAGTGCAAATTTGGATTGTTTGTAAAGTTTTCCTCTCTTGCTAGTAGCAGATTTCTGTCTCACCTTGGGAAAAACGCACAAGGTGAGAAAAAGGAGTACAGAATTTGAGGCTTCAGTATTTGTTCTCCATTTCCTCCATAGAACAAACAAAGTTTGGTGGGAGTGAAGAAGTTTGGTGGGAGTATCCCCATAGTTGGATTTGCAGCAGACTTGCCCGCTGAATTTAACTGAATATTAAATTTAGAACTTTACATGGTATAAGGAATAATGATGCCCATCAAGTCCAGTGGCTAAACTATGTAAAACAACTGTACATGCAAAAAAAAAAAAAGTAGTTCTGTTTGGCAGACGGGGACCACTTCTGTCCATGAATAATGAGTTTTCTACCAGTTCTTCATCAGCTGCGTTCTTTACTGGTTTTTCTTTCAAGAATCTATTTTCCTGTTAAATACTACTATAGTTCCATATTTGAGGATTAAAATAGGTGATATCGGTATTTTCACTGGTGATCCATGTAGCTGCATTATGTAACATTTTGAGAACTGTACATTATGCTAAGCCTTCTGTAGCGTAGTATAAAAGATGCCACATGAACTACTGAGGCGTGTGTTCTTTGAACTGTAGTGTCTGATGACAAATGCAAGACTGAGTGAGGAGACTGCCCACCCACAGAAGGCTCTTCCTACTTCCACTCTGATAAAATCCAAAACTAGCGTTGTGGTAGCAGCTGACTTGAGCCATTGTGTTTTTCCCCCAGTGGCTGCTGATTTCTCTTTTCACTGTCTTGCTGTCTTACCCACCCTCAAATACCTTGCTACCTTTCTTCCTCAGTCATTCTGGTTTTCCTTCTTCTGCTCCTCGGGATGGTACATGTTTTGCAGATAATGGAGCTCAGAGTGTGAGGCCTGTGGACAGGAGAAGTGGGAGGTGATAGTTTGTTGGTAGCTGGCAGCCATGCATGTGTGAGTTCTTCCAGGGAGGGGAATTGTTGTGAAACCTGTTGACACACTTGCAGTTTTTGTCTTGCGGCTTTGATTTATCTTAAAGTATTTGATTTTTTAAAATTTTTATGTTTTATTATGGCAATGATTCTTGTTGCAGGACTCAAATGGAATGACCCTACTAATGCTTGCTGCTGCTGGTGGGCACGATGACCTTCTCCGGGTCCTAATCAGGAAGGGAGCTAAAGTTAATGGTAGACAGAAAAATGGAACAACTGCATTGATATACGCAGCTGAAAAGGTTGGCTTGGTTATTGTCGTGTTTGTGGTTCTTGGCTCTTTTACTTATGTTTAAAAGTGGTACCCGATTTTTTTCACTTGGATGATGCCTAGAAAGTAATTAGCAGGATATGGCAGGATGACCTTAGCCGCGTAATTTTAGCGGCTGTGGTTGCTGTATTGTAAATAAATTCTGATTACAAACCCTACCCTGTATAGGGAATATCATAGGACTACCTAGAGGGAAAGTGAAGGCAGAAGATACCCCTGGATTTGTCAGTCATGGGGCTGAAGTTCTTGAGTTAGAATTCCTTGTTACGGTCTCTGGCTACACGGGATCTACACTTGGGAGACTTTAAGAGCAAATCTCTGATTAAGCAGGGTTTACTGTTTGAGAGTTGGGAGATGGACACTGGGCAAGCTCTTCTCAAACTGAGACCAACTAGACGAGGAAGTTAGAGGGTGTTTCATGGGTGCGCTCTTTTGCTCAGGGTGGGTCGTGTGTTTTCCCATGTACGGTAGATACAAGGCCAAAAGGGAGCTTGATTCCAGTTTGGTGATTAATGCAAACGTACTGTTTTCTTCCTGTGGTGTTTACTATTGCAAGATTTAGAAAAAAAAAAAAAATTGTAAATACTCATGACTGTCTACTTGCCTGAGTCTGAATTGCTCTTTATTAGCCATGGGAGAGAACAGCGTGTCATGCCTCATGCTCTGCATTTTGCTGATGGATTTTAAATAAATGTCACTTTATATTCCGAGACAAAACCAGAATATTTTCTGCTTATTTGTCTTGTGATCTGGTTTTTTTTTTCAGAATTTTCTAACAACAGTAGCTATTCTTCTGGAAGCTGGGGCTTATGTGAACATGCAGCAGAGCAGCGGTGAAACTGCTTTAATGAAGGTAAAGTTAATGTTTGTCCTAACACAGTTTAACAGTAAATACTTTTGGTAATCTAATAAAACAAAAGCATTTTTGTAGAGCTGATTTAGGGACTATGTACTGTATTTGAAATACAAATACTACTCTTAGTTACTCTAGGCAGTGGTTTAATCCATTTTTTTTAATGTACTGTTATATCTAAACAGTAAATGCAGATGCCATCAGCATACAGTGCTAAATGTGGCTCATCATCCTCTTCCATCGTTTGGCTCTTAAAACTGAGATCATGTGGTTGTCAACAGTAAGAGAAAAATTCCAGAAAGGAGAATGTGGCACTTGAATATTGCTGTGATTGACTTTTGTCATTTCATCACAGGACAGAAATAAAATAACCAGTTTGCAGTCTCCTTCCCCCAGCCTGTTCTGCACTGTTACTCCCTCCCATCACGAAGGAAATTTAAAAATTTTTTTTAAATTTTGTTTTCTAAGACCCTTAAAACAGTCTGTCCTCCTGTTAATATGTTTTTGTTTATATCAAATAATTTCACCAGAGTTCCCCTTCCTAATAAGCTTGCTGTATTTATATATAGGCTGTTTTGTATGCAGAAGAGGTTACAAAAGCTTTTTTGTCCAAGACAATGTGGTATTGTTCATCTTCTATCCTCTGCAAGGCTTAACAAGTGTGGGAAATTCACATTTTCTGTAAAGAAAATTATAACACACTTGTGGCCTCCTCAGCCACTTCAGTCCAAAATCTCTTCATAATTTGGCTGCCTCCATGAACCTCAGTTTTGACCTTCATTGTTTTTAAAGGTTTTATTAGTACTTGGTGCACAGCTGTACATACTTTCTAATTGGCAGCCTGCGGTGACTTACTCCAGTATTTGTTTTGCTGTGCAGATACAAAGAATAGGGTCTTCATTTCCAGTAACTTACTGGAACAAGTTTAGCCATGTGTGGATAAACATGTAGATGTGTTTATCAAGTCATTCTTATTTAACCTTGGGAGTAGGATCATACTTTTTAAAAGAGAGAGGGGAAAAAAAGCCTTGGCATGTAATTCCTTTCTCTGAGGTGCCGTGTGATTTTGGGGAGTTTTTTCTTTGGGAGGGCCAGGTGGATTAATTTATTTATTGAAGATTATGGATAGAAAGCACAGATGAAAGTTCAGAGCTGAGACAGATTTCAGAAGTTAACTTCTGAAAAGCCTCAGGAAGATAGAAATTTCTATCTCTGGTGCCTTTCCCTAATTTGTCCGAGTGAAGTTTTTGAAAACAAGCGACCGAGAGCATGTGTTTTCAAAGTAAAGCTTTCTTTAGACTTTCATGTACTTCTGGCAAATCTTCAGCTGACATGCCCTGAAATTCTTGATGTAAGTAACATTGAGCAGCCTTGGACACTTAGGCAGTTGCTAACAGTGATTGTTTAACATTTGGGGCAAATTCTGTTTACTGCACACCTGAAGTACCATTTGAACTGAGATTCTTAGAAACAGACACTTGGAAGTGTTACTTTAGTCATTCTGAGTACTTCTGCAGAAACCCAGGTAAGGAATTGCAGAAAAGTTTACAGTTGCTGAGCACCAGTAGATCAGATCCTTTCACAGAACTTTGAGGTTTGTTTTATCTATTTATTTAATTTTTTTCAAATTAAGTCCACCTGGTAATCCTGAGTGGTGCTGCTTCTGTGGGATCACATGTAGTGTTGCCTCAGTAAAGATAAGATATTTATGGAGTGTGATGCTGAGTTTTGAGTTGTGTTAGCATTCGCAGAGAAAATACTTAAACTTGTTTTCTGAATTGTAACTTAGTTTGTGTTTTAATTCATTTCTGCACTTCTGCTTACTTTGGTGTTATGCTCTGTTCTAAAGGGGAATTTGTCGTTGTTCTGTCTTCTCACTTTCTGCACAGGCTTGTAAAAGAGGGAATTCTGATATCGTGCGGCTCATGATTGAAAGCGGAGCAGACTGTAACATTTTGTCAAAGCATCAGAACAGTGCGCTGCATTTTGCTAAGCAGTGTAACAACGTATTGGTGTATGAGCAGCTCAAGAGTCATTTGGAAACGTGAGTAAACTGTACTTTGAAGTTTGTTCTGATCAAGTTTGCAATACTAGGCATGTCATAGTTTTGGTTGGAGTCAAGGCAAAGAGGGGGAGGTTTCAGGAAACAAAACAGATGTGATTTGGACAGAAAGCTAATTAATAAATCATGTGAAATGAAAATCATTTGAGCTAACAGAATTAGCAGCAGACACTTACTTAAACACTGAGTAAAAACATGGAAAGGAGGAGAAGGGAATTAACTAGAAGTGAAAGATTCCTCAAACTAGAAGTATAGCAATCGGGAGAACTAAAAAGCATATAAGCACTGAACAGTTGAATGTAAAGTCTTATTAGGGCATGCCGAATAAAATACCTTGCCAAAAAGCATAAAAAAATCAGAAGCAAACACCAAACCATGAAGCAAAAACCACCATGAAAAGTCAGTGCAGATAGCTAGGGTGGTGTTGCAGCCTTAAACGTTAGTTGTAAGATGGAGGTGCCAGGGATAAAGCTTTCGTGCCAGTAAATGATGGAAATTAGAATCTTCATCATGCAGCAGAATGACTGAAGGACAGCACAGTGTGTTGTGAAGGGTTCATGTCATATGGTTATGTAAAAATATACTGAGCTGCTGGGTGCGGGTGGTAAATGGAGACAAACGTAAAGAGCAAGCTCTGAAATAACCACTTGGGAGGAATACTTAATGTATCAGGGCAGAAAATCGTAACCCACAATCTCTAAACTTGGAGATGACTCGAGGAGGGTCTCAGAGCTTGTGCAGCAGGTGAGATGTTGCCATGAATGCATAGTTAGTGCTGGAAGAACACTCTCAGTGTAAGACCCTTTTATTGGTTTATAATGATTTTATGCTAATGATTTGTCTATATAATGTAAGACAGTCTGTCAGGTACTTTGTAGTCCAAGTTCATTCTCTTCTGTTTTAGTGTGTAGAAAGCCCTGCTGTTCTGTCTTTGATGTCTTGTGTTTCCCATCAGCTAACATCCTAAATCTGTCTTGACAGAAACTGCCTTGTAATGGTCACTGATACATGCTGTACTACTACCAATGTTCTTGCTCTATTTTAAATAGTTCTCTTTCCTTCAGAAACTTATTAAATACTAAATTTAAGCATGCTAAGTCTAAAAAGTAAGATCTGTAAGCAAACACTCCCGTATGATCATGGCAGCAGTGGTCACAGTGGAGGTTAGGGAGCCCTTCTGCAAGGCAGAGAAATTTGTGGAACATTTGCAAAGTGAAATGTCAGGTAAACAATGGTTTTGTGCAAACCAGTAAAATATAAATTAATAGATTTCCAGGGCAAGGTTGTATTTGCCTATAAATTCTAAAGAAACCCAGTTATGAAATTACAGAATCACAACAAGACAGAATCATTGAGGTTGGAAGGGACCTCTGGAGGTCATCTTCTCCAGCCCCGCTCAAGCAGGGCCACCTAGAACCAGTTTCCCAAGGTGCTGTCCACAGAGCTTTTGAGTATCTCCAAGGGTGGAGACCTCATAACCTCTCTGGGCAACCTGTGCCAGTACTCCATCCCCCTCACAGTAAAAATGCATTTCCTGATGTTCAGAGGGGACCTCCGGTGTTTTGGTTTGTGCCCATTGCCCCTTGTCCAGTCTCTGGGCACCACTGAGAAGAGGCTGGCTCCATCCTCTTTGCCTCCTCGTGTCAGGTGCTTATTGAGATATACACATTGATACTATCCCCTAGAGCCTTCTCTTCTCCTGGCAGAACAGCCCCAGCTATCTCAGCCTTTCCTGGTATGTCAGATGCTCTGTTGCCTTCATAATCTTTGTGGCCCTTCACTGGACCGTCTCCAGTATGTCCATGTCTCTCCTTCGTGAGCAGCCTGGGCCTGGACGCAGCACTCCAGGTGTGGTCTCACAGTGACAAGTAGAGGGGAAGGATCCCCTCCCTCGACCTGCTGACAGTGCTCTGCCTAATGCAGCCAAGGGTAGCATTGGCTGCCATTGCAGCAAGGGCCCGTTGCTGGCTCATGTTTAGCCTGGTGTCCACCAGGTCCTTTTCTGCCAAGCTGCTTTCCAGCTGGGTGACTCCCAGCATGTCCTGGTGCCTGGAGTTTGTCCCTCCCCAGGTGTAGGACTCTGTACTTCTCCTGATTGAACTCCATGAGGTTCCTGTCAGCACGTTTCTCCAGCCTGTTGAGGTCCTGCTGGATGGGAGCACAACCCTCTTAGTGCATCAGCCACACCTCCCAGTTTGGTCTCCTCTGCAGACTTGCCAGGGGTGCACTCTGCCCCATCATGGCTGAGGCCAACTGTATGAAGTTCAGCAAGGCCAAGTGCCGGGTCCTGCACCTGGGTCACAACAACCCCCTGCAACACTACAGGCTTGGGGAGGAGTGGCTGGAAAGCTGTCTGGTGGAAAAGGACCTTGGGGTGTTGGTCGACAGCCGGCTGAACATGAGCCAGCACTGTGCCCAGGTGGCCAAGAAGGCCAATGGCATCCTGGCTTGTATCAGGAATAGTGTGACCAGCAGGAGTAGGGAGGTGATAGTGCCCCTGTACTTGGCACTGGTGAGGCCACACCTGAGTACTGTGTTCAGTTTTGGGCCCCTCACTACAAGAAGGACATTGAGGTGCTGGAGCGTGTCCAGAGAGGGGCAACGAGGCTGGTGAAGGGTCTGGAGAACAAGTCTCATGAGGAGCGGCTGAAGGAACTGGGTCTGTTTAGTCTGGAGAAGAGGAGGCTGAGGGGGGACGTTCTTGCTCTCTACAGCTACCTGAAAGGAGGTTGTAGTGAGGCAGGTGTATGGTCTCTTCTCCCAGGTAACTAGCGATAGGATGAGAGGCAATGGCCACAAGTTGCATCAGGGGAGGTTTAGATTGGATATTAGGAAAAATTTCTTTAGTGAAAGAGTGGTCAGGCATTAGAACAGGCTGCCCAGGGAGGTGGTGGAGTCCCCATCCCTGGAGGCGTTCAAAAAACATATAGATGTGGCACTTCGGGATACGGTTTAGTAGGCGTGGTAGTGTTGGGGTGACGGTTGGACTTGATGAGCTTAGAGGGCTTTTCCAACCTATGATTCTATGAATTTATAATCATCCGGACTATTAATGAGATGTTAAACAGGACCAGACCCGGTATTGACCCTGGTGGTACACCAGTAGTGACTAGCTTCCAGCTAGACTATGTGCCACTGATTTTTGCTGAACTAATGTGTTATGGTCCGGTTTCGTACTGGGAGGAAAATACTGTGATGCCAGTATTTTTGATGCACTGTAGAGTTTGTCTGAGGTATTGTAGATCACAGCATCTAACTTCTGTCCTGAGCAGACAGAAGCTGTAAGTAATGTTTTCTTCTTATAGCAGGTTAAATGGGGGGGGGG
>Ga0065711_1038238_pt1 | contig 18995 bp, 7 predicted proteins | sample Hoacrofraction12_FD_59098 | JGI IMG/M metagenome (GOLD analysis project Ga0065711, IMG submission 59098) | Hoatzin crop microbial communities from Cojedes, Venezuela - Epithelial fraction 12 v2 (version 2) | ecosystem: Host-associated > Birds > Digestive system > Esophagus > Crop | place... | reverse complement strand
GTGGAGTCTCCTTCTCTGGAGATATTCAAGACCCGCCTGGACAAGGTCCTGTGCAGCCTGCTGTAGGTGACCCTGCTTCGGCAGGAGGGTTGGACTAGATGACCCACAGAGGTTCCTTCCAACCCCGAACATTCTGTGATTCTGTGATTATGTATGTGAGCTCTTCATGCCTTTTTTTGCCTTGTTTTTAGGGCTGTCCCAGCCTGGAGCCAAGGGCTGTAGACGAGCACCTGCCTTTGCCTGTCGGGGGACGGCGACGCCCGTGCCTGTGAAGAGGCCAGCGCTCCTCGGGAGTCGCCACGAAATTTGCGTGACGCAATGACGTACATTTACCTTTCCCTTTTTTTTTTTGTTTATTTTTTTGTCGGATGTGAACGTCACCTGTGGCGTCACCGCGGCGGGGGCGGGCCGTGACGCATTGCGTGCGCGCCGGTCGCGGGCGGCGGCAAGATGGCGGCGTCGCCGTGCTCGGGGGAGGGGGAGCGGCTGGATTTCCTGAGGGAGCGGCACGTGCGCTTCTTCCAGCGGTGCCTCCAGATCCTGCCCGAGCGGTACTCGTCGCTGGAGACCAGCAGGTAGCTGCCCGGCCTACTCCCGCCGCGGAGGGGCCGACGACGACCAGCCGTGCCGGCCTCCGGGGCGGGAGGGCGGGGTCCCGTTCGGGGTGGCGGTCGCCGGGCGTCCGGTGGCCGGAAGGAAAGGCTCCCTCAGAACCCGCCCGCCAGCAGCCGGCCCTCAGAACCGGGAGCTGGCGTAGGGGCCGCGTCGGTGCTGGCCTGAGCTCCCCGACGTCCACGGGGGAGGGGTTGCCGATCCTTTTATAGCTGTCTTCGGGCGTGTGCTTCGCTCTTTTAATCCACTCTGGAAGCCGGTTTTAAAATAAATGACTTGAGACTTTTGTAGCTCGAATTCGTCGTGCAGGAGACTCTTGTTCATGTAGCAGAAATAACTTTATTAGCTGGTGTAAGAGTTAAAATACTAGTGAAATGTCTTCCTCACTTTGAGTTAGAGGGATGCATGTCCTTGCTACGGCGTCAGAATGCATCTATTTCAGATACCTAAAGTCTGCAGGTAAGGTAGTCAGTGACACCTGAGGCGCAAGAGGGTCAGTAATTTGGTTGTTAGGCGGCGCTTGATGAAAATTTGGAGACATGTAGAGGATTCGATCTCTTACTCAACCGGTAAAACCATCAGGTGCTTTTCATGTTACAGTGTCCTGTGAGTCGTGCTGTGAATAATGCTGAATGGCTTTGATCAAATCTTCCTTCTTGCTCGGTTAAATTATGACAATCTGTGAAATCGAAATTTCTGAAAATCTTATTCATGAAGAATTAGCAAATGTTTCAGTGTACTTTGTCTGTTATTTTAACAGACAGCCAGAGGAAGTCTAGGCGTTCTATACTCTTTAACTCTTTCTAGCCATTAAAGTTAGAGTAACGTGCAGACGTATTAGAACCATAACGCAGAGGGATAACCCTAGTCACACTGACACATGGAGAAAAGCTCAAGAAATAGGGTTTGTTCAGCCTGGGGGAGGGAGGGTCAGATCCCAGTCTTCCGTTACTGAGACACTAGTTACAGAGAAAGTGGGGGTGCACCCTTGATGAAGGAGCACCGTGGTGGGGCAGGTGGCTATGGGAATGACTTGCTTCAGAGACAATTGTCTGGATGTAGGAAAAACATTCTTCACTGTTGGAGCAACTAACCACAGATGGGTTGCACTGTGGAGTGGTGGAGTCTCCTTGAAGACCTGGTTTGTCAGGGTCCTGGGTCATCTCATCTAAGGCCCTGTGTTCCCCAGAAGGTTGGACCAGTGGTCTCCAGAGGCCCTTGACAAACGAGGAGTTTCTGTTCTGTGATTTGCATTGCCAAGCTGTTGCAGTTTGCCACTGAGCTGGAACAGAGGCTCCAATTTGCCTGGGGTCTTCCTCAGTCTTACTGAGTAATGCTAATCATAACGCTGATTGTTTTGAGAACTCCTGAGAAACTAATGAGCGGTCTGAGCTTATATTTAATGTGTGGTTGTAGTAGCCATAATACATTAAATAGCCAGTGCGTAGTGTGTTGCACATAAAGGCTGTGCAACACTGAAAAAAACACTGTTTTCTGAAAGTTTGAAGTGTCAGTTTGAAATTTCCAGGGTGCCTTAATTTCTGGCTGAGTACAGTCTAAGCCTTCAATTAGATTAATAATCGCGGCCATCTATTTTTTTGAAGCCATGGAGTTTTTACTCAGCCAGAGGTTTTTCGGTTCTCTTACACTGATTTTTAGATCAGTGTTCTGCAGGTGCACATGCATGTCAGTTAACAAATTCTAGGCAGGGGACTGAACCGTAAATCTGTCTTCACCGGTGTGATGCTGAGGGTACTAAGTTTGCCTTTTCGACAAGTTCAAGGTCACTGAGTTCAGCAAGCCTCCTGAGCTGGTACTGCTGCGGAAAGAAGTGCTGTCACCCTTTTGTTCTTACCTCCCTTGTTCCTGCGTTTCTGTGGTTCCATGACAAATTAGATGTGGAAACTCAACTAAATTAAATAGAGACTTGTAAAAAAAAAAAAAAAATCATTTGTCAGTGAGTTGGTTTTGGGTCACTGCACTGCAGCAGAAACAGCTGCATTTGTTGTCACCAGGCAGGGTGGTAGAGGAGGAAATTTTCCACATGGTGGTGGTGAATTCTAACTTAAGCTGTAGTTTGTCAAACACTAAGAGATTAGGTACAACAATAAAGAAATTTGATTTCACATTCTTGACTTAGGATACTGGCTCGGAGCCTTAATAATTGTTTTTGTCTGTAGTTACTGCATGCAGCATCAGCAACAGTCGTTTTGACGTGATCTGGTTGATAGTGTTTCATACATGATCAGTCAATACTGTGAGGTTTTGCAGGAAAATGCAGCTCGCCTGCTCTCTGAAGTCTTTCAGATTGTGGTGCTTCATGGTGCTCTTTGTAGCACACTTACTCAGTTCCTCAAATCGGTCACTTCAAATGCTTTCTGAATTCTGCTGAGAAACTGTAGTCTTTGTCCATGTCTGAAGACAAAGAACTCTGAATCTGTCATCAGAAATGTCTTTACTTGCATGTCTTGGAGGGGAACTTCAGACAAATGATACCTGTTTTGTAAACTTCCAGTAGGTCAATTAACAAATAAATTTCAGCTGCTAAGCTTTGATGCTTGACTTCCTAAATTAATACAAATGCAGTAATTGAAGTGGTAGGAGGCATGAAGAAAAGATACAGCAAAAGTTGTGCTAAACTTGGGAGCTGTCTTACAAAATGCTGCCCTCTGTGGAAATCACTGTATGTAAAGTTTTTACACCTCATGCTGTGTGTCAGGTAAGAGTTGTGTTTGTTAGTCTTAGAACATGTGTACGTTAATTTTCTGTGAGGTGGATAGTGTATGAAGTAAGGATGCAATATTTAGATGGCTCTGTCAGTACCTGTCTCTGTCCGGTGGTGCCAGGTGTTCTTGCCTGTCGTATGTGAATTCCAGCACTGTACGGGCTGCTCCTTACTCATGCTGATACTAATAACACAGAGAATCAGCTCTAAATAAGTAAACTGAAACCGAACTATATGTAAAACCAGTTTTTATATTCATTGATCTGCTATTTGTATTTTTTAAGTATAGATGAGATATATTGTCTGTCTTGTATGTGCAGCCTTGTGGTTTTGGACCTGGTTTGCAGCAGTTTCTAGTGCCAAAGTTGGCATGTTGTTTGTGCCTCATTAGAAGTAGCTTAGCTAGTAACATAGCGTGAAAACATCTTTAAGTAGTTTCAATAAAACATTGTTAAACTTAATGTTTGTGAAAGTTGGTAAATATATGCAAGGTTTTAAGTAATTATTTACTGTAACTGAACAGTAAATTCTTCGGGTTTTTATAAAAGTACTGGTTTTGCTTGAGCTAGTGGGTTATTACCCAGAGTCAGATTTTGGGTTACACATAGCTGATCAATGGGAAGAGCTGGCATAAGCATTGAAGTGTTAATTTTGCAATTTAAAAGACAGTTTTTTAGTCATCGGGGGACTTAAGAATGGCTTAAAAGATACTGTTGTTCCACATAGAAATACCTTAGTGTGCAACATACTTTTTTGGCTCTCTATACTCAAAAACTTTATTTGTAATAATAATAATAGTAGAGAGACATAGTTTAGAATCCAGTAATTACAGAGTAAGTTTACACTTTCTTTCTGCTGTGAATACTTACAGTAATGGAGCTCTATGCTATTCCATGTTGACTTTTTTTTTTAACTTTTTTTTTTCCCCCCACAAGGGCCTTAGAATTGCTGGGAGGGATTTTTTGGAGAGAGGATGTTAGTGTTCAGTATCCAAGCAGATTATGTTTCTGAGAGTGGTATGAAAAGCAGTGCAAAAGTTGAGGGTCAAAGTAAAAGACTGTGTAAAATCAAGTAACTTCAGCTTACCAAGTCACCATTATTTAACTGAGTTGTGGCCACCACTTGTGCTGTGTAATCCTAGGTGATAACAGTTTTGAAGCAGAAGCTGTTGACTTAAGTTATGCTTGTGAATGACTGCATGATGACTGTAGCAGCCATTCAGCCCACTGGTAGGAATGTCACCCGTTGAGGTGGTGCCATTGCATTGAGATTAGTGTCTGCTGCATCGGCACTTGGCTGCTGTGTTTTAATTAGAATTCTTTTGGAGATGTGGTTTGGGCTGACTCACGTCACCATTTTTTCTTTGGTCTTACTGTTTGTGGTTCTGATGCAGAACCGCATGCAGAAATGAAGTGGCTGTAGAGGTTTCTGTCCCCGTGTGTCTCCTCATCTCTAGAGGTGTCTACTGCCGATGGCCAAGGTGGCTCACCAGCTTGTGAGATAACTGCAAATTATAAGTTCCTAAGGAACTTATAAATCCTAAGGAATGCTGGCATTAGCTTTTGGTTTTCCTTAGCGTACTGAACTGTAGTTTCTGCCTGTGTAGCAGCTGTTTCACAATCCATGATCTTACCTGGTGAAAAGAGAGCAAGAATTTCTGGAAGCAGCACAGGCAGACGCAAGTGTGGGTGGCAAAATACAAATCCAGCTGGTTTTAATCTGAATCAGAACTTTGAAGGTACCATTACATGAACATTTTATCTCCTAGCAAACTATCTCAAGTTCCTAACCCAGTGCTGTTGCTTTGGTGCCCTGTCAGAGCAAATAATGCTAGTGTTTGAGGTGCCATGCTGTAAGCTAGATGCTGTAATGCTAGACTGCAATGGTTTGAGGTAAAAACAAAGCCCTCAAAGAAGGTGGTAGTTAACAGGTGTGGTAGCACACGTTTATGGAAGGAAATGAGCTGTGGATAAGAAGGACATTCAGCATGCTAGCTACTTCAGTCCTGTATTGGATGCTTGAATCTGAGGTACTTAATTTTAGATGTTTAATTCAGTTAGTCATCTAGACTCCTTTATACCAAAGGACAAGAAATAAGTACCTCTAAATGGTAATTCATCCTGTGTGTCTGTTTGTGCATTCATTAGTTACAGAGGAAGCCTTGCTGTTTGACACCTAAGTTCTTAAGCATCTGAAATTGGGTTTGGGACACAATGAGAGGCAGCTTCCTGCATTCAGGGTTACCTTGCACTTACTGCATATTTAGAGGATTGTTCTTGTAAGAATTCTTCACAGAGAGCCAGTGCTCCATCTATTAATAACCTGGTTTACTTTGTAGTGTTTTTTTCAGGTAAGCAGGCACTTAGGGTTAATGTCTGAATTGGCATATCATTACGATGTAAAAGGAGGGGTGGCTTATATGAAAAGCCGTGTTGACACAAAGAAACATTTACAGTACAAAGAACATAGTTTTGTCCAGTAGATAAATTTCATACTTTCTGAGCTAGGCTGTATATACTGCACCACTGTCAAAGGCTGAGAATTCATAGATATTTCTGTTTCTGCAACCGTTTGTTAATTTCCCCATGATATTTATGGTGGGAAGTGTAAGTCTTATCTTTTTCTTTTAGGTTGACAATTGCGTTTTTCGCACTCTCTGGTCTGGATATGTTGGATTCCTTAGATGTGGTGAACAAAGATGATATAATAGAATGGATTTATTCCCTGCAGGTCCTTCCCACAGAAGACAGTGAGTGAGTTTTTAGTTTTTTTTTAATTGATATTAACATCTTTACGTTTGCTTTTCACCTGGGGAATAGTGGATGGCTCTTGGTTTCTATTAAAAAAAAAAAAAAAAAAAGATTGACCTTCCTGAAGTGCTGTCCTGATAATTTCAGGTAGTTATGTCAAGCAAATCCTAGAAATAGATCCCTTTAAAGTAATAAAGCTATTAAAAGCGATTAGCTTAGCTTTTTTATGTATACAAGGTGAATCTGTGAAATTAATTCGAAGATAAGACAGTATAGAATAGTAATGAAGTTGCACCTTTAAGTATCTCGAAAGAGTGTTTCACCTGGTTCTAAAAGAACTGCATGTGTTATATAAGTATTACAAGTCTTACAGTGATTATTTTGACTTCCACTAATTGTATCTATACCAGGAGCTCTGAGCACAGATGTGGTTGTTTGGAACAGCTTTTGAAAAATGGAAAGTGTAAGGTTAAGAAGCAAAATGGATAAACACAGTTCCTGCTTTAAAATGAAAAATCTGTTCCTTTGACCTGTGAAGGTTAAATTTACCTAACGTTTTTAGAAGGAGCAATGCTGTTGCTGCATCCTAGTGGCCCTTGGATGGGAAAGTGCGTAGCAGATCCAAGTCGAGGAGGGAGCGCACAGGACATGTTCCTTTCCTGATCACTTGACAGAAGTCAGGGAGGTGCTGTCTCTGTGGGCTGGTTGGTATTGGCGATTTTTTCTGAGGCAGCACAGGTGAATGGCTAACCGCAGTAGAGGGGGTGGAAGGGAGGGAGATGCAGGTGAGGTGCTGCTGCTTTATGACAGGAGGTGCTGGCAGTGTTAAGTGCTGGCTTGGGGATAGCTCCAGGCTGGTCTCAGGCAAGAGGTAATTCCTCATGCCTGTCTGTAAAATCATCAACACGTACTTTGTATGTTGGATAGTTGTAGAAAGAAAAATGTGCATTTCCTTACCATATTTAGTCTAATTATATACTACAAATTAGGTCTTTTCCCTAAAAACAGTTTGATGAAATAAAAGCGTTTTTATGAAGTAAGCGTATGAAAGTCAAGATTGCCGATGCTTGATTTCTTACAGTAATAAAAAGATCCCTTTTCTTATTCTGTCAATTTATAAACCATCAGATCCACCCCAGGCGTTAGCTTTAATAGATTTGGTTTTTCTCATGTTGTATTGTATCATGTTGTATTGCAGGACTGATTGTAGAAAATCAGGGGTTTGGATCACACAGTTATTCCTGCAGTGTTTTTAATCATGAGAAGGTTCCTGTCCCTTAGAGATAAAAAAATTTTCCAGGGTATACATGCTTTGTTTTTAGAAGTTGCTCACTTTCTGATCTTTATCCCAGTCTTCAGGAGTATGTTCTGAAAGAACAGTGAAATTTGCAAGAAGAGAGGTTAGAATAGGCATTTTTTGTTGATTTGTCTTTGGTTGTATGTAGTAATTCTCAGTAAGGTTTCTTCCTATCTAGCCAATGTTTGGAATAGTCCTATCGTCAAGAACCTGCTAGGGAGGGCAGTGTAAAGCTCAGTGTGGAGATGTGGAAGCTACAGTCCAGGGCATAGCTGAGATGTGCTCATTCTTTTTCTAGCTATCATTCCATCATAAATTTACAGGACGGTAGTTTCGTGGAGGGCACTTTTGGCAGTCATTCTGTGCTTTTAAGTAAGAAATCTCTCTGTTGTACCAGAACAAACTTCCTATTTTTGTGTCACATCATAAGAGCTCTGTTATTGTTAAGCTCTCCTACTCCATGTGGTCACTTGACCCCTAAAACTTCAGTATTGTTTTTATTCCATTTTTACTTCATCTAATGCAAAATGTACCGACAGCAGCAATTTGGATACTGGATGACTAAATGTTCAGAAGGCAATGCATACCCTACTGTAATATCTACTTGCAGTAACATGCATTGACTTTCTGTTTTTTAATGCTGGGTGTGTGCATTATTTGTTAATTGGCAGCCTCCCAGCAGTAGAGCTCTGACTCCCTCTTTTGGCCAGTTTGAAGAAGTAGCTGAACTCTGATAGGCTGCAGCAGTGAAGTTTTGGGTTTCAGAATGCTTGTGCATCTCTAGGAAAAGAGAATGGTTGCTAGCTTGATGCATCAGAATCTTTCCAGGTTAAAAAAAAAAACCAAATCCTTACTCTCCTTTTAAAGAAATATTCTATTGGAGCTTCTCTGACATGCATGCTGATAAATCCCTCTTTTCAGGGAGGGTATGTTATTATATAATATAAATTTCAAACATTTATAATTTAACACTGATTTATTATGTAGCTTTTGGAATTATGAATTCCAATAATTTTGCCTGGAGTGGTAACTATATTGTACTTGGTACAAGTCTTCATTGCTTTTGGCTATGGGACTGAAAACCTATTTAAAACTTAGACTTTAAATTGGAATATATTTTTATACATTCTTGGTTGTTTGTTTTTGATCGCATCACTGGTTGAGTTCCTAAAATGAGCAAAAAGAGTTCCTGTATTTCTGATCAGAAAAATAAGTTTCCCTGCTATTTGTGTTTGTCTGTCCAAAGGCTCCACATCCATAGCATTTCAGTTGATTTTTATTTAAAACACTTTTTTAAGATGGCAAATTCAAATTATTTTGAGAACTACTGCTACCTTACAGTCATTTTTTCAGTGGATGGGAGACAGAACAGTTGATGCTCTACAAACTTAGTATCGGTTTATTTTTATCGATAACTATTCTAGTAGGTGTACTGTTGTATGGGACAGAACTCATTTTATCCAGAATAGCCCATATGCTGTTGTGGTTTGCGTTTATGACTAGAACAGTGTTGCTGACACACCAGTGTTTTAGTTATTGCTGAGCAGTGCCTGCACCCCTTCACGACTGTCTCTTTTTTCCCCTCTGCACCCCTTCTCCCTCAGCCAGGGGACACAGCCAGGACAGCTGACCCGAGGGAAACCCCAAACCATCTGACATGTTCAGCAGTAAAAGCCTTGAGAAAGGAGAAAGGGGGTGATGTTTGTGATTGTGGTACTTGTCTTCCAGAGTAACCCTTGTGCGTGCTGAAGCCCTGCTTTCTGGGAAGTGCCTAAGCAGCTGCCTGGCCGATGGGACGCAGTGCATGAACTCCTCCATTGCTTTGCTTGTGCCTGCAGTGTTTGCTTCACCCATCAGACTGTCTCAATCTATGAGCCTTCTCTCCTTCACTCTGCTTTTTCACCCTCCCACAGAGCTGGGGGTGGGAAGTGAGTGGGTGGCTGTGTTGTGTGCTAGCTGCTGGTCGGGGTCAACCCACCACAGCAGGACGTTACAGAACCTGGTAGAAAATTCAGAATCTGGTATTTTAGAATACTTCTTAGTGTCTCACAATATGTTGTGATCGTTTTAAGTAACATGTTTGTATTTACTGGTATGTGATATGTCTGATGGCTAAAGAAAGCTTAAACTCAGAGGTTTGTAGCCTTTGAAATTTTTATGTGAAACTAAAGCTCATGAATGTCAAGTGGTGAGATCTTGATCTTGCCAAGTAAGAAAGCGTATACATACTCTGTGACCTTAGTTGAAATGCACTAAAGGAAGCTAAAGATTAGGGTCTGCCAGGATGGACTGTATTCTTCTGTGGTTTTATTGTAACTGTGATTCAAATAAGTAATGTCCTTTAGCTAATATAATTTCAGCTCAAGTGCTTTAGAGACCAACTCAATACCAGTTCTAATTAGGAGGGAATGTCACGTCACACATGCCAGCTGACCCTTACACAGAAAGCTGCCATCCTTAGCTGAATGCTTGGTCTCATTGCTGTCTTCTGCTTATTTGAAGGGCCGCTGTCTTCTGTAACTTGCAGAATAGTTTGGCTTTATATTCTATAGATTTCAGAAATGATTACTTTTCCTTCACTTTTACTAAATGGTTTGCTTAGGTGCATGGTAATACATGTGGTTTTGTTTGTTCACTGCAGAAAGACCTCGCTGTGTTTGCTTTTAAGAAGAAGTGGGACTATTTAAAAAGAAAAAAAAAAATCATTTTGAGGAGGGTGGTGCTCTTTTACAAGCCATATCATAAATGATAAGTATTTAGACTAAGATACTTCTTAAAATGCTAGTGAAATTGGAAAAGACCCTGAAGAAGGTTCAGAAGGAACAGAAGAGCCTGTTTCAACTGCTTGTTCCTAAGGTTCTTGTCATGTGAGAGCTTTACTGTTTTCCTCTCACAAAGCAGCTCCTAGAAAGAATTCAAATGTATTTTTACTAGCTTAAAGTGCAGCTCTTGGCAATGTGAGGAAGATGTGTCCAGGTTTCTTGCAGGCCACGTTTAAAAACAGTTTAGCCCTTTTGAAAAATAGTGAATCCGGAGCTCTGTACTGAAGTGGTCTAATTACAGGCACACAGTGGAGGCACACTCCTTCGCTGTATTCATCCACCATCCTCCCCCATAGCAACACTGGCACTTGTTTCACCATGCTTGAGAGCTGGTTTAACTTGTTGAAGTGGAGAAAAAGCATGCATTTATTTGTCTAACAGAGGGTTAGCTTTGTGCTGAGTTGGTGAACTGTGTTGGCTGAGTGCTAGTGCCAGCCCAGTAAGGGAGAGGGAACAAGACTGTGCTTTTTGACAGCTGGGTGCTTCACTGGCTTTGCTGTACCAAGAAGTGGCACCAAAGGGAGGGCTGAGACATAATACATTTGTGGGTCTGAACCCCCAGGACCCATGCATAGCAGGCTGAAAACTATTACACTGTATCAGAGACCTAAAATGTTCGTCTGTCAAAGTCTAAATTTAGATTTGTAATTATTCTTTTTTCTGCCTTACTTGTGTGTTAGCACTGAAAAAAAAAAAGGATGAAATGTCATTGTTTTTGAGATCATTGTTACATGTGAACTTTCTGATCATGAGTTTCTCGAGCAGAAATACGAATTTTCCTCCAACATAACCTTCTTTAATGGCTACATTTGAAGTATTTATCTGGATGTATAATGGACTTCTGTTTCAGAGAACGCAACTTTGCATTTTATGACATATTCAAGTGCTTTGATTTATAGGAATAGTTATATTTTAGCCCTAGTACAGTAAGAATTGCTTATGCTTACTTTTATCTGGATGTACTGACTGTGTCAGCCTATGATAAACCTGTGATTTTTTTATATTGTTTTAAGATTTTAATGGTGTTTGTGAGATTGCTTCTGTACTTAGCAACATGAGAGAAGCCTTGGTACCAGATAACCTGGATTGGGAGGAAGTACTGGTAAAAGTTACCAGTCTCCGTGCAAGACAAATCTAAAAGAGCAAAAATGTCCTGGCTGTTACAAGAGAGGTCCCAGGATAAGCCATCTGTGGTCATCACTTGGAGCTCTGTTACATGTCTTAAAGACTTTCTGGCATAGGCACACATTAGTAATGTGGTTTTTCTTCATGGGAAGGTATCGGCTCATGATTTGGGTGTGGAGTCTTTTGGTTTGGGAACAGGGTTGGTTTTCTTTAGTTCCGTTGTCAAATGTGAAAAGTTTTTCCAGGTATGTTTTGTTCAGCTTGCAATAGTCATGCAGCAGTTGATGGAACGTTTATTACTTTTTGCTTTTTCTTAAGCTCTTTCAGAAAGTGGTTAAATACGCTTAACGCTGACAGTGAACACTAGGTGGTACCATGTCATAACTGCTGCTACAGTTGATGCTGCAGAGGACTGTGCGGGAGCCGAACTGGTCACGCCAGCAATTTGTTACGAGAGACATAAACTGTGATCATATCCTCTTAATTAGGATATGTTTAATTTCTGGTTCTACTTCTGATTCTGTTTGTGGTTCAGGAAAGTAGACAAGAGTTAGATTAATACCACTAAGCTATTACAGAAGAAGTATAGGTACTTTGCAATAAAATAGTAAAACCAACTTTGTAGATGGTGATGTATATAAACTGAAAGACAGTGGCTTTTCTCTAATTTCCCATTAGTTCCCATTTAGTTTTGAACTTGTATGTTCACAGGAAGCTAAAAAAAAAATTGGAGACATGACGTCAATGTGCCAGAGTGATCTGGTTAGAAATGGGCTGTTTTCACTTCCTGTTTTAACACTTCCTTTACCAGCTCAGCATTCTACTTTTTTAATTCAAAAATTATAACTAGAAGTTTAGCTATTTACTTGTAATGCTGAAGGTCTAGGAAGCATCTACTGCACACATGTTAACGACAAAGTTTTTCTGTTTGGAGGAGGGGGTAAAATTCCCTTCAAAGATTATACTGCAGTAAGGGCGTAGAAAAGCCACGCTGTTCTGTTTCTCCTAGGAGCCAGTGTGTAGAGTCTAGGGCTGGAGATCAGAAGACACTGACGTAAATAGTCAAAACAGATTTTAAATCAATGATAGCTGTACATTTAAAAATGCATTGTTTTAAAATTACCAATGCTGTTTTTTAGTTGGAAGCAGTTTAGCAGTAGAATAAAACTTGTTAAAATGTTGCACAAAAATTTAACAGCTGAAGGGAACAATTGATCCTGATTTCATTCATATGCTTTATTTTTAATCTTTCTTTTAGTTGTCAAATCAGGAGGCAATCAAAGTCACCCATGAACAGCACACTGCATTTTGGTTTGACGCGGCCATTTCTACCTTGATAATGATTTATAAGCTGCAGTTTAAAAGACTGATAATGGGGATCTGTCTTTCTGGGATGAATCCTTCCATCTAGCAACTGGTAACTGAGTTCTGTTTGGCAGCAGAGCTGTCGTAATTTTGTGTGTTTTCATTTGCAGCAGGCCAGAACAGCTGTGTACCAGTAGGTTAGCTACTGTTTTCTGGATGAAGGGTTTCCACATCAGTGCCCTTTCAAGATGAATTTTGTAGTTTACATAAGCACTTAAGACACACATTAGTTTTTACTGAAAATGGACTAGGTGAATGATGATTTTTCCACAACAGCGTCACCTAGGAAAACTGGTATTTAAGCAGTAGGAATTCTAATTCTCTTCTTATTGATTCATTCACATTGTGTAATTTTTCAAATTGTGATGTGTTTTGGGCAGTGTCTGAACATGAGAAAGAACTTCTTCCCTCTAAGGGTGACGGAGCACTGGCACAGGCTGCCCAGGGAGGTTGTGGAGTCTCCTTCTCTGGAGATATTCAAGACCCGCCCGGACGCGGTCCTGTGCAGCCTGCTGTAGGTGACCCTGCTTCGGCAGGAGGGTTGGACTAGATGACCCACAGAGGGCCCTTCCAACCCCCACCATTCTGTGATTCTGTGACCTTAGATTGGTCCTTAAGACTAGTATTTATTGTGCTTTTGAGAACCTGTTGCAACATAAAATGCAAGACTTTGACTACAGGATCTAACAGACAAACGTTCTCTGCTGAGAAGAGTTAGATTGTAACAAAATATGTTACGCATTTTTTTGTCTACAAATACAGATACTCTTTCTTTCTGTTCTCTGTGGGCATGCCTATAGTATACCTGGTTTTAGTGCAGGCTGAAATTATCTTCATTACGCCTGTAGAATCATTAAAAAATACTGTTGTTTGAAAGGTGGAGAAAGTGGAGAATTGCAGATGGTTAGTTTTCTTCTGTTAAATAGTAGTTCATTCCATGTAAATTAGATCCAAAGACTTGTCTGGTAGAGAAACTTGCATACTTTAACCATGTTGAAGTACTTAGACTGTTAAAACCTAGTTTAAATGTTGCATTTATGCAGAATATGCTTAAAATTAGAAGCTAATGTGCTGATAAAGGACACCAGAAATGGTAGAGCACATTGCATAGGACTTTCAGCTTTATAACTATTCTTATTTGTTTAGTCTGGTGCAATTTTCCCTAATCTCCATGAGGATTTTTAGATTAAAGGCTGAAGAGCTGAAAAAAAAACAACCCAACAATTGGAGAGAATTTGAGAACACCCAAGTGCTGTTGAACTATGGCACTCATTAGGCTTTTACTTTCAGAGGCTGAGGAGTGAAGTAATTGAGTTCTTGCCATGCAGAAGCAGATTTGAGCCCTGAAAACCTGTACTTAGCTCTAGACAGCACAAAGGGCACAGTTCTGTATACTGCATGCTCAGGTACTGTGACACATTTAAAACGAATTATACTGAATCACTAACAGAATCATTTGATAGATACAATGTTCTTGTACCTGTGTTTTGGGTGAGAGAAGAATGGCTCCAATTAAAAATCTGCCTTTCACGTCATTTTAACTATTTCACTCTGACAGTATTGAGTTAGATCGGTGGTAGCCTAAAACTGTAGACAGTTTATTTGCCCTTGTACAAGTTGCAGAATATCTTAAAACAATTCTGCTTGGGAACAGACGGTATTACCAAGCAGGAATCCAGAGAGGAAAAAAATCTGTTAACTCTGGGCAGTTTGCCAGGGGAGCAATATCTTTGGGTTGTTTGGGGGTTTTCTGTGAGCGTGGTAGACAATTCTGTGTGATATGAACACTGTATTTCCACCAAATCAAAGAAATCTGTTGTGTTGTCGTTACAGCAGGATCAAGTATGCTTGTGGTTTTCTTTGTTTTGGTTTTTTTTCCTTGATCAGAGTCATCGCAAACTGAGGTTGGGACTGTACTGAAAAATACGTGCAAACTCTAGTAATAATTGTGAATAATGTTGAACTAACAGGTCTTGATGAAAGAATTATAGTTTATAATAAATGTTTCAGCAAAGCAAGTTAGTTGAGTCTTCTTTTCTTTTTTTTTAATCTTTTCCAGGATCAAACTTGAATCGCTGTGGATTCAGAGGCTCTTCATATTTAGGGATGCCATTCAATCCCTCCAAGGTTGGTTAAATGTGTATGCGTGAAATATTTTCAATTTGTAAATAAATAATCTTGTGTCTTTTTTATAATGTTAACTGCATGATTATGACATTTTTGCATGGTTAATATGCTGAAATGTTTGCAGGACTTTTAGGAAACATACATAAGAGACATACTAAAATGGTACTGCTTGAGTTTCCAGGGCAGTGAAGAAATCATCGTACAAATTCTGGCTGTTGGTGCACTCCCCCCTGCTCTAATCTGTTACTGAAGCAGGGAAACTTCTTTAACTGAAGAACTATCACCTGGTAGGGATTAGCTCCATATTACGCGGTGCAGCACGTGCTGTTCTTTGGTATTCCTCTTCCTGTGATGAAACACGTGTGTTTGATTGCAGCTGTTATCCATTTGAACATAGGCAAGTGTCTGCTCATCCCAGATGTCGTGACTGTAAGAGAGGATGCTTTGAAGCCCATAGAACTGAGGTTCAACAGAGTTAAATCTGTATACGAAAAGAAAGTGCCTTCAATACAAGAGAGAAAGGAGGTTAGCAGAGGCTGCTAAAGATAGTACAGAAGGTCTGATACATTTGGAAGAGGGAAGTAGAGGCCAGCGTTTAGGAAGGACTGTGAAAGAGGTACAGTAGTTATGTGTTTGGAGTGGAGTCACATCTCACTGAAGAATGGATGAAAAATCTGGAAGAGCACTAAATTATCACCAAGTATTTGATTTTTATAGTGGACAGATAGCAAGCTTTTAAATATAAATGAATGAAAGAATCATGGGATCTGAAATTGGAAGCAAGGATGGACATCTGATACACTATTGACTGTAGTTTGATCTAAAAATGCTTGAACTAACTGGAGTATGAAGGTAGTACAGCAGCCTGTTTTTGCCTTATATTTGTTTACAGTTAACAGCATAACTTTATGATTCTGAAGAACTTGTGGGAATGATAATCTACGTTGGAGCGATAACTGCATATGCCTCTTAGTATATAGCAAGTCAGCCAAGTACTAGTAGCAGAAATATGCAGGGGTTATGCTTTCTAAAAAGGGAAAGATAGTTGTGAAGAGGGTTTTTTAAATCTCTACACTAGGTGCTACAGCAGCGTGTTGACAGGCAAGGTAATTTGTCTCTTGGTTTGTTTTGGTATTTACCCTGTTTTACACTACAGATGGTGTCTGCGGTGAGCTCGGACTGTAGTAGCAAGATGAATTCATCATCTGTTTTAATTGGAATTAACCTGAGTGGCAGTCCAGCCACCCACTGAGCTTGAAGGAAAAAGGGAAAACTTCTGCTTAAAGCCTAAAACAATTTGGGATCTGTAGTGGTGATTTACTGGGATACTTTGTTGTAAATAAAGTTTGAAGACAAAATAGTAAACAATGGTTTCAGTATGGTCGTATAAGAAAAAGACTGGTTTTACTCAGAAGGAAGATGGTTGTCTTTGATAACAGTCACCTAAAGAAGTTGAGGTTGTCATGCTATTATTGTGGCATAACAGCATTATAAAATGAATAAAGACATATTTTTGCCAAACTGAGCTAATAAAAATGTCAGTCATGTTTCCTCAAAGGTTTGGGTCAGTGCTATGTGGTGTAGTACATTAAATGAGTGCATTTTTTTGGGAACGTTTTTTTCATCCTGCCCAGTGTGTAAAGCTTGAAGAGTGAGTTCTGAATATAGTTCTGGGATCTTGTAAAGGCCTGTGAAGACAAAAAGTCCATAAGATCAGCAAAGCATCATTATTCCTTCCCAGCACTTTCTGGTGTTTTAATTTAAGTCTCAACTTCCAATAGTGCACGCTTCATACTTAAGTATTCTCTTTTCAGGAAATGTGTTGTGGCCCATCAGTGTCTCATAATGTGTAAACAATCTGCAGAAGGGACAAAGGGGTGGAATCATATAACTTGTGGAAATTAGCTACAAGGTCATTATCTCTAGAAAACTGTTTGCAGATGTATGTCCTATTTGTTCAAGCATTGCAATACTTTTTTCATTGCATCTGCATTGGAGGGATCAGAGCTGCTTGATTTATTGGCGTACAAAGGTTTTAAAGTATTTCCAGCACTGTTGCCCTGAAATGTTCTGAAATAACTTAGAAAGACTTGGAAATCCTTTGCGTAGGCTTTCAATTATGTTTAAGGTCTTGTCATTTTTGTTTATTCGTCATTTAAAAATGCTCTATAGAACCTATGTCTTGGAAAATAATTTTGAAAAAGCCTGTAAATGTTTTGGATTTGCATTGGCATTTACTATTTATTACATGCCACTACAGTGATTTCATTCTTGAACTCTGAGAAAGTGCCATATCAGATGTAGCCAAAACTCTTCTGTCACTAGGGACCCTTCAAAATAATAGAAAAAAGCAAAGGATATGTTAGAATTTCCAACTTTATTAAATATTACCAGGATAGCTCATTTGATTTTGGTTTGGGGTTTATTTCTTCAGCCATTTTCCTTTCAGTGTTTGGTGGTAGTGTCTGTGCAGCTCTTTGGGACTGTAGCAAAAGTGAAGCAACCCCATATCCACTTGACCGACTCCCCACACACAGTCTTAGCAGGCTGTAACAGTCTTAACTGTAAATGAAGGCTCAGAGTGTCACTTCTATCACTGCATTTAAATATGAATCATTTAAAATTAGATAACGGTTATTTTCTAAAATGGCTCCAGGTTCTGCAGTCTCTCTGATTTGGTGTTACTGGAGTTTAAACTAGCTTTTCAGTTAGGGAAGAACAATCAGAGTTTCAGATGGGCCTATGTCATTTCAGTCTCTTCACACTGTTACGAAGGAGTTTTATGGGCTAGATTGAAAGCCGGTACCTGGAACTTTGTTGTGGTAAATAACATAAGTTTTCGCTTGGGGAGGGGAAAGATCTGTTTTGTGTTCCTGAGACAACATTGTATTTTCTCGAGGCTGAAACAATCCGTGTTTGTAACACTGATGCCGAGTGTGAGAAGAATGCTTTCTGAAAGTGGGACTCTGCCTGCGTAGGAGTACATTTGGTATTGTTTGGAGAGATCTTGCCCCATGCCTTTGCAGCAGAGAGAGTTTCTTAGCCCTCTTTGCAGTGGTCAGCAGGAATTGTTGGTGACCATGAGCTGTGTTTAAATAGCTGTTCTGGATAATGAGGGAGGGAACATTAGGATGTCACTGTACCAGATTTACATGTACTCCCTCTCAGCTTGGCATCTGTAAGTGTTAATTCTTTTAAGGAAGGTTCAGATTGTGCAGACCGCAATGGTAACTCCCACAGAGCAGGACTGTTTTAGTCCATCGCTGAGAGCCAAGTTAATCTGTTTCCTGTATGACCTGCAAACTGTAATTTTCACCAAAGGTGAAGTGTATACAGAGGGCAGGACCTGGCCGTATCCCCATTGTTGTATTCTCAGAGTATGTCTGCACCAGCATATTGGTTCAGATCAGTACAGAGCACTTTAGAACAGTAGTCAATGTGCTTGCTCCAAAAGAGTGAGACACACAGAGTGAGCTCCTTTTAGTGGTAACTGAACCAGAATGAACTTCTCCTTTAGTGGGCTGTTAGTCCATGAAGCCAGACTACGGCTGGCACGAATTGTGAAATGCACATAACATGGGCACCAGTACCGCTGCAGCGCCTGTTCTGCCCTCCTAACCCACTCCTGTTGTGTTATTCCTTCGCGTAGACATAACCTTACTGGATGCAGTGTATTTCTTCTGATTGTTTAGTCTAAGTGTTTAACAATCCATACACAGTTTAATAGCTTTCTTGTTGCTAGTTTTTGAGATGTAAGTTCTACCATTCTTAAAATAACTTCATTCTGTTTATCTCTGTCCTTGGCTCATGAAACTCACGGTTTGAGGTGGTGGCAGCAGTGGGGTTTTTTATGCTTGGGCTGACAGTATACATAGGTGCTACTGTTGCTTTAATCTGGAATGTCTATGAGGCAGAAATAGTTATATTTCACTAAAAGTCATCTTTGTTCATAATACAGAACTTAAAAAGCAACTTCTTTTTACCAAGCCTGAAGATGCCGGTTAAAAATCAGCTGCTTTGACTGTGGTGTGTTTGATAAATTTGGGACAAATTTCTACACAATGACGGAATTGCTTTGTCACAGAATCACAGAATAGTAGGGGTTGGAAGGGACCTCTGTGGGTCATCTAGTCCAACCCCCCTGCCGAAGCAGGGTCACCTACAGCAGGCTG
>Ga0065711_1005845_pt1 | contig 18996 bp, 10 predicted proteins | sample Hoacrofraction12_FD_59098 | JGI IMG/M metagenome (GOLD analysis project Ga0065711, IMG submission 59098) | Hoatzin crop microbial communities from Cojedes, Venezuela - Epithelial fraction 12 v2 (version 2) | ecosystem: Host-associated > Birds > Digestive system > Esophagus > Crop | place... | reverse complement strand
TTTTTTTTTTTTTTTTTTTTGCCCAGGAGGTGAGGCAAAGTATCTCCTGAATAGCTTAGGAGGAGGGATTAAACCTCCCCAAAGGGTTCCATGAAGGAGGTGAACCATGAAAGCTCGCACACCCCATTGGAAAAAGATATCTGAGAAGGCAGCCTAAGTACCTCTCTGTGGCCAGGTGTGCTGGGAGGTTGGACAGGGACTGATCCTCTGTGGACAGAATCTTAGTATGAGTAGGTAATCATCAACTCCCCAGTTGCTCTCTTGTGCAAGCGTCTGTACCTCCTTTGACTATTTTGAGTGTTGCTCTTCCATTTGCACTCCATTTTAGCCTCTCCTGTGCTGACAGGGATTTCATAGTGTCTGGCTGACATAAGAGGATCCCTTACCAGAGATGCAGAGGGTCTAAAAGCAGGGTAGTGGGGCACCTCGAGGTGTGCTCAGCTTACACTACATTACTGCAGAGCGTGCAAGGCGAAGCATGGTGGTGACCTACGCAAGCTGCCAGGGCTGCTTTGAGACATCACCTTGCAGGGGCCAGCGGAGGACAAAGTCTCTCTCTCAGGGACCCCTGGTACCTGGGTTAGCTTTCTGGTGTCCAACAGGGTATTGGGTGAACCCCCAGGGACTGCCACAACCTGCATGCACAGAAGCAAGCTTACACAGAAAACCCAGGCTGTTTGTCTACAGCGTATCTCTGCTGCACTCACGTAAGCCACCGGTGGAACACAGCTGCCTCCCGTGCGGAGCAGAGCGAGTCGCCCCGGGAGACGCATCTCCAAAGGGCTTCCGCTGAGGTGTGGAGGGAACGATTTACCTGTCTGCAGTAAGCTGATAATCAGACAAACTTGCAGGGGCAGAGCGTGGATTTAGCAAATTTATGCAAATTAAGAAACATCCGTCGGTTCTTTAATTAGGCAAAAATGTTGGGGATCTTGGCTGTCTACTTAAGCAGAAGGTAGAACCATTAGTAGGGCTGTTATTTTTAATTATCAGTTGAGTGCTGAAAGACCTATATTTGAATGCCAGCTGAAGCATCAGAAATAACTTTAAGTGCCCCTCAAGGCTGGAGTTTAATCATGTTTGGGCTTAATTATGATAGATTAAGTCACCAAAATATCTGTTCATTGTATCTTCTCTGAAGTCATAGTTGCAGAAGGGGGTACCTTACTACTAATCCAGAAACAAGTTTGAAAAACCATTTCTCCAACAGCTTTAGGAACTGGTAGATGCACCTTTAACATAACCCAAATTATTTCATTCGCTAATTTATCCTACCTTCTGAAGCCATGGTAGTAAAATGTTCGGGTAAGGCTTCATTAGACTTATTGTCTGTGAAGAAAAAAAAAAAAGAAAGATGAAAGCAGTTCTGAAAAGTGGTTAGGCTTTTGTTAAAAAGGTTGAAAATTTAGTTTGGGGTTTGTGTCATACTGTGCATTAGTACGGCACCTTCACAGAACATAGCTGAGAATTAATTTAATACTTTCCTTTCTGTCACATCTAAATACATTAGCGTTTTTATACAGAGTGGATCTATCTTAGTGTTAATACAGCCTGCAGGCAAGAAAGCAGACTTCTTTAATTGACAGCTCTTAATTTGAATGCATTTCTGCAAATTGGGCGAAATGAGTAATTTTGGAGAAAAATGACCATTTCTCTCTCTTCCCCCTGAAGCTGTATTTCCAGAGGAGCAAGATCTGGCTTTCGATGCTGTCTTTCTTACCTGGAAAAACATGCCAACAAGTGTACCCACAGCCACAAGTGAACACAGCTGAGCTGCAAGTAGTCACCACGGTACATGACGTGCCCATGGAGGTTGCTAAGGGGCAGCAATTCAGTTGTACTATTCAGTTGCACATCTCCTGCTTTCACCAAGTACTTGAGACAGCATATCTCTACACTCCTCTAATCATGTAGCTAATTCTTATAGTACAGGTTATAGGAGAGGTTCTCCATTGCCCAAAATGATTCAACTGTTTTAGGGGCCTTTTGCAGGTTTCACTGAAGATGTATAATATATCTCTGACTCTGTGGGTTGGATTTTCCGGAGAGCTTCATTGCACACATGCAGACTTTCTGCCAGGAGTGCTCAGTGAGAAACACATGATTATAGTAGCTCACTGGTGCCATGTGGCTAAGCTACTGTATTTTGGGGTATGGGAATTGCAGTAAGATAGTGCCTAAACAAACAGCAAGCATCTTACATTTGTGCAGGAGTTGTTTAGTTTGTTTAGAGTCTTCAGCAAAGACTTAAGCTGAAAAACCTGGCAGAAAGTTCAGGCTGTGTGATGATCTTGTACAAAAAAAACCTTCCACACACTTGGCATTTCTTTACTGTTTTAAATAACAGAGAATACATATGTTCAATTTTCTTAACATTTTATATTTCAGGTGCATCCTATCTATGAAAAACCTACCGAGGGAAACCAATATTTCTTCTGATGAAATAGTCCATTTTTCATTCCTGAAAAACANACATGCACACGAGAACGTCTTATGTGTCCGGTGGTTCCCTTGCAGCATCAGCGTTGATGTCAGCTGATAGAAACCTTCACTGTCTTGCGAGTCTTCTTGTGCAACAGAAATTTCTTGGGGAAAGAAAACAAAGAAAATCTGCAAGAACCTCTCTTTAGACTCCGAACCATAAATCAGAGCTCTGCAAAATATTGGTACTGAAAGGCAAGCTCAGATGGCTGCAGGTTTCTTTGCTGAGACACTATGAAAGATTTAGCAAGAACAGAGCAGTTATGCCAAGCCATCATTCCCATCACTGACAATTGCAGGGGGCGATGGTCACAGCTGTTTGCCAGCTGTTCCCTTTGAGCAAATCTGATCAGCTCCTCCACCCCGATGGACACCTACAGGCTCCCCACCGTAGGAGCAGTTAAGCAACCATCATTTTTCTTGGGAACCACTTCTACATCTGTACCGTTATCCTGTTGAGAGGTTGCATTACCTCCAGGCTGCTCCGTCAGGCTCGCTCTGTCCACGTACCACAGGAGTCTCGGCTTGGGAAATGCCTTCCTCACGACGCAGCTCACGTTAAGCTATGGGGCAGAAAAAGCCAGTCATTAGCCTGTGGCTTTTCTCACTCGGCTGTCAGCTTCCAAAATCGCTTACAGACACAGCTTATTTACTCGCCATCCCGCCTGGGAAGGAAGCACTTCCTTCCTCTTTATTGCATTTCTTTCCCCCTCATTTTTCTGGTTGGAGACGCTGTTGGGAGCCCAGGGACACTCCCATTGCCTTGGGCCAGATGTGGAGTTATGGAGCTCCAACACTTCCAGTCCTGTGCCATGGCTGGAGAGACATAGGGTGACCCCCCACCATCCCGCCCCTTGAGGGCAAACACCCACATGGAGAAACACTGGCATCAGGAATGGGCATGGTGTGTGGGGGGAGAATGAGACACCTCCTGACGGCCATGTAAATTCTTCTTTCATTAGGCAGGTAAGGAGGAAAATCCCATGATAAAGACTGCCTAGCAAGGTGATATGTTTAATATACAAAATTAGCTACCTTTGTAGAGGGTATGATATGTAAGAGGTTTTTGAAAGTCACAAGGAGTTGTGTGCTTTACATGCAGTGTCCTGGCTGTACGTCAATTGCTCCAAAAATCTATATTTGTGCTCAATTTAATTTCTCATCAAGCAATAGATGGGAAGGACCTCAAAATCAAGGCTGGATAAAGGGCTGGGAACTAGCAGGGTGGGAGGTCTCATCCGCACGCTGCCTGGATGTTCCCAATTACATTCACTTAGTAGCTGACGGCATTAAGAGAAATTGCGTTGTCCATTTAAAGAACAACAACAACAAAAAAAATCATGTGCTACTCACACAGCACAAAGCCGTCTTGCTTCCACTTTCGAAGAAAGTGGTTCACACATTTAGTTGAAAGCAAGCTTTATGCATTGCAGCAAGCAGCAGTCAATCATTCAGTATGAAGACTGAAACTACCCAGCAGAAACTCTTTACTTGCCAGGGTAAATAAACTATGAACTCATAGTGTAATTGCTTTCCCCTCTTTTCTCTTCATGATTCCCTTATTTTTCATCCACTTTTAGTTCATAATATTTTTATAAATGCTTTTCGTGAAGAAATACAAATCTGACATCCCCTGCAAGAAAGCGTGGAAAAGAGAAAGAAAAGAGTCGGTGTTTGTTTGGAGGTGAAGAACAGACACAGGCTCTTGGAAGAGTTTCTGTTGCCTGGTCCCATGGTAGCAGCACCCCTTGCTCTGCTCAGCAGGACAGTGCAGGCAAATGCCTGCAGTGTCCAAGACCACACCTGGAAACAGGCCATCAGGAAGATTACACTGGTTTTGCAGAACCAGCTGACTCATGGCTTGTCTAACCACAGGTGGAGATGGTTATTGCAAGGTTCTGCCTGCCCACAAGCGCTGTTTCCAAGGAAAACTTTCTTAATTTGGGATGCCCACAGATCAAAAGCTTCAACCTGGACAGATGCAACAGGAAGCAAAGTGTCATAGCGAGTAGCCGGAGCAGCTTGCTAGTCAGACATATGGGCCACAAATATGTTTCATGTCAAGTACGGCCAGCGTGGTACAGCAGACTTTCCCTTTAGGTTTTGCCTGTGCCAAGCAGGTGATAAAACAAAGGCCCCAAATCACATGTGTAAGCGCTCAGCTCTAAACAGGGGCCCTCAGACCTAGATCCAGTCCCTCCACCGGCCCCGGACTGCTCCAGCTGAGTTGTGCTCGGAGCATGACACATTACGCCTGACAAGACCATCCCCTGTCCATCGGCATGCCAGGCCACGTCTGTGCCCCGAGCACCGCTCCCACCGTGCCTCCTACTCCCTGTGCCCAGGGGGGCTTGTGTTGGGCAGGGGCTGCTGCTGCCTACCCCCTCGGAGCGGCATCCCGGGTGGGCTTCTTTCAGAGAGGGGTTTTATGCAGAGGGGAGAGGGCAGCTTGAGGCTGCTGGGCGGTAGCCGGCAGATGGAGAGGGAAAGGGAGCATCGCAGCCCCCTGCAACACCACCAGCTCCTCACAGCCTCTCATCCCTTTGCTGGAGCCTCCCCTAGGCCTAATCCAAAATGAGATTTTGCCCACAGCACGGAGAAGCCCTTAGCTAGTTCCAGTTCGTGCTCACTGAAGCAGCTCGCTGCTGCAGGGGTGGGAATCGCTCAGAAGAAAAGCTACGAATGGCTGACACTAACTCATTGACTTGCTTGCTGCCCTGCGAGCTTGGTCAGTTAGGAGGTCCCGCCTGCACCTGGTCCCGCTCAGCCTGCCTGACCCTGCTGGGGTGGCACGGTGACGGTCATGGTCATTACACTTCGCTCCAAAATCGCTCACCTTTTGCGAGGTGCCAGCTGAGCCCTGCTGCAGGCTAATGGAGATCTCAGGGTGGGCTGGAAAGCAAACAGAAATGTATTAGTGAAGTGGATACCGAAGGTCACAATAACAGCATCTAATGAGACGTAACAGGCTTGTTTCATAAAAAGAGTGGAAATGAAATCCTACATCCACCCACACACCTAGCAAGATAAAAGCTTGCACAGCTCCGATTTGAGGCTGAGGAAGTGGTTTACAAGCATGTACCAGCAGCTACCACCACGAGACCCATGCTGTACCTCACTGCCTATCTAAACCACTCTTGGGTGGCTTTGCTGGAGAAGCGAGCGCAAACCATCCTGCAGTCATGGCTCCAGCAGCAAAGCCACCCTTCCTGGGCCTGCTGAAATACAACACTCCCCGGGTGTTGTTTCCTCTGGCCGTTTGCCAGTCGAAGTCGCCTGCAGAGGCTTTAGCCATCCCCAAAAACGCTGACTGATTTTGGGTACCAGCTAGCCACGTGCTGTCGCCTGGGCAGACGTGTGACCGTGTCACGCCACAGGCACTTCCCGCCCTGCCAGCAAGCCCAGAGCTCGCCTCCGCACCAGAGCAGCCGGTCTCTGATGACCACAGCCACATGAAATGGAAAAAGTGTTTTCTTTTGTTTTCGCAGCATTTTGGTTCTAGGGGTGGCTGACTAGTATAGATAAATCTACCAGGTGCCGTAAGCCACTATAAGTTAGCATTTCTAAAATATCCATTGGGATCACTGGTTTGCAGTGTTATTAAGTGACTTGTTAAGTAAGGACTGTTGAAACTGTGCTAATATACAGCAAATCTCAAAAGCCTTGGGTAAATTGTTCTTCTGGCTCTTTCTGAGCCTTAAAACTGGACTGGAAACAAGTGCAGCACCTGGATTGCTTCATTATCCATAATTCTTTCTCTTTCCAATCTAAACCTCTTAAAAGAGTTTTATTTTCTTTTTTTTTTTCTAACTCTGTTATGGTCACCTCAGTTCATTACACTCCCCTCTGAGGTGAACTGCTCACTTACTGCTCACTTTTCCATGTTGTTTTATACAGCGCATCCACCAAGGACTTTCCTGCCTTCTTTTTTTAATCTTCGGTTTTTCTGCCTAGTGTTACAGATGGATTATGCCTGGGGCTGACCTATATCTAATTACCATGGCCTTATGGTTTTCTGGACTTGGGGTACTTTGTAGGTGGAATTTCCTTTTTATTTTTTTTTTCTTCTGTTGTTTTTACTTTTTGTGGATCCTTCCTATCAGAAAAAGAATGTCTTAAGATTTTGTCCTTGTTTCTGCCTTGCCAACACTGTACAGATGGTAACGGAGCTAGCAGAACACAACCATACTTTTTCAGATGTAAGAAAGTCTGGTAAATGGGATCTTCTAATCTCTGCTAAAAGCTAGCTGAGGGACTAAATAACACCTAGTCTAGTGCCTGCTCTTCTTTTAGTTTTTTTTTATGAGAACAGGTATGCTTTTCCACATCTGCATTGGATGAAGTTCTCTGCTTTCCCAGAAGACATGTCTGCTGGGTAGCTATTCTGGCAGGCAAATCTCAAGTACAGCTCTGAATGATCTAATAGATCTTTTCCATTTAACATCTCAGCCCCCGTTAACAGTTTGACATTCATTTGTCTTGCTAGGATATTTACAGATGTTTTGGGTCTAGCAGAAATTCAATATTTAGTATAGTAGTTTCTGCTGCTGAGCTTTTACTCTTACAAAAAGGAGAAATCAATATTTGGCAGTTAGAAGTGAAAAGGCCATGTATTTTCTCAGAAATTTGTGTCTAAAAGAGCTCTGTTTTAGAAAAGAATTTTTTTAAAGCTTTTTAGTCCAAAAGTAACCTGTCAAAAAAAATCTGTCTCGATGGAATGTCTATTTTTCTCAACCTATCAAGACTCTTAGCTTCATTGAGAGACTTGTTCATGCCTTCCCCATCCTCTCCTGCTCAGCTCTCAGTCACACTCAGGCCACCTCAAACGTCTGTGGGGAAGCACCACTGCCACCCGTCTGACCTGGGCTGTTCTCCTGAAGCGTTTGTCAGAGGGATTCTGTGCATGGAGCTCTCCCCAGGCGACAGTACCTTCCTGTCCTCCTCCTCGTTCTGCCCGTTACAGCTCTGCATTGCACCAGGTGCCTGCCTTCCCTGCCCTTCTTTCGTGCCACCCAGACCTTGGGGTTCAATTGCACAAGTGTTTGGGTGGCAGGAGGGATGCTGGCTACCTGAGATGGGAAAGTCTCCTAGGTTTCAGTTGGCCTTGGTTCCCTAGCTATGTCCTTCCTAGTGGCCAGGATGACAGATAGAGCCAATAGAATGTGCTGTTGACTTTATATATGCTTACTTTCATGCTTTAGATCCTGCCTTGGTCATTTGAGGCTAGGTCTACCTGCTAGGACATAAAAGTTCATTTCTCCATGCCTTGGTCAGCTTTGACACAGGAACAAGAGAGGTTGTGTCATCTGACGTGGCTGTTTATCTGTCCCCAAATGTCAATTGGAGATTGCTGGATTATTCTGGCCACTGCCTCTGCCTGTTCTCTGCCAGCTGCTGCCCTGCCGGTGCATGGGTGTCTGGGCTGGTGCAGGGGTGGCTCTGGACTATCTGCTCTTGGTCTCCCCTCCTGCTGCAGCACAAGAGAGGCAAATGGAGAAAAGCTGCTATGATGCAATCGTAAGCAGTGTGACTTCAGTGAACACTAACAAAAAAAAAAGAGTGAGACAGCATGAAAAATAGTTATTTTACCTATAAAATACCAGAAGTGATAGGGTTAAGAGCACAAAAATGCACTTCCACTGAGATCTGGACGCTATTGGCCTGAGGTGTGAGAGAGCTTCCTCAGCACCCACCTCAAATCAGCTCTCAGGGAGCCTCTCCACCTAACCCTGCTCCCAGGACACCTGCGAAGGAGGCTGATGGCACAGCACCCTGGTCCAAAGCCAGCCAGCAATTACTGGGAGCATCACAGGCTGTTCACCACCAAGGACCATTGTTGCTTCCTCTTTGCCTCTCTCCACCATTGTACTAATATGCTGATGTGGGTGCACAGGCAACCACAATGTGACACAGTAATTCAAAGCATCAGCCAAACGAAGTAACCTCTTATACTAACAGATACACAAACCAAGGCAAGAGCATCAGCAGGGATGGACGGGAGGGAGAGTTCAAGTATGTGAGTGTACTCATACTATTATTCAGGTAACACTGTAGCTATTTGACAAATGTTGATTTTTAAAAGTAAGATCCATGTCTGAATCATGCAAATGCAAGAGGAAATATCAGATCATTAACTTCTCTTTTTATTTCTCTTGATTCAGTGACCAACAGCCCCCCAACAAGGGTTCTGCCTTTTTTTTTTTGCTGTTCCATGTTGAATCCTTCTCTGCATTCAAAGCATCAGCCTCGCATGGCTGTGCCATCCTCAAGCTGCGGGTTTCCTCAAGCAAGCAGCTACAGTCAAGGGACCGGTGAGGGATCCACTGTTTAATACTCATTCATTTTAGGAACTTTGGAAATTTTCTGGGTCCACTGCTCTATAAGCAGAAAATGCAGCCTGGTTTTCAGTGGGCAGCATTTTTCTCATTTGGTTGTACCTCAGCGATTGTGGAGTAGTTCCTAAGCCACTAGCAAGGGAACCGAGCAAGTGACAAAAGATGGGGAAGGCTTCCAGCATGAAAAGCCAGCCCACACATCTGTGGTACGCAGGCCCTGCCACTCCTGACCAGTTTGAGACCCCCAGGCAGGACCTCATTTTCAGAAACAGAGCCTTTGGCAGCAGTTGAACATCACATGCCTTCGAGGATGCTACTTTGCAACAACAGTAGTTCCAAATCACTTTAGCGGCTTACTAAATTTTGGCCATGGTTTCCTAACCACAGGCAGCATGGTCATTCTGTAACTGGGGCACAGACATCTTGGTGGCCAAGGTGTTTACTTGTAACCCACAAAGTGCCAACATAAGCTTACACATATTGATTGATAGATGTGCAATGGATCCACTGTTTTTGATGCCAGAAGCTGAAGGAGTGGCCCCAAATTCTTCCTAAGAACTATGGGGCTATTTACCAGCATTTTAACTCATTGCAGCTGAAAAAAACCCAATGTAAGTATTATATATAAAAAAACCCAGTGTATTTCAAAAGCCTGCAGATCCAGACAGGAGTGCTACCTTTCCAAGTGCAAGTAAGCGGGCAGCTGGCATAAGCCCCTCACCAAATACTTTCACGGTGGTGCTGCTCTTCCGGACTCTCTCCGGGTGGTACATCACATGGCAGGAAAACACCCTGCCATCATCCATGATTTTGGTGGGGGAAATCTTCAGAGCATTATTCAAACCCAGATGGACTCTTTGCCCATACAGCGTGCTGCCGTTCCTGTACACTGCAGGAGAGGAGGCCTCCTTGGTCACAAGTTCCTCTTTCCCGCCATTTTCCCCCTGTGAAAAGAACAACCCACACAAAGTGTGAAGACCAGACACACCTCCCCCCCAAATATTTTTGTAGACCAGTTCTGTTCCTGCTATGAAAATCTTCCCTTGTACTCCTAGCATTGCCTAGTAGTAAGTGGACATGTGCAACATCTGTTTTTTTTCAAACACATTCTCTCCCAGAGCTTCAAAACCAAAAGCAGTCATCGTCTTATGAATAAACCATGGAGTAAATAGCTGTATCTTGTGAGTTCTGATCTCTGACCTACAGAGAGGGCAACAGAGCTGCTCTCTCACATAGAATCATAGAATGCTTTGGATTGGAAGGGACTTTTAAAGGTCATCTAAGTCCAACCTCCCTGCAATGAGCCGGACCATCTTCAACTAGATCAGGTTGCTCAGAGCCCCGTCCAACCTGACCTTGAAGATTTCCAGGGATGGGGTATCTACCATCTCTCTGGGCAACCAGTTCCAGTGTTGCACCACCCTCACTGCAGCAATCTTCAAGTTATGCTGAACATTCCGCACGTATTAAATCTGACTGAATTTCCAAGAAAATCCTTGCTCTTTTAGATTTTAAATAGCAAGAACTCGATAATAAAAGCTAAAGTCATCTCCTTTTAATGCCTGTGTGCCAGCCACCCTTCAGATATAGTTGCAGCTGACACATTCTGGACAGCTGTGCCTTGGTATGTATTTGCAACCTGTACTCTGAATGATGCTTGATGACCCACATATGTCGTTATGCTGACCTTTGGGTGTTTTGCCTCTTCCTCTACTGCTTTGTGGAGTGAACTAGCAACATAGAAAGTGGTAAGGACAAGGAAGTCCCCTACAAAAATTTTAAGAATTTTAGTATTAAGAATGCACTGCAAAGGGAAGGTCTAAATAGAAAATGAGCTGGGACAAAAAACTAAAAAGCCTAAAATATTTGAAAATCACCTTTAAGAAAACCTTCAACAGTTACAGCTCCTCAGTGACAATAGATAAAAATCAACGGGCAAAGCTCAAGGACGCTGCTGACTGATACTTATCTCTACATACTGAAATTAGTGCTAAAAGGTTACATTAAAGCAAGCATCCAAATATTTATCCAGAAAGTGAGATGCAGTACAGAAATATAACGAACTTTGTATCTCACAGCAAACTGCTTAAAAATAGTTTTCATGCGGTTAGCTAGATAACTGGGTTTGCATGTCTTTGGCGTGCATCTGTAACACAGAGGTCAACAAAAACCAAAACATTACAGTCTGAGGTTTTTTTTTTTCTATTTCAAAGCAGCCTGATATGTCACTACCCTACTGAGTAACCGTGTATTTTTCAGAGATACTAAAGCTTCGCTACAGCAAAAATCCCTGAAAAATCCAATGCAAGGGATATTTTCATTCTGTTACATTTGCTAAGTTCTTTGCCGCTTTCCACGGACCTTCTCTGCACGTTCTCCTGAAAAATTAAAAGCAATTAAGGTGGAATTTTCCCTTTTTGTTTCTTTAACAGCTATTGTTTGTGGTGTCTATGTTGCAAACCCATGTTTGTACTTTTCCCCTTTATTATCACAGTCCAGCAGGGGCTGATAAGTTTTGTTTAGCAGCTTCTGCAGGACACAGTAAAGTCAAACATTTCTATTTCAATCTGCAAAAATACCCTGTAGTTCCTTCTGAAATTTGTACCTGAGATGAAAAGTACTTACCACTAGCCATTTCAAAGGATAATTGGACAAATCTTCTGAGGTCTTGTCCTCCAGGCATGGAATTTCTAAAGTCTGGTTTAACCGCACTTCCTTCAGGTAGTGCTGCTCCTCTTTTGTCAGTGCAACAACAACAACAACAAAAAAGCCCAAGAAGGAAAATAAGAAACCCAGTGTTCATTGTGCTTTAAAAACCAATGCTGTTCCTTCTGTTGAAGGAACAGGCACTTTTTTGATTAGAAGGGAACTGTAATTTTCAACCATTACCCATAGACACGTTTGTTAAGTGAAAGCCCTGCATCTGATTCTAGATACAGTTTCATGACTCTAATTCATGGCTTTACCTGAGTTTTTGGGCAATTCATAAAATCCTTTGCTTAACTGCAGGATCAGGCTGTCTCCTTTTCAAGCTGAGAGTAATTTGAAGCTTCAGTATTTCCTCTTATAATTCTTTTCTGTGGCAACAAACCTTCACATCAATTTTGTGCACCTATATTTCCTTTTCTCTGAAAATATCCACAGCACTTCTTTTTACTAAGCAAGGTGTTCAGCATATCAGGCAGGTTAAGATTAACCCTGGTTTTCAGTGTAAGTGCTGCTTTTGTTATTCTCTGACCTGCTCACTATCGGAAGCAGAGAACTTGTCACTCTTTCCTTTGTCACCGATTTAAAAGAACATTTCAGCATCTCCTCCTACCCTACCCATTCCCAGTCCAGGGCTCCAGTCCACCTGTGGAAGGGCAGAGCGATGCACTGAACAGAGCACATCTCCGGTCCCAATGTTGGGTCTGCGTGCATGCGTGCTTTTGAGCAGAAAGAGCAGCGACGATGGCCTGGAGATGCTCCGAGTGCCTTGCTGAGCGCCAAAGTCTCCGACTCTCAGCCTGCCCACCACCGCTCTGCCACATGGACCTGATTTTCCTCGTCCCTGCCGACAGGCATGAGCTCACACCGCGGTGAAACTCTTGAGCTTTGCTCCCCTGGTAGCTCTGGCTTGTGTGTGGAGATAGAATAGATAAATATTTGGTTTATTTCTTTATCTTAAGGGGAGAGAGAACACCTAGCAGCCCCAGCTTGTTACATTATTTGGCAGTGGGGACTTTCTGATGACTGTAACTTCCTTTATGCCTGGCACCTGAGCATGAAATGACCATGCCAGCATGCAACGTGTGCCACAGGGACGTGCAGAAATCTGGCGCCCAGAGCGGTGCTGAGGAGACACAGCAGCAGAAGCAGCTCATCCCTGCTCTCCACCAGAGCAAAGCAGCTGGGGAACCAGCTATCGCAGCTGGACAGAGTGCACAAGCCCTAAAGGGGCTGGATGGTGCAGAAAGGATAAACAAAGGGCAAAGGAAGCAAATCTATAGCTTCCCAGGGAAGAAAACTGCACAGGAGACTTTGCCAGGACAAGTTACCATGCAAAAGTGCTGTGCAGCATACAAGAAGTACTAGGATGAGTAGTTGCCCCAGGAGCTTCATCTGCAAACAGCCTCTGCCTGTTCTCACAGTCACGTGTGCCAGCTGCTTGTTTTCTCTGGTCTTTGGTTCCCATCTCACTTAACAGCCTGTTGGCTAAGATCCTCCGTATTTGTCAGTCCTATGTAGGCCTGCTGCTCTGCAGGTTTTCTGTGGTATCTACAAGTAGAAGCCATCTGGATTCACTTCGCTTGGTGTGGTTGGGAGCTGTACTTCATTAATGACTAGCACCTTTCTCCATCCCACTGGTAGGCTGGATTAAGGGCTTTTACCTTCTTTGGAGTCGAAGTCGTTCATTGCAAAAGATCTGGTTACCTTAAAACACAAATCTGCAAGAGGTGTGTTGCAAACTGAAATTTTTAGTTCTCTTGAGCAAGCAGTTATCAGTAGAGCAGTTCGCTACACCATGCGCTTGCTGAAAAAAGCCACAAAGATGCTGATATGAACAAAAGCTGCCCATGTTTAACATGTAGAGAGTAGAAATGGTATTGAACGTGCTAGTATCAACCAAGGACAACCAGCAAGAGAAAAGGAACAATGCCTGATCAGCACTATTACTATATTACGGAAGTGAGAGAGTAAAATTACATGAAGAACAGAAACATGGGAAGGTTTCACATGGTTACCAGCACTGTTTGTACCTCACTGCTCTCTGCTTGATCCAGCCCCTCTGCCCTGTGAAATACAGGAAAAATCCCGCAGGGGAGCCTACCACAGCACACCCCTATACAGCAGGTTAAGTGGCAGCTGCATCCTTGACATAATCATCCAGCATGTACTGTTTAAACACACCCATCCTCTATGGGACATGCAGAGTTGCCGGCTCTAATTTTGCCTTTACAAGTTAATTGGGGCAGGAAAGTACCGCTGGGTCACCCCTGAGATCTGACTCTGGGATAACAGCACTGAAATGCTTGGAGCCGCCGCCACGCAGGGGCCATCGGGGAGCGAGATGGCAGCTTGGATTAAACGTCCCTGTGTACGAGGCTTGCATAGGACTCGGAGTTTGTTCGCCCAGAGTTGCCAGCCTGCTGCAGAGGGAGGCCACTGCTGAGGAGCCATGCGTTGTCCCTGACACCATGGAGTCAAGTCTCCTTCTGCTGCAGGACCGGCGTCCCTCTTGCCACTGGTCTGGCCTCACGATGCAGGCCAGAGAGGCTGTGGGAGCACTGCACCCATGGATGCTGCTGCCTCAGTGCTCTGCTGCCATCTGCTACCCCTCATGCCACCCGCACCCACCCTGCTCCTGACCCCCAAACCTGTGCTGCGCCTGCAGCCCTGGGCACGAGCAGGGAGAGCACACTGGCCTTGCAGCTCTGAACTGAAGCCGTGCCAGGTTTGTTGCATTTAATTTAATCCTTCTTGGCTTGTTAACAGAAAGCTGGGTCAGGAAGAGGTTCCTGGGGTCATCAAGTCCAGTCCCCTATGTGCATAACAACAAGCTTCTCCAGCTTGCCCAACTTCCCTGACCAGCTCCATCTTCATGGCAGTTTGGACTTCTGCCCGTACTGCTGGCATTAAACAGCTGTTCCCAAAGTTGCTGCATTAATGGTTGCCACTGCTGTTTAATTTGTAGTCAAATCCATTCATATCCTATTTAAACCCATTTGTACCTTTGCCAGGATAATTGAAGTATCCTCCCTGGAGTTCACACTCTCCCCTGAGGCTCACTTACCAGGAGCAGTCGTGCTGCTTTCCAGCTTCCTTTTGGCTGACTGAAGCAGCCAAGTCTCTGTTCCTATGATCATCCTAAGCAATCCCCGCTTTGCTCCCGTTCGTTTTGGAGGGTGTGGACACACATCCCTATGCTGAGCTGACACCCAGAACACCCTGCAGATGCCAGCCCTCAGCCTTGACCAGACAAGGGTGTTTTCTCTTTTGTGTACCCAGTGCTGCATGCCCATAGCAGCAGCACAGTGTGGTTTGGAGGTCCCGCATCCTCGACCCCACCATATCCTGAGCCGCTCACTCAGTCTCCTCCGCATCGTGTTTCTCTAAAATGAAAGTGTGGAAACTGCCCATCTCGCCACATTTTTCCTTACTATTTAACTTCACATTCCTCCAAACAAATACGGTTTCCTAATCAGGAACTGGATAACAACAGCTAAAGAGTGCCTGGTAAACAGGAAGCTGTGTAGACAGTGACATTCAGTGACACCATTGCAAACTCCAAACAAGTCACCATCACCAACCAAGAAATGGTCATCTATCCTAATATTCCACTCCCCGCTCAACCCCGCTACGAAAAAGCAACGTCTCTTTCGTAACCACTTACCGTCTGCCTTGACGATGAGTAGAATGCTTGCAGCCTTTGTCCCGTACGGGTAAGTAGCAAAACTGCACTCGTACTGCCCGCTGAGTGAGACGGTAATGTTTTTCAGACGCAGAGCCCACCGAGTGCACTCAGACGTGACGTTTGGATTGGGGGAACAGAAAGCCCTGGTAGCATCCCAGTCACAGCACTTCCTCGTGCTGAAGGACACCGAAAAGTTGTAAGAAGCCTCTGGAAATGTGAAGTAATGGGTGCCATAAACGGGGTGATGAACAGCTATTCTGGTAAGGTGGGTGTCACCAGTCTTGGACCACTGCGTCTGTATTATGTGGGTGGTGTGTGGTTTTGGGAAGCTGCACACCAGGGTCACATCGGTACCCGGCAAAGCGTGGAGCACTTCTGTTTGTGTAAAGACAGCTTCAGGCCGGTCTGAAAAACAAACAGGACCTGTATCAGTACACGTAACGTTTAAACAAAGCTTCCTCCTAAGACGACTTTGACATACTTTGGTGCCTTAGCCACAGATGACCACGAAGACCCTACAACTGTAACAGCAGGCTTTCCAGTGAGGAGCTTTACAGCAGATCTCCACCAGTGCAAACAGTAGAGAGAGGACCAGGAGCAGAAATGTGCACTTGTCTGGAAGTGTGGGGTGGTCCTGTCACGCTGGCGGGAGAGAAATGGGAGCTCTGAGGGCCTCGGTGAAAATGGAAATCTTTCAAGTGATATAAATAAAGCAGAAGCTGGGACCAGTATTCACCAGCTATTTTTGTGAGAACAAATGAGTTATCCCTGCGGGCTAATTCTGCCCTGCACGGTTCCCCCTGCCCGTTTTCATTGCCTTTTCTGCTCCAACAGAGAAAGCTGTTCTTTTACCTCCATATTATTAAACAGCTCCTGCGTGGCCTAAACGAGCATCTGTTTCGGTGTCAGAGCGAGCTGCCCAGGTAGGTATGGTTTCTTTCTCAATTAATTTCATAAAGCATGTTGGCAGTCCTTAGTGTGCCATATAAAGGAGTAATCGATCGGTGAAATGAAGGGGCTTTCAACAGGAGCCTGTACTACTTGGTTTTGCTGCTGTGTAGTAAAATCGATTTCTTTCCCTTTCTGTCTCCTATGAACAAGAGGCTCGCAGTCCCCAAACCCCTGCATGCAGGGCACTGACAGACTCCAGGACATGAAGACTTCATGGATGAAGGAGTCTTAGGTACAGACTTGTTGCCTCCCATTTTCACTGGATTTTATCCTCCCTGTGTATCAAAACACCACTGTGAATTTGCTTTGGGAACTTGCCCTGCAGTCACACCAGCCATACCACCGACTCCCCATGGCAGCAAGTGCTCACTGCTCACCTTCATTACTTGAAAAAAGCGGGTACCAGTTTCTTTGCTTTGGCTTCTGCTCTGCCATGTGGTACAGGGCTGCAGGGTGAGGTAGCCAGGGGCTGCCCTGCCAGGGCCAGGCAGCCTCCACAGTACTTGTGGGGGGGCCTGCGTGCCCCACGCTCGGCTGGCTCTGTCGGGAGCGAGCCAGGGAGCCGGCGCACCTGCAGCTCCCGTCTGACAGGGGAGAAGAACGAGGGCAGAATCCCATATCCCTGCAGAGCTGGCTGGGATTTGGTGCCTAACCACTGAAGCGTGACTTGAACACGCAGAGACTGGGTGCATGCAGAACAAAGCTACTGAATGGCCATGGCCAACATTAATCTCTGTTTTTTATTGCTGTGCATGCTCTGTTCCTCTTTTAATTGACTTCCAAGAGATGTGATGACGTCAGAGGGTACATAAAAATAAGCCTGAGTGACAAGTGCTGTGAGAAAAATTACCAAAAACTATTTTTGTCCGTCCAAGGAGCTCATTATAGCAAATGCTTGCTGATTTCACCGCAATTTTCGCATCACTAAAAGTTAAGTAAAAAGCAATTAATGATCTCACGACAAGATTAGCAGGCAAGGGACACCTAGCACGTTATCTCTCATATTCACACTGATGCTGTATTAGATCAAAAGACCATGTAAAGAAGCCTACCAAAAATTACTTGAATATGTTATATTAAGATGAAAAAGCTGCATACGTAGAAACAACATTTTAATTGAATTTGTGTTGTTTCTTAGTAGCCTAGCACTTTAGGTTATTTTGACTGAAATGCTTTTGTGCAAAAGTATTCTTAACTTTTTGTTAGCATCTCAATATAATTAGTCTAATTTTATGCCAACTTTATTTTTCCAAATCAAATACTGTTCCTTAGCCCATACTTGTGCACCAGCTGAACTTTAACAGAGTAACTCCCAGACACTGAGATATCTGATCTCCACAAAGGGCATGGTGGTGTCCACTTTCACATTTGAGCGACTTCAGTAAGGATTTCATCCTGAAAGGAAAAAACCCAACAGTCCTGTTTTTCCCTAAATAGTGTTGTTTTCCCACATGTACATGTCTTGAGGCTTCTAGTTCTTTGCATCTGAGAACTTCGATTGTCTGTGAATACACAAATGAATTATTTTCCTTTCTTCCACATCCCAGTTTGCCCCAGTGATGTAGAAAATAGGAACAGCCTATGCCAGATTTTGAGATACATCTTGCCATGTCAAATACATGAACTTCTTACTTTCTTAGTTGGAAAAATGTGTATCCTACAAAATTCTACTTCCTAGCTGGCAATAAGTACTCCTGCATTTAGCATGGTCAGCCTGTTGGGGGTGGTGGGGTGTGGTGATGGAGAAGCCTGTGAACATCAGGCTTTTTCTTGGCTTTCCTCAGGTCGTTTTTGGTTTAAACTCCCTCTGACAGGTACGCAGTTCTCCTTACTCAACTTTTCTGAAAGTTTTACTCCAAATGGCAAGCTTGTTTCTCAAGCCTTTAATGCAGCACGTAGCGCTGGGTGGGGAAGAGGAAGGGAAGAATTTAAGGGGTTGCAGCTGTACAATTTATCCTTGCCTTTAGGTGTTTCAACTCTTCCTCTCTCAGCCTACATGTGTGTGTGAGAGAGAGAGAGAGGGGGGTAAATTTTTTAATTGCTCTTTGAAAACAGTTTTCTTTTTTGTCCATTGGAGATGAGCACATTGCTCTAAACACAAGTGAGGTCATCTCAGTAATTATGCTGGTGAAAGCAGGTTAAGTATTTTGAATAAACTAATCTGCTAGTCAGCACAAGCTGTTTACTCCTTACTAGCTGCACATTATAACCAGGGCTATTAGCAAGCTGTCAGGAAATAGAAAGTCATTACGAGCAGACACAGCTTACCCTAGTGAGACACACGATCCCCAGCCTGCACATCACCACCCTGCCCCTCATCATCCTCCTTCACAAGCAGAGGCAAGGCGTCCAGACACGCTTACCTGCAACGCTGGGCACCGAGAACAAACACAAGAGGGAGAAGAGCCAGCTTTTTTCCATCTTCGCTTGGTGAAGTTTTGGTAAAGACGTAGCGCTCTCGGCCTGCTCCTGGCAGCCTCTCAGAAAAGGAAGTCGAATTGGTCTGCCCTGGGCAGGCAGGCAGATGTGCAGCACCGTCAGGCTCATCGTTTTAGTGTGACTTCAAAGAAATGCTTCATTAAATGCGAAAGCCTCAGTTTCCTGCCGGAGCGATAAAATTAGTACATCTTGTGAAACCTTTATGCTGAAAACACTACCTATGCTGTAAGCTCATGTTCAAAACTATTCATTTTTTTTTCCTTTGTCTTTTCAGATAAGCTCAGAGTAAGCAATTTACCGGGTTAAACTCGCTTAAAAGCTTGTCAGGTGTCTAAAATTGAACCTCTGGTACAAAGCGCAGAAAAAAGCTGACTTCTCCCCCCTTCTCCCCCCCCC
>Ga0065711_1005844_pt1 | contig 18996 bp, 33 predicted proteins | sample Hoacrofraction12_FD_59098 | JGI IMG/M metagenome (GOLD analysis project Ga0065711, IMG submission 59098) | Hoatzin crop microbial communities from Cojedes, Venezuela - Epithelial fraction 12 v2 (version 2) | ecosystem: Host-associated > Birds > Digestive system > Esophagus > Crop | place... | reverse complement strand
GGAAAAAAGCTAATGGTACACCTATTTGGGAAAAAAAAAAAAAAAGGGGTGGGGGGTGGTGGATGACACATACCAAGACCTGGTGAATTATAGGCTGGTTGGCCTCACCTAAGTCCCTGGAAGGTTCATGGAGTACTTCCTTGTGGAATATGTTTTCAAACACAAAAAGAACAAGGAGGAGTCAGGAAAAGTCAATGTAAATTTACCAAGGTCAAATGATCAATCTGTTTGCCTTCTAGGATGAAATGAGTAGCTATGTGGAAGAGTGGTGGATTTAATCTCCCTCAACATTAGTAAGACTTTGGAGCCACCCTCCCTTCAGCTTTCATATAAGAATACTGTGGAATAATGACCTGGTGAAACAGACCACCAACTGTGTTGGCAGAATTAATCATGTTCACAGCTTGATATCTGGCCAGAGGCCCACAGTAAGTGGAGTACCCAGGGGTCAATAATGAGTGTCAGGTCATAAAGTGCACTAAAGGCTCCAGTAGCCTGTACCCTATCTCCCTGTCAGGGCCCTGAATGCATCCCCCATCTACTGGGGACTATGCTGCCTGATTTCAGGAAAAAGTGTGCAGCTAGCAGCCTTGAGAGGATAAGCTAAAACAAGCCTCAGTAGAGATTTCCCCTGCACAGCTTGATGAAGATGCCACAGCAAATACTTCACCCATGTTCACCTGGGAATTGCTTTTAAGTTGACAGTCTTGCCCTTGGTTCCCACCTGAGCTACACTGCAGCAGCATTTACAGACGTGCCTGGCACACCAATCGTTGAAACCCTGACCTGAGGACTTGACTTCCTGGCTTGACCCCCAACTGGCCTTCTCACTATAGACTTGCCTGGGAATTACTGGACTGTGACAGACACTGGTTGCTGTCTCCATATGTGATCTAGACCTTCACTGACTAACCAAACTTCTTAGCCTGACCTCAGACTCTCCTCATCTGGTGATCTGAACTGTTGGCTGAACTTAACCACTCTCGCTGGATCTCCTCTGCTTGCCTTGTTCAGGTACTGTGGGACTGTTCCTTTGTCAGTGAAGCCTGACTTGTTACCATTCTCCAGTTCAAGCTCCCTTTTCAGGCAGCACCTATTTTTGCTGCTTATTCATCCCTATGACAGGGGTCGCTACAAAGGTGGCCTGGCAAACATACTGACCAAGAATAATATGTCCTTAGAGACATCTTTGACATGTTCAGCCAAAACCTCCTTGGTGAGGAGTAGTTGGCAGGACAAAGAAACCCTAATGGGTGAAGGACAACAACCGTGATAAAGAACTGACCTTCCAGGAAAACAGGAGTCGGCAACAACTATTCCAGGCACTGATGTCCACTACTGTATCTACATGAAAGACACATAAAAAAAATAACCCATTGCCTACGCAAAATGAGTCTCTCCACAAGAGCTTCCCTGCATGAGATCTCATGGACAGACCAGACCCTTGCTGGGGAAGCCTGGATGACTCCATACTCTGACAGGGATCATCTTTGAAATCATACTTCTGTTGCTGATTATCTCCACTCCTGGGTGCATTTTTGTGAGTGTTCTACTCACATGATATATTTAGACACGCGTACAGGTAAAGGTTTATAAGTATATACTTGCTTCAGTAGCTGTGCCTGTCTGACAGGGTTATTAATTTATAGCCATTTACTAGTATTGGCACTGCTCTGAAGAAGGCAATCTGAATTTTATTTCATAGTCCTTAAAGATAATAAAATTATTTTTTTGGAAAAATAAAGAGTGAAAAGACCTCAAAGCCAAAATACTTTTCAGGATTATTCAAAGGTTTAGGAAATTTGTGCTGCTGGAAATCTTCCTAGCATATCTGCTGATTTACACAACATAATAAAATTTGATCTGCACCTGGAGTCCCCTCTATGTCTACAACCGTAAAGTGACATGTTATACCTTTGCAGGAACTGAGAAACCAATATGAAGTGCCAGGTCCACTAAACCCTTAAGGTTTCACCTTAACTTATATTGAAATACAAAACATTTCAATACCGCTTTAATTTGCTGATCTAAAGCAAGGCAACTGGCTAGTAAGGAGGGATCAGTCACATGCATAAGAAGAGGCTGTGTGAGTAGCAGAACTGAAGTGCCAACTAATGACCCAGAGTTACGGTGTGTTTCACTAGAATTGATCTAGCCCTTGATTTCAGTGAGGAATCATATTTCCAGGCCATAATATTTTGAAAGCTCTAGCTTTTCATTGTCCCGAGTGACCTGGTAGCTTACCTGCGTTGTCTTTTAGAAATACAGGTTCCCTTGAAACCACAGGGAAAATGCATGTGTGCTGCTCCCATCCAGCTACTGGTGCATTCAAGAGGATATCTTTTAAAATCAGCATAAGACATCTCAAGGCAAAGCTCCTGGACACAGGGCTTGATGTGCATTTCATGGAATGGTTTAGTTTTGTGTGCCAGCAACAGTAATTGTAGATTTAGTTAACTACTCGGCTATCATATTGACTAACAAAAATGATTGCAGAACTACAAGAGAATTGTGACTTGGACCCACCCATCCTCTCATGCATTTCAAACACCAATGTTACTTGTCAACAAGAAATTATAGAAAGAAGTAATTATGCCAAGATGCCTGTAATTCTTATTTGTAGATGAAAGCCTCACTGTGTTCCACGGCACTAGCACCCTACAAAGGGCCGAGAAAAAGGATTTCAGGGCTAATCACAGGCGGAGAAAAATGGGAAATTATTCTTACCTCTGCCTTCTAGGCTAGGAAAAATAGTTAAATTTCTTTTGCACCGTGTAAAAAAAGTGAAACAAAATTATCTGTTCCTCCTATAATTAAGTGCAACATGGCTCATAGGCTTTTTACTATTGCTAGGTCACCTGTATATGTTTTTCCCATTTCATTAGTAAAATGCATTTCTATCCATTTTCCGTTTGACCTGTTACCGAGTTTGATGAGTACCCCCTTACAGCTTCTTACAGAGAGCTGACTACTGCAAAGGGCTTAATATCCAGTTTTGCTCACACCTCCCCCTCAGTGCAAAAGTATTATGAACAACCTGGAGAATTTCCAGTGGATGGCCAGCAAGTCGGTAAGTGTACAAGATGGTTAGGTGGCAAATAACATACAAGAAGAATCCAAGATAGCTGTTTTCCTTTGGCTCGGAGAAAAGAAAGCTAAGCACAGGTGGAGGGTGTAACTACAATCTTTCACTACCCAAAAATCCAGGTGTAAAGAAATAGAGACAGAGCATGCCATAATGACAAGTGGGAATCATTACAAGTTGCAGGAACATAAGGGAAAAAATTGCCCTTGTGGCTCTTACAATGCTAGGGGCCCAGAAAGACTGAAATCTCCATCCTTGGAGGCTTCCAACTCAGCTGGACAAGGTCCTAAGCAACCTCTTCTAGTTTAAAAACTGATCTTGCTTTGAGTTGAAGGTTTGACCCGAGACACCCCCCCACCCCCCCAGATGTTCCATCAGACAAACATTACCTTGCAATTCCAGGAAATGGTCTCTTGATTAGCACAGAGCTCAAAGCATAGTCTGGGCACAACACTTCAGTACTACTTTTTGCTATAAAGATGCTATTGGATTTCTGTTATGCTGGGCAAAGTAAAAAAAGTTAATGTAAAGTAGTCCCTCCCTTAAAGTCTCCAGTATGATAGCTAATACACACACACACACAAAAGGCAGATAAACACATAGAAGGGTGATGTTATTTACTCAAGGATCATTGGAGTAGTGCAATGTTACTGACAGAGGCAGAGTCGGAACCAGTGAATCCTACGAGTGAGCAATACACTGGAGCAAAAAAATTTTTTTCTTTATCTGTAAAATGCTACACTTCTCATAATTAAAAATATAAATTCTACAAAGTAATAATCTGCTCATGACCCAACACAGACATTTCTGTCATTATAAACAACAGTTGTAATCATTGGGCTTGCCAGTGAGAATTTCATTAGCATGGCTTGGAAATATGTGTACCCTGTACCTCTGGGATCTGCTTTCATTGTGCTGTGAAGCAGGAGGTATGTGTGTGCCTCTTTGCTTGCTTGGATGTCTAAATTATCCAGAGAAATTGCTTGTTTAAGAACAAGTTACACGACTTGTGTATTTAATTGTAAATCTTTGCTTTTAACTAAACCGAGGGAAGGAGAGATCACCAATGTAGATCTGAAAATATGTTTTTGTTGCAGAGGGCAAAACCTGGCATATTTGCATCTTACTGTAGTAGTCTGGGTCAGGATCTCCAAAACTTAAATTGTGCAGCACTTTTTGAAGAAATGTGCATACACAGAGCTGAAAAGATAGTCGCTTCTTCTGGGACAGGTTCTGATCCATGCATATTGTTTAATCAAATTTATTGTTAGTAGAGAGAAGTTCTGAGAGAGGCCGCGGATACTGCTGCAGCTCCTTCACTTGCTTAATGCTTACGTGCTGGAGACAGCGAGCTCTAAGGTCTCCAAACATTCTAATCAGTGGCAAACAACAAGGCTGCTACCCTAAGGCATTTCTTATAGCGGCACTCAGATTTCCACAGAGACAGTTCCACCAGTCTTAGCAAGTCTCGCATGTTTGTAGTCAGGGCTTTGATGTGGACCCTTTTTACTTGCTTTAGGCTGATGTTCAGTCCCTGACTGTAAAATTACTGCCTGTGCTAGCATGTAGCTGTCATGTACCCTGTAAATAAAAAAACAACCACCACCACCCAGTGAAATAGTTTTGCAGTCAGGGGTATAGTTGTGTCAGTTTTGTCAAGCTTCTCAAATTAACTCAGAGTATTATCTGAGAAAATCCACATCAAGAATGAAGTGACAGTTAAGAGAGCAGAGAAAAGAGAGGAAAATATCTAACAAATTTAAGGACTGCACTCATGACATATTCTAAAAATATTACAGCTGTTTCAATGTCAATTAGATTACCTTGATTTTCCCCTTAAATCATTGTCTTTAAATGCTCCATTTTTATTTTCTTTCCCTAAGCCTCAGCAGTGCAGTAATGCAATTATAAACAAAGCTAAAGCTTCATAATTTATGAAAAAATGAAGCTTGCAAACTGATTCTCATTACCTTGATCTGCCTATTATCAGTCCCACTCAGCAAATAACCTTTTTATCTTTTTTTGATTAGTAGAGATCTACTGTGCTGTGAGGCAAATTTCGTACCCCAGAGAAGAAGAGGATGCTGCAGCTCCAAGTTCCGAAACCCAAACAATAGCGAGGCTGAGAATGTATTCCCAGTTGGCACACACAATGTAAATATATAAATGTGTACAACATGTATACATGTACATATATGTAAATGAATACTTATATCAACCACACGGATCAGCCCAGCACTCTCACAAACACCAAAAGCCTCCTCCTGTGCACCTTTCTGGCAGGTCAGGACAAAGGTACATTACATGTGTAAAATCTGGATCCCTCATGTAGCTGGGCCTACACAGTCTACTCAGCAGCTGGCCCCCGGATCACACTCTCCTCAGTCGCAGGTACCTACATATATGAACACCAGAGATACGCAGCCTGTCTCCAGTTACTGGTGCAGACCTCCTTACTCAAACGGACACACATACAGAGCTCTCCAACAGCCAGCCAGGACCTCTTGGTCACTCTGGCAGTAAACTCCATCAGTGGTCTTACTTTCAGAGACAGATACACACATACGCTTGACTCCCAGGTCACTTCACCTACTCAGCAACTAGTCCAGCTTGATATTCATCAGTGATCATACACTCACATACCCTCATCTTCTCCAGTTGCTGGCACCATGGAGATGTGGGCCCCCTGACCTGCAGTACTACTGCAATTGCCAGCCCTTGAATTAGCTCACTTCTACAAGAAAGAAACACAACAAACCAAGGCTCAATCCCCTTTTGCCCAGCCTATCATATGAATTCACTTATTCACCATTCACGTCATAAGGTTTCATAACTTATAACACCTCAATCTTGAATCATGCACCTCCGAGCCAAAAAAACCCAACCCAAACAAAAACAAACAAAAAACCCCCAGAATCCATACCTAGCTGATCATGAAAGTGCTCATCCTTCCTCCTCCACCATGGTGTAGGTATCTCTGTATCACACTGCAAAGCATTAAAGCCTCAGCAGTCAGTCCAGCTGCTGTCAGATGTGCTTCAAAAGCTTTTTGGGTAAGCTGATGTGTTACACCTTCCAGCTTGGAGGTGTAGGTCTATACCATTTCTATAAGTGAGTCAATTCTGTTCTGACAAAATTGCCAGATAAACCAACAGCTACAGAAGCCAGCAATTTGTAGGGCTACAGAAGGGCCTTTTAGTTCTTTGTAGCCATCTGTCTCAGGTGTCCCTGGGAAATGAAGGGGAAAGCTGATGATCATTGGTCACAGCTGTTGCTCTCACGACTTGATTGCTCTGTGCTTGTGGTCTCTGATCACTGACCCACTACTATAGCGATAATGACCACCATCAAAGCTGTCAGAGTACCAGTGAGACAATAACTTCACCATTGGCAGGAGTAAAATGGGACTCTGCTCCACTGCTGTAGGAACCTCCTTCCTAAGGACATGCTCACTCTTCTCCCTTTCTCAGTAAGAGGGACAGGAGTAAAGAAAAGGAGGTGCCTGGCATAGAAGAACTCCTTGTGATGGTTGCACAATTCCCTAGCCCCTTGCCTGATAGCCCAGCAGCTCTAAGCATTGGTCCGAGCACACATCTCTAAATCAGAACAGGAGGGAATGTTCAGGAGGAGCTGGGGTAAGGCTGCAGTGAACCCCACTTGCATATGGTGCTTGTCAGTCCCCACAGTAAATACCTGTAAGGCTTTTGCAGTGGTCTCCAAACATCTTTGAGCCCACAACCCCAGCATATGTACATTTGTATATATATGTATATACAAAGAGCAGAAGATACAAACCCTTTCCCCAGACACTCTCCTGGCCTCCAGCAACCAGGGACTTGATGTTCCTAGATCAGATGGGGTGCCTTTCAACCAGCTCTTCCAAGGCAGGAGAGACATGACAAATTGAGGGTGGGGCAGGCAAGGTATACCTGCTGGATAAAGACTGAGTGGGGACACTGGGGATGAGGACAAGACAAGGGAGGGGACAAGGGTGAGGAAAGCACCTGTGGGGACAGGGCAGCTGTGGGGATGAAAGACAGTGATGAGGATGGGGATGGAAACAGGGATGAGGACAGAGCACCTGCCTGGGTGACACTCATCAACAGGAGGCAGAAGAGAAGGAGGTGACAGAGGAAGCGACAAGGTAGAACAGGACATGACAGGAGGCAGAAGAGGAGGCAACAGGAGGCAGAAGAGGAGAAGGAGGAGAAGATGGAGGGGGCAACAGAAGAAGTGATAGAGGAAGCGACAGAAGAAGCGACAGAGGAGAAGAAAGGGGTGATGGAAGAGGTGATGGAGAAGGCAGAAAAAGGGAAGAAGGAGGTGATGGAGGAGACAGAATAGGAGAAAAAGGAGGTGATGGAGGAGGAAAAAGAAAAGAAGTGGGACGGAGGAGGCAATGGAGGAGGCAGAAAAGGAGAAAAAGTAGATGACAGCAGGATGCAAAGCAGTTGTTGGAGGATGCGAAGGGGGAGGCAGAAGAGGAGGCAGAAGACGAGAAGAAGGAGGAAATAGAAGGAGGAAATAGAAGGCAATGGAGGAGGTAGGAGAGGAAAAGGAGGTGACACAGGAGGTGACTGAGGATTCAGAAGAAGAAAAGAAGAAGGCAACAGAGAAAGCAACAGAGAAGGCCACAGAAGACATGGCACAGGAGAAGGAGGCAAATAATGAGGCGACAAATGAGGCGGTGGAGGAGGCAGAAGAAAACAAGAAAGAGGTGACAGAGGAACTGATGGAGGATGAGAAGGGGGAGGCAGAAGAGGAGGCAGAAGAAGAGAAGAAGGACGGAAGAGGTGAAGAAGGAGGCAACAAAGGGGGTGATGGAGGAGGTGACAGACAAGGCAACAGAGGAAATGACAAAGGCGGCGAATGAGGAAGCGACAAAGGAGGCAGAAGATGAAAAGAAGGAGGCAATGGAGGAGGTGACTGAGGAGGCAGAAAAAGAGAAGAAAGAGGCAATGGCAAAGGCAGAAGAGGAGAAGAAGGAGGCAATGGAGGAGGCAGAAGAGGGTAAGGAGGGAACTGTGTAGGCAATGGAGGAGGCAGAAAAAGAGAAGAAGTAGGTGACAGCAGAGGCAGAAGAGAAGAAGGAGGTGATGGAGGAGGCAAAGGAGGGGCAGAAGAGGAGAAGAATAAATAAATGGAGAAGGCAGAAGAGGAGAAGCAGGCAATGGGGGAGGCAACAGAGGAGGCAACGGAGAAGGCAACAGAGGAAGTGGAAGAGGAGAAGAAGAAAGCGACCAAGAAGATGACAGAGGAGGCAAAAGAGGAGGCAACAGAGGAGGTGATGGACAAGGCAAAGGAGGAGGAGGCAAAGGAGGCAGAAGAAGAGAAGAAGGAGACGTCAGAGGAGGCAATGAAAGAGGTGTTGGAGGATGCAACGGGGGAGGCAGAAAAGGAGAAGGAGGTGACACATGAGGTGACAAACAAAGCAATGGAGGAGGTGACAGACAAGGCAACAGAAGAGGCTTTAGAGGAGGTAGAAGAGGATAAGAAAAAGGCAACCAAGGAGATGATGGAGGAGGTGAAAGAGGAAGAAGAAGAGGAGATGAAGGATATGACAGAGGATGCAATGGAGCAGGTGATGGAGAAGGCATTAGATGAGAAGAAGGAAGCAATGGAGGAGGCAAGGAGGAGGTGACACAGATGCCAAGATAGGAGGAAACAGAGAAAGCAATGGAGGAAGCGATGGAAGACATGACAGAGCAGGCAGAAGACACGAAGAAAGAGTTGACGGAGGTGGCGGAAGAAGAGAAGCAGGAGGCAATGGAGGAGGCAAGCCAGGTGGCAACGGAGGATATGACTGAAGAAGATGGTGAAAGAAAGCAGTGGATGAAGGTAGTGAATAAAGGCAGAGAATGAAGTCAGCACAAGTAGGTAGTGAATGAAGAGAATGGATGATGGAGTAGGTGACGGAGGGGGCAATGGAAGAAGCTGATGGAAGAAGACGACAAGTGAAGGTGGCTGAAAAAAGGCAGCGGAAGTAGGTGACTGAAGAAGGCAGCAGATGAAGAGAAGGAGGACACAGTGGAGGAGGTGAAGAAGAAGGCGGCAGAAGAAGGTGGCAGAAGAATAGAAGGAGGAGGCAACAGAGGAAGGCAGGGGCAGAAGGCAGTGGCAACAGAGAAGAAGGAGGAGATGGAGGAGGTAATGGAAGAAGGTAGTGGAAGCAGAGAAGGAGGAGGTGACGGAAGAAGATGGCAGAAGAATGCAGGGGAAGAAGAGAAGGAGGAAGTGATGGAGGAGTCGATGGAGGAGGCAAGCAGAAGAAGAGAAGTAGGAGATGATGGAGGAGGTGACAGTAGAAGGTGGAGGAAGAAAGCAGCAGAATAATTTGGAGCCAATGGAGGAAGGTGGGGACAGAAGGCAGTGGAAACAGAGAAGTAGGAGGTTAGGGAGGAGGCAGTGGAAGAAGGCAGCAAAGAGAGGTGGCAGAAGAAGGAGTTGGAAGAAGGGAAGGAGGAGGCGACGGAGGAGCCAACGATGGAGGGGAAGGAAGAAGGCGGCGGAAGAAGGCAGTATAAGAAGGCAGCGGAAGAATCAATGAAGGCGACAGAGAAGGGAACGTAATAGGTCATGGAAGAAGTTGGCAGAAGGCGGCGGTGGAAGAAGAGAAGGAGGAAATGGTGGAAGAGGTGGCAGAAGCAAGGGGTGGAAGCAGGTGGCAGAGGAAGGTGGTGGAAGAGAAGAAGGTGGCAGACAATGGTGGAGAAAGAAAGCAGTGGATGAAGGGAACAAGGACACAGTGGAGGAGGTGACAGAGGAGGCGTTAGAAGAGGGTGGCAGAAAAAGGCGGCAAAGAAAAGAAGTAGGAGGTTGCGGAGGAGGCAACAGAATGTGGCAGAGATGAAAGGTGGTGAAAGGTGACGGTGAAAGGCAGCAGCCATAAAGAGTGTGGTGGTGAAATGCCGTGGTAGAGGTGGTGGCGGCAGAAGACAGCAGTGGTGGAAGACAGCAGCAGAAGAAACATAGAGGAGGTGACAGAGGAAGGCGAAGGAAGAAGAGGAGGAGGAGGTGACAAAGGGGATGGAAGAAGACAGAAGAGAAAGAGGAGGCGACAGAGGAGGCAGTGGAATAACACTTGGAAGAAGATAATAGGGAGACAATGGAAGTAGATGGTGAAGAATGCATTGGAAGAAGAGAGAGGATGGAGGAGGTGATGATGGATGTGATTGAGGAAGCGGTGGCAGAAAGTGGTGTGAGAAGGTGGAGGTGACAGAGGAGGCAACATAAGAAGGCAGCAGAACAAGGTGATGGAAGAAATTGGTGCAGGAAGAAAAGGAGAAGGCAATGGAGGAGGCGATGGAAGAAGATGGTAGAGCAAGATGGCAGCAAAACACGGTGGAAGAAGAGTAGGAGGAGGTGACAGAGGAGGTGATAAAAGACAGCAGCAGAAGAATGTGGTGGAAGAAGGTGGTGGAAGAAGAAAAGAAGATAACAGAAGAATGTGGTGGAAGAAAGCAAAAGAATAAGCAATGGAGGAGGAAATAGTGGAGGCAATGGAAGAAGGCGGGGAAGAAGAGAAAGAGGAGGTGACGGAGGAGGCGGCAAAAGAAGGTGATGGAAGACAGCTGCAGAATAAGAGGGAAGAAGAAGGCGACAGAGCATGCTGTGAAAGAAGGCGGTGGAAGAAGGCGGCCGAAGAAGAGGCAGAATAGGTGGTGGAAGAGTTGATGGAAGAAGGCAGAAGAAGGCAGCAGCAGAAGATAGCAGTGGCAGATGGCAGTGGATGATGGCAGTGGAATACACGGCGGAAGAAGATGACAGAAGATGGTGGCAGAAGAATGCGTCTAAAGATGCGGTGCCATAGGCAGTGGAACAAGGAGGAGGAAGAAGGGGATGGAAGAAGGCAGCAGAAGAGGCGGTGTGAGAGACTGAAAGGGTTAATGTGTGTTAATGCCTCAAACATTGTGGTAAATTAGCTGCCTCGGCCCCAGGGCACTCCTTCAAATGGCTGTCCTGAGCAGGCAGGACAGCGGCCACCCTCAGTGGGGGTCTGCCCAGCAACAGCAGACTGCAAAGAAGGAGCAAGGTAACACAAGACTGGGAGGGCGGATCAGAGGATGCACAGTTCCATTTTTCTGATGTGCCTTACCCAAATATGGCCAGAGGTCTTATAAAGTTCATTTGAGGAAGGGACTTGAGACCCCCTAAGAGACCCATTGCGACATCTGCCCCCCACTGGTGCCTGCACAGAAGATCATGAACTTTCTAGAAGAATTGCCATATAGGTCACCAAGAGGTGTGACTAAGGGCAGAGACTGAGTGACAAAAGACACACGTGCAAAGAGCATGGCACACACCCGCCAGCAGCGGATGACATTCCTGTCATCGTCATCACCGAATCCTAGGGTGGTGATACCTTTTTTGTTGTCCCTCTTTCTTCTCTTTCCTTTACATTCCCTCTTATAGACATTTTTGATAAGAACCCACATTGCCAACGCTTTCCACATTTTCCGAGTTATCTGTTATAAATAAAATGCTTAAACTGATCGCTTGGTGTAGTTTCACCTTAATTTAGCCCGAGGGGATTCATAGAACCTGAGTCACTTTTCCTCCCCCATAGGCAGGATGCAACAGGCAGTGAGAGCAGCATCAGAAGAAGGCAGTAGAAGGCAGCGGCAGAAGGCGGCCACATAAGAAGGCGGCAGAAGAGGCAGCGGCAGAGGTGGTGAGAGCAGCAGCAGAAGAAGGCAGCAGAAGAAGGTGGCAGAAGAGGCAGCAGGAGAAGCAGCAGAAGACAGTGGTGGAAGATGGTAGTGGAACAAAGCGGATGAAGATGGCAGTGGAAGACAGTAGTGGAAAAAGGCACCGGAGTATGCAGCAGAAGGAGGTGGCAGAGGAAGATGGCAGAAGAAGGTGGCAGCAGATGCAGCAGAACAGGCAGCGGAAGAAAATGGCAAAATAGGCAGCGTAAGAAGACTGTGGAAGAAGGCACCTGAAGAAAAGGATGGAAGATGGCAACGGAAGAAGGCAGTGGAAGAGGTAACAGAAAAAGGAGATGGAAGAAATGGGCAGATGAAGTTGTCAGAATAGGCAACGAAAGAAGGCAGCGGTAGAAGGTGGTGGAAGAAGGTGGCAAATGAAGGTGGCAGTTGATGGTAGTCAAACAAGGTGGTGGAAGAAGGTGGTGGAAGAAGCAACAGAAGAGGTTACAGAAGAAGATGGTAGAAGAAGGTGGTGGAAGATGGTGGTGGAAGATGGCTGTGGATGATGGTGGTGGAATAGGTGGTGGAATGAGGCGGCAGAGGATTGCAGCAGAAAACCGCAGCTAAAGATGCAGTGGAATAGGCAGCGGAACAAGGAGGTGGAACAGGCAATGGAGGAAGGTGATGGAAAAAGGCAGCAGAAGAAGGTGGCAGAAGAAGGTGGCGGAAGAAGGTGGCGGGAGAAGGTGGTGGATGACGTCTTGTTCTGCCGCCTATTCTGCCACCTCTACCGAGCCCTCTTCCGCCACCTCTTCTGCCACCTTCTTCCATTACTTTCTTCTGTTGCTGTCTTCTGCCACTGTTCTATTCAATGCTGGCTCCTCCTTTTCATCTTCCACTGCCATCACCTTCTCTGTTGGTACCTCCCTCTTGTCTTGCACTTCCGTCATCTGGTGCTATCTTTTGCCTCCATCACCTTCTCTTTCACCTCCTTCTCATCTTCTGCCATCATATTCTGCCACTGTTGCCTTCTCTCTCACCTCCTCCATCTCATCTTCTGCCATCGCCTTCTCTGTCGCATCCTCCCTCTTGTCTTCAGATGCTGCCTTCTCTGTCTCTCCTCCTTCTCGTCTTCCACTGCTGCCATGAAGGCACCTCTGTTGCCTCCTCCCTCTTGTGTTGTGCCACTGTTGACTTCTTTGTTGCGTCCTTCATTTTGACTTCCACTGTTGCCTTCTCTGTCCCCTCATCCCTTTCGTCTTCCACTGCCACCTTCTCTGTTGCTACTCCTTCTCATCTTCCAGTGCTGCCTTCTCTGTTGCCTCCTCCTTCTCGCTGCCACCGTCATTGCCTTTTTTGTCACCTCCTCCTTCTCGTCTTCCGCCGCCATCTTCTGCCACTGTCTTTCACCTCTGTCACCTTCTCTATCGCCTTCTCCTTCCCATATTCCGCTGCCGTCCTCCACTGCCATCTTTTGCTGCAGTCACCTCTGTCACCTCCTCCTTCTTGTCATATGATGCCATCTTTTGCTGCAGTTGCCTTTTCTGTCACCTCCTTCCTTGTCTTCCGCTGCGGCATTCTTTGTTGCCTCCTCTCTCATCTTCTGCTGCTTCCTTCTGTCGTCTCCCTCTTGTCTTCTGCTGCCAATTTCTCTGTCGCCTCCTCCCACTTGTGTTCCTCCACCCTCACGTTTTCTGTCGCTTCCTCAGTCTCATCTTCTGCTGCCTTCTCTGACGACTCCTTCCTTTAGTCTTCCGCCACTGTTACCTTCTTTGTCACCTCACCCCTCTCCTCTTCTGCCACCACATTGTTGCCTCCTCCTCTCTCTTGTCTTCCACTGCTTCCTTCTCTGTTGCCTCCTCCCTCATCTTCTGCCGCCATCTTGTCGCTTTCTCCTGCTTGTGTTCCACCACCCATGCCTTTTCTGTCACCTCCTCACTCTTGTCTTCTGCTGCCTTCTCTGATGACTCCGCCCTTTAGTCTTCCATCACTGCTGCCTTCTCTGTTGCCTGCTCCCTCTTGTCTTCTGCCGCTGTCACATTCTCTGTCACCTAATGGCTCTCATTTTCTGCTGCCGTTGCCTTCTCTGTTGCCTCCTCCCTCTTGTCTTCCACTGCTGTCTTCCACTGTTGTCGCCTTCTCATATGCCGCCACTCTCTTCCTTCTCCATTGCCTTCTCTGTCGCCTCCCCCTTCTCATCTTCCGCTGCAGTCTTCTGCTGCTGTCTTCACTGTCATCTTCCTCAGTCACCTTCTCTGTCACCTCCTCCTTCTCGTCACGTGACGCCATCATTTGTTACAGCTGCCTTTTCTGTTGCCTCCTCCCTCTCATCTTCTACTGTTGTCACCTTCTTTGTAGCCTCATGCCTCTTGTCCTCTGCTGAGGAGTGGTAGAAAAAGAGAAGGGGAAGTGACAGAAGAAGGTGATGATGGAAGTGATTGAGGAGGCTATGGAAGAAATAAGTGTAAGAAGAGAAGGAGGTGGCAACACAGGAGGCAACATAAGATGGTAGATGAAAGTGGCAGAAGAAGAGATGGTGACAGAGGAAGCAATGGAAGAAGGTGGCAGAACAAGGTGGCAGAATAAAATGGCAGGAGAATAGTAGGAGAAGGCAACAGAGGAGGTGACAAAAGAAGGTAGCAGAAGAATGCGGCGGCAGAAGGTGATGGAAGAAGAGGAAAAGGAGAGAAGGTGGGGATGGAAGAAGACAATGGAATAACAGAAGGAGGAGGTGACAGAAGTAATGGCAGAGGAGGCAGCAGAGAAGGTGATGAAGGAAGTGGTGGAAGAAGGCAGCAGAAGATGGCATCAGCAAAAGGTGGTGGAAGAAGTCAGGAAGTGTAGGAGATAAGACAGTGGATGAAGGTGGCAGAAGAAGAGAAAGAAGGCAATGGAGGAGGCGAGTGAAGAAGGTGGCAGAACAAGGTGGCGGCATAAAGTGGCGGAAGCAGAGAAGGAGGAGGTGATGGAGGAGGCAGTGGAAGAAGGTAGCAGCAGAAATGAAGGAGTCAACAGAGGAGGTGGCAGAAGAAGGCATCAGAAGAAGAGAAGGAGGAGAAGACAGAGAGGTGATGGAATACAGCAGCAAGAGGAGAAACGGGAGAGATGACAGAGAGGCGATAGAAGAAGGTGGCAGAAGAAGGGAGCAGAAGAAGAGAAGGAAGAGGCAGCAGAATAAGGCAGCAAAAGAAGGTGACAGAAGAAGGTGGAGGTGGAAGACAAGGAGGAGAGGACGGAGAAGATAGTGGCAGAAGGCGCCAAAACACAGCGTCAAGAGAAGGTGGGGGAAGAAGTGAAGCAGGAAGCAATGAAGGATGGAATGGAAGACGGCATTGGAAGGTGATGGTGGAAGGAGTGAAAGAGGAGGCAACAGAAGAAGGTGGTGGAAGAAGACTGTAGAAGAAGGCAGCAAAAGAGAGAGGAGGTGATGGAGAAGGTGAAGGAAGAAAGCTGAAAAAGAAGAGAAGGAGAAGGAAATGGAAGAAGACAAAGAGGAGGCAGTGTAGGAGACAGCAGAAGAGGGCAGCAGTAGAAAGTGGCAGAAGACGACGGTGGAAGAAGAGAATGAGGAGGTGACTGAGACAGGGACAATAGAAGGCTGTGAAAGAAGGTGGTGGAAAAAGAACAAGGAGGCAATGGAGGAGGTGAGGGAAGAAAGCAGTGGAAGAAACAATGGAGGAGGCAATGGAAGAAGGGGGTGGAAGAAGGTGGCAGAAGAAAAAAAGAACTAGGTGATGGGGGAGGCAGTGGAAGAAAGTGGTGGGAGAAGGAGATGGAACAAGGCAGCAAAATAAGAGATGGAGGAGGAAATGGTGGAGGCAACGGAACAAAGTGGGGAAGAAGAGAAGGAGGAGGCGATGGAGGAGGTGGCAGAAGAAAGCCATGGAAGGCAGCAGCAGAAAAAAGCAGTAGAAGAGCCAGCAGAAGAGGTGTCAGAAGCAGCCAGCAGAAGCAGCAGTAGAAGAGACGGTGGAAGATGGCTGTGGGAGAGATGACGGGGGAAGGTGACAAAACAAGGAGATGGAAGAAAGCAATGGAAGAGGTGGCAAAATAAGGTGGCGGAAGAGATGACGGAAGAAGGCGACGGAAGGCAGCTGAAGAAGACGGCAGAAGAAGGTGACAGAAGCTGCATTGGAAGAAGGTGGCGGAAGAGGCAGTGGAAAAGGTGGTGGAAGATGGCAGTGGAAGGCAGCAGTGGAAGAAGGCAGCAAAATATGCTGCAGAAGGAGGTGACGGAGGAAGATGGCAGAAGAAGGTGGAAGAATATGCAGCAGAATAGGCAGCTGAAGAAAGCGGCAAAATAGGCAGTGGAAGAAAGCTGCAGAAGAAGGCCCCTGAAGAAGGGGATGTGGAAGATGGTGACGGAAGAAGGCAGCGGAAGAGGTGATAGTATGGCATGTAGGCATATGTATGGTGGATGCCCACAAGCCAAATATCTCAGGAGATCAAAGTTGCTGCTCACTGCATCCTCTGTTCACGTATGCACACACACACCCCCACACCTCCCAAAAGACTTAAAAGTTATGCTGTCTTCTCTCCAAGATATTTTCCTTCCCTTCCTTTGTTTGTTTTCCAAAGCCCCTTTCATCCTTGGCACTCCCTGCAGCCCGGACTGCGCGAGCGGGGAAAGGCACCCTCTGCTTCCACCAACGGCACCCTGTGAGCATGAGGTGCCTTGCGGGTTTCCCGTCCCACTTCCCAGCCTCCAGGATTTGCCGCTGCTTGGGATGGGAGGCGAAGGGACCCATCACTTAGGGGGGCCATGCGGTACCTCTCCATGTCCCACCCCACCCCACACGGCTGAGAGGAGCTGGGGGGTTTTACAACCAGGAATATACTTTTCTGTGTTGTGCAGATGGCGTGTAGGTATCGGGTGTCTCAGCTTTGGCATTTGTGGATGCCACAGTGTCACCCCTCCAGGGTGTCTGACTCGCACTGACCACTACACGACTACGCAGGGAGCATGTGGGGCTGCTGGTTGTACACACCAGGAGCGTGGAGTCTTGCCTGTTTGGGCAGCATTTACACCTAAGTAAAGAGCACAACCCTCAGAGAGCAAACAATTTGCTTTAGCGAACCAAGTTTAGCCTAGCATCAAAAAGTTATGTGATCCCAGTAGGCACATCTATTATAAAGCTTTTTTAACCAGTACATGAGTAATCTGCGGAGCTCACTGCAGGACATCCGAGAAGTCACTTGATTTCTTTATTTGGACAAGGAAATACCTCTGTGTTTAACAGCAGCATAAAACAGTAGCCAAGCTCTAAGTGCTAAAAACCTTCCCGGAGGTATCTTGAGCATCATGACTCAAAGCCAATCACCAGCTGAAGTCAGGAGGAAATTTCTTTTTGTCACACAGACTGCCAGGACCATTGTCGGATTCTTGTGCCTTGATCAGAAACACTGCTGCTGCTGGGCTGCATTGGGCTGGTGCATGCACTCATACTGTATTTTGGGAGCAGGGAACCAGGGAGGAGACCTGTGAGTGCAGGGCAGGAGTGGGTGCCATCAGCATGGCCGCTAAAGCTGTATCTTTGCAGTGTGCCAGCGTGTGCACACGTGTGTCCATGTCCCCACGGTGCAGCTGTGCCTGGGCTGGCCTCCATGAGAAGTCGAGATGGTGGTGGTGGGAGAGGAGCCAGGACTCACTGACTGGGAGCTGTTTGTCCTCTGAAGATGCTGGAAATTCAGCTTCAGGATTGTGGAGGGTGGGGTGAGACCTGCTTTGCACTGGGGAGACAAAGAAAGACATCCAGGCTGTCGCTTGGTGCTGTGTCATGAATCCCTTCGGTGCCAGGAAGCAGTGTCCTCAATAAGTTCTTTGTGCCTCAGCGAGGGCTCTGTAGTCCTACCCCAGAGAGCCCACGGGTGGTGGCAGGGATGCCTGGGAAGTCACCCAGGCAGCGGGTGAAAGGAGCCTCCCAATTCCCCCTGTCCCAGCCCTGGCTAGTGATGCCATCGTCTTCCTTCAAAGTGCTTAGAGCTGAGAGCAGAAGTGTGGAGAGAGCAGCTGTGCTTAAACTGCTCAACACCACATGCATGGGGGAAAAATACTCATAATTTCATTTTTAGACATTGATAATTTTTTTTGTGCTCCCACTCGAGAATTGTTTTGGGACTAGCTTTCAGCATTTTGCTGCCAATAGCAAGGCTCCCCTGTCCTTCTGAAGTCCCCTGAGGGGAAAGCACCAGCCTTTTGCCAGAAGACGTTCCAAGAAGGTTTTGTCTGTGGTGAGTCCCTGCTACAGGGTTGCCATGACCATCAGGGTAAAAGTGACCTTTGCTGGGAGAAGGTCAAAGCTGCTCAGAAACCAGTGATCTTCCCATCTCTCTGTTAAAAGACTTCTAACTACTTTATCTGAAAAGTAAGGAGGTTTCTGACACTGGCAGATAGTAGGATGAAATCCAGGATCCTGAACAGCCCCAGGGGCTGCAGCTGGTACCAGGCTGGGTATGTGCAGTCACTTAGCATTTAGGCAGGGGATGTGCAGGCCAGGGATTGTCTGGAAAAAGGAGCTGACCTCATGCAAACACTCTTGGACACAGGATGGGAAAGGACCTTCAGAAATGCTAGGAAGGACCACCATTAATAGTTTCACCATGCAGTCTCTCACAACACATGAGCCTTGAACTACCTAAAATAACATGGTGGCCTTGATTTCCATCATGTAACATGACTTGGGAAATGACATTTTTTGGCACATCATCACTATGATTCTTAACCTAAGAATGCTCCTGTACAGATGTTTTTATTACTTTATCTAAAGCAAAGCCAAAGAAGCGGTATGGGATGCTCTGAAAGAGATGCCTAGGCAGACAGATTTGGGAGTTCCCAGCCAGCTCTACCTTGGCTGAAAGTGGCAGGAACTTCCCAGCCCTGGAAAGCCTTCTTGTCATGGCCTGTTCCCTGCAAACATGTTTGAGAGGCAGGATGGTGGCCCCCACCTGCCTCTCTGAGCTGCCTGTACCAAACAGCAAATACAGCCCAACCACGCTGCAGTCTGTCCTGGCTCTCGTGCAGGGCTAGACACCTTTTGCCAAGTCACTTTACTGTAGTCTCAAGTCACAGAATCACAGAATGTTCGGGGTTGGAAGGGACCTCTGTGGGTCATCTACTCCAACCCCCTGCCGAAGCAGGGTCACCTACAGCAGGCCGCAGAGGACCTTGTCCAGGTGGGTCTTGAATATCTCCAGAGAAGGAGACTCCACAACCTCCCTGGGCAGCCTGTTCCAGGGCTCCGTCACCCTCAGAGGGAAGAAGTT
>Ga0065711_1038236_pt1 | contig 18997 bp, 13 predicted proteins | sample Hoacrofraction12_FD_59098 | JGI IMG/M metagenome (GOLD analysis project Ga0065711, IMG submission 59098) | Hoatzin crop microbial communities from Cojedes, Venezuela - Epithelial fraction 12 v2 (version 2) | ecosystem: Host-associated > Birds > Digestive system > Esophagus > Crop | place... | reverse complement strand
CGTCGCACGAAGCCTCGCGGTTCGCGGTGCCTCCGGCGTAGCGGCGGCCGTCCTGCCGGGAGCGGGGCTCGGCGCGCTCGGCCGGGGCGGGAAGGGGCAGAGCTCCGCGGGGCCGGGCCGGGGGGGTCGGCTGCCGGTGCCCGCGGAGCCCCGGGGAGGGGAGCGCGGGGGTGCGGTGTGCCGGGCCTGCGGGAAGGATGGCTGGAAGCGCTGTGCGAGTAGAAATTCAAAACATGCGGACGCTTAAAACGTGTTTAAAATGTTTCCTAGGAAGAGTGTTTAAAAAAAAAAAAGTTATGGGGATGACTTGTTTCAAGGAGGCCTCATTAGTAAGTAGATCCTCTCTGAATAAAACTGCTTTGAATGTTACTTGCTTTTGGATGTAAAAAACCCGACTTTGCTAACAAGGATGATACTAGCATTGTTTCCCCTTAAGTCTCTGATTTTTCTTACTGATTGTGACAATTTCCATTTTCCACTACCACCTTTCTGCATGATGCAAGTTTATCAGCAAAAAACATTTCCTCTGCTGGGGAATGGCATGGTTCAGCTGAGGGTGTCCTGCTCCGGAGCCCAGCTGGGGGGGGGCAGTTCCTTAAACGTCCCTCATCCCTGAGGTTTCTCAGCCTGTTTTACAGAACTCTGCCTGACATCCGTCGGGGCAAGCAAAGGGAGACCCCCGTACCGAGGAGCGGGTCTCGCACAACCTTGGCTGTTGCAACCGGTTTCTCTCATCTTGTCCATCAGGCAGTTTATTCCCTAGTCTCCACTGCGGAGAGGTGAGAGATCGAGGTTTAACCCATACCGCTAGCAGGGAGAAGCAGAAGTCGGCCCCGGTTGAGGTCTGCTCGGCGCGACGGTTGCTGCGGGTGTTGCAGCCGCCCCCCCTGCCCGCCGCTCTCCGTACGCCCGGGGAGTGTGGTTCCAGGCTCCGGGTTGAGCTCGGCTGTTCGCCTCCGGAGTGGGTAACAAGAACACTGGCCTCGTGCATACGCATCAACCCTGGGCATCAGCCTCAGTTTGTCTGCACCAGCGACGGGGCCCGTCGCAGGACTGCCTTGCTGCGAAGTCCAGCTCCGTGGAATTCAGCATGGCGGTAGGGCAGCGATGGTAGTTACACCTCGTCCGTGATGTAGGTGGATGGTGAACTTCCTAAGTGTTGTTTAAATACAGGGAGGGATTTTCCAGTGGCCGAGTGTTTAGCAAACTGTTCGTTTTAGTGCGAGCTGAGTACCTGCGGTGTCCCCAGGAGAATGTCTCCTGCTCTCAGCAGGGCGGAGGCTTTCTCCAGCTGGATGAAATTCCAGTGCTGTGGGGAAAACTGGGGAAATGGACCCAGCTGTCAATCTGTATCTGCTTCTGAATGTCTAAAGGGTGACAAAGAAAAATGCTACTGCTGCTTTCAGCTGTGATTTTACAGGCACAAATCCAACACGTTTGTGAATTTGTTCCTTTCATCACCAACGCAGGGACCTGAGATAGCGTTGCACAATGGAATTTCATGGCGCTGGTAACATTACCAAGGGGGATTGCTGCCAGCTCCGGCTCAGAGACTGGCTGCCTCACATGTTCCATTACAAGGCTGGTTTTGTAGATACTTTATATTCTTTTGTGAGTGCTTCAGCCACTTACTGCATTTGTAGTGTAGTCAGCAGCATCTCTAAGGGGGAGTGCTGCTTCTGTGGAAGAGGGGAGGGAAGAGCCTTCCTACAGGACAAGAAGCAGCAGCCAGCTGTTTTCCGAGACCCAAACTGAACCAATGCTTCCCCCCACCCCAAGTTCAGATAAAATTACTTTTTGTTGTAGGTTGGTAGTTTTACAGAGTCCCAGTGGGAACAAACTGTTCTTAAAATAGCACTGTGACGTATTTTATTACTCAGGATTTATATCAGCTTTCAACTCGCTTTACAAATACAAGCTTTCCATTTTAATTCCAGTCTCAGACATTAGCGTTGTTACTGACTAGCATGTGTGGGAAAGAGGGTGTTGGACCGGAATACACAGCTTCACAAACCAGCCATTTCCCAGTTTTGCTGTGGAATCCTGACACCAGAAGAAACTGTGGGTTTTTTGCTTTTTCTTTTTTTTTTAAATACGAGCTGAAGTGATCGAGTTGCAGATTGGTTGCAGTAAGGCAAAACATGGTTAAACACAGATATAAAGTAGCTTGGGCACAGTAACTGATTACTGTCTAGGAAGAAGCAGCTGCTCTTGGTTTTTGTTTGCTTTCACAGCGCTTACAAATTGCCCTGCAAGTAATCTACTGAGTATGTCTCTGCCTGATTGGTATCAAATGCTTTTCATGAAAAGGCAGACAATTCTGATATGGGCAATCTGTCAGTAACAAGTTGTGCGTTACTTCTGTTGATTAGTGGTTGTCTGATTCTCCAAACCAGGTATTTGATATCCCTTCTAAAAGTTTAAACTGAAAAAAAAAAAAGTGTATATTGTTATATTATGCGTCCCCTTGTAATCTCTTTTGAATCCTTTCAAACTCAGGACTCAGAAGATGGCCTGCGCAGTGGCTTTCAAAGGTCACTGAGGTTTTACATTAAGAAGAAAACCTCAGGTTATCTTTTTTTGTGCAGCTTACCGCTTTGTGAACCTCTGTCATTTGTTCTGCTTCTCACAGCATTAGTTCAAGTCCCTGTCTTTTCAGTCTCTTAATCATTAATTAATCACTTCAGACACTAAGAAGACTAAGGGAACTGGAGAGAAATGATCTGGATGATTAATTCTTTTCCCATGAAGCAATAAACTTGACAGAGTTCTTGGCAATGAGCCATGCTGGAACTGTTTTTCCCAGATCAGACACAAACCTCCTAGGTGGGGATAGTGCACAGCTATTGAGCCTAAACCCATGTTTTTTTAGTTTGTGAAGTACTTTTCTGCAGGAGGCTCGGTGAAGCAATGGTGATTTGAAAAGGCAATGCAGTCAGGCACGGTCCTCAGGGCACAGGAGCAGAGAAGCTGTCACGCTGGCTCAGCAGCGTCTTGTCTCCGAGGGCAGCTCGCAGATGTTTAGGTAAAGGAAGAGAATGGAAAAATGCATGGGCAGTTTTTCTCGGGTCTGTCCTCCTTGTGACTTTTGGCAGTCAAGAACTGTCGTGACTAGGGATTTCCTGAACTGAAGGTTGCATTCAGATTTTTTTTTTTTGTTAAAGTAAGGAGAACAAAAGTAAATGAACTGGTGGTAGGAGTGTCTGAACAGACTTTATATGCCTCAGGCCTGGATTTCAGAGGATACGCTTCTGCCTCAGCTCTGCTTCCCAAGAAGTCACAGACATTGGCACATTTCCAATATTTACACTACATCTTACAGTCTTCAACTCCCTGATAGCAAAAGTGCACTGACTGCCAGAGTAGATTCATCAGGCCTCTTATCAGCTGTCTGGCACACTGCTAGGTGACTCTCTCTTCTGTACACGTACCAATATGCTCCTACCCTCCCGAAACAGCTCCACTGCTGGTGCTTGCCTGAGCAGAGCAGTGAATGCTTCTCTTGCAGTTGCACCAGTCCTGTTATGGCCATCACTGCACAGAGACGCTCGGAGCGCGTCGTCTGCTGCTCCGGGTGTCTAGCCAGGGCACTGGGAGAGAGCTGCCTGGTAGTATGTCACCGTTAAATCCCGTCATAGGTGAAATTGGATCAGACAGTGTTCATAAGATGTCAACTTCCCGGACTTCACACCTGCTCAGTGAAGGAAAGCATGGTCAGAAAAATCAGGAAAGGAAGTAGCAGCCTTTAACAGTAAGCGTTAACTCGCAGTAGGATTGCCAAGTATTTATCTCCGATTATCCGCTGATGATGCGTTTGCAAGGTTAAATAGAGCTCTGACATTAGTGGAGTTAAATAGAGCTCCAGCAGCTTTTTCCTGGGGTGCTTTGCGGTGCTTGGCAACCTGAAAATGCCAGACGGGAATAGCCGTGCCGGATCACGGACACTCAGCCGAGGGAGCGCGGTGGTGCCGCTGACTCTGGAGTGCTTGATTCGGTATTCTGGGGGTTTCTGCCTGTTCCCACTTCCCGCTGGAGAATGACCTTTATTTTAGTTTGTCCGTTTGTCTTTCCCCACTTCAGGGTGGACTGGGACTTTGCTAGTGACTGCATCCTCAGTCAGGATATTCAGGTTATCAGGCTTTTTGATGAAAATTTGGGCTATGATGGTGACTGGGTGGAAGGATTAGATGGTATAGACTCTGAAGTTCTTTGATTTTCTTTTTTTTCTTTGACCCATTTCAAAGTGTTCTTTTCTGACTACAGGCTATGTTTTTGGTCTTTCCCTTCCTCTTCTCTTTTGTCCCTCATTCACCTCTCACTGAGAACCTGAAGCGCTGGAACTGGTCTCAGCTGATGTCCCAGCACAACTGCGAGAGGAAGAAACAACTGTTTGTCTGTATTAGGAGCTAGTTCAGTCAGTGGGACACCACCCAAAAACAAAGTTTAAACATATGTTATTTACTGAATGTTTCCACACACAGCTACAGTTCAGAGCAGTGTCTTTAAAGCACTGGAGGAAATGAATCATCCCAGGACCTTTCAGGATGGATGGAGGCTGCTGCGCTGAGAGCTATCACCACTAGGACTTTCCCTTCTTCCAGGCTGTCTGCTTAGAGAATGCTTGTGGTTCCTTAACACTGAAGTCTGAATCCTGCTAAAAATAAAATAAAATAACCCCCCTCTGTTAATCACCAGAGGCAGAGCCGCCAGCGCTTTGCTCTGGGGACGCAGGGAGTACTGTGGCATGGCTGTTGATAGCATTGCCCCCGTCGGGCTGTGCGCTGCGGGGATGGGAGCCGGAACAGCCTTCGCTGTCTCTTCAAGCCAGAGCCACTAAAGCAGTGGCCACACCTGCGCAGTTCGGAGAACTGAGAGCAAAGTGGAACGGGGAACTCTGATACCTCTGTCCGTCTCCACACTGTTTTACTTGGAAGTGGGTGTTTGTGAAGAAAACTACTGCATGCGAAATGGAGGGTCCTGTCTCTTGTGGGTGTGGAGCTGTGCTTGTGTGTGCTGGGTGCCGGGCGGGAGGAGGCTTTCGATCATGGGTCCGTCTTTGTTGCCATCAGCAGGTAAACGCAGGTACCAAACCCTGCAGCGGCTGTGACTCTCAGCTGTGCTTCATGTTCTGACCGTTGTCCCCGATCTGGAAGCAGCACTTCGATTTTGAATGCATTCGTTAAGTGAACTGATTCTTGTTACTTCTGAGTCGCTTCATGCCTCGCGCGGAAGTTTTTGAGGTGGAAAGATGAATGCTGAGTGGAGCTGGGATGGAAGGCGGGTGCTCGCTGCAGCGGTTTCTCTGCAGTCACCCCGGGCTGCTGCTGCGGCGGAGCAAGGCCAGGCCCATGGTGGGCTTGCTGTAGGACTCGCATGTGCTGTGCTGCATCGGTGTGGCTTCAGATAAAATACCATACCATCGACGTGCTTTTTACTCACAGACCATTTATACTCAACCCTAATATTTGCATGTAATTCTCCTTGTCAAATGTGCAACGGCTTGTAGTGAGTCCCCCACTTGGTCGTCTGTGTCTGAGGCTACTCTCGCAGTGCAAGGCCATGTCTCATGCCTCCCTTCTGGACTCGTTTTAGGCCGTCTCTTCTGGTTTCCAGCCCTTGTTCTCCAGTAATAATGTATTACTCTGTTGTTCTTTGGTTTATGGATAATGGATTGAACAGGCTTCTCTGTGCTACAGAGGAATGTATTGGCTAGTTCGCAGGAGAAAAACAGTTTGCGCAAAGTTGCAGATCATTTCCCCTGTCCACAGTCAGGACCTGGTGACTGGCAGAAGAACATCTGTGTCATTTCCCTGCAGCTGACCACAGGCATGTCTTCACTGCCTTCATGAACGGGTTTTGGCTGTCACCACCAGATCTCTCTGTGGGACATAACACGGGATGCTAGTCATCTTTTAATGTACTGGATCATGTCTTATGGGTTACATAAGCACTCCTTTGACATGTTTTCAGCACTGAACAATGATTTGTGTTTAAGTCAGGATTCATTTCTGCTCACAGCTGAATGAAAGCAGTCAGTGGTTTCCACTGATCCGTACTTATCTGTGCTGTGTGTATGCAAGTGCATGATTCAGCTCCCGTTTATGCTCTGAAGGTAGGGCTTTTAAACAGCTGATTGTATCAGCAGGTTTTGTCTGTGTGTGTCTCAGGTGGGAGACCTATGTATTCTCCAGAAGTTTCTCCCATGTAAGTAATAACCTTCCTGATTTACATCAGTGCAACTGAGAAGAAACTCAGGCTGTTTTGTTGAAGTTTTTCGCCTTGGTGCATTGGGCTGAACCCTCTGTGTTTACCAAGTGGAGCATATTCCAAAGGTAGAGAGACCAGCATAGAGCTGACATGACTCATAATGCAAACAAACAGCTGGAAAAAGTGAACAATACCCAAATCATCTGGGTGTTCTAATTTGCTAAAGTGGTTTAGTAGGAATTTTAACTTCTGAATGCAAAAACCTGCTTGCCAGTTGTACAGATAATGCTGTACTTTGTGTCCAGGACTGTTGATCTGAGTTCTTCTTGGAATCAGATGCGTATTTCAAATGAAGGGGGAAGCTGCTGAAGGGACAGTGCCAGTTTGAATTTTTTTGGTTTGTGGCTGTTAAGTTGTAGCTCCTAGGAGTACCATTAACTGTGCTGCTCCTCATATAGAGAACAAAAATAGTTTATGGAGTCACCATGGCTAGAGTAGGAGGCAGATCTTCCATGCCCGTTTTTCTTATCCCAAACAAGCTTTGTTTACTAGTTTCTTCAAGGGGCAGAGAGAAAGGGGTTGCTCTTAGTTTTATGTGTATATGAATTTAGAGCTGTCTGGAGACTGAAAACCGATCTAATCTATTAATTTTTGGTATTTTTCAATGCCTGTTACCTTAGCAACAAAGCCGAAGAGCCACCAGATTTATTTTCATTAGCTTACTGAAGAGTTACTCATAACATACACTCTTTTGGCAAGGAGGCTGTAGGGAATACAGAAGTATTTCCGTTTCCAGTACGCGCTGTCATCAGCTGTTAATGCTGCGCTGGACTGTCGTCCCTTCTCTGCTTTGTGCAGCATCATGGCTTGGGTTTTATTGTCAGATCTTGAATGATTCTGTAGTGTTCTCTCTCACAATCTATGTAAATCCATCCGAGTTTTTATGGTTCGGCAAAGGGTCAGAGAAAAAAGAAATGGCTCCGTGGGTAGTCAGAAAGTATAGATTCTCTCAAAGCGTAGAAATAAGTAAACCTGAAGCAAGCAAATAAGTTGATTTGTGGCAAGTTTGATCTCTTCAGTGGTGTTGTTTCAGACGCTGAGCTGGAGAATGCAGCCCTTGCTCTGGGAGCATTACTGCTGCACGTGCAACCCGTTGGTTTCGTTGGCATTGATCACGCTAGTGGGTCTGTACGAGTTTGCTGCGTACAAAACACCGTGACTTACGGTTTTCCTGTTGTTGCCGCAGAAATACAGTGGCGACTTACTTCTTCTGGTGCTTGATATAGGAGGTCGGGAATGCTGTGAGAGAAGGGAGTCTCTCTGTTCCTGAGGAGATTTATTATTATTGCTTTGGAGCAGTCCATATTCTCCAGGCAATTTTTGGCAAATAAATAGAGGGAAAGAGAGAATTAGCTGGGTTGGAAGCGCAACTGTTTGCCCCCAAGGTACAATAAGGATTGGTGCACAAGAAGCATTTTTGCAGCATGAGTGTTGTGTGGATACAGACTCCACTAAGATTTACCGTTCTCCCCATATTTTAGAAATTCAGTCTGTATTTGCAAGTTATTTTGATGCTCGGTATTATCCATTAAAATAAAAAAGACAGCCTTTGCCATCTAGAAATGCAGAAATTGTTCCAGAAGTAAGCAGCAGGTGGTTTAGATACTCTGTGGTGTAATACTGTGTTGGCTGCGGACCTTCGTGTGTGGGCTTTGTTTATGCAGCGAGTTTAGCCAAATTAAGTGAACCCATGATGACCGAGGCACTGGAGCTGCGATGAGAGCGGCCGCAGGGTGTTCTGGCCTACCACCGCCTATTTCACAGCCTCACTTAATTCAGCCAAGCCCTCCTGAGCAGCCCTGTGCAGGTTAAGTCCTGACTATATTTGTGGGTATGTGCATGTGTGAATTGCCACAACTTAACTGTAGCTCCAAAAATTTGTTATGCTCATTTTTCTCTTGTAAGTAGCCAATTACTGAATTAAAAGCTGCAAAGAGAGTAAACTATTGAACAGTGGTTTTTCAAATGTGAGGGAGATGGAATTCTCTCTCTGATGCATTGTGAGGCAAAGGAGGATAAGCCCCCTCGCCCCCACAAACACTGTTTCTTTTAAACCAGGGTGCTGTAAACATAGTGATCAGACTTTGGGGTCTCTGTAAATACTCACTGAAGACGTCTCTGTCCTTTGCGAGATGTAGGCCTCTCTACAGCTGAGTCTTTTTAAATGACTCCACTTATTTCTTTTTTCACTTGCTATTTTTCCCCGTGATTTTCCATCTCTTCTTTTGCAATTGACCATGTTCAGTAAATATCCAGAAAAAAAGCCATCCAGAAGCATCATTGAATGGCTTTAAAATATATGTGCTTTTTACAGTCTTAGAAACATCAGAGTACAAAGTGTTGTGAGGAAAGCCCCGTAAGCTAATATTTGCTGTGTCATAGAGGGAAATCGGCTGCTAAATATTTATACCCATTCCATTGTACTTAGTCTTGCTTTAATAATTATTTGATTTAAAAACTGTTAAAATATTATCATTACTGTCTTGTGCATTTTGTGTTCTGCAATCCTCTGGCAATACCAGCAGTCAGAGGGTGTTGTGGCTGAGTGTGTGCATTCCTTCAGCTTTGGTAAAGCTGCTCTGAATGTTTGAGGTTGAGTCAGGATCAGACTGGAGCCTAGCAGAATGAAGGTTTTTCTCCTCTTCTTTCCCCCCTGTCATACTGTCTCATAGAAAGATACTTTAGATAGCATCATCAGACGCTTTTGAGGGTGCTAGATGTGAAGACGTGACAGTATATTTGATGTGGAGGAAGTAGGCATTAATTATTCCCTCTAATGGACTTTGCAGTGTGATGAGCCAGACTGGGAGATCCTGGCTTCTCTGTCCAGGTTGTTCTTGACAGGAGCAGCACATCCCTTTCGGTGTAGTTGTGCTGGGCCACATCTGAGCAGTGCAGAACTGGGCTCCTGCTTGGCCAAAATGCATTCAGAGGAGAGTAAAGACAAGTGGCAAAAGTGCTGATGGCATCAGTTAATGAGGGCGTAGAGTGACTCTGTGACAGCTGAGTGGGAGGCACAGCCACAGAGGTGAATGCAAGGAGCATAAATGGAAGTACTGAGGGAGGGAGGCAGAGGGAACTGCTTATTACAAGTCGAAGGGTGGAAATAAGAAAGGTGTTCTGGATTGGATACCAGGAGAGAAAACTACCGAGTCCTGGGTGGGAGGTGATGGAAGCGTCAGCTGTCAGGGCTTCCAACAGCAACGTCAGGTGTGCTGAGCAGAGAGACTGCAGTGTCTCTCTGACTTTTCTGGCTTTCCTCTGAAGCAAGAAGCTTCCAGCCTCAGGAAAATCATTTAGCACTTTCCTGAAGAAGCAATCTCTAAATCTTGCCCTTGGCGAGACGCAGACTTTTGCACAGCGTTGGCTTCCCTCACATTCCAAGTCTCGCGTTCTGTGTTTGGTGAATAGGGAGTATATCCCTGTAATTACTTCTATAGGCCAGTCTCCATCGTATGGCATTCCCTGCTAGGCCTGTCGTGACTGCACATCTGGATACCATAATAAGTTGTTGTCTTCCACTGTTTGCTCAAATCACTGGATTTCTTTTCTTGAGTTCTTGTTTATATCATTATGCAGCCAAGTGTCGTTTAGATGATCCATCTGCGCTGAAATCCTGTATTCCAAGCCCTTTCCTTGTTTTCCTTAAATAACTTTCCTTTGCATAAGATGTTGGCTCTGCACAGCACCCTTTCTGGGACTAAGCTGGACAGTTTTATTAACAACAGCTTGACATTTACCTTTTCCCCATGTCTCCAACAGGACATCCTTTTCGGCAGGGTCCTGCCAGTCTCATCTGGCACATGCCCTCAATAAAAGGTCCAAAGCACAGATTTCTGTGGCTTGATTTAACAATGCAACATTTGCTGACAGCAGTCATAAGCCGTGGCAGCTATTGGAGTATATTACACTTATTCCCTTCAGACATGCTTCAGATTAATTTTTACCAAAGAGCACTATAATATACACTTTATTCATTGTAGCCCTCTTTCCCTCTTTTGCCTGTACTTACATTCAGCAAGTAGCTGGCAATGCAAGCTTGGACCGAAGGTAAAACTTACAAAATGGCAAGTTAATTAGAAGACCAGACAAATTGTTTTTCCAAAATATCATACACGCTTATGAGCATATATCTGCAGATTACAATGTATCCTAAGATGGGATGCTAACAAAGCAGATTATCCTAGGTCTTTTTGCCTTCAGTCTGTGAAGTTTCCCCAAGTGTGGCACTTCACAGGTAGTTATTGATAGAAAGTCCAAAGTATTTTTCCATTTGGAAGGGACCCATCTCTTTCTAATGTTATGCAGTCCGATCGTCTTGGTTTGGGTCTGCTGCAGCTGCAGAGGCCTTTCGCAGCTGGCTTCCTTGGAGTCAGGGTTCCAACATCATTTTCACTGGGTCTGAGACCTCTGACACACTGAACTTCCTTCATGGAGATCATAAATACCAGCGAGACGAAGACATTTGTTTTTATTATCTATTTCAGTTTGAGAATTTCCAGTGAAATGTTCAAAGGTACATTAACTAAATCAGAGTTTGCCAAGGTGACATTTCAAAACAAAATGCATCAGCTTGGACAACAGAGAAGCCGAGTGTTCTAACGTGAGAGAAAGAAAGTGTTCTGGAGAGCAGCGAAAGCACTGACAAAGTGAGGTCTGATCTTTGCCTCATGGAAGTTTCGTTGTGGATTTTTGTGCGTGGAGGATTCGGCCCCTTGTTTAAGCATCTTGTGAGAGACTCTGACAGTGGGAACCTCAGACTGTCAGTAACTCATCCCTGGGTTCGTTAAGAGCAAGAGAGTAACCAGCAGCACAGCCACACGTAGGCATTAACGACGTTCCTCCTGGCATTGCTGTCTGGCCTTCCAGGATGTTCATAGCCGCGTAGCAGAGCGCGTGTCCGAGGCAGGTCCCTGCGCACCCCTTGGGCACTGTTTGGTGGGCGCTGTGTCGCAGACACTACTGCTGGCACCTCCAGGAGCCATCCTGCCTGCTGGTGGGAGCATCGGGCTGCTCCGCTCACGGGGCGCTGCAATGGAAAGCGGGATACCACTCTTTCTGCACAGTTTACTTACGGCCAACACTTGTAAAATGTGATAGATCGGCTTGCTGAAGCGGGAGACGGTTGGAAGAACGAGCTCTTTACTGGCTTGCTACGATCAGCCATACTATGTTGTAATTCCACTGAACTGAATGTTCCTGTCACAGGGTCTTGCTGCACCCTCAGTAACACCTGGCTGTGAAATTACTGAAGGAGCTCGTGTTCTGTCACCCACCAGACTGCTGATGCCCTTTAGCTAACCCAGGAGCTGAAATACGCTGGTGGGCCTCAAACCCTCCAGAGTATTGCTCTGATGGTAGCCTGGGGGGAGATTGCATTCGGGCACAAGCCACACAAAGCCCATGCTGAATTTTGCATCTTGCTCCTCTGGCAAGTTCAGAGAGCTGAGGGCGTGTTCCATCCATCCGTGGGCTCAGCTGTATCCTCTCAGTGCTGCTCTGTTCTTCTCATCTCCAAAATCTCTTTCTCTGCAGCCCTTGCCATCTGGAACAGCCTTTCTGTTCCTCTGCGTCTCATCAACTTTCCATCTATTTGCAGTTCTCAGCTGACAAAATGTTGCCTCTGTTGCTGATGTCTCTTCATTTCTTCCTCTCTTAATGGTCTTATGACTAGATACTTGGCTTGTGTGCAGGCAGTTGCCCTGTGGGCTGTAATGGATAGCACATTGTCCTGGGTTATTGCCTGCTGGGACTGAGCGTCTGTGAATGGCTGAAGGAGTCTCTGAGACTTCCAAGAGTTCTGCTTGCACAAATACGCTACGCCCCTGTGTTACAGACGGGGTGGGTGTGTTCGGCCCTGATAAAAGATTGGCTTCTGCGCTTCGTCTTCACTAGCAGCAGCAGGAGGAAGAGGAGGGAGCTGGGACTCCCTCCAGTGTCTGCAGAGGCAGGGAGAAGCCCGTTTGCTGTTAGAAATGGGCAAACAGGGCTTCAATTATCTTTTTCTCACCGTTTTTTGCACGATGGCTCTGAAGCTGAACTGTGTTAGCTCCATGTCTGTTGCAGGGCTTGGATATGTTGTGACAGCAGCTGTGGTGCTTTCAGCTGTGGTAAGTGATTAACATCACAATTAAGCATTGAAAACCTTCTGTTTTTCAATTACTTGTAAGAGTCACACTCCTTAACTCTTTGTAAGGAGTTTGTCCAATTTTATAGTGGGAATTTGGCAGAAAGGAAGTCAGACTGACTGGAATCATGATGATAAAGTTAGTTGTTTTCCGTCCTTGATATCTGATTTCAGCTTAGGAATAGCTTTGGTAGCTAACTTGCTGTTTTGCTTTCTAGTTTGTAACATTCTTTATTTCTGCCTTGAAAGCTGAGCATATTGTACTTTTGTCCATCAGCTACTGTGAACTGTCTTCTTTGTCAAAATACTGGATGCTTCTACTATAACATTTTTAATCTTTTCTTCCCTTTTATCTGATACCACTCAAAGGCATGCTGTAATATGCGGACAAACTTCCTTTGCCAATACGACAGAAATGTTTTATTTCCTTTCAGTATTATCAAGGTGAATTCTTTTATAATAGAGTTATAGAAAAATGTTCGGTATGCTTGTTAAAAGAATGGTATGCATATTGTTAATACATTGCATAAGTATGACAATACGCATATTAACCAAAACTGCAAAGTCCTTAGGACGGGATGTTGTGTATATTGGTGTGATTCCCGTAAGGGAGCAGTTACGCAGCAGTACTGAAGTAACATGTCAGAACAGAAGAGATACAGGAAACCTGTGAACTATCTGACTCTTTGGTGATACTTACAACATTTTCCAGAAGAGCTGGGTAAGATCACACAGGTTTTAGGAAAACTGTAAATAATGTTTGTGCAAGCTGCACATAGGAAATAGTGAAAAGGGAGTTATTTTCAGCAGTCTTGAACGTCATGCAGCGTTTATAGAAACGAATAGTCAGCAAGGGGATTAGCCATTCACTTATGCACCATATTGAAAAGCTATAAATTAGTAAAGAAAATACGTAGAGTAAAATCAGGAGAGGTAGACAGAAAACAGAGAAGAGAGAGTCTAGGAAAGCGTAAGTCAGGAATTAGCCAGGAAGCAGAGTTGATTGGAAATGAAAATTAGCAGTGATTGACTGAAAGGCATTTCCCCCCTTGCCCCTTTTTTTTTTATTGCTGTTTTTTCCTTCAAAATTCGGTGCAAGAGAAAAAAGGAAACTTTGTACTTGTTGCCTGGAACAGTAGTTAAGAGATCAGAAGCAACATAATTTAAACATGCGCTTCCTTGTGCTATGTGTGTTGAACAACGTTCTCTGTCTCCCCTAGCCTGTCAGCATGGTGGAACACGCTGAGTTTTCGAAGGCTGGGAAGGAACCTGGCCTTCAGATTTGGAGGATTGAGAAATTTGATTTGGTGCCAGTGCCAAAAAATCTGTATGGAGACTTCTTCACAGGAGATTCTTATCTGGTGCTGAACACCATCAAACAGCGGAGCGGGAACCTCCAGTACGACTTGCATTTCTGGTTAGGTAAGTCTGATGGGAGTGCCCCTGCTGCACTGGGAGCCCACAGTGCGAACGCAGTTCCTCTCACTACACCAGCCTTGTCCAGCACGTGTTACCCAGTGACATGAAAAGCAGAACTGGCAGTGCAGCGAGAATGCAATTTTGGGTGCATATAGTGCTACTCACCTTAAATATTTGAGATGGTTTCTGCAATAGTGTGTGCAGCCATCTCTGTACCTGGAACCAGCTTCTTTCTGATCAAGGTGACAGAGTAAGTCCCTATTCTCCAGAGGCCCACAGAGGAGACAAGATCTCAGATGACAGGGGTGTGGCTGAAATCCTTTCTGTTTGAAGGGATGGAGGTCGGTTGTTATCTTCCTGACTCGGTGAGTGGGATTTTTCTCCTTGAGGTTCAGACCTCCTGCCTGCCCTTCTGCGGTACATGTCACCGAGTGACACGGCAAGGCCTTCTCCACATCCTGTGAACCCGAGACTCTTGGACAATACCATAGTTAAAGCTATGTAAGATACTTGCACGGTGGCTGGTCGTATCTGCCATCTGTCCATAGGTTTTCCACACCAAAGAGCTCCGAAGAGGCAAACTGCTGTGGCACTGGTGCCCCATTAGTAGCTACAGCCTTCGTAAAGCCTGATAATGTCTTCCTGCAGATTCGTCTGTCTGTGTGGTTGCTCCATTGCACGTTTCCTTCCAGGACAGGGTGAAATGGCTAAAGAATGATACCTATCAGAGACAGCTGTGAAGCAGTGGGGCTGCAGCAGTTACTATGGTGTTGTAAACCTGCCAGAAAAATGCACAGTTTGTACTGCTGCTTGGGTCGTTATTAGAAAAGTGTGGAAATGGCTGTCCCGCAAACCTTCCTGAAAACTGAACTTCCCAGTAATCTGCTTTCTCCGTGGTGTTTTTGCACAGTTGAATGCAGAGGCAGAAGCCCTGCATTCCCTCCAAGCTGTTGCCTTTTCATTTCTTAGGAGATGAAAGCTCTCAAGATGAGCGTGGGGCAGCTGCCATATTCACTGTCCAGATGGATGACTACCTTCACGGGAAGGCTGTTCAGCATCGCGAAGTGCAAGGCCATGAGTCCCCTACTTTCCTGGGGTACTTCAAATCTGGCATCAAGTACAAGGTGGGTGATGACTGGGGCTTTATACTAACAGGCTGAATCGAGTTTGCAAGAAATGGCACCCTGCCCACTGCCCAGTTCTCAGGAGAATGAGGATTTTCCTTTTTCCAGTTGCTTAAAACCCATTCTCAACCAGATGTTTTCAATGAGTTGGAACTGACAGGGTGGAGAACAGCAGATCCCTGTGGGAGATCTTTGGCTGAATTAATAATACACCAGCAAAGCTCCAGGAAATTTTAGGAATCGAGGCTTTGTTTTTCTTTGAGAAGCAGAGGAAAGAACAGTCCCAAGACGTCTGGCATGGATTTAAGAAACAGCAATCTGAGTTAATGGGAAACGCCTACCCAGGAGATTTAATTTCTCCCCGCTTACATAACAGAGTTTGACCCTTCCAGTCTTTTTCTGTGCTTAGCCCACCTCCTTAGCATGTGTAATGTTTTGGTAAAGCAGATGAATAGTAGTGGGAGTTACTCTTCCCTGCCATTGCAGTAAAGTGGAATAGAAGAAGTAAAAACATACAGTGAAGAATGGTTATGTTTGTTAGGAATCCAGTGCCACAAGGGAGGTGATATCGGGTCAAATGCTTGCAAAGTACTTACATTTCCTCATGCCTAAGACTTTCCTAGTCTCTCTCTTTTGCTTATTTCCCACTCATTTGTTATTTTCATTCATTTGAATTTGCTTATGCTTTTTTGAGGATAACTGACATTAGTCCTGTTGCCTACATTGACAAGTAATTCCAGGTCTCTCTCTATGAGCAGAGAAGGTGAATCCTGAGGTTGGGATAATTTTTGGTAGTCAGGACATACAATGCACATGGAAATACACTCTTCACTCTGCCAGTCAAAATTAATACCTCAGCTTATCATGATCTTCAGATTTGGAGATCTCCAACTGTATTGTATCGGTGTCCCTGAGACGCTATGGGAACAGATAGCTGGGATGCATCAATAGATACGTGCTATATGACAGCCCAGCCTGGGCCAGCCAGCGCTCTCTGCAAGCTGCAGCTGACCCTCTGTCATGTGAGAGGCAAAAGCTGCTCACTGGTAGCAAATCAGTAGGATTGTCATTTTTTCTGAAGCAACACCACAAGCGTGAATTGTTGTTTCTTCGTTTTCCCTTAGGCTGGTGGCGTGGCTTCTGGCTTCAGGCACGTGGTTCCCAACGAAGTGACTGTGCAGAGGCTTCTGCAGGTCAAAGGCAGGCGAACAGTCCGCGCAACTGAGGTCCCTGTGACCTGGGAGAGCTTCAACACAGGCGACTGTTTCATCCTTGACCTCGGCAGTGTAAGTACCATGTAAAAGACAGGCTGAGCAGACTTCCAGGAGCAGGAGATGTCTGATTAGTCCACTTAAGGATTTTTTTTCCCCGCTCTGTTGAAGCTATCTCAAGCACTGCGCAGTATAAAACACCATTTAGCCAGTCTTTTAACATCTTTCAGTCCCAGCCATACTGCTGTCTCGTCTAGAGGGGGTTACGCTCAGACAGCTGCATAGTGTTTCTCTTCCTTCTCCCCCAGAACATCTTTCAGTGGTGTGGCTCCCAGAGCAACCGCCAAGAACGGCTGAAGGCCACAGTGCTGGCCAAGGGGATTCGGGACAACGAGCGGAATGGTCGTGCCAAGGTCTATGTGTCGGAGGAAGGATCCGAGCGGGAGGAAATGCTTCAGGTTACTCACTCCGTCCATTTCTCTGTGCTGCAGTGGGAAGGGCGGCGTGTGGAAGAACGGGGGCGATGGGTAGATAGGCTCCGTACTCTGTGTCTTCACCCATGAAGTGTTAGTGGTATAAATGCTCAACTCTATGCAGACTTGGTCCTCTGCATCGCTGGGACATCAGAGTCTGTTTTCACTGTTATTGATCTAGAAGTTTCTTCTGCTTGTTCCTGTGGCTGGAGCATCTGGGGAACAGAGATTCTCTTGGAGTGGCTGGTAATTTTTTTCTTTCTCTCTCACAGGTCCTGGGACCGAAGCCCGCTTTGCCACCGGGAGCTTCTGATGAGACCAAAACTGATACGGCCAACAGAAAGCTGGCTAAGCTCTATAAGGTAACAAGAAACAGATGGACACTGAGAAATAACTTTGTGGAGAGTGGCGTGATCTTTACGCAATTAGATGGCACTGGAATAGCAGAGAGGAGCTGATCTGATCCGAGTCCTGCTTCTGCCTCATGCTGCTGTTAGCTTTTTATGAACCTTGGTTGCTTACCCTGCATACTCACATGCTTTTTGTCATCTTTATCACCACTTTTGGCTGTAGGGAGACAGCTGGAACTTTCCAGGAATTGTTGAGGGAAAGGCAGAGTGTCAAACGAATAGAGGAAAAAAGGGATTTTTCCTTTGTGTTATCAGACATTGTATTAGGAAGGACAGGAAAGAACTAGAAATAGCCTGAGAACCAGGATCTACCCCTTTCTGCATCCAGTGAGCATGATGCAGCAATGATTTGGAAGGTAACGTTTGCCATCAGCTAGCGTAACTGTAGAAGAATGCCCAACACTTTTGGGGAGGAATCTTCGCTACAGCAGTCTCTGGTAATGATGTGGTGGATAGCTGCCAGGATGGTTTGTAATGTGGACCTTTATCCATTAGCAAGTGCAGGAACTCAGACTATTAAACCCACTTGACGCAGGGAGGCCTGTTCACAGTGGCCAGGACTGTCCCCTCCAGTTCCTGAGTGCAGTTGGTTTGCTGTGGAAGGTTTTTCTTGGCTGCTTGTGCACCAAGGGTATTTACCCTTTTGGATCAATCTTTCTTTGGTCCCAGCAGTATCTGCTTTGCTAGAAGTACTTGAAATCTTCAGAGTAAGTGTTATGTTTTTGTCATACTTCTGCTGTGTCAAAGGTATCCTGTTTGAAAAACAATAGTGCCTGAAGCAGCCAATGCATTCAAACGTATTTCCCTTCTGCTCCCTGGGTTTTGGGCTATTGCCATGAGGCCGGAGGGGAATGGACGATGCCTTGTCTCATCTCCGTGCTGTGTTACCACAGGTCTCCAATGGGGCTGGGAACATGGCGGTTTCCCTGGTGGCAGATGAGAACCCCTTCTCCCAGGCAGCCCTGAGCACCGATGACTGCTTCATTCTGGACCATGGCACAGATGGAAAGATCTTTGTTTGGAAAGGTACCACAGAGATACGGCATCATCCAGCTACCAATCCCTGTTTCTTTCCAGCCGGGTAGGGGAGCATACACTTGATGGTGGTGCTGTTTTTCAGGCCAAGTTTGGGTGGCATTAACAATCTCAGCAAAGGACTCTCATCTGAAACGTCAGGTGCTGAGGTGCAGGGTCTTTAGTGTGGAGAATTAAAGGGAGAGTCCGGGGAACGAGGAAGGAAAAGTTAAATTAATATCATAAGTAGAAAGGCAAGTGTGCTCTCTCATCCATCACGAAAGGCACAAAAGAGATCGAACAATTGTCATTTGCTGTTTGGCAGCATCTAGCTGGACTCTGCTGCTGCTGCAAAAGGTCGAAGTACCTGAGACAGTTTCTTCTCTGGGTATGCAGAACTTTTTAAAAGTTGACCTCTTTTCTCTCTATTTTCATTAAAGGCAGGAGTGCCAACTCTGAAGAGAAGAAGGCGGCACTGAAAACAGCTTCTGACTTCATTGATAAGATGGGTTACCCGAAACATACCCAGGTAAGGACGCGCAGCCCAGCAGTGCCAACCCCCAGACACCGCGGGGGTCACTTTTCTGCCACCCAGCCCACTGACTCCAGAGCATGGCTCATGGGAAGTGCCACCAGCAGTCTTCATGTAGCTCCTGTTTCGAGTGATCTGCTCTTCTGCAGGGAGATACTGCGGTGTTGCTCCTGGGCTGACACTGTCCTGAAAATGGCATTTACCCCAACACAACTAATATTTAACATTTCCTCCTCTCAGATATCTTTTTACCTTTTCCACGACCTTCTCTAAAGAGTGAAAAAGAGAAGGCATAGATAAACCTGCCCTTCTTGTTCTTAGAGAGATGATTCTAGAGGCTTAACATCCCTTCAGCCTTCCTTAGCACTCACCGGAGACTGACTCTGCATCCCATAACGTACCGAGACCCGCATTGTTGGC
>Ga0065711_1038235_pt1 | contig 18998 bp, 10 predicted proteins | sample Hoacrofraction12_FD_59098 | JGI IMG/M metagenome (GOLD analysis project Ga0065711, IMG submission 59098) | Hoatzin crop microbial communities from Cojedes, Venezuela - Epithelial fraction 12 v2 (version 2) | ecosystem: Host-associated > Birds > Digestive system > Esophagus > Crop | place... | reverse complement strand
AACCCTGATATCAAAAAAAAAAAAAAAAAAATCTGTCATCTGAAAATAGTAGACTTTTGCAGTTATTTTGCATGTCTGTAATTGACCACACCAGACAGGAGGCATGGAGAATTAAGATTGTGGTAAATTATTCTGCTATGCTATACTGACTGGATTATTTCTAACACCAGTGCCTGCCTCTTGGCCTCTTAATTTCTTGTTTCTTTTCCCTCTTTCAGTGTAAAGGGTAGAATGCAAATAGCCTCGTTCTGCAGGATTTTAAGTTAAAGGGAACGTAGTATGGTACTGTCCTGATCTCCTAGCATTGCTTAAGAGTTTTGTAAAAGTACAATACCGTAACATAGGCAGGTCCTTGAGATTGCAACAACAGTGTAATGTCATTAGCCTCACTGAAAGTTAGTATTTATGATTTTTTCACTGGCAAAGGAAGATTAGAATCAGGTTTCTGTGATTCCTCAGCACAACTGTAGATTATTTTAGAATAGCAATGAGAATAATAAAAAACATCAGTATAAGACAATCCTGTACGTGGCCATGTAGTTTAAGAAACGTACAATGCCCGCAGCGATGCCCAGGTACACTTGCAGCACGGAGCTAACGATGCCGGTGCCTTGGCCAGCGCGCAGGCCCACAGTCGATGAACCGCTGCTTCCTCCCGCGTGGGACCGTGCTGCGTGAAATCATCATCTGTGGCGTGGCACCGCTGACCTGGCAGCTTTAACCTCTGGTGGTTGTTCACTCATTTACTTGCTGCTAGGAATTCTCCTGACGCCCGCCCCGCCACAGCACACGCACGCCCGGAGGCGCGGGGTGTTCAGCGCCTCGTGCGCGCCATGCTGCGTGGCAGCGACGGCTGGCGCCGGGCAGATGCAGGGTGCCCAGGCAGCCCCCCCCGTGGGCCTCATTTCGCTGTTTTACCCGACCCGCGGTAAAGCCACGAGAGGGGGCTCGGTGGTGGCGGCGCGGGGCTCGGCACCCTCCGCCTGGGCGTGAAGCGTCACGGTGCTCAAACGCTGAATTGCACGGGCTGGGGCAGAATTAGAACCGATCTGCCGTAAGTCGGAGGCGGATGCACTGGTGTCTTTGTTTTAACCACTAACGCACAGACACGCTCCGGGTTTCAACCTAGGAACAATCTGCGGTAAAAAAATCCCGTCTGTCTCCTGCCCCGCGCATCCCGCCGTTCAGCGGGGAAGCGGGACCTCGGGCCCGCATTCGGACCGCGCCTCGGTCTTCGGACCGAGCGCCGCCGAGGTTACGAGCCGCCCGCGCGCTCGCTCCAACGCGGCTGCGCGGCTGCCCGGCGCGGCGCCGTTCCGGCCGTGCCGGTGCCCGCCTTTGTTCCCGCCGGACCGACAGCGGCCCGGCCGGCCAGGCCTGGCTGCAGTTCTCCGGGCGACCGGTAGATGCCCCCAGAGACCGTTAAACCCCGTGAGCGACGCCGCGCCCGCCGGGCGGCCGGTCGGGCCTGCTCCGCTCCGCTGCTCGGGGCACCGTCGCTGGATCGGCGTGGGCGCCACGCGGGACCGCGAGGTTGCTGGCTTAGTGCTGAGCCGTAGTTTGTTAGGGGGTGAGGCGCCAAGGGCTTTGGGTACACCAGTTCGTTAGCGTAGCAGAAACACAGTGTTAGCGGGGTTTATGGAATAACTCGTGTGGGTGCAGTTAGGTGTCAGGTTTTGGTACCGACAATAGAAATAAAGTAATCTTCAGTCATGTAAAACATGAGGTGTTCCATCTAACCTCTTGTTTTACGTGCTGCGTGACATCACGGAAAGCAGTGTGAAAAGGATGTTGAGGATCGGGAGTTGCAGTTTGTCTCCAGGTACCATGAAAAGTTCACTTGTGTCACCTCCGCGGCTCCTCAGTTCCAAAGCGCGGTTTGCTGGAAGGAAGGGGCACTGGCGGTGGAACCGCTCTGACAAGTGAGACAGCCTCAGAAGCCGTTGCGGTGTCGGGCTCTCTCAGGTGTCACGAATGCCGTTCGTCCCTGTCACACCATTTGTTTCTAGCCCTGTTTGTGTGGGGTCAGTCACTGGTGGCATGTACGTGGCAGAAACTTAAGGGAACAACAGCAGCACCGCTTTGCGCTTTGTGTACTTTCTGTTTTTGAGTATAATTGGGAGATAACTTTTGGTTTTATGCCTGTAAAATTTGAATGGTTAAACAGTAGATAGCTTCATTGCTTGTGAGTTAAAATCAGTTATCTTTGCCTAAGAAAAAAAAGTGCTCTGTACCGTATGATTAGTTCAGCATTATTTCGATTTCTTTGTTAATTGGGATGGGATTTATTAAAAGAATATTGACACTAATTTTTTAAACTGACCTATTTTACTGTATAGTTTTTTGTTTTTTTCCTGTATTGTTTTGCTAATGATGCTGTCTTGTGGGGAAAATGTGCTTTGACTTAAAGTCCAATGGGTCGGTCTACAGGAAACAACGTCACGTGGACACAGTTTCTCATTTATACAAATATTGGTGCTGTGCTCAGGGAGTATGCAGTGCATGTTAAAATTTAACTGAATAACATTTTGTTTAGTCACTGTTGAGAGCTTTTAGCGGTACTTTCTTCATTACTTCCACTGCATCTAGTGATCTCATGCATGAACACATACACACGTATGTAGATCACACTATATAAATAAATATGCATGTATATGTGTCTGCTATACAGATTGTTATTCCACTGCTCTGGGTTGTATTACTGTAGGATTCTGTCCTAGGCCTTTGGAATTTGGTGTGAATTTTTTGCCTATATTCTTTGATTGTTTTTTTTTAATTAGATAGAATTTTAAAGCAGAAAAAAGAAAGCATTCCGTATACAGAGCAAAGAATGCATTGCACTGTATTAACATAATATATTTACAGTACTTTTAAGCTGTATACTGTGCATCTGATATATAACAAATATTCTGGCAAATTCAAATTTATATGTTTAAAGGTATTTCTCATTTACTTTTCTAAGATAAATGTTCCAAATGTTTTCTGGTAGAGAGTAGTTACATATTTTCACTTGTCTGTGTAAACACTGTGTGCTTTTCGATCTCAGAATAACACCTATTTATATATTAAACACAAATTCAGTACTGTCTAGTCTAAATCATATCAGGTTTTTGTAATACGTTTGTGTTTGGTTCTGCAATGGAAATGTCAAAAATACATATGAAGAATTAATATGCATCTACGCAGTAATTAATATATTTTATTTTAATCATATTAAATGTGAAATAATGTATATTATTTACTTCTTACATCTCACGTTACTGTTTATTTCAATGACATCTAGCTAAGAAGTGTTTTACATCGCTTCCATCTTATTAGTGTTGTTGTTGAACTGCAGTAGCTCTTTTTAGGCTAGAAGTATTGGTCTCATTAGGCTATTGTTTAGCATGAGGTCATCTGAATTTATTACATACAATATAAATCTCGGGTTTCAGGTTTCCATATTTATTTTAAAGCTGCTGAGGATTTGAAGTTAAATGGATTTTAATCTAAAAAGACAGTCTTGAAAAAAGTTTGGAAACTTGATGGAATATAGAAAATAAAATTAACACATCTGGGTCCTTGCTGTTTTACTGGGACAAAGGTTTGTCTTCTCACACTAGATAACTACTCCTGCAAACCTTTACATCTGCACTTTAGTGTTGCAGGCAGTCCCATTGGACTCATAGTTTTCTCCAGGATAGGACACAATGATTGTTTCATGCCACATAAAAGAAATATTTTGATTATTTCCATAAATAATACCTCGAAAGATATATTACCTCCTGAGAATATTTGGTTACACAACTTTTTGATATGTATATCTTATCAGAGTTTATGAATGAGATAACTTTGATTTAAATTCACCTTTGCATCATTTGATTTTAAAATTAGGGAGAAATGATTGAACTTTTGCATCACTAAACCAGTTCCGGCTGAAGCTATATGCTGAACGGAAGCAAAATAATATCTAATAATTATATTTCTGGCATAGCATTTGTTTGATGTTTTAAACCAAGCCATCATATCCTACAGCAAAACTATTTAACATATACATTGTTTTGACGTGTGGAATGTGCCTCATTTTTCCCTGTGCAGTGTTTTAAAGCAAACGAAGAGTTCATTGTGTTTTCATGAACTAATGTAAACATGGATTTTTTTTTTCCCCATCAGTCAGCCTCTCTTACGAATACCAGCTAAAGAATACCAGTATATTTTTAACATGTTTTCAATACGTATATTGGTATTTATTCATTATTGCCATGTTTGCTTCCCTAGGGTATGACATTCATAATCGTATTTTAGCAGAATGCTTTTTGAGTGGGGTTAAAAATAGCCCTTCCTAGCTGCTGAACTGCAGAGGTCTCCTCTTGAAAGCTGTTTTAGTTATCTTGCGCTTATTTGGGAAGGTGGAGAACAGAGTACAGGTTTAAAGGCTTAAAATCTATCTTTCTTATTCCCAGTAACAGGAATTCATACAAGAAGAACATCTGCATAGACATGCTGCGACAGGGTTATCACAAGTCCTTCTCCGAGCTCTGCACTCTGATACAGAAGTGGAATGCCTTGAGGGAGGCTGCGGGGCCTGGGTCAGCCATATGGCAGCAGAAGTCCCTGGAGGAGCAGCCTGATAAGCTGGATCAGCTTCGCCACTTCCTGACCAGGGCTGAGGCAGCCCGGCGAGCAGGTAGATGCGGGGGTTGTGGGTAGCAGAGCAGCGGGAGCCGCAGCCGCCAGTGCCTGGGGGAAGCTTCCAAATTGTTTCATGTATGAATTTGAAATGTTGCTGCATCTTAGCACATTTCAGCCTTAGTCGACTAAGCTGTATTCAGAGAATAAATGATTAGGAGCTGCAGATATTGGGAGGGGTTTGGTGAAGAAAGAAAAAATAAAAGGGAGAAACATGCAGGGTGCGTTATGATATCATCAGAAACGTTTGATGTATGTATAGCTTTGATAACATCTCAATTATTTTCTCATAGTTTCATTATTCTATTGTGTTTCTTTCTGTATTGATTTGAGTAGCTGGTTTTGCATTAGAAAAATTTAGTAGGTGAAATGCTGCTTCACACAGTAGTAGTTTTGTAAATCTGATTTTATTAAATACCCTGTCTGCTAAGTGTTTGGATTTGTGACTGATTTAAAAAGGATTGTGAATGTGTCGAATAAAATACAGCACACAGATGTAACATGCCACCTGTGAATTACTAGGTATTAGTGAAGACATAACTCCAAATTACTGTATTTTCTCTATTGCCTACTATTTAATAAGCGCTCATATTTATCATTTCCTTTTACTATAAATAGTAATATAATCTACACTGTCTTTCTCCTTTGGAATAATTGTAAGGATGGAGGCAGATAAAGCTCTAACTCCAGTCTTGTTTCATGGCTGAGCTGGTTTTGCTATACTTGGTTTATTTCAAGTTGCATTTTGATCATTACCAATATGAAAATCTACAATAAAGCTTGTCAGTTTGGAACCTGTTTGGCTGAAATTCAGAAACAGACAACTTCATTTAACAAAGGAACCACAAAAGTACCCTTTCACCACTTAAAAAAATGTTAATTTAAAATGTTTATTTTATGTATACTGTGAAAGCCAAAAGTTGTGTTTCTTTATTTAATTCAGTATAATTCTAGGCAGGAAATCTACCCAGCCCGTGATTGGAAGGAACCTTCGGATATGTCTGGAGTATGCCTAAAACCTGAATAGGCATCCCTGTAGCTGGCAGGAGCACAAGAGAGGAGTTTTGCACTCAGAGTGCCCTGACAGAAGCATACTGCCAACACTTTGATGTTGAAGAAGTAGCAGAGATGGCTTCTCTTGATGGGCCTGCTTCCTGCAGCTGCTTGAGGAGAGCAGTTTGTCTTACTTCAGTGCACGGCATTTTTCACTGTTACAAACTCGTGTGTGACAACAGAGTTGGCAAACACGCTCCCAGAGAGCCAAGGTGCTGCTGACGGTGCAGTTTGTGCCCCAGTGAAAGGCAGGAGCCCTTTCTCTCACTGAACCCAGCGTTCACTATGTGATGGGCTCTTTAAGTCTTTCACTTCTCTCAGAGACAAGATACCACCAATTTTATGAGTGATTATATCTTGCCCCTAGGAGAGAATATCTCCCAGCGTTGCCTGTTAAAGTTGGTTAAAATGAAAGAAGAGAAAATAATATGAATGTGCCAACAGAGTTGGCAAGCATCTTTATTGAATTGCTCGATCAAGGTATAGTTAGTTTTGAATTTTTCACCACTTTCAGTGCAAACCTTTGCACAAATCTCTTGTTTGTTTTAAGTGAGGCTTGAATCACCTGGCACATGAAGAGGTGGATGCTAATTCACGTTGCAGGTGTTAGAGCCAGTAGTGCTGTGACTACATAACAGATGAATTATACAGCTCATCAAATACCAATTCAGTAGTTCCACTAATCCAGTTACTCTCTGATTCTCATCAAATTGCTTGGGGCTCTGTCTTATGATCTCCTGACAACTCTAGCTGACACCATTTAAGTAATGTTCAGCAGTTCACCTCAGCTGGAACTTACCGTGATGTAGAAGTCACAACAGCAGCTGACCTGCATTTGCTCTTCGGCCACCACAGTTCAAGCTTAAAAGGCTGAAAGTAATATTTGGGGTTGTAAACTGTGGGAGTTTCACAGTGTGGCTGATGTGACTAATATTAGGCTAGCTGAAAGTTTACCTTTCTCAGGTATGCTGTCTTGAGCTAACAGTTGTGTTGAGGAAGAGATAGCAGGTATAAATTACGGGGAAAAAAAATCTTCATGACTTGTAAGTTTTTTGATTAAACTATACTTTATTAAGGGATTGGTTTTGAACCTGAAGTGGTAAACAAATGGAAAACAAAACTTCACTTACTATGTCAGTAAATAATTTTTTTATTTGTTTTTTATTTTTTCTCATCTGATTTTTTTGCATCATAGTGTGCTGGTGTCTTAATTGTGAATGTAACTTAGAACTGCTGCTCCTAAGTTTAGAGTTTTATGGTCGTTACTGTAGTGCACAGAGAAAGCCAGGTATTCATTCACTTTCCATATTTATTGGTAGAATATGTTAATCTTATAATTTTTTTTGTAGTTTGTATTTATAGGACACTATAATGCTGGACATAAATTGTTTGCTTGAACAGAATCAGAGCCAGCCATCACAATGCGGAGGCTGATATCAAAGAGCAATTGTTTTCTTCACTGCTGGGTTTTAAAATAGTGACATTTTGTTTACTGGTGTTACATTGTACAAACCGTTTACCTTTGCATACACCAGTGAGTGTTCTCTATGTTTTGATTGAACTTCAAATCATACAGGAGTCACCTTTTTTTTTAATTGTCTATTACTAATATTATGCTGTGTGCAAAGAAAAGATTTTCTTCTGTACAACTTACTCTCCTTGTCATTGTATTTGAATACCTTCCAAGTATTTAAAAATAGAGAGATAGCATTAATCCTTGCATCTTCTTAGAAAAATAGCTGATAGTTACTTTGCCCTAGGTACAGCATTATCTCAAAAACACTAGCAGAAATATTGGCAGTGCTTGGCTGCATTCCTATTTGGTGTTTTTTGATGCAAATGATGTAAATGTGTCTGACTTCAAAATTGAGTTGTTTCTAATTATTCCTTGATCTTCCTTCATTATCATGGACTAACCTCTCTTTTTAACAGTTCTGGTCTCAGTAGCTTGAAAAAAAAAGGAGATAGTTTAGCTGTTTAAATGTGTATAGTTGTAGGGTTTTTCACAGAAGCATGCAGGATAAATGCCAAAGCAATGTATCTACATAGCTCAGCATTTGATGTATACAGTTATTTCTTGGCACATATACAAAAATGTTGGGGTTTTTTTCAGAAAGAAAGTTATATTTTGAGGCTATGGAATGGCCTGCCCAATTGTGTGCTTTTCTGCCTGATTGTACTGCTCAGAGTAAGTTCACTTGAAGGTATAATTGTCCTTGAAAGTATCATACAGTGCTGGCAGGTTGTTGCTGCTATCCCTTTGAAGAGCCATAGCTCTCTAGCCCCTACTCAGTACCGTTCTGCAGGTTAGTGGGAGGGGGAAGCTTGAAGCCAGAGTCTATCCTTGTCTGACATTCGGGATTGCTAACTAAATATCCTTTGGCTACTGACACCCTGTGAACAAATGATGAGCATACCCTACAGTGGTGTGCCATCTGAATAGAATCTTTTTTTGTCCATTTTGTTTGTCTAAGGCCCAGACAAAATTTGACTCTATATCCCTGTGTGTTTGGGTGGGTCATGAGGAAGAAGTAGGAACAAAGGAAATCCAACTAAGTCTTGTATTTTGGAATTTTTGAACAGCACCCAGTGTACTGTGTGCCTAGGAGAACAGTTCATTATAACAATAATATTGCTGTTCCTCAGATAAAAGTATTTAAAAGTGAAGTTAAAACCTTTAAGCTGGTATTTGCACAGATTTTACCATATGAATGTAACTGGTTCTTTAAATCCCTACTTGGCTGCTACAGTCTGTCTTATTGTTCTAAAATGCGTTACTAATTTACCTGTTAGGCCTGTATGCTCATTAGGCTAAAGCTCTTCTTTGAATCATCTCGTCAAAGTATCATGTAACTACTTTTATTTAGTCAGTTAGCACTGAGCCTACCAGAAGAATGACTGATAGTATGCAGATTATACTGTAAAGCATCAATTGTGTGTTTCAGGCGAAGGCCAGCCTCTCAGTGATAGTGTGCCACATCTATGTTTTGTTAAATTAGAGATCACCTGTCTCAGTATTATTTCAGAAGGGCTTGAAACGTGTTGCTCTTTAGATTACATCTGAATTACATATTAAACGTAGGCTTGAACCCTAACTGAATCCTTACCTAGGACTAGCAGAGGCCTTGAAGAGCTTCTATGATCAGTGCTTGCTAGAGTGAGCTGGTTTACTTATATTGTACAAGTGGAGGGGCATGAAAGGCAGGTTACAGCTCCAGAGCAATTAAAGGGAGAGATGTCTCGGACATCGGCTCTGCTTTGCCAGAGCAGAGGAGCAAAACCAGGGAAAATGCCACAGTTCAGTGACTGCAGCATATATTGAGCAGTCAGCACTGTAGTGGCAGATCATTGTGTTCACTGTGCCAATGCATGGAACCTATGTTCAGGTGTGAGTATGCCTTCAAAGGGGCAAGACACCATTCATTAGTTGATCGCTGGGGCAGCTGGTGGAGAGTAGGAGTTAAGATCTGGAAGCGGTTGCCTTTCTCAGATTCCATCTGCTCCCCGTTCCTGACCCCATGCAACCCCTGTGATGTGCTGTATGCTAAATGCTGAATCTAAGTGTGTGCTACAGGCTGCTGATCTTTGTTCCAGAGCATAGCAGGTGCAGAATTAGAAGGAAGTGCTAACTTGGCTCTTTTTTCCTTGTTTCAGTGTAGAGAAAACTTCTGACGGCATGAGTTATCATTTGTTGTTGTTGTAAAAGATGACTTTTCATAGAGTATATGAAGAAAGCATGAGTATTTGATGTGTTTGCACTGGAAAATCTTTCTTTGTCTGAGATACTTAAGGTTGAAAACGGAGTTTAGCATTTTACAGTGGAAAGCATTTCTGTAAGATTTCACACTTATGCCGTAGGCTGAGCTAGAAACATTGCAATAACTGTATTACCCATGCTGTTTTGGAAAAAAAAAAACAGGAAAGCAGTTGTGCATTTAAAAAAGAAGAAGGATAAACATACCAAAACCTCTTTTAATATTTGCTTGGAGGAGGAATAGTTTTGTTTGGTTTTGGGGGGATGGGGAAAGGAACACTGTTTTATTTTCTAAGCAGGTTTGTCCTTCTCCACTTAATTTTATATCACAGGAATAAATGCAGCAGTTGCTAGAGATCAATGGAGGAGTTTATAATTTTTGTAATTATTTTACAAAAAGTGATTCTGCCCAGGAAAGAAGCCAAGCCTTCTCAAAATAGAGCCAATTGTAGAACTACCACTGACTTCAACAGAAGCAGCACTTCTTAGAAAATTTCAGTAGTGTGTTTTCATTGCGATGGCTTGGAGCCCCCCTTTAGTGTCCCGGATTACCAGTTAATTGCCGTATATCATTATCATTAGTTAGCTTTATCCTTACTTGGCAAAATTATATCCTGACCATTTACTTGGCATCTTTGTATAGATTGTACTTTTGCTGGATATGTTCCCTTTATGTACCTAACAGTGCTGGGAAGAGTGTGCTCTGTGTACAATCTGCCTCATGATATCTATGATATCTAGGAAACGGAGGTTCTGTGTCAGACTGGATGGTGTCAGCATATGCTACCCCACAGCAACCTTTCTTAATTTGTGTGTGAGTTTGGCTTATGGATAAGCTTTCTGGAAACAGAATGATTGGGTGGTCCTTTACCTGTAGGTGTAGAGGCATGACTGTATTGAGCAAGCAAATGGAACTGATTCTTTGTCGTGTGTGGATCCAGGTGGAAATAAACTGATTGCAGCACCATATTCTGTTAGCGTTCATGCTTCTTTTTGGCCCAACAGCTTCCATCCTGGATCTTTCTGTGTATGAATTCTTCACAGTATCATCTGTCTTGCTATTAAGTCACTGGCATTGATCTCTCTGGCAAAGGAAAAAATGAAACTTCCAGTATCAATGGTGTCTAATTCTGACATCAGAAATTACTCCTAGTGACTTAATTGATATCGGGCCACTCCTTTATATGTCTTCAAAAGTGAATGGTCAGTTATAATAAAGTCATACTCTCTAAAAACAACTAGCTGAACTGGAAGATGAATGTTACCGTCTATTGAAAAGTTTGCATATGACCTTCATCTGGCAGGAATAAATGACTGAGTGGTGGGGTTTTGGGTGGAAAATATTGAGCCGTAAATGGATGTTGAAAAAATTCTAATACCTGTATTTTAAAAATGCGTACAAGTTCTATTTTCCATTAAGAACAGCCTCTTTTCTTCTTCAAGGAAAATACCAAGCCACGATCTCTTAATGAAGTTGTTTTCATCTGTTTTCTAAAGACCATTTCTGTACTTCTTTTCCTTTCCTCCACTACGTCCTGTCACGAAAGAGATCATACAGATGTGGCAGAAGTTGTACTTCAATTACACTAATATGGCTTGCAGATCTTCTGCGTGTTTCTTTGCTTTCATCCAACCTCTGTTGGGATTGTCATACTCAAGCTCCGCCTCACTATACCTGTGCATTGCACTACTTAGTAGTTATCTAGCTGAACACAACGAACATGCAGACCATGGATCTGAATAATCCCCTGTTCCACTCAAACCTTTGCTTGCCAAGGGAACAGGTCCGGAGAAGAGCCCAGAAACAAAAAAAGATACGGTTCAGCCGGCCCACTGGGGACTATGGCTGGAATATAACAAGGGGAGATCCTGCTTGACAGTTGACGCCCCTGAAGAGATCCTGATGCAGAGCAGGAAATACTACATGCATTTAATATATAGGATTTAATGTTTAAACTCAAGTTGAAGGGATTTTTTTTAAATGTCTGAAAAAGATCTCAGTAAGGTTTGATAGGGATACTTTCTTTTTGTACATGACACCCAATTTCAAAGTTGTTCTCCATTGCAAAGGACAATGAATATAAAATATTTTGAAAAGCTCAGATCAAACAAAAATAAACAAGTCAATTTTCTGTAATTTACATTACTTGACAAAAACATCAAAATATTATAAAACAAATACTGCAACATAGCATGACTTTTAATTTGTTTTCTGCTTAATTTTTGTGAAATATTACTGCCTTGAATTTGGTAATTTGGCATTGAAAAAAATGTTTTGTCGGATAATTGCCCGTAAGATGTGTTCTTAGCCCTGCTTCAGATCTTCAGTTAAGTCCAAAACTGCAAACTATCTGGCCTCACTATCTGCTCCACTGAGTTCTGTTTGTTCTGTGTAGCTGTTATTTTGGGTAGATGTTCATCTTTACAGTGTTCTCACAATCCTGCGACTTAAATGTTCTGGAAGACTTGAATTTAGCTTCCAATGTTTTATGTAATTGATTTAATTTTTGAAAGATTAATGGGATCAGCCTTTGAACCTTTATCTATGTGCTTTCTTAATTATTTCTTATTTAAAAACGAGAATTTGTCTTGCAGAAACCATTTTACAATTGCTTGTGTGATTCAAGCTTCTCTTTCTCTTTATTCAGTGTCACATTCTAGTGTCGTCGTTCCCTCTCTGATAAGTGGTGCAGATAACTTTTTTTTTTTTTTTGTATCAACAGATACATAAAGGTGACCTGTCTACAGGTATTCTATTACCAGTTGTAGAGAGCTTACTATACAAAATCAGAGAGATCGAAGCTTTAATGACTGAACTATCTATGGGAGATCTTGTGGACGAGAGTATTTACCTGTTCTAATATTTTTGTTCTCCTGGGGAGGTAAAAGTTCACTTTTACCAAGTCTGATGTGCTGGCTTTACCACTGTCAGAATAATCTCAATTAATATCTTGATTTGTAAATCAGACTTTAAATCCAGAAGAAAATGCAGCTTTTAAAAGTCTGTCTTCTGGGGTTTATTTTATGACCAGCATATCTGGTGAGCCACTGTCCAAAACAATTACAGAGAAATGGTTGTCTTTGTGCACTTCTCATTGTTATTCACCAACAGGATAGTCATCAGAGGGTCACATTAAAGTTCATTCAATCAAAGCTGTGGCAGTAGCAGTAGTCTGCCTCAGGTCAGTTCCATCTCTTGAGATTTGTAGGGCACTACCTGAAGTTATTTGCGTAATTTTATGTAGCATTAGTGCCTTGATACTTTGTAGCAAAGATTTCAAAGGCAACAGATCAGTATCTAGTGTTCTACCCCAATGACAATCCCATTATATTTCCACTTACTGTGTTATTGTTACCAGTTGTATGTATCCTGTGGTATCTTCTGTGTTCATTTTCACTTAGCTGTAATCTATATGTAAAGTGTGTTGTTATATTTACATTAGTGGTTATAATTAGGTTTTGTATTTCTCTGTTCATGTGGTTATTTGCTTATGTACTTTTAATCATCATGGGAACCTCTGCCTTTTACTTTTGAGATAATTGTTAAAAGTGCTCCCTTGTGCTGCAGTAGATGTTGAAGTTGGGATAAGATAAATCACAGCCAAGAAATACCTGCTTTTCTTCATTGAGAGCAAAGGGACCCTAGGTAACACCTATCCATATCTAAACTGGTTAGTTTGGGTGAATCCTAACTATATCTTGACGTTTTTATGTATACATGTGTATAGATAGGCTTGCATATATATATATATGCATATGTGTATGCACATACACAGATGGACAGATATATGTATATTAAGCCCAAACCAGTTCTGTTACTTGCATTCCAGTATCATTTGCAGAGATGTTTATGAGGCTATTGTACCAAAATAGTCTTAATTTCTAATGTATGAATAAGTTTTATATGATGTATGCTCCTGGATATTTTGAACAAGAGGTACCTGAGAGGTGCTTTTTCAGCCTTGAGGGGGAACAAAAGGAATGAAAATTCACAGCCATGAAGAATGTTCTGATTAGGAATACATCAAGTCTATATATGATAATTATTCCTCTCAAAGCCACATTTCTAAACTTAAGCTGATGTTTTGTTATGAAACCTTAGATACAAATGGTGAGATGATAATCTAGATGTAATTTTAGATGTTATTTCTCTTGTGTGGTTAATGATGCATTCAAAGTACTTTTTTGAGTAATTGCTGTTTGTCGTGTAGATGATAGAATTTACAGTCGAGAAATTTAGTCCTTTTTGAAAGTTCAATTTTCCGCATTTCCTCCTGCAGATAACAAAAGAGAGTTTAACTGCATCCTTTGATTAAAGTGTCTTGATTTGGTATCATAGTTTTAAAACACTTAGAAAAGATCTGGACTTTGAGTGGGACCTTGCCTATATTGAAATCAGTTTGTTTTCCCCCAGTTGACTTCTGTGTGGTGCTCCATACCAAGGAGTAAGAGGGGGGGGGTTTCTTTCTTTTTTCCCTATTCTCTCTTTGAGCAAAGCTTACAAATTGCAGAATTCCTGAAAGCAAAGCAATTCGGTTCACACATCTGGCTTAACCAAACAGTCTCTTGCCTGCCGCAAGACTTACCGTTCTTAACTCCTTCTTTACCTAACTACATGAAAATTATTTCAAGAACTGACTCTTTGGCTTACCTTCATGTAACAGCCACAAACACAGTAAGCAGCCAACCAAAACTGCAATGGAATTTTGGCTAATTATTTCCATTCACATCTGACATGAGCAGAGTTTAGAAAGAAATTCATTTAGTTTAGCTGGAAATAAATTTAACTGTGAAATGTGTAGGTTCATGCTGTACTTTCCTATCTCATTGATTCTTCAGCATCATGTAGGGAATATATATTCCAAATCCCCCTTAGGGAGAAGCAGTACGATAAGAGTTGTCAGGTAAGTTTTAGATCTCTGCTCCAAATTAATACAGTTTTGGAATAATCCAAAGAGGGGGTTTTTTGTGCATTTTTTTTTAAAGGTGCTTTTTAATTCCGTAGAAGCTCTCATTCTGTAATTTTTGGGAATTGCAGTGTTTGTTATCAATTTTAGGGATAGTGTGTGTTCATTTAGCTGTCTGAGATGATAAGGGGTGGGAGCTAAATCTGGTTTCTTTTCTTCAGATCATAAAGGAGATCTGTGACTTTGAGTCTCCCCTGCTTTCCACATTTGTTCTGAGAGCAATACCTTGGTGAACTGTCTTTTTTTTGGGGCAAGGTGTAAAATTTCAGTTGGCCCTTTTTTTCTAAGAGCGATAAGGTACTAAAAATGGGAGTGTACATGAAAACTCAAAGCCTTTCTTATTAGTCCTGCTTTGAACATTTAAAATGATATGAATTAATGGTTGTGCAGAGTGTTTTGTTTGGTTCTTTATCTCCATCACAGCAATTGCTACCATAGACCTGTTTTGAAAGCTCTCGGTGCCTTTTCGGGGCTCAGTAGCTCAGACAAACGCTTCTCCAGCGGTGACTGTGTCCTTTTTCTGCTCACTCTGACTTCTCTCTTTTGACTAGCTATTGTCTTATCCAGGTTTTGCGTGTTTCATTGAACTGAATTTTGGTTTTGCATACAGAAATGAAAACAATTTATTGTGGTTTTGTTAAAGTATTTTTTCAGTTCTCCCTAATTTGTGAAGTTATCATTTTCCCCATATCATATTTCTCTGGAGGAGAACTTGATGATATTTCAGTGGTGAAAAATATAAATAGCTCTTCATTTTCATTATATGGTTATTTCTGAAGTATGCAAGATTTCTGAAAGCTGATGATAATCTAAGATTTTGATTGTAGTTTTTGTTTTTAAAGGGCACTATGAGGAGGTGTACGATAACCAGCTTAACTTGGCCTACTGTTTCAATGACCCTGAGGACAAATGGTTAAGTAATTACTTTTATGAGCAATGCTTTAACACTGCTCAATTAATAAAAATTGATGGTGGGAGAAGAGAGGCACAAGCACATGCAGATATGGGCCTCATCAGCGAGGAACAAGGTAAGCCACTGAGATCGTAAAGCTACATTGTATTCAGCATGGAGAGTCATATTTGGCAATTTGTGTTTCATCACAGGGCACGGTGTTTTGATGTAAAATTGATTTGCAACCATAATTTAAAAGTAGTTTTAAAACTGTTACCATTTTAATTTTCGGAGCAGTGAGTAGGAAGACAAAGTCCACAATTATTCACAGAGCTGTTTCCTCTGCTGACGTTCCATCTACAATTGAAAGTACTCGATCAGAAGAAAAACAAAACACAAGTTTAAAGGAAGCATTTGCTTAGTGAAAAGATTCTTTGGGTTTGACCTTATTTCATTTTCCTTGTTTTTGACAAGAAACTAGTAATGCTTGGGCCATGGGTGTTTGAGTAGGATGGCATCAGTAATTACACAGACTGGGTTGAGCTGGAAGAGGTATAAACATGTAATTCAGTTTAATCCTACCTCCAATTTATACATGGATGAAACAGCCTATATTTTTGTGTTCTTTATAAAAACTACCTTCTGGTTCTCTTGACTGAAAATGGCACCCTGTTTGTTTGTACGTGACTGCCACTTTGGTGTTTGCTTCAGATTTATACCTTACTACAAGCTACATTTCTCCATTCATGTATCTGTATCCTCAAACTGTGAGTCTCTGAAATTAGAAAAGGTATTAACAGAATCATATAACAGCCCAGGCTGGAAGGGATCTTGAAAGATCACCTGGTCCAACCTTTCATGGGAAAGGAAACCTGGATGAGATTGTTTTAGCACTCCGTCCAATTGCATCTTGAAAACCTCCAGTGATGGGGACTCTATCACATCCCTGGGGAGGCTGTTCCAGCAAATGATTGTTCTCACTGTAAAAAATACTACTTTCTTATATCAAGGTGTACCTTGTTTCTGTATTTAAAAATATACATTACCTTTCATGGCAGAGGGGTTTGAGTGTGTGTAGCAGACTGGGTATAAAAAAGGTGTTTTCCTATGTTGGTATAAAATCCTTTCATGTTGTGGGAAGACAAGCAATAAGTGAGCCTCAAGTAGCTGAATAAAACCTATCTTGTAGCTGTAATTCCTAGATGTACTGGATGCCTGACCATTGCTTCAATGTATGTGATTTGTATAGTCATTCTTTTTTTGGTTTTAAGTTTGACTTTGTGGGTCAAAATCATTGCAACTTTGAGCTCAGCTTGTGGCTGGTTTCTCAAATAGAATGGCTTTTCTCAGAAAAAAGATTCACAGAAATTGAAATATTTTGTTAAAATAGTGTAATTCTAGTAAATGTCTGACAAAATGGGTGTGTTTTGAAAGATGGCCTAATTTCCCAGCAAAAACTTGGACGTAAAACATAAAACCTGCGGCCTTTTGTATTTTTTTAATTGAAAGGTTTTTCCCCGTGTTCTCTTAAAGCTGAAAGATCACACCTTTTTCAATATTTCTTTGTATTTTCTAGACTGCTAGTCATTCACACTGTTTCCTCTGAACTGTTGCCACATCTTTCTTGCCTGCAACACCCAGAGCTGGATTCAGTTTTAAAATCTGAGTTCATACCAATGACCAATAAAATGGAAGGATTACTTTTCTTACAGGTTGTAATTTTATTTTTGTTTTCAGGTATGACATCTACATTCTTTGTTTCAGCGTAAATTGCATACTTGTATTCAGTTCATGATCTTCAGTAATCTTGAAATTATTTTCTGAAGGACTGTTAACTAGTTATTCTGTTCCGCATTCTGGCATCACCAATTAGTTCTGCCTAAATGCAACATGTTACTTTCTTTTTGCACTGAGTAGCATCCTGTGTTTTGTAGGTGATTTCTAGAAATTATCAAGATTGTTTTGAATTCTGAAGTTGTCCTTCAACAAGCTTTCTTTTCTTGCAAATTTTGTATCATTTGAACATTTAAAAAGAATTTTTCTACCCTGTAATTCAGATCCTTAATTAAAATACTTAGTAAACTGGACCTAGGACAAGTGCCTGTGGAATCTCAGAGTACCTTTTCAATGACAGTGAACTACTAATAACCGATGTCTATATAGGATTTTCTAACCAATTTGCACTCACCTGACAAGAGCTGCAGGTGAACTATGCTTCCCTAGTGCTTTACAAGAAAGTTATATGACAGTGAGAAAGAATTTACTAACTTAAACAGAAGATTGGTTTGATAACATTTGCTCTTGATATGTTGGCATTGGCTGTAATATTTTCATGTTTTCTCTAAAAGCTTGGGAATAATCTGTTTAACTGCTTTTTTATTCCAGTATTATTCCTGGAATTGAAGTTCAGGTAAATCCAGTTTCCCAGTAGACAAGATAGCACTTGCTTAAAGCCCAGCTGGTCACAACCAAGCCATTTTCATTTTGAGTGAAAAATGCTTAATTAGATTATCTGTCTGATACTCAGTAGAATGAAATGATTGAAGTTGTTGGATTTTTTGCAACCTTTTCACTTGGTCCTTCAGTTACTAAAAAATAAAATTATAAGAAGGTGCATAAAAGCAAACATCCCTGTCTATTTATAGCTTCAAAGGCTCATACTGAGTGTGACTTACTACTGTTACCAAACTACTGCCTATAAAAAAATTAACATTTCCTACTTTTAACATTTTTCTACTTTTTTTTACTTTTTTTTTAACCCATTACAAAAGCACATAAGCAATGTTACGAAATACACTTTGAGATACTCGGGAAATTTCATTTTCCTGCTGTAAAATATTCTAATATTCTAATATTTTAATTATTATTCTAATAATTCTAACTTCCAGAAGATAGGCTTCTTATTAACATTGGTAAGGAGAGATAAAGCAAGGTGTGTTTTCACTGCCCAGGGTGAAGCTCCACTGAATCTATAGGGTCTGTCTTTTGCAAATATTTTATTTCCATAGAGAGAAGTGAAGAAATGAAGAAGTTGAGAGAGTAAGCATAGGATTTGCTTTGAGAGACCACTGAGAAAAAGACAGCAGATGTATTCCATACACTTTTTAGTTTCAGCGGATGAAGAACTATATCACAAATACTGATTGCAGAAAACATGTAAGAACAGATGTTGAGTTGGAATTGTATAAAACTACATGAGTATTAATGGTGTTATAAGTAAAATTCTAAACATGCTGGTTTTGATATTAGAACACATAGATGCAGCTTGTAAATTAAATGGTCTTTTTGTGTTCAGATGTTTATAAGGCTGTAATCTAATTTGTTTGTGAACTGAATGAGTCGGAAGCCTGCTTCCTATGAGGATATATACATATATATAGGAATACGTACACAAGTGTGTGCATTAATATATGATACAGGAATATGTATGTGTACAGGGATGTGTGTGAGTACGTGAATGATGCTTAACATTTACATCATACATTCATAGAATCATAGAAAGTTTTGGGTTGGGAGGGACCCCTAGAGGTCATCTAGTCCAACATCCCCGCAGCGAGCAGGGACACCACTAACTAGATCAGGTTGCTCAGAGCCCTGTCCAACCTGGTCTTGAATGTTTCCAGGGATGGGGCCTCCACTACCTCTCTGGGCAACCCGTTCCAGT
>Ga0065711_1038234_pt1 | contig 18998 bp, 6 predicted proteins | sample Hoacrofraction12_FD_59098 | JGI IMG/M metagenome (GOLD analysis project Ga0065711, IMG submission 59098) | Hoatzin crop microbial communities from Cojedes, Venezuela - Epithelial fraction 12 v2 (version 2) | ecosystem: Host-associated > Birds > Digestive system > Esophagus > Crop | place... | reverse complement strand
CGGTCCTGTGCAGCCTGCTGTAGGAGACCCTGCTTCGGCAGGGGGGTTGGACTAGATGACCCACAGAGGTCCCTTCCAACCCCTACCATTCTGTGATTCTATGATTCTGTGATTCTGAAACCACAACCTGTCATTTTTATGACAAGAAGGCAAAAGGAGATTCTTCATCCCTCAAGTCCTTTATATGCCCTCCTTGCTCTCTGTGTCTAGAGTAAAGGGCAGAAAGGCTGGGACTGGTTTGACCTGCCTGTGCAGTTTGCCCTTATTCACAGAGGATAGCACAGTGTCTGCAAACAGACTGCACATGGTTTAGCCTGGGTTCCCTTTCCCAAATGACTGGTCACGAACAATTTCTCAACAGCAGTAGAGATGAAGGGAAGAATTTGTAAAGGATTGAAATATTTTCCTGGCTTGGTGCCTCGTTTTACACAGTGCTGAAACTGGAGGGATGATCTAGTCCCAAATCAGACCTTAAAAGGTGCTAAAGAGGGATAGAAACTGCTCATGATACACAAGGGATCTAAGCAATTAATGCTCATTAATGTTAATAAGAGTTACTGTGTAAATCCTCTGTTTCCTGGACTAAGCAGAAGAAAGTCTAAAACCATAATAAATCTGTCTCAAGTTCAGTAATATTTATTCCAACTATAACATAATCACTAGAATAACATTGTGGTGCTGTAAAACATGTTGAAATATAGTGTTACATCATTGCTGCAATTTGGTACTACAATTTTAGTACAATAAATTAAGGTGAAACCCATGGCTTGGGATTAAAAGTACAGTTTTAATATGGCATTTTTAGTTTGCATAATACTCGTGGTCCAGGACAGTGAGAGTTTCGATGTAAGATAAATAGGTGATAAAAAAACCACAGGAGATTTGCTTTTATTTTAAAACTTTATTAAAAAGGAATTTATCATTAGCGCCAAGTATGAGAGGGAAAAGTAAAAATCTGAAATGCTCCATAAATTGACTCACATTTTACTATGTGTCTTATCATTTAAAAGTAGCTTAAAAACCAAATGGTACTCATTTCCCGTAAAAATTGTCACCTACGAAAATGAGCTATTCACTTTGCAAGCCACAAAATACATAAAAACTAAAAAACATTACTGATTAATTTTTTTTGTTTCAATATTGAAATGAAAATGATTTTCAGACTCCTGAATGAGAATTTTGCCTCAGATTCTAGTAAAAGTAGATTAGGTCTCTCATGAGTGCTACTACAGTGAATAAAGCAGAAGCTAAGCCAAATATGTGCAAGATTCCGATTTTCTTTTTCTTTTTGACAAATATATAAGAGTATGAACAGACAGTACCTTTTAGCAACTCAGATATCTAGAAGGAATTTGCTCAGGTGCTATCTTCCTAAAATTTAATTCAGTATGTACACGATATGTTATCTGCTAAGCCTGTGCTTAAGTTATGCTGAAATGGGCCTGATCGAGATTAATGCTAGCAGAAAACTAACAAATAATCAATTACAAATGTGAAATAAATTATTTTGTTCATTGGATTACTCTTATTGAGATGAAAATGGGTATCTCTGAAAGATACATTCCTCAAGAATTTGGTTGAGTGAATTTGCACAATAGTTTAGAACTACTGAAGAGCAACGAACTGAGCTCTGAAATGGAAATTTATTGAAAACTTCAGTTCATATGTATAAGCATTGAACAAGGATCTACAGATTTTAAAATCTGCCTTAACATGCTATTGGTGTGAGATATTATCCCAAAATTTTGTGCACCCTTTGTTCTTTAATTCAGCGCTTTGTTCCTTAATTGGCAAGCTCTTAAACATATAATTAAACTAAAATAATATTTTTTTTCTTGTTAATGACATAATCTTATTGCACCACTATAAAATTGCTTTCAGTCTAATTATGTCTAGGCAGAGATTACTGGTAATTAATATAACAAATAATTTTGACTACAACTAGCAATAATTGCTTTCTTGAAGAATTTTCTAAAACCCTGAAGTAATATTGTTACTTCTACATAAGTATTTCAGTAATTTTTTAGCAGTTAGTATTTAATTACTTAAAGAAGTAATTAATTGCTACACTGAATTGCACTTTTGAAACAGAACAAGAACAGAGTATATATTTGCTTTCAGAAATGTTGGTGAGTGGCATCTTCCGGTCACTGTGTCCAGAGCCCCAGAGGCTCTCAGCCTGCCACTGAGCAAGAGCTTATGACTGTTGTTCAGCAGCCAGGAACCCTGCCCAAACTGCTGCTCTGCCCCATCCTAGGAGCCACAGGAACCGTTAAGTGATTATGGAAATGAGGACCTAAGTCCTTGTATGCCTGATATTCCCACAGAAAGCATTTGCAAAGCTGCAGCATGGGGCTGGGACCTCACAGGTAACAAGCTGTCCAAAGCCCTCTGGCAGGCAAAAGCTCTGGCAACTTGAACTGAGAGTCTCAAGTAGAAAGAAAATCCCTGTATTTGCAGGGGCAAAAGAGTAAATCTCTTTCATGGGTGGCCATTATTTTGTGTGTGTGTGTTTGCATATGTGCGCTCATTGCTTGATTGCTAAAGGGGTGTTGGGCAGCTGTGAATAAAAACATCATTCGAAGGGCAAGTGGTCCAAGAACATGCTTAAAAGATGATCTGTGCTGTGAAATAAGTTGGGAACCTCTGATATACTGTATTATCCCAGGACTTGGCACATTAAAATACGGGTCTGTGAAAGTCTGTCATTTAAAAGGCAGTCTAATATCATGTTTTATATAACTTAATACCAATCTTATCAGTAAATCTCTTTTTTAAAATATACATGGTCTAAAATTTAAAAGTAAAATTTAATTTCCTCTCCTTACCAAATATTGTGCCTCAGTACCAGGCTCATGCTTCAAGATCCATTTCACTAAGGAATCATTTTCATCTTCTGTGCCTCTTTATGTCATATATTTATACATGTTTTGTGTTTTCACCTGACCTTATCTTCCCACTAATACTGAGATACTAATTGTTGGTGCTGCTACTACTCATGTCTATCCATTTCTCAAAGTCTTTGTGACCTACTAATCAAGGTGGGAGAAATTTCATAACTCTGAGAAAGGTCTCTTAAGATTTAAACTTTAGCTATAATAAGCAAAAAACTTTTAGAGTAAATATTATGTGGGACATGAAATCCTGAGGACCAAATTACAGATATCCAATGCTCATCTGCTAAACAAAAGTAAAAAGAAGAGGCAACTCAGTGGCCCTGGTCAGAAATTTTCCAGATGAACTTGTTTTTGTCAGAAAAACCAGTCATTTGTCCAAGATTTGCAGCAGCATAGTAAGGTGTGACATCTGAGTAAAGTTTATTTTGACCAAATAATCTAATGACATCAGAATTTTGCATCTGAAAATGGAAAACAAATTTTTTTTTTCTGTTTCAAGATGATTTTGTGTTTCAATGTTTTAAAATTTCCTGGAGTCATGTGTGCAGTGGGAGCAGCCTAACCTGAAATTAAACTGTTTAATTAGCTCAAAATAATTTTTTTTCCCCTTAGAATTTCATTTTGCAAGACTACTCCTTTTTTTTCTGGTATTATTTTGTCTCAGGTAAAAGGGACATTTAAAAATCATGACTTTCTCTCTGAAATGAAGTTTCTCTTACACTGTGGTAGGTATATAGGACAGTAGCATGAGTTGCAAGTTAATACAGTATCTCTACCAAAGTATCACAAGCCTTCTTCTCCAGCATGTCAGCTGGGCATCATCCAGAGATGTTTATAAGGTGAACTAAAAACTGTTCTTTCTTGCTGTTTCTCTAAATCTTCAGTTTTATGTTTTTGTAAGACCATTGACTTTATTGGCTGTGGGAACATTTCACAAAAGGCAAAGTTTATTTTGTGACTTTAACGTGACTTGGGGCTCTGAAACATAAGCCATTATTTTCATTGTTATTATTAATATTACTATTAAGCTAAATAAAATCCAAAGTAGACCTCATGTTTCTCCACAAAGAGAAAATCAGAATGCTCTTTTCCAAAGATACTGTAAATTTTGAGAAAAATACCCAGGATTTGTCAGAATAAGACTCATAATCCTCTTTTACTGTGTTGTTCTATTAATGCACTAAGCTAAAAATATCCTATACATACTAAAAAGAGTAAGTATACTCTGAATCCCAGCCTAAAGGCTTAATGCTGAGATACTGTTTCAAATCCTTTTCCTCTGAAAACTGGGTCTAAGTCATAATAGGTTAGATTCCAGAAAGGGTTCCTCAAGCTGTTATTTGCAGGTTAAATTTGGTTTAAGAAAAACCTTATTTGGGAATTTATTATTGCATTGCTTGTAAAATGGTTTTATTTCACTAGCTTGTGACATATTCACCGAAATCAGAAAAGGATTAGCTGCCTGTAATACCAAACATATTAGAACAATCCCTTTGTATCTGACAGCAAATTGCAAACAGCAGCCACCATCCTATAAGCTGTGGAGTTCATATTTCTGAAGTGCTGAAATATTCAACAGCTTATTAATAGTCAATACTTATTGTTTCATCTGGTTAGAAAAATGAAGTATTTCTCCAAATATTTGAAGTTACAGCAAGAGTTCTGTGTAGCTGATAACAGAAATCTTGGGAATTTCAAAGTGACCTTATTATTAAATAAGCACCAGTAATGAACTAATGAAAACTCTGCTGCCATGCACATATCAACATGCATGCACCCACCATCTTTGTGCGGTCTATATTTTGATACTCAGTGCTGTACAGGAATACTTGTCATTTCAGACATGTAGCAATGATTGCAAGAGGCTCTTAAAAAACATTGTAGCATCTTTACCTTGCAACTTCTGCAAAAGGCTTCTTCACAGGGTGTAAAATATCATACAATTTAAGTAGAAGTAATAAAATTAAATAAATTACTACAATTTACAGGATAATTTAATAACCTAGAAGTGATATATCTTATATATAAAGTTAATAAATGCAAAAATTGTGATGAGAAGCGGCTTCAAATCTAGCATTACCTCACAGACAGAGCTCAACACAGGTAATGTCTTTTCCCTCTAAAAATATGAGTAATATGGAAAGAAAGAAATAGTATTCTATCTGGATTTGTTGTCATTCCTTCATGTTTAAGAAAATAAATTTTGCTTTACTGGGCAGAGAAAAGGAAGGAAGGTGCTTTTTTGGAACACTTGCAGAACATACGTAAAGATTTAACATACATGTAAAGATTTAGCTGGAAGTTAGGCAAGCAGGTGGAGGATTCTACTACTTTTTTGAGCATGTCATATGGCTGCCAGTGCACTAAGCTTTACAGGGAGCCCTTGCCAAAAGAGTGGAAAGGCAGAAACATTTTATTTCTGTTTGCACTATCAAAATTTAGTGGAGATGATCCTTTCACAAAAGAGTCCTGACAGCTTCCAGGGTCACACTCCAAGTTCTGCAATACTGCTGAACATACAGCTGACTGATACATCACAAGCCTCCCTGGTACTACTGCTTTTCTATGTAGATTCTCCTTTATGGATGTTCCCTATCTTACAGCATCTGCATCTTGCTGTTACTGTACTGCTGAGTATCAGTTGTTCTCTGCTGATGCCAATAGTGTGTCGAGACAAAAAGAGAGGGAATTTGCTTTTCAGGGAGAAAAGATGTACACTGTGTTTGCCACCACAGACTGGACTATACGTCTGGTCTCCAATACAGGAGGGATTTGCCTCAATTTGAATATTACAAAGCTATAAAATGCTCATGTAATGAGCTGCACAAACAATGTAATATGGGAACTTTTCTCAATACAATCATTTTTTCATAAATGCCACTGAAACTGTATAGCAGAAGAATCTGAATTATTTTTTTGTGCAGCAATGTATTGCAGCACCTTTTCTGCTTTTTCTTCATATACTTCCTCTAAAAAAAGAAAGTGTTTAAAGACTACTTTAGAAAGAGAAATGCAACGTTAGAAGATGAAATGAAGCCAAGGTGTGCCCTTGCTTAACAGACCTAACTGACATTATGAAGTGTACCAGTCACCTGTTGCCATAAGGTCCTTCATATCCATTGTCTATATTTTAATTTTTAATACCAGAGGCAAAAGTGCAGCTTCATTTTCTAATAAATCGTAAGTTTTCTTCTTACAGTTTAAATGTGAGTATGGCAAAGGATGACCTGCAGTGCTCTTCCCAACTCCCATATCCTTTCATGTGCTACATTCATGGGTGGGTGAATGTTTCTTCCTTCTGTGTCCGAAGAGGACAATTTCATAAGAAATCTATCCTCTATGTTAAGAAGTTGGTTCAGGTAGAGGAAGGAGATCTCCCCCTGAAAGTATCACCTGAGGGAATATTGTGTTCCTTGCATGCTGCTAGATCCATTATCATTAGTTAGAGCAGGTAAGCAGGTGTGCAGCTGGCAAAAATGCAGGGCAACATTTGTAAAGGAAAATACAGAATAGAATATGCCATTCTTATTAATTTGCACACATGCTAGACTTGTCCAAACACATTAGGTGTAATAGTCTCCCTTCACAGAGATCTCTGAAGCATACTGTGGTAGACCATAAGGTCAGGAGAAGGAGTAATTGCTAAAGCAGCTGTTATTAAGCGAATAACTTTTAGGTGAAAAGTTGTACAAAGGCTTCCTGCTTTTTCTAATAGCCCTCTGCAAACCATACTTAACTCCATGTTAAAATTGATGGTACAGGGTGAGCTACAAACCTCATTCAGATCTTATTCATTATTTGCATTGAACAGTGGCTAAACATAAGGGCCAGTTCCTTGGCTGTTGTATTTCTGCTCATAAAACCATGATTAATTTGAATAGCTGGTGAGATAACTCTAGGCATCCCATAGCACAACAATGTAAAAGACCATTCTTTAAATCTCTGTGATGTTGGTTAAATCCAGAACAGCTATAATGCAGTTCTTGGGCTCAGTCTGACTTTGCAGTTCTGTCAAAGAAATCAGAATTAGGCCAACTGTGGTGTTTAAAAATGGATCAGATCTGGGCAACCACAATCAGTTTAAACTGCAAGGCAGTTTAAAATCAAGCCTTAGGTCTACAGAAAGGGTTCTTATATCCCTTTAGGTACTGAGTTGAAAAAGGAGGTGCTGATTTCAGTTTGCAGAATAGAATGTCAGAGATATCTTAAACTAGACAATAAGGGCATTATTTAGTCAGATGAGGTGTGGTTGACATTAGAAATTCAACCAGTGTCTTGAATTTTAGTTTTTCCACATTCAGGACAACCTGTTCTTAGTGACATAAAACCAAAGGACTCTGTAAATATTAGCTTTAGGTATCCCTGTCACTGTTGTCCCTTGATCCCATTGGTCATATGGATTAGATCTATTCCAGATGTTTTAAGGCCAAAATCTCAATATGTCCTAAAAATCTTGAAATGAGCTTGTACAAAAGTGGAGTACTCTAGTCTACAAGGGCTTTGGAAAATGCCTAGAAATGAAGCCCTAAGATCAATATTCACAGGCTCCAGAGGGTAGGACCAGTTCACCAGACTAGTGGGGGAAGGGATTGCTTAAATAGTAGCCTCTGCATGATCAGAAAGTCACCTCAACATAAAGCAGCAGCATTAGCTTAAGTTTCAGAGACAAACTACTCCTATTGCTATGTGGTTAGATCACAAGTCCTGCCCTTTGATTGTATGGAATAACTGCATTTCTTTATAGTGTTTGGCTATGAGCCTTACTTGAAATTGCTACCCGATAGAATAAATGCATACTGATATGTACTGTGTGTTAGAGTTTAAACGGTTTGTAATCTGAAGTAGGATGCCTTATGAAGTTTTGGTTTTGTAAAGTGCGTGTGGAGGTAATGCTCCTACACTGGAACTGCCTGTCATTGAATGAATACAGAAAGGACTCCTAAAGGCTTTTTGTATATATTTACTTTATTGTCAGAACTTTTATGTTACTCTTTAGTCACCTACTCAAGAAAACTAGAGGATATTGTAAATGTTGTTAACTATGTTTGAATCTCAATCAAAGGCTTTCAGATGCACACTGTTTGGGAGAAATATGTCTTGTAGAAATATGTGGCTGCTTTTTCACACTTAAATTCCATTGGTGTAGGAGTGGTGTCTTTTACTTCCTTCAGCTGGCAGCTAACATTTCTGCGACCTATTTCATCAATCATTTCAGTCTCTGGGAGCAGAAAAGAATCGTCATCATATTTAATGACAGCAGGTCCTCATGTGCTTGAGCCAAGGTCAGATCAAGAGAAACCAACTGTTACAAACCACTACTAGCTGGATAAACCTTATACCTGTAGTGAGTTGAGAGGCTTACAAACTTCACAGTTATTCAGTAATTTAATATTCTGAGGAGTCATAGAAGAAAGTTTCAATCTTCTGTTAAGAAATTCCTCTCTTATTTACTTGTTTGTCCATTACCAACCTCAGCAGCATAAATCATTATTTAGGCTGCTGTAAGTAATTAAGATAGAAGTCCTGAACTGATTCACCAGACAGTATCATTTTTTCAGTGACATGCACTCAGCCTGGAAAGTTCACATGATACCAGCACCATAGTTAGATTTATATGTTTCTTTACTTGCTGCTGTTTCACTTTCTTTTGGAGGTCTAGAGGTGGAATAACTTCTGTGCATTTTCTCATTGAAGACTAGCATATTTTTTTGTTTGTTACTCACCAACAAAACTACAAGTATCAGTCTGGAGCACAGACTACTTATTGATTGTCGGAACATCTCTGTATTGGGAGTATCCAGACTGTTTTAGACATAGCATCTCTGATTTCATAAATGCACAACAGTGAAAGGCTTATTTTCAGTCTGGCAACCTTCTGTTGTCCTAAAATCAGTAGGGACTTCTGTTTTGAAGCACACATAATATACCACTATTTTATAGTTCTTTACTTTCATGCTTTATTCAAAAGTTTCGCAAAATTTGGTATTTTTCTGCAAGCCCCATTTTCTAGAGTAATGTAATTATGTGAGGCTCTAGGGCGTCTTTTAAAAAAAATAATTTCTTTTTATTTTAGCTGAACAGAAAAGCCTGAAAATTTGACCCAAGTGCAGCCTAAAAGCTTGCAAGCCAAAGGCAAATACAAAGAGCTCAAAGTTTATTATTTAAAAAACTAAAGTTCTTTAAATGTGATGTTCATGATTTTTGGAAGGACAAGACCATTTGTTTTGCAACATGTGGGACAACCAGTTCTACATAGCTATAACTGGAGTCGTACAGTGTTTGTATGTAGAGATAGATTTTAAATTAACAGAGAATGCCCTTTTGAGTTTGTCTGTTTTCTTAGCTTCCTGTATAAGAAATCTGTCATTTCCGTTGTTCAGGGAAATGATGCAATTGCTTTGCTCTTGTAAAGCTTAAACTATTGTAAGTAATGTTGAGCTTTTTCCACTGTTAGCAAACTCCTTCTAAATGATGAAATATTAAGCTGGCAGGCAATAAGTCAAAATTACTAGTGAAGTGAATCTGTAGGGGAAATAATTATGAGAATTCATTAATACCATCTTCTTGTATTCTTACTTTATCTCTCCTTTCAAGGGTATCTGCCTTTTCAAGGCACGTAAAGCCTGTCCACAGACTTTTTCCCACCTATGCAGACAAAAGACTGTTCATGAAAGTAGAATGAAAATAACATTGCCCTGAGATCTGTGGACTACTTTAGTAACAGATATTTTGGATTGAATCCGTAAGCAGTGTCTTCAAATAAATGCAGATATCAGATAGAGATAGCTAGAGCTACAGTAAGTTCAGGATGAAGTTTTTATTTTTTTAAATTTCATCTTAATTCCTTTATAAAGTGCCAAAACATCAATTCAAATTATTTGTGGTTCAAGTTGTTATCTTTATCTCAGTAATATATGAAAGTACCCAAATATTCAGTTTCATAGCACGTCAAATTGTCGACTTCACTCCTAACTTAAACCATCATGGCCATCTGCAATAAAAATCCTTCTCGCTTTGGTTTTCAGAACCATTGTTAAGCTCGTAGACTAAACATTTAACCATTGCAAGCAGTCAGCAGCTTTATTACTTCTGCTGCCCTTGAAGAGACATACTGGATTCAATTTGTCTAAGTACATCAAAGTATTTTAATTTTTAAGTACCCCAAGCATTTTGGAAAGTTTAAAGACTATTTGTCTTCTGAAATGTTTGAATGTAAATTAAAATGAAAATTGTCTTGATGATTTTTTATCATTTTAAATGACTGCCACATTTCTGTTCTGAAAAAGTGCCTGAAGCTCAAATGTGTGGTTTCCCCCACCTTTTTTTCCCCAAAGTAATTGTAAGCCGGTTTCAAGTTACGTGGTCAGCTTGGCTTCTTTCATTCTGAGAGTCCTCTGTTCCTGTAGAGTTTAATGAATTAAACACCTACTAATGCTATCAATTTGTCTCAACATCTCTTTTAAGTGTTGTTTTTTTTTTTTTAGCACTAGACTGCAAATAAATATGTGGTCAATTGATCATTCAGACTAAGATAACACATAGCTGGTCCCAGACTAAAAATGACATGAATTACTGAACTCAGCAAGCACTAAACTAGATGAAACACAGGTATCTGGGCTGCCAAATTAGTCACATAATAATTTTGTTTGAAAATACATTAATTACTTTGAAATATTTGAAAAATTTTACAACAAAATATTTGGTAATATGGCAGTAGTTCACTAACACTATTAGTTGATTTTTAAGTTTTGAAAATTATGTGAAATATATGTATATGCATAAACAAAAGTTTATTTTGGTCATTATATATCATATCAAGCCAAGGCCTGGACAGGCTTCCTGATAGCACCTTAGTGCATTCAAAATTCCTCTGAAGTCATAAAACTCTCATGATACAAACATATGTTTTTGCAATCAGGTGCAAAACTGATAGTCTGGATATTGTAAATATGTATGCATTCAACCTCACTTATAAAATCACAAGGCTGGAAAGGCCTTGTGAGGTCAGTGTAGTCCATTCCTAATGCCCAGGACAGAATCAGCTGTGCCCATGTCACTCCTACCAGATGTTTTGTCAAAACTGTCCTTAAAGCGACATTGGCAGCATCAGGAGGTCACCAGCCTCGCTGTCCTGGTAAGTCCCTCTCTCTAATATTTGCAAATTTTACTCCTAACATGAATTCTCCTAAAATGTAAGTCTCATTATTTTTAATTCTATTCATTAACAAACATGCATAACAAGTTATAAACTTCCTTTATCCAATATATTTCTGGATATTTGAAGACTGTTCTTACATTTCCTGTCACACCTTTCTTCTTTATTTCCAGTCCTGTATTTGTCCAGTCATTATTTGCAGAGCATGTTTTACATGACTTTGAACTCACTGTTCTCCTCTGGATCTCTTTTTTTAGACTCTCTCCACCTGGTGTGTATCTCTCTTGAATACAACACCCAGAGCCAAGGCTCAAGGGGAAGGGCACAAGGATACATCCACAGATTGCACAGACTGACTTTTCCATGGCTTTTCTCTTCCTCTTATAAGGGATACCTCAGCAGTACGGATAACATATTGTAGCCTACAGTCATTTAAACAAATGTAAATTTCTAAATATATCAGTCCTAATTACAGACAAAGAACCTGATTCATTAGAAAGTCCACCCTGCTTCAGCAATTAGATCAGTCACTGAAGCCTTATAAACTTCTGTTTTGTGTGCCTTAGAATGAGAAGTTCTGTAATCACAAAATCCCATTTGTGTACTTATTTTTGTTTTGAAAGAAGAGAAGAACAGGCTATTTAAAATTGTTGTGCCATATCCCTTTCCAGGCTGGTAACCTGTATGTCTGCATCCTGTTTCAGCCCCACAATGTTAGTTACCATGAAATTACAGACTTCTGAGAAGAAAAATGTAGCAGAATAAGTGAAGGATTTTTAAATACAGTCCTTATTTTAAAACTTGGGAACTAGGTTCCCATTTTAAAATTGCCAGTGAACCACTAGGAATTTTCTTTTTCTTGCTGATCCTATTTAAGACCTGTATGAACAGCAGAGAAAACAACTCCACTGTAATAAAAAATGGGTTTTGTTTTCCTTTTTAAAAATTGAGGCATTGGGTAAAATAAAGGTCATTGCAACAACCTTTGAAAGAACAGAAAGAGTAATTTTCCCCCTTTTGCCTTTTTACTGGTTTCAATGCAATGTGAAAAATCATTTTTAAGTTTGCCCATCTGTTTTACATAAAACCTTAGCTGACCTTACACAAAGTGAAACAAATGCACAGAAAGCTTTGCTGTTGGGTTCTTGCCAATAAGACAGCGAAAAGAAAAGAATATGTAAAGTCAGATCCTGCTCTGGTGTAAATTAGCCTAGCTCCAGTGGGGACTTATGTTGATTTATACTAGCAGAGACTGAGGCTTGTACTTCTTCTAAAAGCCAGACTTGTTAGACCCAGTCCTGCTACCTTTGAAATCACTTGAAGTTTTGCTATTGATTTTTGTGGAAAAAGGACACTCACTGCAGGAGCCATGTTTGCTACAGATAAGCAATACACATCCATTTATGCAACATGTGTTATTCAGCATATTGAGGAGAAAGGTTGCAGCGTAAGTAACTCTGAGATTTGTGGACTTGCAAGTGTGAAGCAAGATTTCAGTTGTACCCCGACTTTGTGCTACTTCTGTGCCTGGGTGAGTTTGAGCGCTGTTTAACCAAGCTAAGGAGGTGTTTTGACATCAGCCTTGAAGTAAAGAGATTCTCAGCACACAGGGTTGAGGCACATGTTCTGATGTGTTTTCCTGTTAGCCTAACTTCTCTCATGCAGTGTTGCCATCTGGACTGAAAGAGAATCCTGAGGAAAGGTAGTTGTGCCATGTGTGGAAGTAGGTGAGGCATGCAGAAGCAGAGCACACCGGGAGAAAAATACCCTTGTTAAAACCTCACACATCTCACCCTGTACTTCACTAAAACTTCCGCTAATGTGTCTGAGGGGTGAACTATGCACATTATATCAACACTCCAATCTAATATGATTAATGAGTATAAAGTAAGGTTCAAGCTTTTAATTAAAAAGACAATCATAAGTTCCTGAACAGTTAAAGTCTAGCCAAGTTTCTCAGAAGTAGGTTATTTAATAGAATGAGATGCCCCCAAGAGGCAGTGGGCCAAAAGTCTCTCCTGACTTACGTTTTGTAGGCAGGTATTGACTCTGATTTATAGTAGAGAGCAGAACTGGATGTATACAAAAGTTAGTACCTGTACATGTGTATTACAGTGTGCACATATGGTGATGACTACATTTAGAGATTGCTGAAACTTTCCATTAACAGCCAGTTTTGCCAGTTGCTTGTTCATTTGCCATAGTTTGCAGAATCAAAACTCTTCTTTGTAGGATATCTGCCACACTTTTTATGTTTTTCTTGTGTGCAAAAAAACCCCTAAGAAATGTCACTTTGACACGGTCAAGAAAAGACTTTAGGAAAGACTCTACAGACTATAGATTTCGAGGTGAGTTTCAACATTTGGATTGAAAGTGGTTGCTGTGTATTTATTAGACAACTATTTCTTTTCTCCTTGTTATTGAAATAGTCCACATCTGACCATGTTATGGATTTCCGTTCATCCATGTCCAATAAAGACTTGACAAAGGTTGACGTATTCTGTAATTTCATCACTTTATATTGCAATTAACTTAAAATGAAATTTACAGTATAGCTTATTCTTATTAGTTTTTTCTGGCCTCCGAACAGAGGAAAATGTCTGTCTTTGCAGTGATGGAATAAGTTGGAATATTTGCAATGAATGGCCAGGTTCTTTTTGAAAAAAAAATTTAAATCTGACTTTAATCTTCTACATGCTTAAACACAGTTAATATACCATGAGGTGCAGGAGTACAGTACAGGTAAGAATTGTTGTACCTGAACCAACATTCCATCAAATACAGTGTCTTCTTGACTAAGGATGGCAAGAAAGGTGAAAGAAAAGGTGAGACAAAGACCCAAACAATAATTGTAGAGTAATTAGACCCCTGGAAAAGCACAATTTTTGGGGCAATTAATAGTTCCCTTCTCTGTGAACCTGGAGATTTTATATTCTTACCCACTTCTATCTAAAATAACTATTCATCAATGAAAGGGAAAACAACAGACATCTAATGCCTTCCAGTTAGTTTATTTAGAAAGATAAGATCTGTCTGTAAATTCGTCTCAAATCTGAGTGGAATGGTTGGCTTTCTTTTTCTTTTGTGCTATTATGGTGCTATTTAAAGTGGACCAAAGTCACTAATTTCCATATTCAAAACAGTGAAGCAATCAGAAAAGAGTAGACCAGAGAAGGAGAGAATGCATGGCAAAAGTAAGAGTCAAAATCACTTCCATTTAGGCAGTTTTTTACATACGAACACCCTTTTCCAGAGAGGTTTCTGTTAAGCAAAATAATTGTTTGCTCACCTAGTTCAGCAAAAGGTTTTTGGTTCTCTTAGCTAAAGGAATAAAAATTTGAGATAAGAAATGGTTTATAGAACCACAGAACAGTCAGTTTGTCTTTCTAATCTGCCTAAGGTAACCTAGGGAGCTGGAGCTGCTTCAGGCACGTTTAATGTTGTATGTCAGCAGGCATCCAAAGGTACTATACCTTCTCTCCCGAATTAGAGGATGGGCTTGTAACAGCTACCTGTAACAGTAGTTATAGGGCTGACAACAGTAAATTGACCATCCAGGAGATGCTGTTTCTCAAAAGGACAAGATGTTATGGAGTAGCTGGTGTTACCTGCTGCCCCACTGTGGGGGCAAAGGTTATTGTCTCCCGCTAAATTTGTACCCCAGTGTCAGCTGGGAACTTAAGTGTTTTGTGCAGCTTTTTGTGAATTGATACAGCTCTGACCAAATGATACGCTGAGAAATGATTCCTGCTGGGCCATTCTGGCAGAATGGCAAGCCCTGCTCCTCTGGGTGTCTGCCTGAAATCTTTCGGAGTGGCTCTTCCAACTCTGCTTCAGCAGCTTGTCCTAGATTTTCCTGTCGTGCTCCAGAGTGGTTTTGTGGTTTGGTGCGACAGAAGACAAAAACTATAAAAAGCTAACAGTTCTGGCAGTGCTCTCTATCACCCTGAAAGTATGTAATCATCTTTATCTTGAGTCATTCTTTTCTGTATATCTGTTTTTTGTTTTTTTTTTTCCCCAGAAAAACAATAAATCTCTTTCATTATTGCTGTCCTAGTTCTTCTGGTCAGTCTAGGTTGCTAAATCAATTGAAGTCTCCTATAAATATGTGAGTCATCAAATTCTTAAGGAAGGATTGTTCCAAGTGGAAAGAGCTAGTAGTAGAAATCAAAATAAAGACACATTTCACACAAATGGTGAATACTGGACTAAATCAGACTGCTACGCACACGTTCTGTCACTTGATGAAAATATTATATGGTGACAGATATTCCCTGTTAGTTCTCAGATAAAGGTACTTCACAAATCCACTCATTGCCTGAATGTGAAAAAAAGTCTTTAAGGGTCATTTGCATATAGAAAAAAACAATTAGTGGCAATAGATTTTTCCTGTTATTTTTCTTCATCTTTATGATGGAGAGCTGAGAATTCTCATCGAGTAACTTTGTTGACAATTGCAGGAATTGTTTCACGTACTAGAAAATAACACTAAGGTAGAACTTAACCCTGAAAAAACACATAAAGAAGATCCTCTTGACAGGACCAACATACAGAGAATGGGAGGACTCAGCCATAGAATTTCTACATGGTCAATGACAAATTCTGGTCCTTTCAGTACATTTGTGACTACTTTCGGCTGGGATCCTGAATCCTTTAGAACAGTCCTCTAGTCAGTGCCCTTCTCCCTTCCACTGGAATGAAAATGTTAACAGTCCCTCTCTCTCACCTTTAATCTTTCTTTTTGCCTATTGTCACTGTGAGATCTCCAGGGAAAAGCTTGTTTTGTTTTTGGTGTTTGAAGAGCTCACAGTCCCAGACAGCCCTGATCTCAGCTATACAATTAGGCTTACTGGAATACAGACAATAAAGAGCTGACTGCCTAAGTATGCAGATGAGTTGAATCTCTGTGGTCTCTACAGGTGTCGAGGCAGGTGAATCTGACTAAAGAGAAAATAACCAAAAAAATCAGAAAGCTAGTATAAATGTAAGAGATTTCTATTTGTTTTGCCAAGATTTGTTTAAATTTTAAGTTGAAACGCTTTGAAGGCATGCTGAGATGGGGCAAAGTGCAATTTTTTAATTGCTGTGGGGCATTCTTCCAATCATTTGAGAAGAAAGCACTACATATTCTAAAAAAAATATATTATCCATTCTTGTAATGCAGGTTCATTAGGCATCAGATTGATTTACTGTATTGTTTCCTTTATAAATTATTTTCATTATGTTTTATCACAGTACATGACTACTGCCCTAAGGGAATATCAGGAATGAACTGAATGGCAAGTGCAATAGACTGCTTTAATTATAATAGTGTAATGCATATTTCAGCGCTATTAAAAAAAACAAAATTGATTTTGTTTTCTGGGTAATTGAATATATCAAAGCTCAGGTGCTGCACTTCTATCGTTTAACCCTCTGAGTTCAGCTTCAGTTGATGCTTTTGAGCAGGAAATTTATTTCTTATCAGGAATTTCAGAAGGAGAATTTTCTTCTCTGCCAGTGACATTTCCTTCTTGCTTTGTTTTCCTCCATCTATTCCCTTTGTGCATGTGTGTGCTATTATTGAGGAACAGGAAAGCATAAACTTTAACTTCAATAGTGAAAACCCCTTGATCCTTTAGTGTCTTCGAGTGAGCTCCAGATATTGAGGACACTGATCCATGACAAAGAAAAGCCCATTATTCTGCTGCACTTTTTAACCTGATGTGCTGTGGAGACAGCAGTAGTCTGCCGCCATAATTCCATTAGTTAATGAACACTTCAGGAATTTGTCCATCACAAGAAAGACCCTTTAAAATTACAGTCAATCAATGACACATACTTTTCTAAGTGGCTTCCTTTTCTCCTTTTTCTCTTGATTTATAACAGCTATGAGTCCTTTTCATTTCCTTTACCCTCCAGATACCGAAAGTTTACCTTTTATCAAGAAGATGCATTATGCTAGTGACATGACAGACATGGTCAAAATCAGGTTAATGATTTCTGAGTAAAGCAGTCATATGAAAGCAACCAACCAACCTAGAAAATAGACAGTGTCAGAGAGCTGGGCTACATAACCATCTGTCTGTGAAAAGAACCATTTTGCCTAATGGTTGTCACCCACCATATGCTAAGTACCAGAGCCTCCTTCACTTTCATCAGCAGAGTTTTCAGTGGAAATTATTGCTTTGCAATAAATATTGTAAAGAACGGTGTGTTTCCAGTTCAGCTAGCGTGATGCCCTGGCTGTTTATCACTTGTTAAAACTGCACGTTGTATTTCGAATAAACGGGTTCCTAAATGTCCGGACCCTGAGTCTCTCCCACTTTCACCCTTGCTCTCTACTTCAAGGAGAAGCACACCCATCCTCAGGGGTCTTGGTGCAGCAGTCACTAGAGATAGTCGCAGCTGGGAAAAGAGGAATGTTATCACAGACACATGGTTTCTAGTCTCCACATAGCAAATTGCAGAAGGGTTGTGGGAAGTGGATGGTGTTGGCAGGACTGACACATCATTTCATTCTTCTGGGAGGATTCCTGAGGTATAGTTGCTATTTGTTGCAGCCCAAGGTATTGGCATTCAAATCTGAGAAGAAAGATTCTCCCCCACAGCTCTCTTCAGATCTGAGGTGTGTATTGCTTATAGTAGAGATACAGTGGATATGGAAGATCTTGTTTCCAATTTTATGGCTTGAAATACTGTGGTTTTCCATGTAAATAGGAAAAATTCCCATTAATAGCAACAGTTCACCATTTTATAAGGGCTGCCCTATTCCCCAGGCATATGTGAGCTGCTAAAAGGGAATGGTATTGTGAAATTAAGAAATAGTAATTGTAATTTTAGTTATTTCTTTTTAAAGGAAAAAAAACCAGAACAAAACATTCCACCCATACTGAAGCAGAATGAACTATGATACTGTCTGTCTGGGATACATGTCTTTCAGCAATAAATTAAACAGCTGAACTGAAAAATAAGTCAGAAATTCAAAATAAGAAAAAGCCAGACTGCACAGAAACAGTTACTGTTGATCCATCCAGTTACTCTGGGGATACTCAGACAACACTAATCACCATGGCAATATGAAGACATTCTCTATAAAACCTATACTCCTTAAAATGAAATATGGGCATCTTCTTTACCCAATCAAAGATTTTCTGTTCAAACACATTTGCTCAACAAGAGCCTTTTAAAAATTATTGTCCTGTTTTTATAACAGGAGAGGAGGCCATAATTAAACTAGTGAGTCATCAGTCCACTGGGTTTCATAGGAAATGCCTTATTACTCTAAAGAACCTGCTGTAGATCTTCCACTCATTTCCCACAGAAGAGTTGCAGATACAGATTGATTCCAAGTAGTTCCCATAAAAGAACAGACCGGTGAACTGGTTTTACATAAATTTCAGTCTTATTGTTTCTGTTCCTATGCAATTAATGAGATCTGGCTGAATACCCAGTTACTTCTGGGTTGTGATTTATAAAGCACATCTAGATTCAGAGTTTTTGAAAATGATTTCCCACATTTTAATGTTATTAGCTCACTTCTTACAGTATATCTCTCCATGTTTCTTCTTCTTGGAACTAGTCACCTTTAATCAGTTACAAGATGTGTTTAATTATTAACAGAAATCTGCTGAACTGTACTGAAAAGTATTTAAATACTACAACACGAGAAAATGACATGTAAGTTGGCTATTTTCCTATTTGGATAAATGGATATGAACTATTTAACTTTTCAATATTGAATTGAATCAATACTTTCTAATATTAACGTATGATAGACTGTAGATACCAGCATTATATAGACAAAAATTATTGCTTGCTTATTTGGTGTATACAATTTTCAGAGACAAGATTTGTAGGAGCCAAGAGAAATCACAGCAATTAACTTCAATTTAGTGAATAGTTTACATCAGGAAAAAATAGAGAATGTATTCTGAAATATGCCCAAATATTATAAGTATGTCAGC
>Ga0065711_1038233_pt1 | contig 18998 bp, 13 predicted proteins | sample Hoacrofraction12_FD_59098 | JGI IMG/M metagenome (GOLD analysis project Ga0065711, IMG submission 59098) | Hoatzin crop microbial communities from Cojedes, Venezuela - Epithelial fraction 12 v2 (version 2) | ecosystem: Host-associated > Birds > Digestive system > Esophagus > Crop | place... | reverse complement strand
TTCTCTGGAGATATTCCAGCCCCGCCTGGACAAGGTCCTGTGCAGCCTGCTCTGGGTGACCCTGCTTGGGCAGGGGGTTGGGCTGGGTGACCCACAGAGGTCCCTTCCAACCCTGAACATTCTGTGATTCTGTGATTTAGGAGGCCTGAAGGTATGTTGCTGTAGCTGCACAACGCCTCCTCCGTGACATCCCTGCCTTTGCAATATCTGGCCGTTTCGTGTGTGCTGAGCTGGGGACGGGTGCTCGTGAGCCCTTACAGTGGCTGAGGGATTGCTTGGGCTCCCGATGCGTGGCTGTGCTCAGCAGGCTGCTGCCCGCTGCTGCGACGTGTGACATACGTAGCATTGTCACACCGAGGTTATTTCAGAGGGACCTGGCAGCTTTTACACCCAGGGCTGTGCGATCTAATGGCATGTTGTTTAAGCCGGAGAGACACTTGATGAGAGGCCAAGATGGTTATTTGCATTACTGATGAGATGATTAGTAGACAGTGTTCGTGGTTCTCAGACACCTGTGGAAGATTGGGATCAAACAGGAACGATTTGTGTGTGTGATTTACAAGGCTTGCTGCTCAAACCTCCATTAATACTCTTTATTTGTTGCCTTCCACATTGGCAGTGGAGAAGGGAAGCTGGAAAATGCTAATTGTGTCGTGCATTCTCTAAAGGAAACGAAGGCAGCCGTTGCACGCTTTCCACCGAGGCTCCTGGGTGCTGGTGTCACGGTGGATCAGCAGTGTACTGCGGGGCCAGCGTAGGCAGAGTGCAGAGGGATCTGATTTTCATAGCCTCTGAATGTTGGTTTGGAACTGACCGTTGGCTTCTTTTGTATAGCAATAGCCTTATGTGTATACGTGAAATCAAAGGGACAGACAGTTTGGTCCAAAACTATTTGTTCTCAGTGTTTGTCGCATGTTCAGCTGACTGAATTAGTTCAAACAGAAAATGCCTTTTCCGAAACCTCGAAAACTTACAGAAGAAAATGTATTATTTTAGCCATTTTTTCGTTTAAAAGCAAAATACAAAAAGACTCCTCTTGTCTGCTCCCCTCTTTCACCTTCTTTCTTCTATGTTTCTCTTAGTCGCAAAATGAGAAAAGTAAAAGGTTGAAGAAAGAGTTTTTTATGGACACTCATACATGTATATATGGAGGAAAAAGTGAAATATATGGGGAGGAAAAAATGAAATATATGGATATTTTTTACTTACAAAAAAAATTGCTAGTGAAAACAAATAGTTTATGAAATTTGCTTGTAGGAAAAAGATGCATTTAGCAGCTTGCCGTAGCTTTGCAAATTACTCTGCCTTGTATTCTGGTGGTCCATAAACGTGGGCTCGAGTCCCTGCCTTCTTGCCCTTACTTCGAATTTTCTAACTACAGCACAGTTGTATTGCTTTAAAACTAGCTTAGGGCACTGAGTAGCCATGCCCAATTATTTTTCTGTCAGTTCAATACCTTTTATTTTCATCTGAGTTAGTACTACAGGTGGTGGCAGCTCCTAGCTCCGGAGCGTGCCAAGCACTTCTTTGGGTGGCCTGGCCTGCCTGCAGCTTAGCTGTCCCTGCATCACAGTTTGGAGCCTCTCTTCTCCATTTTGTTCATGACACATGGGTCTGAGAAAAAGCCACCGATGGCTTTCAGAGGGTCTGAAGTCGCTGGTGTGATGTGCTGCGTACTCTTGAGATGCATCAGCTTCTCCCTTTCGCAAATCAAATCGAAGAGGGTAACATGCAGATCCGGTTTTATTTCAGCACGGCTTGCTTGTGCAGTGGAGAGGACACGAGATATGCATGCAGTCATCTAGGTGGGTGAAACTGTCTTTGAATGCTTCCGTAATGTCCCACATGGCAGAAATGCTGAGCATCTGTGTTCAGTAAATGCGTCTCTTCCAAGAGAGGAGAATCCTTGACAGCACTTTTAAAAGCTGTTGGGAAGTTGTGGGTTAAATAACTCCCTCTCTTGACCACACTGACATTTTATTTTCTGTTCTTGCCACTTTTCCGGTTTTGCCACTGATGTGCAGGCAAGAAGAAAAAAAAAAAAAAGATGAGAGAAGGGAGTGGTTAGTTTGTTTGTGGTTTTGTTTGTTTTGTTTCTTTAAGTGCATCTTTCTTGCCTGAATTTGACTCCTGGCAGTGCTTTGTGACCCTCAGTGAATCCTGTCAGTACTCTCCGTTTGGGCAGAGCACTGAAAGCATGGAACTGCCTGAAAGGAGCAGCATCTTGCATCAGCTCTTCCTCCTTTCTCCCATGTTGGTGAACACAGGGAGAATTGTTTAAACCAGCTGAGCTTTACTGAAAAAAGCAAAAAAACACCCTAAACCAAACCTTTGATGTTTGGAGATGATTACAAAGAGGACTGAGCAGTACTGCTCCTCAGGACACTCCCGCATTCATTGCTGGCCTTACTTTCATACATTTTTAGAGTTGTTGAGTATCAGCTTAATCTGCAAACAGTACTGTGATTTGGTTGTGGTGCGTGTGGGGAGTGGGTGTTATTCTTGTGCATCGGGATACGTGTGTTCAGAGTCTCGGGAGCTTGAAGTGAAAACTGGGAGTCACCTAGGCATTAGCTGAATAAGGAAACATCTTAGGCCACCACAAAAATCACAAGCAGAAGAAATACAAGTTGCAGTTCTTCAGTGCTACGTAAAAGAAACTGCTAAATATGTTTCCTTGGTAAGGAAACAAGTTTGTGAACTGTATTGTATTACTTCTTTTCTAAATTTCCCCATTTCATCAGCTCCTGTTCTATGACAGCTTGCTGGCACCTTACCTTCTGCAAGCAAAAAGCTAGAAGAAAGAGGTTTGTAGGAGTAGCAATTTCAGGAGATTGCTTGGAGTCTCAACCTGCTTATTAGGTTTCCTTGAATTATTGGGTGATGTATTTGGTACCTGACATTTTGTTTCAGAAGTACATAATGTAAATAAATTTGATTAGAATAGTGCTCATACATTTTCGTCAGTCTTTTGGCTGGATTTTCTACCTTGGTAAAGCAGAAAACTGGCAAACTCTTTTCCTGTGAATGCCTGTCCTGTGAAGAGCTGGTGCAAGATGGTTCTGTTCTAGCATGGGGAAAGTCTGGGGGGTGTGGTGCTCCTCCCAAGTCCATGCAGGCCTGTGTGCCACTTTGAGGATGCATGGACGTGACGTAGCTATCCCTGCATCACATCCCAGGAGTCGCAATTGTGTGGGCCGCTTACGGATCTCCCACCAGTAGAGGAAGGCAAACGTCGCATCCACCTGCCCTTACTTGTTCAGAAAGGGTGCTGGGCATCCGGGAGGCACAGACACCATCTTGCAGCCTTTGGTTTCCCGGGAAGGCTGGTGCAATCAGCAGGAGCTGGAGAAGCAGGGTCCCCCCGTCCACACATTGTCGTTGGCTTCCTAGGTCTTAAGAGTGCGGAGGATGTCTGGAATGAAAACAGATGGCCGTGTGCGCAGTGCAAGGAATTATTAACTCCACTGCATTTATTTTTATAGTGAAATTACATTTTCACATCTCCATGAGAGATACTTTAATGGGATATAAACCCAGCAAAGCATTTCTTTCTGTGGACATAGTGACTTTGGCACAGATGTGATGAAACTTGCTGCTCTCTTGATGAAGACACACTGAGCTGGTAGTACTGCAGTTTTGCATCCTCTCTAAGGAAATCTGCTGATGCAGCTATGGTGGATGGAGGCTGCGTTTCTTCACGCTTCAGATTGGCTTTGCTGTGCAGGAAAAGGTAGGTTGGACAGCGTAGCTTCAGCGAAGTTAAGTGACCCTGATCTCAGTGAAACACAGGATTAATAACTACCTAGAAAATAGTTTTGTTTGTTGGAGATTTGAGTTCGCTTTTTAGTGACTCAGGAGCGTGAACGCTTAAGATTTGAGTCATGTCTTTTAAAGGTGTTTTAACAGGACTTTCAAAGTTATGGGTACATTTAATTGCATTCAAATTAATATGCATGTAAAAGCTTGAGAGCACTAGGTCTGTGCTTGTGAATTGGGCAGTTACCGGCTTAGCCACCTACGTTTTGTGTTCGCATGCAATATAATTTGCATTAGCAGTAGAGCATTCTATGTGCATATAGCACATGTTATAACTGATCTGCATGCAAACAAAGTAGGTCTGGGAAATGTTGCTGTAGGAGGTCATCTAGGTAAGAGTGGATACTTACTGGAGGTCCCTAGATTGTGTCTTGTCTTAAAAAGAGAAGGGGAAGAAAAAGGCAGAGCAGAGAGGGTGGGGGTTACCTGGTTGTTGTAGTTGGGATCTAGTCCACTTCAATCAGTGCAGCGCACTGTTGATGTTAGAGAATTACACAGGGCTCTGTTTCAACTGGTCTCCAGAATGACTCAGTGTAAGAACTGACAGTGAGCTCATGCGCTTTTTTTTTTTAAAGGACCTGTTGGACTAATTAGGCTCCGTTATGTGGCTTAGTATTAGTTAAGCATGCCCAGAATTACTGGTAGTTCAACCTTTAATTTTATGCTGGAAGCAACATCCCTTCAAGATTCAGAGATGTACAGCGTTGTCACTGGAGATCGTAACATATTAAACCCCAAAGCGCTGAAGAAATTATGAGGGAAGGAAAGAAGCCGCCGAAAGTAGGAGGGGAATTAATTGTATGACGAGAGCCACGCTGAACAAGCGGACGGCTTAGCCCTCGGTGTCACAGGGAGAAGACTGGCTGTATCAGTGTTTATTAACTACTTTCACTGAGTCTGTTCACGTGCATGAAATATATATATATATGTATATATAAAAATTAGTGACTGCTGTGATTACGTATAATGGCTTATTATGTAGTTGTTTGAACAAGGCAACAGAGAAAGTAAGACTTCCAGACTCTTATTTCTTTTGCTTATTACAAATGTTCCGTCCCTCCCTCTCCGCCTCTGGGCACTGCAAACATTGCTCACACGTTATCTGTGTTCGCCCTTGCTTCCTGCTCGCTCTCTGGCCCTCGCCGCTGTTTCCTCCTGTTCCTGCCCTGGCCGCCAGCTCCTGCAGGGAGTCCGGTGTCTTCTCCTGCTGCTTTCTGCGTCCTCTCCATACCCTCTCTAATCTTCGGTAACACAGATGTAAATCAGGCGCATTTTTAGTTCCTCCTTGATTTCTGTAGCATATGTAAGTTAGAAAGAATGTTTTTATAATTAAAAAAAGGTCTTTGTCCAGTATTCATTTCCAGATAATGTAAACGATGGCTGGAGACTTTGGAAAAAGAGTGTTTATTTCTAGTAGGAAACTCTCTCGTTATAACTCTTGCCAGACTTTATATGGCTGAAAAAATCTTCATCTCTTGACCCGTTATTCCAGAGGGGGTCATTTTACCGAGGTTCAGACTCTCAGGTTTTATATTGTAGAAAGTTTGTGTCCACTAAGGAAAGGCCTGCATCTCTCGTACACTGTTGGCTGTTCAAAGTCCAGAGGCAAAATTCGGGTCTGGAAGTGTGAGGCTGTGTGCCTGTGGGAGGGCTCTGTCTATCAAAACCGGGTCTTTCTACCGCCAGACCATGGGGCGATGTGATCAGATTAGCCAGGACATGCAGGGGAGTGTTTTTAGTGACTTTTGCCGATTGCAGGAAGGCGGAGGGCTACCTGACTAAACACAAAGTCTGCTGGGCAAATGCGTTCAGCCAGCGAAAAGAGTTTGAAACAAGGCTGTGTTGTGTGCCTGTGGTACCTATGAATGGGCGTTGGGTGCCTCAAGACCAGCTTTGCTTCCTTGTGACAGGGTGGCTCTGTTGCTGGCAGAGGTTCCAGGGTGGCATTGCGAAGTCCGTCCCAGCAAAAAAACATTCAGCTTGGTGTTCTTCTGCCAGTACAAGACTGGCTTGTTTTTCTGGTTGGGTTTTAATCCAGAAAAGGTAAACCCCATCCTAAGTGAGCCACTGGGTGGTTATAACGCGTGTGTTGTACACGACATGTCCCGAGAGCGCGGCATGCCCTGCTTAGCAGGGCTGTGGCCAGCGCTGAGTCCAGAGCAGTTCTGTCCCTTTGAGCCGTGCCTGGTGTTGGCACGGCTTCAGCTAAACTTAAGCCTCCTGGATACTGGTTTAGGTAACTTGTTGGTCTTTGGGACTATTCAGCCTTCCCAGTCCAGGCAAACGTCATTTTATTCCCCTTCTCCAAAGGCTGTTGCTACTTGCTGCTTTCTTCTTTTCTTCACCCCGCCAACCCCGACTAACAGCTCTCCGTGGCACCTCCAGTAATGTTTCATTGCCATGTGAAAGGAGGAGAGCACTTTGTCAGCAGCCTACTTCAGGCAGAGAAATTTATATCGGTGAGAAGCATGTGTACGGAACAGCAATTACTCAGATCATCAATATTTATACAGCAGATAATAGTCGTCGTGGACAAGATGAATATTGTCACAACAGCAATAGCTGCTTGGGGGGGGAATGCAAAATATAATTATATAATTATCCCACTTAAAGAAATTAAGAAATTATCCCACTTTAAGAAATGGGCGGTGCGCGGCCGCAGAGGCAGCGCAGTGAGTCCCGGTCCCGGCTCCTGCTCGGCAGCCGGCCGGAGGGACAGTGCGGGTGGTGGCTTCCTCTTTGTACAGGAGATGCCGCTCCTGACTTCTACAGGGACACCGGCTCCTTCCACCCACCCTTTTTAACCTTTGTATGGCGGTGTGATGATTCGGAGTGCTTACCTTCGCTGGCAAGAAATCTGCTAGGTTGCCCTGTTTCTGAAAAGTATTAAATCAAGAAGTACCTGCACGCAGGCTGTCTGCTACAGGTAATTTACTTGCTAACTTTTTTTCTTCTGCTTGTGGAATGCCTCTGAACAGCTCCATTTTTGCTTTATGCTGACTGACTCTCTGGTCGTGACTGCGTATTTGAACCCCTGCACCCCCTCGATTTCTTGCAGTTGAGGGGGCACAGTGGCCGGAGCATGCAGCACTTGGTGTTCAGTGCTTAGCTCAGCTGGGTCGGCTATCATTTGCAACGTCAATCACACAGCTCAAAGTTTTTGAAACACCAGAGCAACTCAAGAACATTTTCAACAGACTAGATCCACAAAAGACCTTAAGTAGTGCGGCATCAAACTTCCAGGCACCCTATACTGTGGAATGCAGATAACAAAGTTCCTCGTGCAATGCTGGGAGAGAAGCTGGCCCAAGAGTGGGATGTGCAAAAGCTGGTGTCCCAAATAAGGAGGCACGTACGCTGGCTACAACAAGGGAGAATCAAGAGGAGGTCTTTTAAGCTGGCAGCCCTCTTTCTGTTCCAGGAAAACATGCTGAACTGCTCCTTTTTATTCCTTGCTGGAGTTAGGTACCTTTTGCTGAGATGTAAGCAGTGGAGGAGCTAGTGGTTGCTCTCTCCGAGTTAGGTCCGATACTCAGCCCGAAGGAAGCTAAGACTGAGCTCCTGCCTTTGGCGGCATTTGATTGTGGATCTTTTTCTCTTTGTAGGTAAGCCCATTAGACTGCCTGGATTCTAGCCCTTCTCCAAATGAATTTTTAATATAAAATAATTAAACATTCATTGGAGCAGGGACAGGAAGCCAGGTCTCTGCCTTCCCCTCATACTCACTTTTCCTTTCTGACCTGAATATTGAATTAGGCACTTCAAAGTGAGTGGGTTCAGCAGGAGGCACTGGTGGAGCTCTGCTGAGCTACTGAAACTGCTGGTACTTAAAACTTTCATATGGGAGAAGGGAAAAGAATATTATTGTTTTGTCAGATTCGCCCTGAGTGAATGAACATTTTCTTCTGTGACGAGCATCCCCAGGGTCACGGAGTCTGACCCTCTGGCATGTGGCTTGGGGCAGTCTCGACCCTGTTGCATGAAGATGAATTTGGGTGGAAAGCTTGTTTGAAGCTAGATTTATGGCAGCTTAGATCTTCCTGATGCAGGTAAAGCCAAGATGTCCAATGATGGCAGCATTAATCCTTCAGATGCTTGTCCCCGGTGCATAACTCTTAATACAAATGCTTTGTAAATTGCAGATTACAGATCCAGTATTGCAACTTTGTGTCTTTAAACTTTTTCTTAAGTAGTACCCCCTAATTTTTTGACTGGTGGTGGTGTAATCTTCACTCACAACTTAAGCTGGCAGTCAACAGACATAATCGCTTCGTTACCTTCCCCAGATCCCTTTGAGGCAGTCACTTCATGCAGAGATCTTTGCTGTCCAGTCTCTGTTCGGGTATTATCTGCAAAGGTGTTAAAGGTGTTAATCCAAACTTTTCTGCCTGAGGTTCTGCCTTGAGGAATGTAAGCACTAGCCACCTCTTGGAGAGAAACGGTTGTAGCGAGGTGGGTGTTGGTCTCTTCTCCCAAGTAACAAGGGACAGGATGAGAGGAAATGGCCTCAAGCTGCCTCAGGGGAGGTTTGAAATGGAACATTGGAACAGGCTGCCCAGGGAAGTGGTGGAGTCCCCATCCCTGGAGGTGTTAAAAAAATGTGTAGATGTGGCACTTCAGGGCATGGTTTAGCAGGCATAGTGATGTTGGGGTGACGGTTGGACCTGATGATCTTAGAGGTCTTTTCTGACCTTAGTGATTCTATGAATTCATAAGCCAGTCCCTGACGTAGTCAAGCCAGCCCTGTGACAGACCCATGCTCCAGATGTTCCTTGCTTCTTCAGTTGTATTGCAGCTCAGAATTGCTTTTTTTCAGAGTAAGGAGAAGAACAGGGGGCCATTGAATAGAGCAGGTAATCAGCACTACTTATACTCCAGATTATTGAATTCTGTTGAAATAATGAGTTTTTTCATCAGGCTGGATCGTTTGTACCCAATTCTCTGAATCTTTTTTTTTTGTTGCAGTAACTTTCACATGGATCTGGAGATTATGAAAGGGGTTGCTTCCCTGCACGTTCAATGTAGTGTTGTGTTTTGGCTGTCTTGTCCCGTTGCTAAGCCCAGACCCACTGACATTCTAATTTGAGGACGAGGTGTTAGCAGCCTGAGGAAATGGGGTGCTTACAGCATCCAGAAGCCGTGAGCCCCTTCTAATTCCATTTCACTTCAGTGCCAAATGCTGGGGGCACCACTATGAAGATCGTAGATCAAGGTCTTTCTGTCACACTGGTGCAACCTAGCTAAAGTTTTGATGAAAAAGTGTTTAAAGATCCAGCCCTGTATAGCAGTTTTTTTAAAAATTAAAAATGGGAAGAATTGTGTGGTGAAGGATGGAGTCAGGGATGTGTTGCTACGAGCCTCAGGAATGTTCCAGGAGCAGAAATCTCTCCTCCTTAGCTTCTGAGCAGTAAAAGGGTGAAGCTGTTTACCTCTTCAGTTGATTTTACAGCAGATTTGAAGATTTGTCCTACATTGCCTTCTGGAAGTTTTTTTTGCATCTTAATTTTGTCAAAGTTCATGAATTTATTTTATGAAGAAGAAAAAACGCCCAAATCTCCTTCCACTGAAAAAACGGGACTGAAGGGTTAGGAATTCAGGAATGCTAGCACCATCTCCTATGGGAGCTGTAATTAGCATGCTTTGTTTTCCCATTCTTCCCTCGGGGCTTGGCTTTATGGCTGGCTTCCATCTCCTCTTTTCATGTTAAGTTGCCGTTGTGGTTATGGGAGATGTAATCTAGCTGGGAAACCCAGTCCGTGCTGGAGAGTGGGAACACGGATCATCCCGCATGCAGGTACCTCGAGCGGGTGTAAAAGCAGCATTTCACAGTACTGAAAATGGGTGACCAGATTTCCCGTGTTTAGTAGAAAGGCAACACTTCCCTTAGTACCAGTGACACAGCAGTTCATTTCACTTCGCTTATAAGGTGTTAATCTGAACCCCCAAATTTCCATTAAAACTCACATTTCTCTACTTTTATTTTAAACCAGCATTTTGGCTTAATTTGCAAGCACAAAATACCATTTTTTCAGGGGCTTGCCGTGCAGTAAGAAGTGTGACACTAGGATACTGGAATTTGTTGTAAGTTCAAAGTACAGCAAGTGGGAGATGGTGATTTGATTTGTCTAAGGTGATTTCTCTTGCTGGTCTGGCATAAATATTTCTGAAGTGTGGAATGAAGCTAGACTGGGAACAGGAATAAAGTACTCCTCAGACTTCAGAGTTTATTTCTGAAGTAGATTCCCTTCTTAAAATAGAAATAAACAGAAACACTGGGGTTGAGTTGGTTGAACAGATGGATGTGCAGTCAGTTTGTGGAGTAAGAAGTGTGTCAGTGTATGAAGTTTAAGCACGTCTAGAAGGCAGAAACTGGTCAGTGATAGCAAATCGGTGAGAATTCAGTGAAGCTGTATTGCTCCCAAATTTGCTTTTAATAAGCAGTGAGTTATTTTTACAAGGACACTGTTACTACTGTTACGGTTGGCTAATTAGCAACCCCCTTTCAGAAAAAAACCCCTCACTCTCCTGGAAGTCTTGAAGTGTTCTCGATTTCATGGTGTCATTTGTCTTTCAGCTTCCAACCTCTTGCAAGCTGCCACTCTCCCTGTTTATGCGACTTCCACAGAAAACACAAGTAATAGCAGTTGAAAGGGAATTTTAAAATAGATCAGGAAATGTAGGGCATGTCAGGATGATTTTGAGGTGGTCTTAAAAACCCAGTGGTTGCCTTTTTTGAAAGCTTTTGCTGAATGTTTTGAGATTTAGCCTCCGACGTCTTTATCTAAAGGTCAGGAAGAGTGAGACTTGCCTCTCAAACAGAGCATGTCACGTACTTTGGCATCTGGGGGAAGGAGGGCTGGTTGTGGGATGACCTGTTCTCCACTGGAAGGGTTTCTGGACAAGTCTGGCCCAAATCTGCTCTTGAGAACAGTCATTGTGAAAGAGTGGATCTCTTTGGAACTGCTTTGTATGGAGGGGTCACTGGCACAAAGAAATACTGGCAGCATTGGACCTAGGCTGGATTTCACAGATTTAGAGAAATGAGGCTTTAAAGAAATTGCCTATCCAGCTGCAAAATCCTTGTAATTTTTTTTTTTACTCTTATATAAATTTATAAGTATTTTCATACGTAAAATAAATGAATTCGTGCTATCGTACTGGTGCTCCTGGACATCCTTGCAAAAGGGCAAGGTGAGCTGTGAAAAGGATTTTAGTAAGGTGATGTGCATCTTAAGAGGGTGTTATGCCCATGTTAAAAAATGGCTTAGGGAAAAATCCTCACACTTGGACTCCTGATCTATCTACACTCCAGGTCCTCTCGCTTCTGATGCAGCCACATCCCTGACGCAAGCAGGTGTGAGCTAGAGGGCTAGTTAGCATTACCTTGGTAATGAAGAGTTATTCAAAGAAGGGTCACAATCTGGTGACATGTTTGCTTTCTTCCTTACGTCCACTCGTTTGGAGTCAGCATGACCCAAAAATGAGTGGTGGTGGTTGGTGAAAGGCAATGGAAACATGACCCCACCACTACAGGAACTGTACTGTTGTAGCCCTTGGAGGGGCTACAGCAAAAAGCCCTTCGTATTTTGAGGAACCTGACGATTTTTTTCCAGTGTTACAGGGTTACATTCCTACTCCTTCCTCTGCTGCCTAAAACTCCTCTGTGTGGTCCATTGGAGAAACTCTTATCTTTTTATGTTAATGGGTGGTTATGAAACAAGAACACAAGAATTAAAGATCATGCACTGGCAATGTAATGAAGTGATAAGAATCTACAACTTTGTCCTTTAATAAGATTATAAAGCTGTTGCTTTTTCAAATGAAGAGAGACACAGGTGGCCGTAACCTGTACACGTGCAGCTTTAAATCAGGATATCATGCTGGGTTGGATTTTTTCAATTCACTCCCTTAAAGGTCACATTTTCTAGCACTTGTGCTCATTTCTTTTGTGTAATTTTAAACAGTATACAATAGCATTTTTCCATCAGCAAAGACCTGTGCCATATCAGTGACCTTTACTGCTTTCTTTAGAGGGTCAGACATAAGGGAATGAAAACATTTAATGATTTTTTTTTTTTCTTAAAAAAGGGCTTATGTCTGTATTCTATCAGTTGTACTACTCACATTTGAGCACCTGTGTTTTGCACCTGCACTCTTATTTTGAGGAGCCTGAAAGTCTACTTGCAAGTTCTGAACTCATTTGTGAAAAATCAAGCTAAAAAAAGAATGTAGATGGGTAGAATGATTGTGTTTAAAGCAAGAAGCTTTCATTCTAACGTTTCTTTCCTCTTTGGTCCCCCACCTCCATTAAATATGTAATATTTTCTTCTAAATTTTAATTCAGAACTTATGAAGGGATTGATCCTTTTCATATCTATTGACTAGTCAGCACCAGATGATTTTGCGTGCCTTCCTGAACCTGTTTACGATGCACTTGCCTACATTTTGCTGCTGGAGAACATTAAAGCTCCCAAGAGTCCACACCAAATGCAGTCTCCTCTGGCAAGAAGGGTTGCTCATTAGAGAAGGCAGTTTGTTGTACTGAATAGTGAGGAGAATACCGAAGCCTGGGCACCCATTAGTTCTGCTTCTCAGTGAGGTGGGTGGAATATCAGGGAGACGACGCGTCTGTTCTGGGAGGTCCATGGAAATAGGAGACCTGAAGAAGTCTGTACAGCAACAACTGTGCAGCTTGCTAACTTGGAAACATTTCTGATGTCTCATGATAATCACCAGACAGTTACATGCTTCATTGCTGCTCAGAATTAAGATTGGTATGGGTTACAGTTATGCTTCATGACTGACTTTTCCACATGTGAATATTTTATGAACCAGATCCACACTGGGATAGCAGCTAGGAAGGCAGAGTAAGCAAGAACAGTAGCCCCATTCCTCTTTCCGTGCCATCAGCCCATCTTTGTGTGTTAAAAGATACTTGCTCTAAAAATACATATTGAGCAAACTTTTGTGCAGTGCATGTAGTACATAAACCTTGAGCTGAATCGTGCCTATTCTTGTGGGTGATGTTAGTGAATCGTCAAGAAAAAAGATACGTGTTTATTGCTTGTGAGGGAATGAGTTTGGAATTCTAGATATAAATTAATTCCCTAAAACATAATTGATATCATGTGGCGTTGAGTGTGGACTCCCTTAAGCAAGAAGTGCACATTCTTTTGCCTGGTTTTCTTTGTTTTTTGTGTTGTGCATATCCACAGAGATGACCTTAAACTTTTCCAGTTTGTTGTCTATTTATATTTGGGGTCAGTCTGGGGGGGGAGAAAATGCCAGCGATCCACTGACATACACAGGAGGGGAAAGCAAATTACTTTGTGACAGATCTTTTCTGCTATTTCCACATGAGCAGATGGATCCCATGGTACAGGTTTGCCTTTCAGGGAAGTTAAAGCAGTAAATACTTCTGGTTTTTGCAAGAGGGCTGGTTATTTTCTGTATTTGTATAGCTTTTAGGTAATTCATAAAGACTTCTGATATAAATGCAGGCTTTTTTCCCCACCCAGTTTTATGACTTTCAGTGTTTTAAACTCTAAACTTTGTCCAGGGGAGAATGATGTGGGAATTGCATCTTTGGCAGCTGAGCCAGTTCATTACCTCTCTAAATGTTGACTCCTACTCTTGATGCCTAGAGTTGGACAAAACAACTGGCTTGTACATTTTTTCTTTAGAATTTCATTTTCTAAGAGAATAGCACAATCTTCCTAGGTTTAAGGGTACCTCTTCCTACCTCCCCCAATTTGCACAGTGTTTTAAAGGGCCTGATTCTGAAGACTGAAGGATTGGGAGGGTTTCCAGCAGGAGCAAAACTAGCAATTGCTCTTACGGTTGAGGTGGATTCATGTCTTCTGACTGACGAGACTACGAGACAGAGGCTTTCCTGGCAGGCAGTGTTGGACTGGAAGACGTGCCGCTTTGGCTGAGTTTGTTGAGGGAGCAGCGCGAGCGCTGGGGCGAGGCAGAAGGCTCAGAGGAGGGTGGGAGCCTTCACGGCGCCTCAAGGAACCATCTGCAGTGACACTTCCCAACCGTGCCGGTGAACCCTGTAGCTGTTACGTATGCGTAAGGCACAGCTAAAAATAAACAGATGGGAAACTGGTTTCCTCATCGTTAGGGTGTGTTTTTTGTTGTTGCTGCTGTCTTAAAGCAATAAAAGCCAGCATTATTTCAGCTGTATCCCAGCTTGCTGCTTGTTCGGAAGAGTCTAGGAGAGGGGTGAGAGGCTGTAAAACGCTGCCACCTCTCCGTGCACGACGTGGGAAAGCAGCTCTGCCTGCCCGGCGGGAGCCCTCTACTCAGTGAGTGGTGAGCTCAGCACTTTGGGTGTGCTGGTACCCTACCCTCTTTCAGAAATGACCGCTCAAGGTGCATCTCACCTTGCTGATGCCACCCACCTGGCACCAGGATGATCTTCTGGTGCTAGAAGATTGGACTGGCAGCTGTTTGGGAGCAGGAAAGTGGAGATGGTCATCCTAAACCTAAGCCAAAGCAAACCTCCTGAAGGGTGCGAAAGCAAGCTGGTGGGACAGCCAAGCGGAGCTGGCTTTCTTGGGCCTGCGAGCCCTGGTGCTTAATGCTTCGTATTCTGGAGTGCCACCTGCTGGCACTTGCTCTCTGTGCTCTCTCGTTTCTAGAGGCAGCTGCTGTAGAAGATCACAGAATCAGAATCACAGAATGGTCGGGGTTGGAAGGGACCTCTGTGGGTCACCCAGTCCAACCCTCCTGCCGAAGCAGGGTCACCCAGAGCAGGCTGCACAGGACCTTGTCCGGGGGGACTTGAATATCTCCAGAGAAGGAGACTCCACAACCTCCCTGGGCAAAGATGAGAGCCTAGACCAAAGAGCGTGGATGTTAGTAATAGTAAGAGTACTAATTATTTGTATTGATCATTATATTATTTTTTTATGGTCTTTAAGTGCTATGACACTGTTTATTGGCCAAGACCTCACTCTGGCAGGTGTTCTGCAAAGTCAGTGTGAAAGAAACTGGCAGAGGCTTCACTGCTTCAAAAATACAGAGCACAATATGAAGGAGTGGTTTAAAGTATAGAGAAGGATTGTAGTAATCCATGCTGTTATTTGGCAAAATATGAAGTATTTTTTTCTTTCTGTCTTGATTTAGTGACATGCTTTGATCATTTCTGTGGTTGGCAAAAGGCCAGAATGACTTTTCATACAAAAGAGAGTGTGTGTGTTTGCTTTTTAAAGAGGTAATCGTTACAGTCAAAGACACCTGACAGTGAAGGAAAACACTGACCCGACTTTAAAAAGTAACAATGATGTCAGTAAAATAAATAATTCTGAAAACCATTTGGTTGGAAAGCAAGGGATGTTGTAGTTTGTGGCACAATGCAAATTTGCGTCCAGAGCTGAAATTTTTTTCATCCTAGTTGAGAACTTGTTTTGGCAGTAGAAAAGAGGCATCTTTTTGAATCTGCTCTGTGACATTGATTTTCTGTCTGTGGGCCAAATTCTCAACGGGCGTGGGTCAGTGCGGTTCCTCGGCATCGGTTTGGCTCTGTGCGTTGATGTTTCCTGTGCTCAGTGCACCGCTGCGAGGCACACAGATACAATACCATAACGAAAATGGAATAAAGACCTCCACTGAGTGGAATCTGGTCAAATCCTGTGTAGATGCATAAAAGAGTGTGCGTGCACACGGTGTCTTCTTTGATCATCTCTCCCAATGCAACACTTTCTAGAGTGGCAACACAGATTTTTGGCCTTTTCCCCTTTCTTTAGCAGCCCCACCTCTTTGGTTCCTAACTTTTATTTGTGTGATGCTACATGGAATACATGTTGGAAATAAGTGGTGAAGCTTATCTGTTGTAAGTCTTCAAAAGTGATGAATGATTTTAAGTCCTTAGCAAGAAACACCTGTAGAAACCAGCAATCCGATCAGCCACGTAGCCCTCTTCAGGCTTTGCTCACACCACGAAATGGGACTCGTCTGTTGAAAATGCCCCACGTTGTGACTGGTTTTTTTAAGCCAACAACCAATAAAAGCTGAATAACAGTCTTTGTGAACATGCTTCTGTGAAACTATTGCGAAGTGTTGGAGTGTGTTTATCTCATTTGCTTTTGTTAGACTGGGGAAGAAGAAGAAATCATGATGTATTGCTAGACTTAAGCGTTCCACATTCAGCAGTAGAGCAGTGTGAGTAAGAGATACTTCCGTGACTGACCACATCAGAAGAAAAATTGTTGCAGAGTCAGTACAGAAAGCTTTGTTTGCCCTTTGCACTCCCTTTTTATAAATTTCTTCTCCTGAAAGAAAATAGTCAAATTGAAATGAATGTTGAAATGAGATGACATTTTAATGGAAATGGCCATTTTTGCCTAAGGAGAAAGTATTTGCTTAATTTGATCTGAAACTGCCAGTGAATTTGTTCACCTCAAAACTACATTTCTTTAGTTAGCTCTAACTTAGATGCAGAAATCATGACGCTGGGGTTCTACCTAACTGGGATTTGGGGCTTCTGAAATTCAAATTTTCAGGCTTTTCTTCAGAAAAATGGGGCTAGCAGCTTTCTTTTTACCGAGCACTGAATTGTCCATAATCTTGTGAGCCTAGGACTCACCGTGGCTGTACGCTATCAGGATTGTGATGAGGTCTTGAGCATTAGCAATATTATGCTACTTACCTTGTCTAAGTTTGTCCTGCTGTTACATTGCAAGGACTGCAGAACTAGGCCCAAAATTAAGAGGTAAAGCAATTTGCTTCATTTTGATGGTTTTGCTCTAATGTAGCATAACGTGGTCCTTTCTTAGGGTTTGCACTCCTTCATGCAGCAAAAATGCCGTGTACTGTTAGTTGAGTGCTGCCAGATGGAGGGTATTTTCCCACCAGGATGTTTCAAAAGCAGCCAGACTTTGACTGACAGAAGTATAATGGGTGATGTCTGGCCCGAACTTCGAAACTCGCTGTAAAGAATGGAATACAACCTGACAAAGCTTGGCAGGTCTGATAAACTTCTTGCAGCTACAGAAGGTGAGTGGCTCTTGGAATTGAATACCTTCTCTGTGAAGGAAAGCAGCAGTAGATTTCACATAACATGGGCAAGAACAGTTTATCTTCCTGTGCCTGAGCATTTGAGCAGCCGATTGCCGGTCCCCATCACAGCGTGGCTGCCAGAGCAGAGAGGGTAGCAGCTCTGCAGCTTTGGGCTCGGTTTCCCAGAGCTGTAATTTATCTCGGCCCACCGGAGAGGGTTGTGGTGGTGCTAACCTGAGCTGCTAACCCGAGTTACGGTTGTTGCCCTCAAGAACACCGCATTGCTTAGCTGTGAGACTGCTTTTGTCTGCAAATGGTGCTGGTTCCTACAAGGGTGAGATGCAAATCCCCTCACTCTGTTCTAGGCTTCATCCTAGCAGTCCATCCATGGGAGTCTTCTCGTTTTTCTCATGGGCATGTCCATGTTGATGGGCATGAAGGAGAGAGCTGAGAGCCTTTCTGGTGTCAGTTTGTTGTCTCACCACTAAGTCTGAAGTTTTCCATAGTGGTACCAGGGGTTTGAGTCATGATGTGGAGCTGGTCAGGTTAGCTGAGGTGCAACCAGTTGGTTTAGTTGCAGCTGTTTTGGGTAGGTTGTGTTGTGTTTCCTCAGGTTGCGTGTCTTCAGGGAGGAGCAGGGGAAGTGAAGGCATCTGCACGGGGAGATTACCTTGATCTGCCTGCAGCTGCTGACACTGGGTGCTGTATTGGTTGTGTTGGTGAATAGTGTGTGAAGTATGTAAATGTTCAACTGACCTCAAGAGCATGTGTCATCCCATTAACTTCTGTGGCTCATGTCAGGCCAAGAGCTTCATGACTTGTCTGAACTGGAGTTTGTGGAGTGTTTATGGTCACGGGTAGGAACACGTGCTTGGGAGAAGTGCTGGGAGAAATTATTTATCCAGTATAGCCTGCTGAATCTCCGTTGGAGTATTTTACTGGTGTAAAGGCAGAGAGATAAATCACGAAATAGGAAATCATCAATATGTATGCAGTTCGGGCTCGGTCTAACTCTGCTTGTGATCCATATTTGCACTGAGAGCTGGACCGTTCCCAGAATTCGGGAGGTGAGGGTGGTATTAGTGTTACTGGCGGACAGAGAGTTACAGGGTGAATGATTAGTTGCCAGTAAGAAAGGAGCTTTTGGATCGGTTCCAGTTCCTTTCGGTGTCCTTTGCAAACCAGAATGACCAGTGCCGTGACCTGGAGTAGCTGTAGCGCTTATCAGAGATCAGAAACGCGTGAAGATCACGATTTGTCTGCATTAGGAAATGACATAGCAGTTGACCTTGAGGAGGCGTGTTAGTTGGCTTCCACTCTCTTGTCAAGATATGCTCTTGGAAGTGGTTCTTCTGTGTTAGGACCTCTGTTGCACCTTTTCTCTTTTTAAACAGAGGGCTTTAGTCTCTTGTGCTGCCCACTTAGCAGATTTCAGGAGAAAGGTAAAAAGATGAAAAAAGCTCCCCTGCCCTGTCTCATCTCCTTCAAACCTGATTCTGCATCTTTATGGTCTATGAAAGAAGAGAATTTCCTTACTTATTGTTGTGTGGCTTCTAATAAAATGTTTTCTAATTTATTAATCCCATCTATTTCAATGTAAAAGAATGTATTATTTTGATTCCCCTAGGTCTGTTGCACTTTCTTTTTCCCCCTTTTTCTGAAGCAAAAAGAGAAACAACCCCTTCCCACGCCCAAACAAAAGAAACCCCAAACCACCCCAGCCCTGGAGAGCAGCCGCGTGGAGGTGGCTGCTCCGTGGCGTGGGGCACGGAATCAGAGAGCGCAGAGCGTGCCAGACAGGCGGGCTGTACCGGGCGGGAGCGCGCAGCGGAGTTGCAAGAATTAATACTGCTATTTGAAGGACTTTCATGTTTCCTGAGGTAAGTGTGAAATGGAGTTCTCAGTTTTTGGATTGCATAGGCGGTGTATGAGCGTGTGGGTATCGATTCCTTTCGTTGCTCCTGTTTGGGCCCACAGGCAGGGAGGTTTTGACCTTCTTTTATCAAAACCCACTCAGTGACCTCAGAGAGCTGTAGCACTCTCCTGTAATTACAGACCGGTGTCTTAATACACTAATTCAAGCAGATTCCCACCCCATCACCCACTGACCTGTATCAGTGAGAAACGTCTGCATTTGAACTGTATTTAAAATTGCTTTTTTTTTTTTTTTTTTT
>Ga0065711_1038232_pt1 | contig 18999 bp, 6 predicted proteins | sample Hoacrofraction12_FD_59098 | JGI IMG/M metagenome (GOLD analysis project Ga0065711, IMG submission 59098) | Hoatzin crop microbial communities from Cojedes, Venezuela - Epithelial fraction 12 v2 (version 2) | ecosystem: Host-associated > Birds > Digestive system > Esophagus > Crop | place... | reverse complement strand
TTTTTTTTTTTTTTTTTTTTTTTAAAGCCCAGTAGATAAGGCCAGAAACTGCTTGGTGAGTAGGCAAAGAGGCTCTTTATCTGAGCATCATCTATTGTGGGCAGCGAATAAGGCAAGGTTTGGTGAAAGAAATAGCATGAATCATGTATTTAAGGAATATATCACAAATGCGTATGTGTGAAATATAGTTTGAACACCTAGCCCAGTGCTAGAGAATCTGTTTCCTAGTGAAGATCAAGTTTTGCTGGTTTCCCAAGCTTAGAAGTCTTTCTGTAGCTTTTTAGCAGTAGTACATGGATGCATAATTACAGTTGTTACGTGTGTGTGCTGATGAATTGAAGACATTCATGGGAAGACCTGTGGGAATCTGCTAGTTTCCTCATCTACTCTCAATGAACGCTGACAGCAGTGGGTTGAACGAAGTCTGCCTGGTGTTTCCAGGGCTTTAAACTTTCTTCTTTGGCATGTGCTGCATTTTTTGGACTGCATCCCAGGGCGGGAGTGCGATGGGAGTGTTGTTCTGGTGCCCAGCTGCTTTAACTGGAGGGCCAAGCACAGTGATTTAAAGATGATCATGGGGATGCAAGCTGTAGTCTGGAGTATGGTCTTTAATTGTCTCCTTTTGTGATACTCAGCTATGGTACAGAAGAAAAAGCCATCCACGGACTGCGAGCTGAGGTTTCCTTTGGTGTGTCCATTCGTTTTCCAGCGGGGCTGTTAGCAGCTGGATCATGCTGACCTCTGGCTGTCCCCAGATGATGTATGGCTTTGGTGGGACTCATCACACAGAGCAAGCTGGAGCAATGCTCAGTCTTCACAAGCCATGCTGCTGGCGTGGAGGCACCAGACGGAGGATCTGGCTGCTTGATGTTGGCTCGTCCTCTTTGAGTTATCAATATTATTTTTTTTTTCTCTTCCTGTCTAAGTGTTCTGCCTCAGTAACGCTGAAGAAGAGAGACTATCTTTGCAAGCTAAGCTGCCCTAAGCACTGCTGGAGCCATTTGAGCTCCTGCATGGCCCTTGTGCCCCGAACAGCCTGTCACAGAGACAAGTAGCAGAGCTGGTCTGATCATAGGCAGTTGGCAAAAATTTTGTCAGGAAAAGAAAAGCAGCAGCTCGCTGGCTCACAGTAAAGCCACTTCTGGGCTGCAGGTGAGGAATAATGGTAGATCTGGTTCTGACTTTTGCTTTTAAAAAGCAAAATATTAAGGGTTTGGTTATGGGAACTTATTTTTGATTCTTAAATATAAACTGTTCCACAATTTGCAGCAGGCTTAAAATATTATGGTAAGCTCTAAGATCTTACAGGAAAGTAACTTGCAGTTTTCTTGCGCAACAGAGTCAGAATGAGAGGAGTCAGTAGGGAAGAAGAGAGAAAGCATCTGGAAGGGTAGGCTCTTGAAATAATGTAATGTTTTGTTTTTGAAGGGGCAAGAAAGAGATTTTTGTAGAGACAAAGAAGAGTATAAGCAGCTGTAAGCAGAGTTGGCCACAATAGGAATGGCATGTGTACCAGGTCATGAAATCCCCTGCATACAGGGGCTGGGGAATGGACTTCTGTGATGTACTCTAGTTGGCCGATTTGCCTGTGTCTGCCTTATCTTCTTCATGACAAAGTGATGAACAGCTGGTGGTGGCATTTATTAACTTAATATTTGAAACCGAAGTTCCTGATTTGGGGCTGTCTTCAACTTTATCTTCTTTTATTCAGGTTTGAAAGATTGTTCTGTTTATGTTCTATAATCTAAGACAACTGAGCAGTGACTGTAAAGGAATATTTATATTCAGCTGCTCTCATGTTTTGTTGGTTGTGTGTCATTCCCCCCCCTGAACTGGCTAAAAAATTGTGGTGTAGGTTTTTTAGGGTTTTTTGGTTTTGCTACCTCCCCCTTCTCCCTGTAAGAGGATGACACTGGATTTATAGGTGTTTATATACTTTCTTATATTACAGAGAATTGATGGTAACTGTTTTTTAGATTGGAGGAGAGTGCTTGAAAAAATAACAGTGTTTATAAAATTACCTGGTTTGTTCCAAGTTTCACAAAAATATATTTGTATTTTGGAAAGCTATGCAATGTCATCATCTTCTCCAGCACCTCTGTTAACTGCTGCCATCCAAGTCTGCCTGCAGAGTGGGAGGCAGTTTCGTGTGGTCAAGGACAGCCAATGGTGGGTGATTATAAGGAAAGGTGGTGTATGAAAGGCAGCCCTCGGGTGAGCTGGTCTCATCTTCTTTTGTTCAATCGAAGTATTGCCATATGTTGAACTAGATAGAGCTGCTTAATAGTCTTCTGTAACACTTCACCTTTTGGTACAAGAGTTTCAGCAATGCAGGGAGACGTTGCTTTTACAATTAAGCCCACTTGTAAAAGTAAGCCCACTCTGTGCTCCCCAGCAGAAACTACTGGAGAACAAGACTTGAGTTTGTCTAGTCTGTGCATGAGGCGAGAGAAGTGTGTGAGACTCTGCTGTTTCACACAGTCAAAAAGTGGACACTTACCAAGAGTGGAGAGACTGTACCTTGCTGATGATAGCTTAAGTGTTACTAAATGTTGAGAATTTCCTCAGTGGAGCACTCTCTTTGTGTTTGAAATTATTGACTATTGTAAGCCTGCTTGCCGATAGAGTCAGTATTTTCAGAAGTGTTTCACTAATTTTGAGTACAGTTTGTAAGACCTTTGGTGTGTTGTACGTGCATTATCATGTGGAGTGCTGAACATTTTAATTATCTGGCCATGTAAGTTGCTGATTTTGATCTATTTTTAAAGATTCTTCCCTGCTCATTGGAACCAGAGGCCAAAACTGCAGAGGTATCAAGTTTATCTTTCTAGTTCAAGCACAGCAGAACAGTTGTTGTGATGTTCACAACATCACGTATGGTAGATTGCAAAGCAGTCCATCGAGATTGTAACTGCTGTTGTTTTAGAGAGAAAACTAAGGAAAGATCTCAAAACTGGGTAGCCTGAAGTGCTCCAATGAGTTTGTAGGCTCACTCCTTTCTTAAACAGCTTTCTTCCTCTAACAGTCATCATTTTTGTGTGAGAGCAGTGCCGTAGGCTGGACAATGTCATTCACGGCCCTACTCTATTTATAGGGTATTTCAGCAACTCCTCCTGTAGCTCCTGTCTCCTGATTTAAAACAGCTTTTCACGTCGTCCTCTCTCATTTTCCACTGACAGAAAAAGGGAGGAGTTGCGTTTCTCCGTGAAATGCGGCAGAACATTTCTGCTCCTCTTTCCAGGCCATGGCTCTTGTCCCTCGGATTTAGGAGATGAGTCCGGGAAGGGGAGGGCAGTGGCTGAGGCACCCGCTGCTGGCAGTCACTTCTGCTTGGCTGCTTCTGACACCTTGGCTTCAGAGACAAGGGGAGATGGCTAGTGAGGACTGGTAGGAGATGAGGAAAAAATGGGTCTAGAAGGCACAACCCAGTGGGAAATTGAGTTGTAGGTGAGGATTAGGATGGAAGCGTACTGCGCAGCGCCTCGCCTCGTCTAAGCCCTGACAGCAATCCCCTGTCTGGAAGTCTTGGCAGTTCTGCTGTGCTGAGGTGGCATGATCCAGCTTATACATCGAAGTCAAGGCCTATGATTTGGCAGTTGGAAAAGTGATTAGATATAGGCCAGATGTGTCTTCAAGAAACTGCAGCACAGAGGTCCCTGACTTGAAAAATATTGTGCTAGAATAACACTCTCCATGTTAATTTTAAATTATCATCGTTAGCCCTTGCTCTGTGTTTTTCCCCTATGTTTTCCCCCCCTTTCCTTTCCCCTTTCCTTTTCTTCTTCCCAAACAACCCAGACATAGTTTTGATGTTATCTTTTTCTGTCATGCTGTTTGTGTGGTACAGTGTTTATTTTTCAAAGCCAAAGGAGGATTTAATAACATTCAGCTGATCACAGAACAGCTTTGCTTTAAAAGCTCATTAGCTAGGGCTTGTCTCCTGGTTACTGCTTTCAGTGACATGACACAGTGACAGAAAATCATATATATATATCCATGTGTGTGTTTATTGTGTCTCACTAACTCTCCTGGTGGGAGGCAACACTGATAAAGGGCTTGAAGTAAAGCTTTGCCTGCACCAGTGAATGCTCATTTTCTGTTTTGTTTGGTTTTGGGTTTTTTTTTTAATAAATTGAACAAGTGATCCTCAACTGAACAGGCTGTCAGTGCCTGAACGTTGGACACAAACTTGGCCCAAATCAGCAGGAAAGCACAGGTTCCAGACACACCATGAGCTCCTATTAGTTTTGTGAAAATTGGTATCTGGAAGGAGGATGGAGTACCCCTATGGAGAAGTTGATTTATCTTAAAAGATGCTGTACGAGGACAGGCTGGCTGGCAGATGAGCATGTGCCTGGCTCTGGATCGCTGCCTTGTGCCTGCTGAATGTCCCCGTCAGGCAAGCTGAGATCGATGAGGGCACTGCAGGTCCTGTGGAAGCGAGGTGTAAGCTGGAGCTCATGTGGCTGTGGTGGGGATGACAACTATTGTCCTGTGTTCTGCTGTTCACAAAATATCTTTTTCTTATAAAATACGCTTGCGGAGTAAGGCTATGAACAGTGTTGTTTGCTCCGTTCTTCAGAAATTCATCCAGTGCTGCTTTAGAATAATGAGATTAGGTTGAAATTTGTAGAATTAAAAATAGTAGAAAATAGGTTCTTTGAAGTTAGTCTTTTTTTTAGTTCCTGTCTTCAGATGTCCCAAGTCTTGTTATTTAAGTTTACTCTGCAAGGACAAAGCATAGAAGCTTACTGAAATTTCTAATCTAATTAGGCATTTTTGGGAGATGGGGTTTTAAGCAGAACACCAAACATGGAAAAACTTGTGATAAAACCATTGCAGAGCTGACAACGTTCACCAAGAAAATAAAAATAACGGGATGGAAATGAGCGTGCTGTGTGCATGTAGCTGCCAGGGCAGGTAGGGCTCTCTTCTGTGGTGTCTGCACAGGCTGGATTCTGCCAGCAGCTTCCCTGTTCCTCAGCTTCGCATCTCTTCCGAACTCCTCTGCCTGTCCCTTCCTCCTTCCTCTCCTTGTTCCTGCTGCCTTAGCCTTAGCAGTTATTGTCACCTATAGTTAATCTGCAGACCTCTGCTTTGTGAAGGTTGAGGGATTAGAGTAAGAGCGAGTCTGCTGGAGGTACCTGTGACACTGCAGGCACTGGTGAAAGCCCAGCTGAATGTGAGAGAGGGCTCATGAAGAAGCTGGCACGTGTAGTGGGGCTGTCAGATAGGAACCTGGCATCTGGAGTACACGCTGCTCACAGTACACAGCGGCACGTTGCCTCTATGTGATTGAATGAGTCTGTTTCAGCATCTTTGTCTTTCCCATTTCGGTACAGCAAAGTCATGTTTGAAGTTGCCCAGGTTGCTGTAGGATTCCTGAGAACCTGAGGCACAAGCCCTACTAACTTTATTAAGAAAAATTCCTTCTGACAGGCGGTCTTAATCTGAAATTTTGAGTGTTGGAAGGAGTATAAAACTGCAATAAGTGATGATCTAGAATTTAAAAAAAAAAAAAAAGGAAAAAAAAGCAGAATTAATTGGCTTCAGATAACAGTAAACAGATTGTACAGTCTTTCCTGATAAAACTTCCACAGATTTCTAATAACACCGCTGCTCCTCAGCAGTCACTCAGCTATCAGCATCCCTCCCTCATTTGTCTTACAGTATCACAGAATGGATTAAATTGAGCTTGGAAAAATCATACTTATTCTGAAACAGAAATGGTCACACATGGCGTTTTTCAGGACTAGCTGTCAAAATGTAAATACAGACCATACATCAATCCAAACTAATACGCAAAGGTAGACAAGTTCTCAGTGTATTTTACTGTTGTTTTTTTCATTATCTTTTCCAGGTGTAAGTACCCCAGCATATTCATTCTTACAAATTTAAATATTTTAGTAGCATTTAATCTGTATTTGTGTATTTATAAAATCATGGTTTTCACTTTTTTTTCCTTAAATAAAACTGCCTTTTTGATCTATTTAGGTGTAAACGTGATTAAGCCTGCACTATGTGCTGTACTCATGTGTTCTGTAAATAAAAGCATTCCTTCATTTGGATAAAAACAAAATAAAGCTCAGCTTCCTACAGAAGCTCTGGCCTTACAGCCGTAATTTTTTGCAAGGTTCTGAGTGTCCTGACCTCTGCTATGTACTTAAAAGAACAGAGCTTTGGACCTTGTGAGGAACAGCTTTAGTTCTGTGGGAAAAAAAAGCCTGCTAGTGGTTTGAGTTTCCTTACTGTCCTGCTTAATGGTGTCCTTTGTAGTGTTCAGTAGAGTCACAGGTCTAAGAACACAGCCTTTTTGGAGTCGGTGACATGTTACTTCTGCCTACCTGTACTGGGTCCTGTGGGAGTTGAGTCAGCACTTATTATAATGGCTTTAAGATAACTGTTTCTTTTCTTCCTTTAGGCTCATAGCTGGCAGCCTGGAATCAAGAACCCATACCGCGGGGTGGTGGTATGGCCTGTTCCTGAAAATGTTGAAATTACTGTGACGCTTTTTAAGGTATGCTTTTTTTTTAAAGCGTAATATTTCCTATTTTGCAAACAGCATGTGAAAAATTGTGTTTGGAAGTACCAGATTATAATCATAAAGGCCTAATCTCGCTCCGTTTAAATCGTTAACTGTGCAACCTTATGTCCTCAGCTTAAATCCCAGAGACGAGGATGGTCTGTGCCCTGCCAAAAGTTACTTTTGTGGTTGAGCTAACACACGGAAATATCCCATTGAGCTGATTATGGCGAGTCATTGGCATAGAATTTAGTACATGTATAACTGCGCACGTAGTACATATGTAAGGGTTTGGCACGGGTTATAGTCTGGTTGGTGTTCTTTAAATACTGCAAGACAGAAGTCATCAAAACACAGCCATTTCTAGACTTGCGTGTTCAGTTGGATGCAGTGACCCTATTTCTTATGCTATTGACTAGGAAACAGAAGCCAGCTCTTAATTTCACAGTGTTTAGTATGCCACACAAACATCACAGTACTTAGGTGATTGCAATCATAGGAGTGGATGTGGAGTATTTGAGTAGTACAGAGAATTAGAAGATTTTACGGGGGATTTTTTTTTTTTAATAGAACGAATGGAGTTCCTAAAAAAGGAGCTTATTTGTGTGGCTGCGAAGCAGGAGGAGAAATTGATGGTTATGCTAGAACTTATTTCCCAAATGTTGGTCAAAGCTCTTTCTGCATAAAGATAAAAAATGCAGCTTTGCAAGTGTGACAGTGTAGTAGGCTGCAGATTCTCATTCCATTAGTTCTTTCTTGTTCTTTACTCTGGTGTCTCCAGCTACAGTCTGGTTGTTCTCATTTGTAATTGCTTGCTTTACAGCTTAGGGCAATAGTAACATACTTTTTCCTAGTTAGTAATATTTATATTTCTTTGTCTTGGGGACTTTCCCTGAATAACTGCTTAGAAGTGGCTTCTGGTTAGCCTAAGAATGCGAATTTATTACTTGGTTCATTAAGCCTAAAAAGGGGGTTTCTCTTTTTTTTTTTTTTTTCCCCTCTGTCCTTGGGATCAGCAATGAACAGAAACTTCCCAGGTTGCCAGTGATGCTAACTATCATAAATTTGTCTCTCTTCTTAGCAGACATATAGTCTTCAGCTGAGGTTCAAAAGTTCACTAGCAAAAATTGTTTGCTTTCGTAAACAAGGGCCTCTACTTAGATTAAGGAGTTTAATACCATTACGTGACTATGCTGCATGTCAGTATAATCTGAATGTGGTTATGTAACGCAGTAAATGTTACTTAATATTTTTAACATTTAAAGTGAAGCAGACATGTACGCAATTCTTCGTTGTGTATGTGATAACTTGTTACATGAAGAATGAGAAATTAAGTTTGTTTTTGGTGCAGCTCTGTAATGCTGTGGCTTTGGAGTAAAAGAGTTTCCCAGCTTCCTCCTGCCATCCCACACTACCTTTTTATTCCTACCTGCACTGCTTCAGGGCTATATTTTATCGTACAGCACAACAAACTTGTAGTTGTGCCACTGAAAGTCAGTGTGAGGACTAGGACCAGGTAGTGAGGGGAGAGAAGGGCCTCTGGAGCCTGTGTTAGGTATTACTACAGCCTTAATTTTACCCAGCACTATGACTCTGCAGGCAGATCTGTTCACTGGGCCTCCTCCTCCTCCCCCCGAAAATGAGCCTGCCTGTTGCAAGGGTTGGTCTGAGAGGAGAGGCAGGAGTGTGAATAGCCCCAGAGGCTGTGCCATCTGGGAATGGTGTACACTGATCCCTGGGGGAACGAGCACAGGCTTTTATAAGTGAAATATTGATACCACAGAAAAAAGCAGCTCTTATGTAAATCTGCCCTAATTGATCCTCTGGCTCCTCCAAAAAGAGTGCCTGTAAGTTGCCAAACCCACCTTTTTCGCTGTAAGGATATGCAGGTGTGGTACAGGGCAGCGCTTTTTGAGCAAGCTGGGGATGCACCAGGAGCACTGCATCTGTGTGAGACCAGCAGCCTGCCTGGGTGAATGAGCTGTGAGTGATACGAGTCTGCAGGCAGAATATGGTGTTAGCACAGTTTACGCTGTGCCCAGCCCTCTGATGGCTCTGTTGGCTTCATGCTACAGCAGCACTTCAGCTGCAGTGTGGGATACGTGCTGACACCCAGAGACCTGGCATTTCTCTAGCTGGTACGTTCTGGGCAAAAGCAGCCAAAAAGAGCTAGCTGTTTTTTGCACAGCTGATGCATTGGCTGTTCAGCGCTAGAGTAGTGGGAAGGGAAGTATGTAATGGCATGCTGCGGCAGCCTTTTTGGGAGCTGACTTACAAGTCAGGTATTTATATCGTCCCTTCCTCTGAAAGGAGGGAGGACAAAACTCTGAAAGCACTGAAGCTCAGAAAGGTTGACTGCTCATCTTGCAGTTCTGTCAAAGTCCCTTTAGGAGCCTCTCCCCTGCAAAGGAGGGTGACTGCTGAACGTTTGGCACTTTGCAGTAAGTACACTTAGCGTGGCTGTGTTGTTTAACAAACAGTAGTTGTCCTCTTTCATTACACATCGAGAAGCTAAGGGAAGCTGCTGGCTCCAAGTCCGCACTGGCAGAGCCGCTGATGGAAACAGGTTGCTCCGACAGAGCTTTGTAGCAATTGCAGATAACAAATTAGCACAGTGGTGCTGTTTGAAATAGAAGTGCAGGGAAGGGAGAGAGCAGACTCCAGGATAGACAGCTACGTGTTTTGGGAAATGATTCACACTGTAGTGGCTGTGCATTTGTAAGTGGCTGTTGAAATGCGTTACTGGTAGCATTAGGAGATAAGTCGAGGTTTCAAGTGCTGATGAGAATGTTAAGAATATCCTCTCCAGTAGTGACCCATGGACACTTGAGAGCTGGCTAGCAAAGTGCCTGTGATCAGTCAACAGACAAGATATTTTGCATTATCTGCACTTCCCTATTTTGAGTGTTAGCTTGTTTCCAACAATATGTTTGTAATTCATAGGTAAGCAGAGCTAAGTATTGAAGAGACTATAACCTTTTTATAGAAAACTTTCATTTCAAATAAATAAAAACTTTTTGTTTCATTTCACTTAATTCTGGACTTTTGGTAAAATTTTGTAATGCTCTGGAGTCATGTGGAGAAAAGCATCCAATGAATATATTGATCCAGCCTCCCTTGACTAGCTCTAGCTCCTGCCCATCCAGCTGGCTGAAGTGCTAATTACATAAAAAGTTCCATCTGTTCTGAAAGTTTAACTTCTTCCTTTGCTGTGCTCTGCATTGGTGTTTGGTTATGCCTTGGGTTTCTCAAATGAAATGAGGAGAAAGAAACGTTGTGAAACAATAAACCTATTGTGCATTTTAGGTCTGTGATTTGTAGTGTTTTCATGGAAAGATCCACAAATGCCCGAAAAGGTAGCTGAATTCCCATTTTTCATTGTTTCCATGGTTGCACTCCAGAAGTTTGTTTTTAGAGTCCCTGCGTAAGCAAGGTTCAACCATCGTATACAAAAGCTTGTATACTTTCTTGTGGTTTTACGTACAAACACATACCTGTATCAACTAAGAGAGATTTTAAATGAGAAATTTTCACTGCCAAGCAAGTCCAATGCTTTTAGCAAAGCTAGGTGACATCAATTGTACTATGAGGATTTAAATTGCAACATAATTATTTTCTAGCTTAAAAGGAAAAATGTTTGTTCTTCTGGAGTAGGCATGGATTTTGCTTCACTGGATTACAGAAAACACTTGTTTTGTCAGTAATTTACATGGTTTATCACACCAATGTACTATTGCAACAACAGGGAAGATTACCAACTCTCTATTCCGAAGTTTAGAAAAAACATTTTTAAAGGCATAGCTTTCTAAGCACACAAAAAAATAATTTATGAATAAAATAGATTATAAAAGGAGACTTGTATTGTTGAAAGTATTCACGTCCTCACATATCTCTCAGAATAAACCCCATATCATCTTTCTTGAAAGCCCAAGTCAATCAAGTGCTTTGATTATAGTGGAGTGACTGGCCATGCACTAGCAGGAACACTGCAGCAGAGCCAATACTTTGGCTGAGGGAAGGAACAAAACCAAACCAAACCAAAACTCTTTGATAAAGCCATTTCCCAGAAGCAAAGAACATAATCCTAGTTCAGAACACACTTGTTTCAGTTTAGGAGAGACCAGTGGCTTGACTGGACACTATGGAGAATATTCCACAGGAGGGAAAAACAGACCTGTAGACAAGACAAGATGTTGTATGTCAAATATAAAAATCATAAGCTCAGGGAACTGAGCACATATGCACACTAAAAAGTTAAATATCCAGAGTTAGTGTGGGGGCTAAGTGTAAAAAATATATTTAAAAAAAAGTCAGTCCTTGTTGCCTTTCTAGCCCAGAGGCTTTACAGGGGAGTGTGAGCTGTCATGAGCTTGGTGTGGTGATGGACAGGGACAGTTCTGCTGGTCTGCTCAAAGCTCTCTGCTTTCTGGAAGCACAACAAAAGCTGATCAGAGTTGTATGTGATTTTCTAGACTACTAATCAGACCTCTAAGCAGCATTGAAAGTGACAAGAGTTGGGTCAAATTTTGAGCTTCTGCAGCTTCAAACAGCCAAGTACAAAAGCTGAGGACAGATGCTGGAGTACCCGGAGCATCTGGTATAAGTCACTGGCAGAGGAAGATCACAAACCCTGTCATCATTTGATCTGATTCAGTATGACAGTCCTTAAGTAGTTCTTCCCCAAGAAGAAAGACTGAAGATTAAGGCTGGTATGAAGTGATCTAATTGAAAGGCAAGCTTCAAAAGCCGAGAAAGCTTAGGGAGGAGGCACAGAGAAAGAAGGGAAGAAGGGACCAATAGTCTAAATCTTCCCCACCCGCTCTGGCTGCTGATTAGGAGAAGGAGCAGTCCCTTGTTTGCTGATAGGGCTTTAATTCCTATTACAAGAGATACAGAAACAACTCTGAAGATAATCTAAACTATTGCAGAAGGGTTACCTTTTTTCAGTCTTCTGAAACCACCTTATACACTGCAGAAAGGACCTAGTCCTTGGCAAAGCTCCTTGCAGAGTGGGCTGGTAATGGACTGATCAACAGAACAGAAGAATGTGATAGACACATTCCAAGTTGCTCTTCCCTTGCCTGAGCACAGAAGACTTGTCTGGTTAGTTGGCACATGGATGGGCAGAAAAGGGTCACAGAAAGAAGCTGATGGGTGGGATTGCAGGGAAAAGTTTGTAGGACTTTGTTGAGGGCTAGCATATCTCTAGGAAAGTAGTTAACTGAGTTACTGGGGAAAATGGGAGATGGACTAGGTTTTCGCTGGTGGACAAAAGCGCTTTATTGACCTTGAGAAGAGAGTTGAAGAAATTATTATTTGGGGGTCTCACTGTAGGAGATCCATAAAATGATTTCCTGTCCTTTGCATTGTTCCCTAATATTGGCTTCTCACCTGAGCATTACTTTTGAACACTAAAGTCATCTTTACCAGGGAAAAAAAAAAAAAGAAAGAAAAGAAAAAGGGTAGGGGAGAAAAAAGAAGGCTCTCAAACTTCATTGAAGATACTGAAAAGGAGTGTCATACTGAGAGGCAAATGGAAAAAGAGACAGGAAGATGGGGACTGTCTCTTGATATTAAGGGTGGTGATGCTTTTTTACGGGATAAAATGAGGAGAACAGTAAGACTTTGAAACCATTTACCCAAATATTCACAGTTTTCAAGTCAAGATAAAACCATAATGAGTACTGGATAGAGTGCAGTTCTGCAGCTCTGCTATCATAGAATCATAGGTTGGAAAAGACCTCTAAGATCATCACCACCATGCCTACTAAACCATGTCCCGAAGTGTCACATCTACACGTTTTTTGAACACCTCCAGGGACGGTGACTCCACCACCTCCCTTGGCAGCCTGTTCCGATGCCTGACCATTCTTTCAGTAAAGAAATTTTTCCTAATATCCAATCTAAACCTCCGCTGATGCAACTTGAGACCATTGCCTCTTGTCCTATTGCTAGTTACCTGGGAGAAGGGACCAACACCTGCCTCACTACAACCTCCTTTCAGGTAGTTGTAGAGAGCAATAAGGTCTCCCCTCAGCCTCCTTCACACTAAACAACCCCAGTTTCCTCAGCCGCTCCTCATAAGACTTGTTCTCTAGACCTCTCACCAGCCTCATTGCCCTTCTCTGGACACGCTCCAGTACCTCAATGTCCTTCTTGTGGTGAGGGGCCCAAAACTGAACACAGTACTTGAGATGCAGCCTCACCAGTGCTGAGTCCAGGGGCACGATCACCTCCCTGCTCCTGCTGGCCACACTATTCCTGATATAAGCCAGGATGCTGTTGGCCGCCTTGGCCACCTGGGCACACTGCTGGCTCAATGTCAGTAAAGGGAATGAACATTATAAAAAAAAATGGCTCTTGCCAACTCCCTTTGTGTCACAGCAAGGTACGAGGCAGTTTAAGGCTGACAAAAACACTGGAGACAGTTTGTTCCTTGAGATTTTTAGGTAATTTTCATTACCATTTACTTTCAGGAAGGAGAATGGGAATGAAGTCTGTTTATAATAGGTGTTTCCAGCTGTGCATTTTCAGTGATTACTTGTATCTCCTTGCAGGTGAGGTGAGGTTTTGTGTACTTTGTTATCAGAGAGGGCTTTGATACAGTGAAAATTTCAAAGGCTGCTATCACCATTACTCCTAGGGTTATTCTTCTTTGCGATGCCATTTTTTTTTCCCCTAAAGAGTTGTCAGCTGTATGGTCCTTAAATAATATTTTCCTAAATTCATCACAGGAGTTTTATGTGGGAAATGAATGGAGAATAAGGGTTAGCCAGTGAGGGAAGTATGTGTTGTTATGGCTTTTTACTGGTATTTACCCTCTTCAATTCCATAATAAACTGAAAGATTAGCCAGATTCATAGAAACATCACTTTTTATGGAGACCACACATGGAAATGTTAGCCCAAAGGGTGAAATGGTGGTTGCAATAGAAACTGTGTTGTAACTGTAATCATACAAGTATCTGTTAGTGCTGACCATGTAATAAAGTTGTAAGTTAGTTAGAAATAGGACTATGCATGCTGCTCCCTGGGCTTCTAATAAAAGCATTTTAGTGAGAAGAGTGAAGCTGCTTATGAGTCTGTTGCAAGGAAGTGCTGAGGCTTATGCGTATAAGCTGATTTGGGGTTTTGTGTTTCTTAAAGACATTTTAAGACTAACAAGAAATGTGACTTTAAAAAAAATCTGGATTTGTCTTTAAATATGAAATTTCTTATGCATATACAAAGTGTCCATATCTTAGCATATTTAATACTCTCCAAACTTTTGGTAAGGCTGTTCATTAGAGAAGTCCTTGAAGCTTTTAATTTTTTTTTTTTTCCAAGTAGTTTGTAAGAGTTTGGGGGCAAGACATTCACGTTTATTTTTCAGAAGTGTTCACAACTTGCTTTCAAGTGCATGCTAAAATGTTGAATATTAAGATTTCTTTTCTTATACAGTATTATTTTTCTCTGTCAGATTATCAGAAATACTCAGCAGAGCACCTGATTCTGTAGCCTTCAGAGGCGTGAATCAGCTTTATTGCCATTGATAGAAGAGCTTTGGTTTTGTTTATAGATTATTGCCTTGCATGAATGAAATAATGATTGTTTTCTTTGTTACATGGGATAAAACACCGGGCCCTGACTTTGCAAGCAGTTTTAGGTAAACCTGCGAGCTCGCATTAATAGGTTTTGAGGGAGTTATGAAAAAAATTGAGCAGTATGAAATATATGAGGGTTTAGTCACTTATTGTGGAGTAGCTTATTAAAACATAAAGTGATTAATGATCCCATTAAATCTCATTATGTTATTTTTTTCTGTATCGAAAGAAGCACTTAAACAAAAAGGTAATTGCCCCAGGGTAACTCTTGAAAATGAGAAGTATTTAATAACTGGATTAAAGAAAATGATATCTTTAGAATTTATATAGGATACAGCAAACTGGCAGTTATCATGCACTTTATTTACATAATGCAGAATTCCACAAACCTGATTAATGTGATGGATATATAATTACATAATCTGATATTTACATTAATTGGAACATGGAGATAACTCAGTATAATTTTGTATACATCTATGTGCCTTATCTATGGCTAAAGGTACAATATGTTTTTTACACTCGTTTGCAGTATTTAAATTATTCTGATTTTTAAAAAAAACCTATAAAGCTTTATTCATATATCAAGAGAAATCAAATTTTGACATCAGTTTCTAGATGCATCGTATTATATTTTTTCGTTGAAACTACATCCCATTGTTGCGTAATGCATTTTAAAATGCATATTGCATATCACATCTGTAGTTCTATCTGTTAAATACGTAGCGAATGATGGTGTCAGCAGTATGATGTACTCCTGAATTCCCTTCATGAGCATGTCAATACCCAGTGTGACTCCTCTGGCAAGGAAAGCCAGTGTTTTAGAGGGGTTCTGTAGAGCAGTGAACCCACTTCACAAGATTTTGTAGGAAGGACTGTGCTGAAGGAGACACGATGTCTCAGAAATGTTCCTGTAGTTCATTTAAAGAGGAGGTTTATTTAAGAGCAGACTTTCTAAGTTTTGTGCAGGCTAGAAAAAGAGAAGAATAATTCTATTCAGTGGTTGTTTATGCTGTGAGCTCACTGCTTACAAACCTTTTATTTTGTGTATTTGATGAGAGCTAGTTAAAGAGTCATTTGTAGTACTGTGATACAGTCCCTCCACTGTGTGTCTGACTTCAAGCCAAAACTAAGTGAAACAAGGATGGTTGAAGTAAAGATTAGATAAGGTGAGTTGTAAGGATGGAGTGCGAGGCTTGTAGCATTCTGTAAAGAAAGAAAAGATGGTACTAACGGAAATAAAATAGAAGCAGAATCTCTCCATTTTGTTAACTTAGAGCAGCAAGATAGAATTGGTGCAGTGCTTGACGTAGTATCATGAACAGACTCCCAGTAAGAGCAAGAAAACTCTGCAGGTTTTGAGGGCTCTGCTCTATGATGAAGGTAAATGTTGATTATGGGGAAGTGGTATTTACCTATAAATGTCTATAGCATGTAAGTGTCAGAGGCAAAGAAGTTAATTGAGTGGTTTCCTGTAAGTAGAAATAATAGGATAAAGTTGAGGTATAACAAAACTAGGCTTCACGTCAGAGAAAGCCGAAAGTGACATTCTTTTAGTGTGAGAAGCTGTTTTTGCAAGAGGAGTAGAAGTTATTTTGTTACAGTTGTTCAGAGCTAGGAAAAAGTATTTTTTGTTAAAGTAGGATCCTTGAGAGAGGCGTGAAGGGGGTGACTTAATATCTTCACTGTTATCTTGATTTCAGACAACAACAATACAGACCACACCTCCAGATTGAAAGCTTGTTAAAATGGAAACAAATGCCAAATATACAAACCTCGTTATTTATCTTCCTGTTGGTCCAAATGTTTTCTGATCCTCACATGTGATGCAATAGAAATGTTGTGAAGTAAGGATAGGTATTTAAGAAATTTGCAGTGAAATGAGGTACTGTGCTAAAGCTGTGACTTTGAACCTCTGTTCATGCTGACAGTCTGGGAACGAGGGGGTTGGGGTGATGCCTGCTGTAGGTGTATGCCTTCTCATCTCAGGTGGGAGCAGTGGCTTCCTCCAGTGCTGTCTGCAAGATGTAGATTTATTGTGTTTATCTGGAAGGTGGAACTTAAGAATTAAAGTGAGATTTATCTGCTTTTTTTGCCCTGGATGAAAGGAAATAGAATTACAGGCCTTTATTAGCATCAACCTCATGTTTATATCTGTAGTGTTTGTATTAAATCTCCACTGGCAGTTTTACACGAACTTGCTCGTCATCTTATTGACATCCATTGAAGCCTACATCCCAGCTAAAATATTTCCCTCTGTCATCTTCAGTGGGTAAAAATATTTCTGTGAGTATATGAAAATCTTGGCTGAGCGACAATTTCTTGCACCCTGGATTATTTTTAGACTGAAGTTGTCTGGTTTGTTTTTCTAGGATCCCCATGCTGAAGAGTTTGAAGACAAAGAATGGACGTTTGTCATAGAGAATGTAAGCTGGAATGTTGTTATGTTTTTTTAATACATGTAAGACTTCATCATTGAAAAGATTAAAGGGTGTCCAAATGCTGAAAAAGGCTTGAGGAAAATTTTAGCTGCTGAACCACAGTAAAGCCTTGTTCTGTAGTAATAAAGGCTTATTAAAATACCTATTGTTACATTCCAATTAAAATACATGAAAGGGGAGTACTGTACTACACTGTTTAAATACCTTCCCTGTAAGCATCAGTCTTCCTTGCATTATTTTGCTATGAGCAATGGAGTAAACAAGTTAGAGCTGGGTTATGACTCATTGTTTTATGGATTATGACACATTATTTTTCTATGAGCGAGGGAGTGAACAAGTCAGAGCTGGGTTATGACATCTCTACATCCCAAATGGCAGCGCACCCTTCCTAGCTTTGAACACCGCTCTGCAGCGAAGAGCATGGTTTCATCATCTGTGTTTCACAGGTGAGGAAATTGAGGCAGGGTGGAGAGGTGGGACCAGCTATGGTGACCTAAGCGAAGAGCGAGAGAGCCAAGATGTTCCCCCTGCTCCCTGGGATCCCAGTCTTGCTCTCTCTGTGTAGGGGCGGCTGTGTTGTGCACCCAGTGAAAACCCGAAAGGTTGCTCTTGTGAATCTCTGCCGCCTCTGAGTCAGGAGCTCCCAAAACTTCCCGGTGAGCTGAGCTCCTGAGGGCTGTGCAAACAGCACACTTTGCCAAACAGCAGAGCTTAACAGTGCGTGGAGCAAGTGCTTGAATTACTTTTGTCTTTTCCCTTCTCCACGTTGGGCTGTAGCTTCTGCTCTGGGGCTCCACGGACTCAAAAATGGGGGAGCTGCTTCACCTGGAGCTTCCTTGAAGAGGAAACTTCTTTTTGAAATATGTTTAAAAAGGCTGTGGCCTCAAGACAGCGTGTTTGTGTTTCATTAATACGGTTTCATTCTGCGCTGTTTCCCAGTAACGCGATTTAATTTTTGTTTATGTTGCTTTTAAACAACAACAAAAATATTGCTCCTCTACTGAGTCATAGTAGTGCCACAGAGCACGGAAGTATGGGAAAGCAATGGAATTTGCATATTATCCTTTTTTTTTTTTCTTAAAAAATTTGCTTTTTCTTTCTTGTTGGTATCAGGAGTGATTGGGGTGTCCAAAGCTAAGCTTTATCCTGATGACCAGTGTCTGAATGTTTAAAAGGGCTGAAAGCAAAGTGCTTAATTTATACTTTTGTTTTTAAATGTCAAGTTTCTATTTTCGTTTATGAGACTTATGAACACAAAACACAGTTTAGTTACTGTTTCCTGGAGTTTCCTTTCCTTTCTCACTTAGTTTATTTTAATCGGGGAAGTGTCCATCACCAGTTGCCACTGTACAAGTTACTGGGGATAAAACAATGTCAGTCTCTTTCTCAGCCAACCCCTCTGGGTATAGTTGAGTTTCCTGTCACGTTGCAGCATATTATTTTCAGAAGCTTATAGTGAGTATGTAGACTACATGTCCTCCTTTGTAACACACTGCTTTTTTTCGCATCATCTCATGATATATAAGGTGGCAGTAGTACAACCGCTGCATGCTGTTCTCGCTCTCTGCCTCAGGTCTTCTCTGAGCTGCAGTAATGCTTGCAGGATGGGGGGTTGCTTTGGTTGCCGTGCCCCAGAGTGTGCGGCCTCTGCCAAAACAGATGGAAACGGTTCCAGTGTAGATCTGTGGTGGAGCAGTCGTTTGTTAGGTGCAGACTTATTCTTTGCAACCTTAGTTATGCTATTAGTTCATCCTATGAGAACTGCCAAATAGTCTTTGGTAGGTAGATTTTTGTCCTTCAATTAGAGAATACATAAGTATTATCCTCAGAATAATAAATCTGATAAAGAGTTTTACTGCAAAAATTATTGAGAGCTAAAGGAAATATAAAACTGGTTGGTTTTAATCCCCTCTCCTTTTTGTTTTGATGAAATACTACAGAAAGCTGTAGATACTGCCAAAAAAACCTGGTCTGAGAATGGACTTGAAAAGTGGAGAAGCCCTTTTCCAAGAGTAACAGCTCCACTTAGTGGTGGACGAAAATATGTTCACCTGTTTCAGCAAGTCACAGATGATCGAATGGCTGGCTGACACTTCAGAGCGCAAAACACCTGCTTGTTCAAAATCTGGGAGCCAGGGAGACAAGACGTTGATCTCCTCGCTAAATTGTTGACCTTTGCCCCTTTCAGGTTCAACATATGGTTTTCCTTGTTTGAAGGGAACATATTTGTCATTGAACCTGACAAGATAGATCACAAGTGCAGGGGATTTACTGTCCTTTGCAGGATTTTGCTTTTTGTCCAAGTATGTTCTCTGCCCTCAGAGGCTGCAGGGTTTCACTTCCTCCTTGGTTAGCAGCATTCAGAACACAAAATACTGAAGCCTGAAAAGTTTATAGATATTCTTTCGTTGTGAAGCAATCTGAATTTTCCTAAAAACATTTATTTTGAGCTT
>Ga0065711_1038231_pt1 | contig 19000 bp, 10 predicted proteins | sample Hoacrofraction12_FD_59098 | JGI IMG/M metagenome (GOLD analysis project Ga0065711, IMG submission 59098) | Hoatzin crop microbial communities from Cojedes, Venezuela - Epithelial fraction 12 v2 (version 2) | ecosystem: Host-associated > Birds > Digestive system > Esophagus > Crop | place... | reverse complement strand
TGGGGGGGGGGGGTATACAACGAACAATGGCTGGGCGAGACAGACCAAAGGCACTGCTGCCCTTATCAGATCCCCTGCGCGCTGCTCCTCAGAGCCCCTTCCTTCCACTGACGTCTGCGAAGCTACAGCCTGTGTGCCTGGGTGATTACCCAGAGGTTAACAGCTACTGCAGCAGTCCCATTGCTCAGATGCTGGGCTTTAGCAGCTCTTCACAGGGTTCCTCCTCCCCGGTGACACCTTTTCCCCTCACAGGAAAAGGAAATTCTCACGGAGATCTGCCAACGTGTCCTCAGGTTCAGCTGGGGAGCGTTTTGCCCCCGGAGGGAAGAAGGGGCAGCCCCAGCCCGGGATGGGTGCTGGGAGCTGGGGCCCCAGAGCCCACAGCACGCCCTGCCGCCTGCCCGCTCTTCGGCCCAGCTCTGCCTCCCGACCCGGATGCTGCTCCCAGCAGTTCCCCCTCTCTCATGTGAAAGGCACAGGGGTTAACAGGCCGTTAGCAAGAGAAAAGTCAAGCAACCATGTAATTCATCAGGTAACATAATGCCCCAGTCCATAATTAGTAATACATCAATCTCATTCTGCAATGCGCTCTGTACACAGACAAACGCTCTGGAGCATTTGGAGAGTAAACCGCATGGCCTGGCTAAGTTTAAAAAGCATCAACTCTAAATTACCCAAAGAGTTCAGAAAGGGAAAATTCAAGTCACTGATTCTTAGTCAATCCAACCATATGAATCCAAGTATTTACATAAAATAATAATTAATGCTGTACCTCTTCAGGGTTCCTAATTATTAAGACATTAGCTGTCACAACAGCCCTGTCAGGCTTGTAAACGCACACAGGTATATGTTTTTCTTTCAAATTACACCTTCTGAAGCATGGTATCTGTACACAGATGTATACATGGCCATATATTTCTTGACATATTTCATTACAGACAAGTATTTCACACAGGGCTATATACCTAGATGTTTTTTTAAGACTGGACTGACAGCAGCATTCACTGCCATTGTTCAGTATTCATCCAGCCTTCGCTACACCGTGTCATACCAATATGACACTTGTTTGCTTTTATTCCAGAGGTGTGAGGCATGGTATGCTGTGCAAATCCATACCATCAGTATCCAAAGTCCAAAATATTTTGGAGGTCTCAAAGATTAGAAGCAAGAGTTATACAGGATCAACAGAATGTTAAATGCTTTTTCTTGTTTAAAAAAAAAAATTATAATTACTTGATAGAATCATAATGAAATAATCAATTGTAATTACTTGACAGAATCATAATGTGAATCTATTTACTTTTAAAAAAAGCAAACCCATAAAAATAATAAAAAAAAAGGAACATCACATAACAACCCCCACCCCCAAAAAACCAGAAAATTATCGAAAACTGGTAAATACTTTGGAAGGTATTTTCTAAGAAAAAAAACCCACAGAGTCACTGTAGCATACGTTAGGTTTTGCTGGATAGAGGCAGAACAGACTTGCCTCAACAGAGACAGAAACCCTGTGTGTCAAACTTTAGTCTGGGAAAAAAAAAAAATCAGGATCCCGATTTTAAACAACTCTTAAATAATAATAATGCTAAGAAGTGATTCCTCCTAAGAGCAGCAACAGGAGAGTGAGGATCAGAAAGTCTGAAAAACGTTTGCAAACAGCTGGAGAGGCAGATAAACCTGAGGAATCTAATCCATTCAGACCCAGAGCACTTAAACAAGCCTCATAAGAAACACGCAGCCTTTACAGAGAGGAGTGGGTAAACAGAAAAAAACTCTACTTACTCAAGTTCATTGGACATATTTCCCCACGTCCCCAAATCTTCGCAGTCGGTAAATTCTGATGACTTCTCTCTCCTAGTGCCTGCTAAAGAAAGACATTGCCTGCGAGGTGTTTGATTTATGCTGAGGTTTTGCGCCCAGGTATTTCGCTGACAGGCGGCTGGCAGGGCTGGGGATTGGCTGCCGGCACAGGTGCCGTGGGACAGGTACAGCTACAGGTACAGGTACACCCAGACAGGTGCAACGTAACCCTCTGCCTGCCGGCCCGCGGATGGGGAGAGGGAGCGGGGCGGGGAGGGAGGGAGGGAAAAGCCCCGGGGGGGAAAAAGATAGGATAAAGGAGTGGAATCAGTTATTCATCTCTGTGATAATTAGTTTCAGTTTGGTGGACGCGTTCCATAGACTGCGATGCCAAATAGCTGTCATTTTTGTGAATCTGGGGGTTGATTTGTCCTTTGCTGTTTCTTTATATATAAATACGCAGACAAAAATACATACATACATATAAAGGAATAAATTAGGAAAGAAGAAAAGCCTCTTAGTTCCCTCTAATTCCTAAATGGTAATTGTACTGACAAGCTCTTTCTTTCCTTTTCTCACCTTCTCTTAGTTGCTCACTCCAGAAAGTCTCCGTAGGTGGGCTTTTTTTTCTCTTAAAAAAGTAACTTTAAAACCCCAAACTATTAGATGCCAAGACATACAGCAAATATACCAGCTCAGGGGATCTCTGCATGACACTGGACATGGAAGGAAAACAGGTCTGCAGGATAAGTGTTTTCCGTACCGTTTACGCACGCTGTCCTGCCTTCCGCAGCGCAGACAACAGCGTTACCCCAGCCCGCACGGGACGGCAGCGGGAAGCCCAGACACACGCCGTTCAGGAACTGGCTGCAGGAATACCACCCAGGCAATAGCTCTGTAGCAACTCACCTGTAAACGGGGAAAAGATTTATGCAATAGAACAAAACTCATCATGGAATCAAGCACTCCTGTTGGATGGTTTCTGTCATCCGTGTTGCAATGAGGAGGCAAAGGATGGGCTCAGCGGGTGACTCATGTTGACTGGATTTGGAAGGCAGGAGAGGATTTTATGAGACAAGTTGGTACAAGCCTTAAAACAAAGGGGAAAAGAAAGGCTTCCACCACATGTTCTCACCCCCCATCGCTGTCTCACTCACTGAATCTGTCCCACTCAGCACCCTGCACCAGCAGGTGAACAGAAGAAAACTTGTAAGTCTCCCAGCTTGGTGGCAAATGGCCTTCTCAGCGCACTCAGGCAGGCATACGGCATGTCTACACAGGCGGATGTGAAGACAGAGTGTATTTATTTGGGTACAACACCCTTCAAACACATCTCTATGGCTTGTGGCTCGGAGCAGGGCCAGCTCAGAGCGCAGGAAGACTGACCGTGGCCTATCTGCAGTGGCTTGACAAGGATGTGCTGGGCTGAGCTTTGCCTAACCCAGCCAGCAACCATCGCCCTCTACTCTGCTGTGCGAACTCCTGCCTGACAGGGATCTAGGGACTGGACAAATTCTGTTTTCTGGGAATGAAAACCAAAGGTCTGGAGCAATGCAAACTCCATTGAGGATCGCTGGAGCACAGCAGCTGCCAAGACCTTGTACAGCAGAGGACAGCAATACCCAAAGGTCAGCTGAACGCAGGCTGATGATCAGAGTCAATGCTGTAGCAGAGACCACGCAGTGGTGAAAGTGCAAAAAAAGAAGAGGAAAGAACACGCATGTCCTATCCAGCCAAGGAAAGCACAAATCTTATGCAATGGTGGCATTAGTTGACCAATATTCTGATTATACGTTTAAATTAAGGAAACCTTGCCCAGTTCATGATGACCAGAGTCTAGTCCTGGGTACTTGTCCTTTACCAGGATCCAGGCAGAGAGTATTTCACTGACTCTGGGGAGTGCAAAGAGCAGCAACATCCCCTAAGGCGATTTCCAAGTTTCTTCTAACCTTTCAGTGAGACTTACCAGATTCCAGCAAGAAAAGTGACGAAGGAGAAAACACTAGCTGAGCCAGACCATGCAGGGGAATGGCAGGCACTGGATTCTGACCTCCACAAGGAAAAAACTCTGTCAAAGAAAAGAGGGGGAGAAATGTGTCTGGCAAAGCTGAGCAGTGACAGGCTTTGCCTTAGTGAAAGGTGCCCTGCAGGCCTCAGTGCCACTGTGTCCAAGCCAAATCCACCTCTGGACAGAAACGTTCAGGTTTTCAGACTTGGCCTTTTGCAGAACAGCAGAGATGATGCTGTCTGCTGCTCTGCGATAGGGAGACAGGAGGAAAATTAAACCACTGGGCGCTTCTGCCTGCCCGGCGCTGAGCTTTGTAACCAGCATGCTGCTGACAAAGCCTTGTTCCTACCTTTGGGGGTTTAAGCCCACCCCTACTGCACCTGCAGCTCACGCACCAGAGCTCGGGTGGAAGCGGGGCCAGTCTGGGCTTACCAGGCTCTTGGTCCTGCCGGCCCGTCACCGGCGAGACTTCATGCCCTGTCCTGCTTCAGTGTGTCTGGAGTCTGCCTGAGGAGCCACGAGGTCCCTTGGGAAGCTGGGAAGCACTGGCAGAAAGGAGAGAAAAACAGATTCTCCTTTGAGCAAATTAAATGGAACTTCACAAGGACAGCTGTGACTGTCTCTCTTAGTTTTACTAATTCTGTTTTTAAGAATAAGTTTCTTCTTAGCTTTGCTGCCAGTGATCCAGGACCTCATCTTTTTCCTGCGAGGATCTGAGTGCAACGGCAGACTGAGAGCCTTTGCTAGCTAGGAAGCTGCGTGCTCGTTCTCGCACAGTGTCTTATTTCTGATGCAATTAGCTACGCGCCTACCCGCAGCACTGAGGCACTCTCCCAGCCTCCAGGAATTAGGGCGCCCCGGTAAAATCGCTCACAGCAGAAACCAGCCCCTGTGTCAGTACTGTGAGGCCTGTACATACGTCTGCCTTCTTCACAGTAACACCAGCTTGACTTTGCTCTCCCAGACACATTTTCAAGGCCATGAACATGTTACCGGCTGCCTATCAATCACCAGTGTTCCCACAGACAGAACCCTCACAGCCTCCCTTGAGTGAGGTTTACACTATCGCCAGCGAAAGAGGATCGGGACCACCCCAGCACACACACACCAGCCCTGGTGTGAGGTGTCCTGGTGGGACGCAGGGACAGTCGGCACTGCCCGGGCACCGCGCTGCCTCCAGCGCCCGCCAGCTCCTGCCCGACGGGACCACCCTTGCCCTGCCTCTTCCATTCTCTTGGGCACCTTGTCTTTTTTGTGATAATGTATGTTTTATGGCGCCTGAGAGGCCTCCAGGCCTGGACGCCTAGACAATCCCTTTGACTACGATTTCAGTATTTTTAATTATTATTTTCTCTTTTTTTCTTTCATTTATACTCCACCCTCCAAGAGTATCTGGTGAGCGGGTGGGTTAGAAGAAAGAGACCAAGAGATACATTCTCTATGCACAGAACCCTCCCACTTCCCTTCCACTCCCCTGTTAAATATACCTTGGAACAAAAGCCCTTTATGATGCTCTAAAAATAAAGCATGCAGCAGTCAAGGCAAACTGCAAAGTTTAAAAGAGAGGGCCAAATTTTGCTCACAGCTACACCCTCTCTAAGGCAACAGGGTTGCACTTGTGTTTGGATTGTTAAACCCTCTTTAAACATCCAGGGGTAGGCTGTGATTAGCTGCATTTCGTTAGCAAGAGATCAGCAGCTCCATGATTGAGGACAACATCACTCATCAGGTCTCCAGCCCGCAGATGCTGCTGCCGTGTTGGAAGCCGGCTGGGTTTGCATCTAGAGGAGTTGCCCAAGCTGCAGCACGGCCCTGTGACCATGCCACCCCAATGTTCCTATTTCTCCTCTGCCACTGATTTGCGGTGTGACCTCAGATAAGTGATTTCACACTCCTTGTTCCCAGTCTGGCTTCTTTTCTGTAGAACTTGTAAGAAACTTCAAAGCAAGGGCTTTAATCTGTTTAGGATACATGGCTTTTCCCACTGACAGCTGTCAAACATCCTTTCCAGTTGTCCTGTGATGTGCCAGGAATTTCAGATGTCTTTGACCAAAGGTTATTAAAACACTTCAACAATTAATATGCAGTAAGAGGAAGCAGCCTGAAGCAGGTTAAAGTGAGCTGTTCTCCAAAGGGAGATGTGGCTGCTTCAGGTGCTTTTCCAGAAAAAAACATAGCTTGTGCCATAGAAGTTTGTAGAAACCTTTGATATCCAGACCAGAGGCTCTTTCCCAGTGAGACTCCCTCTGCCTCCAAGAGCCTTCTGCTTGGGAAGGCAGAAGAAGGAGCTGAACTGGAACTTCCTTGGGCTGCAAGCTGTAGTCTGGCGGGACTGCCCTTTCGCTGTTTGTACAACACATAGCACAACAGAGGCTACAAAAGTCTCTCTATAGTCCTGTTGTCATAGTAATAATGAGGAAAAGGAAAAAAATAATTTGCCCTTCTGAAGTGAGCCAGAGAAGCAAACCCCTCACTGACCCTTTCTCAGCAGTTGTTTTCCAGTTAGGTGAATGCCTCTACCTGCAGGGTATCTGGGAAGCCGGCTGGCGCTGCTGGATCCTAGTACCACTAAACAACATGACCCAATGCTTAAATGTCTGTTTAATAGAGTCAGGCCAGTTTGTTATTATCTGTTGTAGCCCACGGGGCTATAGGAAAATTCCTGTTGTCTTTATCTAGTTCTACCAGTTTTTACACAGCAACAAGTTTGGGTTGCAAACAACTGACCCAACTAACAGTCTTCAGGGCAGCCACCTTCAGTTTAAATAAACAAACACGACCCACCGTCCCAGCCAGCTTCTCTTGGTGGAAGAAACTTTGCTTTTCCTCTGCGTGCTCCGACCTGAGCTTCTCCCGTGCTCTCACTCTGGAGCTGACTTTCAGCACATGCATTTAGCTGACACCCATCAATCCAAACCCAGCTAGAAGAAACTCACAGCAGGGAATGGACATGCCAGTTCAGTCTACAGAGGGAGGGAGCAAGTTGGAGATGTTGCAAGGATGTGCTCCATTTCAGCCAAGTTTGCTGCCCAGGCCCAGGATTCCTGGGATATTCAGCTACAAATATGTACAGGGAAGGAGTCAGGGTGAGGTTTCACAGAGGAAAACTTTAAAAGAGATTTCAGGCTGGCTCCAAGTAAACTTTGTCTTCTAACTCCAGCACCCAACAGTGAGCACATGCTGCAGCTCTTCAGCCATATCTAACTCACAGGGCTTCCTTCCCATCGACTGTCTCATACATGCAACTTGAAACACAAAAGCACTCTTCCTTTTGCAAAAAAACCAAGGAGTTGAATTCCCCCCTGCCCCAGTGACTGCCACACCAGGAGCAGAAGGTGCTGTCAATGATTCCAGCAGTGCAAGGAAGGGCTCAGGGCTGGGCCCACAGTTACCACAGTGCTGCGATTCCTCACAGAAACTTATTTTTAAACATGAAACCAGATTTTAAAATGGACCAGATGCAAAACATCAGGTATTGCTCCCAACCATCTCCCCCACTGCTGCAGCCTGATCAAAGCTGCCTCCCTTCGGGAAGTTATCTGATGTCAGCCAGTGACGCCATAGCAGAGCTGAGCTTGGTCTCAGACACCTCAGCCGACCCCATTCATCATTAATCAGCTCTTCATGAGCAGAGATACGGAAATGTCACTGGCAGAGGTGTCCCAAGCTGCTCAGAATAAATTACCCTTATCAGCCAGCCGGTTAGATCCCAGCAGCAGAGATTGGGGCTCAGATTCAGACTCCAGCTGAAGCACGAAGTGTGTTTGGATCCCAGTGTCTGCTCGATTCACGCAGTTGCAGAGATGCCAGTTCTGATTTGCATCTCAGTACAGGACAGAAATGGGATTTCATTCAGAAAATTCCTAAGTAGCAAATAAAAAAGGAAATATTATGAATGAGTATCAGTCCATCCTGTTGGACTATAATAAGCCTGCTCAGGGAGCCTGAAAGGCATCTTTACGTGACAACTTGGTTTCTGTAGCTAATTAGAAAAGCTCAGGCCAGAGATACTTATCTGTGTGCAACATCTGGAACTCATAATGTCTCTGGTTTGCTAGCTTTCATGGTTTCATCACAAATCTGCTGATACTTGCTGTTGTTATTAGTTTATTTAGTTGCCTTTTTAAAGCCTGACTTCTTGTAATCACATGATCATGTGAAAGTTTTCTCTACATAAAAATTTCTGTCCTTCATGCTTGTTGCAAAATGCCTCAAAACACAATCCCTATAGGCTCAGGAATGAAAAGACAGAAATGAAAATGACTCCCCACACACCCCACAACGTTAAGCAATTTTAAAGCCAGTCCTACATCTACCAGGGACCTGGCTTGTGGTTTCTAAGCCAGCTCTGTGTTTGGCAGGGCCACGGCTCATGACATACTGGTGCTAAGGCTGGTCAGTATTGGAATCATCAAAGCACTCTGCAAATTTTAATTATTTCTCACTTCTGTTCTACACCTGTCATTATTCATCCAAACCAGTCATGGGATACTGGATGGCTTGGGATGGCTGGAACTGGCACACAACAGCAGTCGTCCTGCCTTTCTCTGTCTCAGCACTTTGGCAGGAGCTGACTTTCCCACAATACCTTGAGAAGACAGCTGTTGGACTTGATTATTTATAGAGAAGAGGAGGAAGAAGTTGGCTCTGCAATCTTGATTTGACTCTAAAATTGTCTCTGGAGTGGGGATTCTGTGCTTAGATCCCAGGCCTGGTTGGGAGCCACCTTCCGCTCCCGAAGCATTTAAATGAAAAGGTAAACGCAGAGGGAGGGGAGAAGCAGCGAGGCTGGGCAGGGGCCTGGTACATCAACAGTGGGAACTGAATCTCATTTCCACTGAGAAAACTGGAAACCCCTGCCAAAGGCCCTGCATGAGTCACCCAGCTATGGACTGATACTGCGCAGGTAACACAGCACGAACTTCTGAATAGCCTTGTGTGGGAGAAGCACCCAGTGCTTGGAACTCTAGTTCTCAGCTCTTTAGAGGCAGGGAGGGATTGCCTTTGAAAATCTCCAGCAAAGAGGCCCAGTGTTGGCCCTGCTCCCTCCCCAAAGGCTCCAGCTTTGTCACGCTAACATGCAGCCATCAAAGGGAAGCGGAGAGCCCCCTTCGCAAAGTATGCAGAGCCCACAGTGTGTTGGATGCTGCAGCAGAACCCAAGCAAAGCTGGCAGTGCTGAAGCCTCCAGTAAAAATTACAGTTCTCAGCTGGAGAAAGGGGAAACTTGAACTTTTGGACGTAATATTCTGGTGCAGGGCCAGCTCAAGGGAGCTGCTGCAGGACACCATCTTCACCTGACAGCAGGAGGCAGTTGGCGGCTCTCTGGGTCCCCTTCGGTGCTGCACACTGCTGCTGCAAACAGCACTTTGCCAGCACAGAGTGACAGTAGGGAAAACCTTATCAGGGGGTTACGGGGCCTTTCTGCCTCACCCCAGCACCCCCTCAGCTGCACAGTCCTCCTCCACCCACGCTGCTGTCCTGGATGAGGCAGTGATGGGGTGAGGATGCAGGTCAGCACAGCCAGGCATCAGGTCTTCACCTGCCAGAGTACACACCCTGCAGCCCGTCTCCTGCTGACACCTCTGTCAGAGACCAAGAGCTGCAAGGAACGTGGGCTCCGCTCTTACCTCTCCCTGTCAGAGCTACAGTACACAAGCAGGCACACGGCAGCTCGGAGGAGCCCCAAAACTCCACCAGCACCCTCTCTCCCAAACATCCTCCCCATGGCTCTGAAGTCTAGAAGAGAGAAAGCAAAACAGATACCCATCTGCTCCACCTTCTGGTAGTGGGCAAGCTCTCTTTGCTTCCTAGCTGGCACCTGTCTATCATATTTGATACCAAATAAAGGCCCACTTAATTCTGACTCACTCTGCCTGCTGATATTGCCTACTTTTCCTGGCTAGGCCATAATCAAACATCAACAGTAAAAAATCTTGCCATCCTAAATGAAAGCTAAATTCAAATCATACCAGTGCATCGCCTTCGCAGGTAACAAATCTAACCAAACCTTGTAAGAACTTATTAGACCTTTCTAGATTCCCCAGCATCTAGGTCAAATGTATAAATCCATGAGCCTTCCTGCACAGCAAATCCAGTAAATAAAATCGCTGTTTGTCAGCCTGTTAGGGCTGGAACTCCCTTCATGGGGCAGGTTGTTGGTGGGGGATTAACAGAAAGTTCACTGCAAGGTACCAATTGTCCTGTGGAGTGGAAAAATCTCAGGTGGTTTCGCAACATGTAAAGAGATGCACCAAGAACATCCTGGGTGGCAGTTAGCACACAAGGGCTGCCGGCCCTTAGGGGCTTGGGGATTTTCCTTCCTCATAGAAAATGCCTCCTGCAAGAAACACATACCTATTACAAAACAAACTGTTGCTTTGGCTGTGTTAAATAAATAAATCAATCTGCTTTTACTTCAAGATCTGAGAATCAGCCTCCCATCTAAGCTGACACTTTGCTATTTTCCCAGCAAGTACAATATGGCACCCAAATACCAGGCACTGATGGCTAGGTAAGGCCTCTTGAGAATGGCAAGCCGATTTACCTGCAAACCTCTGATGCTGGGTCTGAGCAGCAACGGCCCTCACCATTGATATTCAGGGAGGATCTGTTCCCGTAACTTGTCTCTAAGGCACTGAAATGGAAAGCAGGAGACCAAAGCGCTGCTCGCTGCACATCCGTATGCCAGAGCTTTGCCTCTTACAGCCTTTGTGGCTGTTCCAGTCGGAGGCCTGTTTGGGCAGTCCCGCACGAAGCGCTTGGACGGGTGCCATCCCTGGGGCTCTCATGGGATTTGCAGCCCCGACCGTACTGCAAGTAATTTTATGCGAGTCTTCGAAAAATTTGCCTACCCTGAGTGTCTAGTCACCCACGCAAACCACTAGTGGAGATGTGACTTATAGCAATGCATTTTTACCCCAATTTGAAACAAGATCAAACAAATTATACTGCACCAGCATAAACCATGTCTCTACTGGAGCCGGAACTGGTACTTGTGGCCAAAACCCAAGAACAGATGAGTCCTAAAAATGCACAAAAAGGAAGCTACAATTTTGTCTGAAGGATTTATAACCTTGACAGTAAGACCTTTTCCTGTGAGCTCCTTCTGTAGCTTTAGGATTAATCACTGCCAGTGAAATCAGTGTCCACTGCTCTGATTTTCAGCATAGAATGGAATCATTTTAGGATGAACTAGAAAGATCTAATCTGAGTCAGACCCAGGAGCAGCCAGACTCAGAGCTCAGTGGAGAGGCAAAGCTGAAGACGAGGTTCAGCTGAAGGATGCCAGATGGTAAGAGAAAGCCTTGTTATAAGAATTTAAACGTGTTTTATCCATTCTTGAATAAAAGGTCAGACAAATGAGACATGAGGCTCCCGCCTGGTCTACCTGGCTCTCTGTTGGGGTTCTTGCACTTGAAGGAGCTCAGTGGGTAGGCAGGGATAGGCTTACTCTTTGTCTTAGGTCTGCACTGCCTTGTCATTCCAGCTGATGGGATTAATTGCATTAGACTACTTCTTCACCTCATCCACGCTTTGGAAGGAGCGGGAGGACCATAGATGGGGAAGAAAACACAACCTAAGGAGTTCTCCTTGCACCCAGCCACTTAATCCTACTATATGGGACAATATCTGGGGAGCCCAGCCAGCTGGCTGGAGCCAGCGTTGAAGCTTGAGTGCAGACAAGTGCCAAACAGGGCAGTGCAGGGCCCTTGTGAGCCTTCCCAAGGGAGATTTTGGATTGTGGATTGTTCTTTTCTCCCACACCAGGAAAAGCTGCCCTTCACAGTGCCTTGTGGTACAAGCAGGTGTTGTGTGGCAGTGTGCAGGCGAGGGTATTTGGAGACTCTCCCCCTTGGCCCGAGCGTGACATTTGGCTGACATTTCTACAGAGCCCATCCTTGCAGTATCAGATCCTTTCTCCCTGTCATCTCCTGTGTCCTAAAGACCCCAGGCAGCTCCCCTGGCTAACAGAAACACAGATCGAATTCTGGCCATTCGCTGCCTGAGGTCAAGCTGTAAAACGAACAACCCAAAATTGCCCCGAAAGGCAGATGTACTAATTAGAGAAACCTTGGGTGGCAGTTCTGAGTACGATGCTTTTAATAACTGCAGGGATGTTGAGAAGCAAATAAATTACATGATGAAAGTCTACCAAAACTCAGATATGTAATAAGCAAGACTGGCACCAAGACTGAAGTTTTGCCCCCTGGGCTTGGCATTTTGTCTGATTGCCTTTCCAGATGAGAAGGTATCTGGAGCTTCCGGTCCTGCCGACTACTTGGCAGAAAGGTATTTCTCAACAACAACCTGAGGAATCATCCTGGGAAGGCTGGAGTTAGAGAGCCAGCACTCACTGGCACTTGGGGAAGTATGGCCAGGTTTTCACCAGGAAAGAGTGACCAAGGTTCCTCTCGTCTCTTTTGCACTTAAAGTGGACATAAACTTGAAATGTGCTTAATACGGTGAAAAGCTAGCCTTCGGTTCTTCTCTTTGCCAGTGCACAGATAAAAATGGTCTGGGAGCTCCAGAGGTCTGGATTGCTCCCTGTCTGCCTGCGGCCTCTGACCCCATCAAGTGCCCCACGCTCTAGTGGTTTATCTTCCCAGCCCTCTTGCAAGCTGAGAAAACCTCTCCTCTCTTTACGCAGTGAGGTATGCCTTTACCTGGCCACACAGCACAGTGCAGAGGTCCCCATGAAAACAGAGACACAAATTGTTCACATCTGCACAGCACAGCCCGCACATCTGGGCTTGCCAGCCCAAAGCCGCACACAGTGGGTCATGTGAACCTAATGGCCTAAAGCCCATTCTCCCAGCCGTTCTCTCTTGCAGGGCCAGCACACCTGAAATGCCCAGCACAGGGTCACACAAGGAATCACTGCAGAGGCAGAGCCCCACGCATCGCACTGCAGGGCAGTGGGGATGAGAGGGACACCCATCTTGCCGCTTTTGCCGGTCTATGGCATGCAGCAAGGCTCCTTGAATCTCTTCCCTCTCTCCAGCTCAGCGTGTTACATGCTCCTACACATCCTTCCATCAGTCTGTGACCTCTTTGTGCCCCACATTGGGGCTATCTGTGCCCACCTTCCAGTTGTGCCACCCCACGACAGCCTGGTCCACACCCCTCCCTTGGCTGGGATCTGCATGCACCCATTGCCTCTCCCAGCACACACCAGGAGCACCCATGGCCTCCGCTGACGCTGGGCTCCTCTCCCATAACCTCACCTTTGTGGCCTGACCAACAGCTCTACTAAATCTTGCAAATGAGGGTCCCTAATTACGGGAGGTTTATGGCCCCCTCACAGTTTGCTTAGTCCCATAGGTCATTGCAGCTTTCCCCCAGGGCAGCCCTTGCTTGAAAGCAAACTCCCCCCCACACAGAGACCCCACTTCCAGCATCTCGACCAGCAGAGACTATCGCTCCCACTGCCGAGGAGCAAGGCAGGCGGGAAATGTCTGCCCATCCCTAGCCCATAGCTGCCCAAGGATCCTTCCACCAGTGTCTGTATCACGCCTACAAGAGCTTCCATTCACTCACAGGCTGCTACATGTCTCAAACAAGCCACACACAGTTATTTTCAATGGCAATTAAAGACTAACTCTTGTTTCAAGGGCTGGACAATGAAATTGCAGGAAGAGCTGCCCTGACCCAGCAACCATTGTGTCAATGAATACGCTGGATTGAGAGATGCTGACGCTCATCTTGGCTCCAATTCACTTTTAATTCTCCTGGCCTGAAACCCTGCAGGAATAATATGGGGAGCTTGTGGCCATTGCACGGGGATTTGGGAGCAGCACCTGTTTTAGGAATAATCAGCCCAGCAGGAGGAAAGTTTCTTTCGGCTGGCCTATGAGTATTTACATTTTTGACCCTGTCTCAGCGTGATAATAGTGCACTGTGTCAATCTTGCACAAAACCTCGCAGGGCTCTGTGACTGGTTTGTCCTGACTCCTGCATGGCTCTATTATGATTTTTCAAAAGAACCTCCATAAGGGTTGAATGACCTCACATTAGTGCTAATTTGGGGCTAACTTTCCTATTCAGCACATAACAAAGCAACTGGTATTTACCCAAGTCCCATAAAGTGGCAGGGACCACACACAATCTAACTGCACTCAGGCTGGACATGGACAAAACTCCACCCTGGCCCTTTCAACACTATGCCCAGTTTGTAAGAGAGAGAGAGGGAGGAAAAAATAGGAGAGGCTGACAGAAAATCCTCACCCAGCCTGTGCCCAAAGCACGACAGGCGGAATTAAGCATCCAACAGTCAACCTGAAGCAGCTCCACTGCTGTCCCACACGAGACTCCGTACTGGGAAGAGGCAGTGGCCATCCTTTTCGTTCCCCTACGTGGCCTAATTGCAGCCTGCTAAGTCACAGACCCACAAAGCACTTGGCTGCCTCATTCCTTAGCTGCTTTTCTTCTCCACAGGCTCCTTGTGAATTTAAGTCATATTAATTTAATGCTAGTAAATCACCCTGCACTGCTAATAAATCAAATGTCTCACTGACCTTGCTTCTGGGAGAGGAAAGGTTTGGTGGAAAGAAAGCAGCGTGCAGGCTGACTGCACACCGACAGCTGCGTGACAATCGCCACAAAAGGAATTGCCAGTCTCGTCCCCATCCCATCTACCTCTCTGTGATTAATGACAGCGTAAAGCAGGGCAGGCTGAAAATAACAACGAACCATGACCGATGTTCCGAAGCACAGAGCTAGACACACATCTTCAGTGACAGCAAACTGGTGTCACGACTGGAGCTGAACAGCAGATTTTACACCAGCTTGGCTTGCGCTGCTCTGAGGCAACGCGGCCCAGCAACACCGGCCGAGGGTTTATTCAGTGCCTCATTCCACTTTGTCAGAGGCTGATCTAAAGCACAAGGGCTTTTATTTAGCCATGTACTTGCCCCCTTCCCATTGCAATTAAATAAGGTCAAAAAAAATAAAAGGGAACACAAACATGTTATTGGCCAAGTGAGTAAACATTTCAGGCTCTTTTGCAATCATTAATGATAGTACAAGGCATGTGTGAACTTCCTGCAGTTCATTCTGAATTCACCAATGCAATTAGGGTGTCTTTTATGCAAGAGCTGAAATTCACCTAGATTGATTTAACGAGTATAATTTCCTCTTTGGAACGGCTGGAAATTAATCATCACTTCTCCAAGCTCCATCCGGAATTCACTCCGTCAGCACAACACACAGCTATAATGGTGGCATCTAACGAGGTCTGCATGCTGACTACACTCTTGTTGACTTTGTTCAAGTATTTCCTATACTTAGAATGGGAAATATCTCAAATATGCAGCAAAGTCAACCATCCCAGCAGAGCGCACACTGATTTTTTCTCTTGTGACAAACATCACACAGACAATAAACCAAATTCTCTTCTTGCTCATACCAGTTTTCATTGAGGCAACTGCACCAATTTAATTGCATTGACCCTAATCTGCAGCAAGTGAAAGCGGCAGAAGAAACTGATGGAATATTTTGAAGAGAAATAAAATAAATATACCTAACCAGTTACATCTCTAAGGAGCTGCATTTGCACATGAAAAAGTCAATTTGTGCCTGCAAATCAGGTAACTAGCCACCTAATTCCCTATTTTCATGACTACCTGCCCGATTTGGGTGTACAGCTGTAGGATTTGGAGAGCTGAGAGCAGTGAACGCCTGAGAATGTGCCAGTGACAGAATTATCTGGACTTCAAGAAATCTATTCTTTCTTGCCCATCTCAAACTCAATGAAAATCTATAAATGGAGTCAGGCAAAGAAAAAACAAGAACAACTTCATAGCGTATGGGGACACCACTTAAAGGACGCACAGCTAAGAGAATAGAATGCTCTAGAAAGAAAACTGTTTTGTTTATTGAAACAATTAATACAGCTTAAAAGGAAGAGCACTGGAGTAGGTGTGAATGAACTGCCCTTCTCAAAACTGAGGTGTGGCTGCTCCAGAGGTTTTCCCAGCATTTTGCTGTCTTTTGATGTAAACCACAGAAACTAAACTATATGAATTAAAATAAGAGCTCCTTAAAATTCACTAGTTCCAGGATTATTCTTGGGAGCTGACCCATCCCTAGAATACCCCACAGGTGTACAGTCACAAAGGAACTCACATGAAAGTTTGGGCAAGTCTTTGTTGACGTCTTCCACCCCAGTGTTGACCCATTTCTAGCCATCAGTAGTTTTCAACATTTTCTGAATGAGAATCTCTATAAATTTTCCATTCTTCTGTATATAATCACTTTAAACCAACTGACAATAAGCTTCCTTTTCTCAGTTACCATCTGCAGACCCACCAGAAGTCATGCAAGTCCCCTAGGAGTCCGTGGTTAAGAAGAATTGATCCCCAACACTTTATTGCTTCTCCAGCACATATCATACTCTCTACTCAGCCTCTTGGGAAGAGCCAGGACTTACTCCAGCATATTTTTTCTCTGGACAATAACAGTTAGCTCTGCCACAGAAGCTGCATATTGGAAGTATTCTACAGGGACCATCTAATTAAAGATTACAGCATCCCTGGGAGATATAACAACCCATTTGATTCTGTCTATTGATAACTGGGGAAAACAGACCCAAAGCTGAAGTGTCTTGCCCAACAATGCAGCATGAGAGAGCAGCAGAGCCAAGATAACAAAAAGCACTACTGATTCCTGCCACACTTTTCAGATTCTAGTTGGGATTAGGGAAAAAAAAAAAAACCCTCCTAAAATCTTCCTTCTGCTAAGTTTCTGCCTCTCTTTGGAGCAAGGACAACTGGAAATCAAATGAAAATATCTCCTCTTAGAAGACCTCCATCCAGTTTTGCAAATAAACAGATAAGCAGCCACCCAGTGGGGGGAAAAGATAATAACTAGCTGGGCTCCGGGATGCAGAAAGGTGTGTGAAAAAAGTTTCAAGGATGGCAAGATGGATGTGAAGGAGATGGAATTACAGACAGTCCTAATAAGGGAAAGGAGACCTGGAACTTCTCGTGAAAAAGAAAAACCACAAACAAACCTGGGAGATTCTCAGAGCCATGGAGAAAGGAGTAGGGAGAGGAGAGGTGGGGTAAAACTGCACGAAGTAGGAACCTGCCACAGAAAACTGAGCTATAAGTCTTCCCTTTTATCTAGAGAGCTTTGGGGTAAGAAGGGAGCAAGAGGGAGTAATAAGCATAGGTGCTAATTGCATGCAGCATCTCCATGGAGCTTTAGATTAAAGACTCCAGCACCTCGGGGGGTGAAGGAATCTGTTGATCTTGGAGACAGTATGTGGGGCAGGCAGCTGCACCCTTTGTTACTAACCTGCCTCCCTTCCCCATCTGATCATGTAAATGAGAGCTACAAATGCTAGAGTTTACAGCATGCAACATCTAAGTTGGGATCTCTGGAGAGACAGGGATGGATCTATTTACATGTTCTGAGTTATCTCTGCAAATGATCTCTTCACATCTGTAGAGTCCTGATGAAAGTAAAAACATTGTACCCAGGTATTTCTGTTTGTGCTTGTGGCACTGAAGACAAAAAGGCCAGATTCTCTGCCTGTTTTACACCCCCTTAGCACTAGCATTCGTTATTGTCTGCTCCTACAAAATATGGCACGTCCTTGACAATGAATGTGTGTTTTTCAGGGGAAGAACCAGGGCCAGATTCAGTCTCATTTGCCAGCTCTGCTTCAGCTTGGCTGCAGATCTTCCCCAGATGCCAGCCCCACATGGATGATGATCCTGCCACCCCTAGCGAACCTGCATGGCATCAATAACTTCTTAGAGATCTCCCTGCCACGGCAAAAGGGTGGGGTGGTAGGAGTGTGGACGTCAGGCCCGATTAGCCCTACTCTGGTGCTCCAAGTTATGGCAAAGCCCTCCCCATACCCCTTCTCCACCTGCGATCCGAGTGTGGGTGAACCCACTGCTTGGCAGCAGGGATCAGCCTAGGTAACTGTAACCCTGTTTGGAGCCAAGAGCAAGGCAGGAGGGAGGACAGCAACCCCTCTGCTCTGCTTTGCCAATAGCAGAGGGAAACAATATGAAGAAAAGCCTCCAGTGTTGGAGGAGCAGAAATACTTTTTCTCCACAGACACCAGGGCTATGTGGCATTATACCCCCGACTCTGTGCCTGCACTACCATTCCCAGGGAGATCCGCACGGAGGAAGAGCAGCCACAGCCCTCAGATGCGGTAGCCATTGGGCTCTGTGAATCGCCTGCCTGCCCTGAAATGTTTAAGTACCTTCTCTTGCTGCAGGATGATGGTGGCCTAGGACTGATGAATTCTCCATTCTTCACATGCTTCTGTGCCTTCTATGTGGCTGACATTATGTCTGCGTCATTGAAGATTTTGGTTTTGAAGAGTAGATGCTCATATGTTAACCGAGCAGTCCTCCTTCCTATCAGCAAAGCAAGCAAACTCAGCCAGTCCCTTGGCCATTGCCAGCAGAGGAGTAGGGGAAAAAAAGAGGACAAAAAAAAAGCATCAAATAAACCAACCCAGGAATCAGCCTCTGGAGCTATTTGTAACAGATGTACTGGCAGGTTTGTAATTGCCTTCCTATCGTTATCAGCTGGAGCTCATGCAGGCTCCGCACCCCCCAGCAGCTCCACAGCAGGGATCCCAGGGAGCCAGCTCTGGCCTCCACCCCAGCACACCGAGCACTTTCCTTTAATGAAGTGTTGAGCCTCTTCCCACCCCGGCGCTACCCTGCAGACTCAGCGCTCCATGCGATCATGACAGCGGCTGTTGCTGAGGTCCACGGCTTTGTCTTGGAGCCACTGAGAGAGACACGCAGCAGTTTCAGTCCCTGCCTCTGTTAAATCTAGAAACTCAGGAGACAGATCGGAAGAAAATCTCTGGATTCCTAGATCTCTGGATCTCTTCCTTTTTTTATATAGTGTCCTGTTGCCTTCCCTTTTGTGTAGATTACTCCAGAAAAATATCTCCGACAGAGTAGCTTGCACCCTTCCCTGCCACATTTGCTACAAAGAATGTCTATGCTGGCTTAGAGTACATACCATGTTGTGAGTAAGCAGCTTGTGCTTTCCATTTTTACCAGGGTAACCACTCTTGGTTATCTTTGTAGATGATCTTGCTTTCAATAGTATTCTTTCTTTGAAATTAAAAAAGATTTCATATGATTTCATATAGCCCCAAAGACTGCAAACCTCTCAGTTTGGAAGAATCTCCATTATTTTAAAAGAAAAG
>Ga0065711_1009278_pt1 | contig 19000 bp, 24 predicted proteins | sample Hoacrofraction12_FD_59098 | JGI IMG/M metagenome (GOLD analysis project Ga0065711, IMG submission 59098) | Hoatzin crop microbial communities from Cojedes, Venezuela - Epithelial fraction 12 v2 (version 2) | ecosystem: Host-associated > Birds > Digestive system > Esophagus > Crop | place... | reverse complement strand
CTTGTCACCGCACCAGCGGAGAGGGCTCAGGCACTGGCTCCACGCGTCAATAACTGCCCACAGAAAGAGATGACAGATCTACAGGGACAGAGGAAGGCACGGAGAGCTCTAAGCCCACCTGTGATGCTCCCACACCGGCCTGTCCCTGCACGAGAAATGAGAATTACCCGGACCTGACAATTGGCCTGAATTTTCTGGCTCACAGGCACAAAATCAGCCACCACCGCGAGCACGACCCGTCCTGGGAGGAGAGCTGCTGCGGCCGGGCAGGGGCTCTCACCGAGTGGGACCCCCAGGCTGCTGGCGAGCGAGGGCTGCGTCCGTGCAAGGGAGACAGTCAAGAAAATGGGTGTTTCACCCTTTCTTGGGAGGGAGACGGCACCAGCCCCACGTGGGTGCAGGCAGGCAGGAGCTCCTCGCTCAGCGCACGCTAGCCGGTCGGCCAGGCTTCCCCGACCCCAGCACAGGCACCGGGAGGCATCAGGGGACCCGCTGCAGCCCCAGCCCTTCCCTAATAAGCACCTCTGTGCCTGCAGGCTGCCGGGATCGCAGGAGGGGAAACCGGGAACGCCCCCCACCCCCTCATGCTGAGCCTTTATCAGCACTTAATTAAAACTTGACAAGAAGATTAACACACAGAGGGCAGTTTTAATTAACTTAATATCGCATTCAATTTTCCAATTCGTCGCAGCGTACCAGACACCTGCAGATCTTAAGACAAAACCAAACAAAAAAGGGGAGCATGGGGAGGGGGAGCGGGCGAGGGAGATGCCTCGGCCGGCAGCAGAGCTGGTCTCTAACTTTCTGCTGCTGCCCTGCCCGCACGCACCCGTCTGCTCACCCCGGGCTGCCCGCGGGTGTTTGCAGACGCGAGGAGCCACGGGGCCCCACTGGGCCCGTTTGAGCCAACCTAGGGATGTTTGCTTTCCAAAATGCATTTATGTGTTTGATTTTAATTTATTTATTTTAAGCTGTGCTCCTGGGGATTTACAACCCGAAAGCGAGCTCTCTTCTTTACCCCGCTGTCCAGGCCATCAAGCGACTGCTGGAAAAGGCCGGGAGGACGGCAAGGAGAGGGGTCCCGGACGGCTCAGAGCAGCAAACACAGGCTGCCGGGATGCCGCAGGGAAGGCATCGATCGAGGATGTCGTTGCCCCACTCATCCTGGCTGTACGAGAGCAAACAGCCTGAAGCAGGATGCTTCTCCCCAGGAGGAACGGCAAGGAACCAGGGGTCAGCCCAGCACCCACACAAAGCAGGCGAAGAGAAGGCGAAGAGAGAAGAAGGCACGGAAACGCTGCACTTCCCTCACCGCTTGCAGAGCAGTGAACTGTCCGGTAATGACGGACCCCAAATTAGGGAGGTGCGGGAGGTGCCAGGCAGCCATGGGCAGCCCCTGCCAGACCCGCACGCGCGGCTGCCTCGCCTCTGGACGCGGCCAAGGGCTCCAGCTGAAGGCAACTCCGAGGGTCGCAGCTCCAGGTTCCCGAGTCGCACACACCTGTACGGGAGCAACGCGGGAACCTCGGGATCACCCGGAGACCCCGGGGCTGCCTCGAAACACACTCACTGCAGAGGCTCGGGGTCACCCAGCACACAACCCCAGAGCAAAGCCCGGATAGATTAACTGCATGAATTACAACACTGAACCTTCAGCTAGTTCAGAAATAGTTTGCCATACCCCAAAAAAAGTGTTATTGTTAACTTTCTCCTTCCATTGTTTTTTCTGTGTCACCTCATGCCTCTCCCCCCACCGGTTTCCTGACAAGCTTGGGAGGAACAATGCACTGACAGAGTATTTTTTCCTTGAGAGATTTACAGCCCATGCACCGAGGAGGGCCAAGCAACGAGGGTGCCCTGCTCCAGCTCCAGCTCCAGCTCTGAGCACAGCTCTGCAGGCTTCAGAGTGCTGAACGGTGCAGCCAGCCTGGACAGGTCTGCTCGTTTCAGGGGGCAGAGCAGGGCTTGTCCGTTTTTCTTCCATTACTTCGGCGCGTACTCGTTATTAGATCAGGGCAAGGTAAATCACAACGACAGGAACAACCTCCCAGCCGTGCTGCACAGCTACGCAGCGGATGAAGGAACGCATGCAGCGCTCCAAAGGCAGGTGTCTGCTGGACATGTTCTTTTGTTGTTCCTCTACCTTTATTTTTGGCTGCCACTACATTTCTCGGTGGTCTGAATTTAGTTAGATGTAATTTAGTAAACTGCTGCAGTCCGGCTTTCCAGGGAGAGTTTTGCCTGGGTTTGATTGGCGAAGGAAGAGGAGATGTCCTCCTAGCACCCTTATAAAACAAGGTTCTCCTGCTCTTCTCCTGAATCAAATCATACCCAAGGTCAGATGGATGACATGAGACACACAGAAAACAACAAGGAAAGTTGGTGTCATCAAATGTCCCCATCTGTCTGAAGCTGCAGTAAGAAGAAAAGCAGCAGCGGTGCCTCCTGCAGCAAGCCCACGAGGTCCACGAGGCTCCCACCAGGTAAGACACCCGACAGCGTCCGTCTGGGTTAGGCACGGCACCCTGCCAACAGACCACACGCTCCCCAGCAGAGTCTCTGCTTGCGGGGGTCTCTACTGCAAACCGTCAACGCGAGCGAGGTGCTCACGGCCTGCCCCTCGCCTGTACCTCCTGCCCAAGGTGACCGCAATCCAGCCCGCGCGCGCTGGCAGACCCTTACGGGCAACAACTACTCGGGCAGGCACCGGTCAGGGCGTGCGAGCGCCCTGAAAATGAGAACTATGCCTTTAGCAAACTGAGTTTGCAGCACACAACGTTCAGCTCGGTCCATCCCCCAGATGCCAGCTCCTGGCTTTGGCAAAGGCAGGCAGTTGTCTCCTTGTGCCTCTCCTCCAGAGCAGCAACTCCAAATCTTCCTTCCAAGGTTCGCCCTCCCCATCAGCGGGCTCAGCGTGGGCACTTCCCAGGGTCTCCCCGGCAAAGCCTTCGGTGCCACCCACCACAGAGCTGGCTGAAATCTGCGCAATAGGAAGGGAGGGACCACTGCTTTCTAACAAACCCTTGGGTCCCTGTATAAACACACTTCCAGTGATTCAAGACAACAGTGCCAAGCTGGTCCCAGGAAAGTGCAGAGCCCTCTCCAGTTCCTCAGACCAACACCCAAATTCGGGGCTTGCCCTCGCCAACAGCGTTGCCTTTAAAAGGCTACGAGTGCATGCGGCCAGGGAGTCCCCAGAGCAGGTCTAGCCCAGCTTTTACCAGCAAATCCTCACCCCAGCTCTGAGGGGGCACCACGGGGGCTGGAGGTTACCCAAACCCCTCTGTCTGCCTTCTGCCCGGCTGGCAGGGGGGCTTTGGAGGCCTGGCTGTCCCCAGGGCTCTCACTCCCCGCCACCACCTTCCACTCGAGCGACTCCTCCTCCCAAGCTGCTGCGCTGGCAGCGACGGGGCACAGCCCCACCACACCTGTGCCACCGTGCAGAGAAATAACCCCTTCCAGGGCACGCTGGTGTCCAAATATAACCCCAGCCGCAAGCCCCCGTCGTTGCAGCAGCCTCTTCTCTTCCAGCCTGCAGAACCGCCTTGGAGGAGAGGCAGCGAGGGTGGAGAAGGGGCCTGGGTGATGGAGAACGGGGATGGATGGAGCCCCTCAAGCGGCAGCTGACGCCTCCATCCCCTCCGAGCAGGGACCGAGGGAGCTGCGGCCCCGGTCCCAGCGCTGCCGTGCCAGCAGGTTTCCTTCCTGGCCGGCAGCGAGGGGAAGCCAGGCAGCACCAGCCATCCTCCCCTTGACCTGCCTGCTGGGATTTCTGACTGAGAGGAGCAAAAATCTCCATCTGATGCTGGGTTTTGGGACACAAACAGTTCCTCTGCACATACCCTCCACTTGAATGCCTACTGGCGTGAGGCTGTGACTGACACCACCCCTTATCACCCCTACTATTGCCCCATATCCTTTCATATTCCAGGAGGGTACCTTTGGGAACCTCCCATCCCCAGCCCATTCCCAGAAGGAGCAGAAGGATGGGAGGCCATGGGAGCTGGACAAGCATTTAAAATGCTTAATGGACAGAAACAGGCCATCCTGAGTCGGGGTCTCAACCTCTCGTAATATTTCAGAGGGAAAAAGAGAGACAGGCCCTCCTCCCCCACCTTGTACCAATATGGTGTAGGGTTTAAAGGAGACTCCCCATCGCGAGGAGCTTCAAAGCCTCGCCAGCCCCTCCCACCGAGTGTCCTCCTGGTTCAGTTCCACCCTCCACATTTCAGTGCCTTTCATCCTTCCTCTTCTTCGTCCTCATCGTTATTAGGTTCCCTTCCCCCACTCCCGCCCACTCCCACCCTTGCTGGAGACTGCCTTTGGTCAGGAGCCCAATGGGAACCAGCTGTCAGGCGTAGCTGGGATATCCTGGAGAAAACAGCTTGAAAATGCCTCCCCCCTGCTTCCCCCTCCATGGCAAAGAGAAAAAATCCCGCCACAAAATGGCCCTGCAGATGGAAAAGGCATCCTGCAGGCCACCCTCCTCCTGACCTGCGTGGGTCCGCTGGCTGGCTTGGTACCAGGAGGTCCCGGGTCCCGACTCCCTTTGGAACCACAAACCCATCCTGTTTGTCCTCCTCCTGCCAGCGGGACCCTCCTGACCCACACAGCGAGAGCCCAGGGCCCTCGCGCCGGAGCATTTTTGTATTCATCCTCCCCTGTCGACTCCGCTAGCGCACCTCGCTCCAGCATTGTTCTTCAAAGATGTCCCTGCCCTTCCCGGCCCGGGGGTTGTTGTTGTTTAAACAGCAGCGGCAGCAGCCACACAAGCTGTCCTGCCTTTACAGGGTGGTCTGTAATTGCTTCCTGTCCTCTCCAGCAACTGCCTTCATTTGTTTGAATTTCTGCCTAATCTCAGAACTGGGGGAGTCGGGAACGAGAGATGCTTACTCCATGCTCAGGGGTGTTTCCCCACGCTGGGTCAAGGTTGGTCAGTTTTGGAGACCCAGACTGGTAAAGTCACAGTCCCTCAACCAGGAAAAAGTTTGAGCTTAAAATAACCCAGGCAAGCCAAAGCCCGGTCTCGGGGCAGCTGGAGTCCTCGGTTTAGAGGTGCTCTGAGACCAAGGCTTTCTGTGGTCCTTGGATGCGGCAACTGGAGCCCAGGTGTGCGCGGCAGGAGCAGGAGTGGAAAAAGAAACGGGGGGATGGGGAGAAATGAAATGTTATTTCTCCGGCTTCAGAGCTTCGCTGTTCTTGGTCGTGTTCTGGTATGGGCTGTGCTTGGGGTGGATTTTATCCAAGCCGGCTTGCACACATCCCGCTGATTTCCCAGCGTGCCGATTCCGTGTCTCTGCGCGGGCCTCTGAGCTCCCATTATACCGAGGCAGGAAAAGGGTATGCTGGGGGCCAGCCACGAGCAGAGCCGGGCTGCTCCACAGGCTTCAGACCAAACACCGAACGTGCCTTTTTCCCCTCCTCTCTCCAGAAAATGAACTTCGGCTTTTTGTTGAACCTGGAAGTGCTGTGGATAATGTCCACTTTCAACGGCATTTTCCACATGGATAAGCTAGAACTTCTAAAGAAAAACGTCCCAGACGATGTTTCCAGAAATAAGAAACATCTTCCAGCATAAACCCTTACGGCTCGTCCGGAGCAGGAAACTAAACGGGCTTTGTTCTTGGGGTCCGGTGCGTGACCGAGGCGAGAGGAGAGAGGCGAGAGGACCAAGGTGTGCGGCGCAGCCCCGGCCGTCTGCCTGCCAACCCGGGACAGCCTCAGGCTCTGCCACGTCTGCCTCCCCTGCCAGGTTTGTGTCGGCTGGCTCTCAGCGGTTCCTGGCAGGACTATGGAAGGGGTATCCTCCTGTTCAGTGCCCAGGGGTTACAGCAGATCTTTCCCTTCAGAGAGATGAGAAGGACATAAAACCAAAACGTGTGTATTTCAGATCTGAGATTCTCAGATCCAGAGCCAGCCAGTCCCTAGAAACTGTAAGTCCAGTGGGAAAATGCAACGGATACTGATGGTATCTCCTTGGGATGGTGCTTCCAGCTAGGATTTGTACGGGCATCTGGCAATCTTCAGACAGGTCAGAGCTGGATGGGAAGAGGATGCTGCAAGTGGGAGGAGAGGTGACCTGGTGGTCAGGAGTCCCAGGCTGGAACTGCAGTGAGGGACGAACGTGAAAAGGGAGAATTTTACTGGGAGGCTGAGATAAAGGGGCTGGGGGCTGGCCTGGGACGTGTACGGCAGGGGAGGCAGGAGAAGCGGAGGCTGTGCAGCACAGGACCAAGGCCAATGCCGTGCCTGCGAGCAGCTATGTGCGAGCTCCCTGCCCGTGCTCCGGCTGCCTGCGCTCACGCCGTGTGCTGGCAGGTCCGGGACGACGGCCGAGAGCCTTCCGGCAAACCTGCCCGCACAGGGGGATTAGCAGCCAGGCCGGTGCTGGCAGGAGTGAATGGAAATTTTGGTTGCTTTTAACACCCCTCTTCATTAAATGGCCACTGAAGTAGTGAGATGACAGCACTGCACAGAATGGGCTGGGCTGGCTCCTTTTTATGCTGCCTGCGGGAGGTCACCAGTCTGTGCTGTGGGACTCCCGGGACAGAAAGCCTGGAGTCAAAGCAGTCACAAAAACAAAGGCAGAACAAGCCCATTCCCGCCCCTCACCCCTCTAAATATTTTCCTGAATGGCTTTGCAAGCTGTTCCTGGTCCAGATGCATCTCGCACACATTTCACATCCACCCGCTGCCTGCCCATAGTGTGCATTACATCGCATGGCGCATATTGAAAACGTATCGGCCTACTGTCTAATTTAAACTGCATGAATATTACGTGCTAGGTAATATTTTATATGTGGCTGCATATATTTTAAATTAATGTATGGACAATAGAATATCTGATGGCTTTTTAATGCCCCTTGTTGCGCATAGCCCCCTGGCAGATGTTGCTAACAAATCCCGCCGGCGCTGGCCGCTGCGGTGCGACCAGGGCTGCCTGTCCCAGGCTGGAGCACAGAGCCATTTGCTGGGCCTTGCGGGACAGGATCAGCCCTTCCAGGCACTCGCTTTTACGCCTTCTGGAGCAGGACACTGTGCAATGCTCGCTCCCTAGTGCAGTGTCTCCAGCAGCTCCAAAACCCTCCAGGCCCTTGCCCTCATCTTTCCCTCCTCATGCCCCCCGTCGCTTAGGTACCCTCCTCCAGAGCTCCAGGTCTTTCTGTTCCTGACAGGCACTGACTAGCAAGAATGACACAGGCTTTACAGAGAGTCTTCCAAATGAGGCACAGCTTAGGAACGAAGCAGGAGCATCTGCTTGGGTGCCTTCACCAGGAGAACCTAGGTTTGGGCTGGTGGACTTACATGGCCCCAGCTCCCTCCCAGCTCCCTTTCCGCTCAGTCTTCTGGTTTTGGCACAAAGTATCGCCAATGTCTATCCCCGTTCCTCACATCCATTCCCTCTCTCCTTGCTTGATTACACGCAGTTCTTCACAGAGCGCCGGTCTCTTTTTCTGGCACTCTATTGCTTCACTTGCAGTCCAGACTGTCAAGAGCTATCTGTTCTCAGAGACAAGCTCCGAGCTGTGGTGTGAAAAGCAGGGAAGAGCTGAGGTTGGAAGAGACATCTCCAGTGGCAGAGTGCAGCTGGAGCACAGGAGACAATAGGAATTGACCATGGAAGCTCCTGTTGTCCTTGTGCTGATCACCTGGGCGTGACCTCAGCACTGGCATCGGTGAAGACAGACAGCGAGGTCCGAGACACGGACATCCACTTTCCAGGTGGAGCCCAGCGCTCAGTGCCAGACCTTTCACTCACAGAGACGTCCCTCGTCCCGGCCATGATGAGGACAAGCCCTGGACAATGAGCCTTGGGGACAAAGGAAGGGGAAGCCGTAGCCCTGGCTTTAGAGAACAGGAAAGAGCGTTCCCAGCTAACAGCCACGAACCACGTTGCTTCTCTTTTAGACACGGCTGTTCGGCTGCCAGTAATGTCTCTGCTAGCTAACGGCTCGTTTTAAAGTGTTATCCCAAAGGGCTGCAGCCTTGCCAAGCCTTTGACGTTGGTGGTCAAGATACTAAGATGGACTTTCTGAACCAACAAAGAGACGTGATCTGATTGGTACCAGAAAGAGATGGGGGATAGAAAACCATACATGGTTCTGATTACCTGTCTTCAAAACCATGGTAATAAACCCAAATTTGGGAAGCAATTAGGAAGGAAGAAGAAGAGCAAGAAGAAAAAGGGGAATGAGAGAGTTGCCTGGCGGTCTCAAGGCAGCCTTTCAAGGATCAGTATTTGGATAAAAGCCAACATATCAGCTCTAATCTTTGGCTTTTTGTTGGACTTAACAAGGACTTTAAAATGAATCCAGTCGCAACTGACGGGCCCCATATGGATCCTGGTTTGAAACCTCCTTCTCAGTGCTGAATCCAATAGTCTGGGACTACAGAAAGCCGGTGAGGAGACTTTACAAGGGAAAAACAAAGGCGGAAGCAGGCGCTTGCACTCACACACATGCACGTGTGCACGCTGGTACACACAGGCCGTGCATGAAGACATCAGGCTGGGTATCAGCGCAGAGTTACCGCAGACAAGTGGCTTCGTGGCTCCACAGAGGGGCTGTCTGTGACCATGACGATGCCACGATGATATTTCCCTTGATGCCACTCAACTGAGTCGTTTCCCAGACTCTCTGTGAGTTCAATCACATATGCATCTGTAGATTGCCTTCATTTACTGACTTTTATTTCACACTTTGATAAAAAAAGTATGGATATTTTCCTTCACATACAAAAAAAATAAAAATCATTCTTCCCTCATCTTTCTCTGAAGCTGGCGCATCTCTCATCTCCCTAAGCTACACCACAATGTGAGAACAAAGGCATCTGACCTGTATCCATGGCAACCCTCAAATTCTACACCTTTGCCTTTTGTATGAAGTACCCCCTCCCTTCGTCTACACACGCACATGCATATGTACACACTCCCTGTGTCTCTGTCTACACACAGATATATGTACACATACATATGTGTGTACATATAACATATGCATACCTATTTAAAAGATCTAAAAGATGTTCCTGATTCCTACAAGAGCTTCTATATTTGCCTCCTATGCCAGCTGAACTCATATGTATTCCACGGCGGGGCTTGCCTCCCAGGTGACGGCAGGGTTAACTTAAAATCCACTGATGGCCACAAGGTAGCACTTGGTTCAAGGAAGAAAAGCAAGTGCTGAGAGTGGAGAGAAGCAGGAGTGTAATAACGGATTATTGGATACCACTTGGCATGCCAGGGCTAGAACAGCTGGCCTCTGCCTTTTCATGGCCACTGCCGGGGATTCCAAGGGGCATTCACCTATTCAATCCCTCAGTCAAGTCGAGGGGAAGGGCATCACACCCCTGCAATGAAAAAAGAAAAAAACAAAAAAAAACACCCCATTTGATTGTTCAAAAGGGATGTGCCAAGTGGAAGCACTGCTGGGTCAGATTTTTAGCACCCCGCTCTCACTGTCCTCAGACCCGGACCAACTCCTGACTGCCCGCAGCCAGCTCCCCTGTTTGCAGAGCGCTTGCCCTCAGCCAGCGACAAGACTCTTCTCCGAAGCATGGCCGCTGCCTTTGTGCTTTATTTGCTTTGGAAGGATTTCTGTGCTTTGCAGCGGAAGCCAGCCACCAACGGGTATGGAGGATGGCACGCGAGAGCATGGAGAATGGCACCCAGCAGAGCTGAGGGAGGGCTGGCAGCCAGGAGCCACGGCACGTGAGAGAAGGTCCCTGCAGAAGGCAGCAGCCCTCAGGTCTCACCGAGTTCTAAGCTCAGCAGGATCCTGGAGCCGCAGCCACGTACACAGACTGGTTTCACTGATCAGCTGATAGGCAGCATCTTGCCTTCTTCAAAAGCTGGTTCTCAAGAGCTTGTTAATTTGGGAAAGCTGGCACCACCCGGTATGTCATACCCAAAAGGCTGTCAACCCCCGAGATCTTGGAAGATACCAAAAATTTGCACAATAACCATCATTAGTTTTGTAGTGACACTGCAGAAGCAATGAGTTTCTTTCTGGGAGGGAACATTTCGAGCTGCCACAACCGCATCCCACAGTCCTCTCTCAGTCCCTAACAACGCCGTCCGCCCCGAGGGTGAAAGGACTGGGTACTTCAACCCCTTTTCCTCAGATGCACTACCACCATTGAACCCCAGGGAAAAGGGAAGGTCTTCTGAGAAGGAGGAGATCAGCCCTGCTGAAGGCACTGACCAGAAGACCTCCCTGTGATCAAGTTGTGTGATGGTAACAGCCACGTCACTGGGCAGAGAGGGCACGGTCAACCCTTTCTCCTCCCTCCCTTTTAAATGCTTCCAGTTGTCAGTTTAGCAATATAAAAACAGCTGAACTGTGGTTATAGACAATGAATGATGCAACAGAATACCTCATGCAGACATAGAAGTTTTGCTGCTCATTTCTCTGCAGCAGGAGGGCCGTATGCATGGGACCAGGTCCAAACTTATTGACGTCAACAGAAAGACTCCCATTGACTTCAATGGGCTTTCGTTGGGACCGTTATTCCCTGTGAGAAGCCACTTACTGGGAAACCAAGGGAGGATCTAAATTCATGTGGAACAAGCATAATGTAGCCTTGGTGCTCCGCAATACCAAGGCACGGCCCATGGAGACTGCATTTCCCAGCATGCTATACTCCATCTTTAGCCACCAACAGTAATTTGACAGGCTGAAGTTCATCCACAGAGAGGGCTGATGTTGCTGCTCTTCCATCTAACCAGACACCAAAATGTCTGAAATATGTAGTGGCACAGTCATGTTTCGCTTCATTGCTGGGCCGAGTTTTCACAGGAACGGCCAAATTATCATGTCGAAACCACAATTACACTGAAGGTGAAAGTGATGGCTGGAATGGCTGGGAAGCAGAATTCCTGTTTCTGCGCCTTCTGCCACTGACAAGCCCCACCACCTCCTGTGCCTCCACTTCTCCGTTAGCAAAGGACATCCCGTGCACAGTGATGTGATGTCCCGTTTCTGCGGGAAGCACTGAAAAGCTCCTAGCAGAAGGACGCTACTGGAACTCCCATAGCTCCAGTTACGCATTTAGGGCAGGGGAAGCATGGCTTGGCAGAGGGTCTCAGGCAGGGACACACAGCTCGCAAGCCAAACTCCAAGGACTGCCTCACCATCTGGCATGATCCCTCCTTACTCTCCGGAGCAGGGCCATCCACAGGTACTCCCTCTTGGGCTCTCATTCTTCCCTCCTCNTTCCCTGCCCAAGTGCCTTCCAGAAACCAAGAAGCTCTGCACAAGTTCGGACCGAAACGGTGCCTGCATCCCCCAGGTAAGAGTCCCCACTCTTTTTAACTCCTCCATCTAGAAATTGTCAAGGACTGTCCTACACCTGAGGCTCTCCTTCTGAGCTACCAGCTGCCAGGGTGCTGGCTCTAGGCACCACTGAACTTTGCTTCACCACTTTGTATGTCAAAAGATGCCAGAGGTATTTGGGCCTGTAGTTCAAATTCCTTGGCCCCTGCAATAAAGCCTACAAGCTGTTTGACACATGGGGATGAAAGGGGAAGCAGAGAAGAGAACGTTAAATAAAAGGACCAGCCTATACCAGTTCCTCTCCTCAGCTGGGAAGATTTGGACACGCAAGCAGAAACGAGAAGCTGTCTTCTCCCTGCCCTCTGCTCCATGACCCAGACTCCCCCACCCCACCAGCCTCCTGCGCCGTGGGGAGGAGGTCCGGAGCGAGAAGCATTCCAAACACCCCGCTGGTACCATGTTTATACAGCGTGTCCTCCTCGCCTAGCTGCTCAGAAACAGCCCTAGAACAAAAAAACGGAAAGGGAAAAACAGAGTGAGGGAAGAAATGAACAGCTTGGGCTTTTTGGCCAGAAAACAACATTTTTTGTTTGTTTTTCTAGCAAAAAAGGAACCCTGCCAGAGATTCCCGAGTTTTCAGATTTGAAGGTGTATCTTGAACTAGAGACAAGGAACTGGATATTTGGTTTATTCCCTTTTCCTACATTAAATAAGAATCATCAAGGACTGATGTTTTTGGCGGGAATAATCCTTTCTTTATCACTCCTCTGGGTAAGGAAAGGAGTAGGGTCCATACGCTTCAGGTTCAGTTCCAAAATCAAGGAGAAAACAACAGAGATGTTAATTTACAGACCCTGCAGTTCTGGTGCAAGGACTGAGCTCTGGCTCCTCTTGGCTCTTGTTTTCATTTGAAACCGTGGTCCCCAGAGAATGCTGCAAGAAGCGGCTCCACACGGATGTGAAGGAATCTCCAAACGCAGCAACCGCCGCAGGAAGGGCTGTCTCCTCAGACACTTCAATGAACTGGGATAGCACATGGTTTGCTGTAGTCCCTTTTGGGTGTGAAATCGCCACGTCTTTCCAGGAAGCACAAGAAACTAGTGCTATGCCAACAAAACCATGGACAACATCCACATCTCTTGGAGTTAACCATTTTTAGGGACTCAGAAGGACTCAAAGAGAATATCTTGGAGCACCATTAGTTCCTTTATCAGTCTCCCATGAGACCCTCCTTTTTGAGACCGACAAACACTCCAGACATAATAGATGTAGGTGCCACTTGTTGCTGTAGACAAGGGAGTCTAGAGCTTACGAGCGACTGTCTATGCCAAATTCCCACACCATGCTGCCAAAAATACTTTGTGCGTGCCTCACTGATGTGAGAAGTTTCTCTGCATTGTTTCCTCCCAACATCTCAAATTTTTGTTGCCAAATGCAGGAAGGAATATAGTATAGAGACCCGCATTTCCACCCCCAAGGTTGGAAAAGGGCCACACTCCAGGAAACATCGCTTGGGCTTAACCACAGAACAGTATGGAGACGATAAACGCCGTAAGAATGCATTCAAACACGCTGGCGACCAAGGGGAGCCGCTTCTGAAATACCCATGTGTCTGAAAAGAGACATTAGCTGTCATAACCCTGACTAGGTTGCGGGTGTTACGGTACCAGAGAGCTTCACAGCCTAAAAACCAGCGCCGTGTGTCCGTTCCTCCCTCGCCTTTCCCAGGCAGTGGACCATAGAGATGTTCCACTAAATTACCCTGATATCTTCTGCTCACTGCTTTATTTATATCTTAGTTTTCTGTCACGCACGAAAAGGGTTAATTAAATGCACAGTGTGGCAATGCATGACACCAAGGGAGTACCTTGTTCCAGTCATTCTTTGAGGTGCAGAAACAGCTCGCGTGACGAACCACACTGGAAGTACAGGTCAGGGCTGTGCTTTCCCCTGTAGATACGTGGGTGTGAATGTGAGTGCCAATATGAATTATGTTGTTAAGCAAAGGGCTGCTAGTGCCAGACGGAGACAGCCAAAGAGTGGGAAGATGTTAGGGAAGCTCCCTCCATCTGTCCCTATTAGCACTTTTTGGTCCCAGGCCTCACCACACCCTTTCCACATCTAATCCTCAGCATCCACCAATCTCTGCTCACCTTTCCCGGGGTCAGAACAGCCCCGTCCCATTTTCTGCCTCAGCCATGCAATCGGCTTTGCTGGGTCCCTGCAAAATGTCCTTTGGGGTCTCCCGCCGTCCTGCAGCCCCTGCCCAGTCTGTCCTCTAGAGCTTTGCCACTGGGCTTCAACCAGAACAATTCGCACAGGATTTTTCCCACTGCCTGTGTGTTGAGGTACTTCTTTGCGGAGAATTTCTGAGTCCATTGGTTCCAGACCCGGCGTATCCACTCCTGCTCCCCAAGCAGCAGGATGAACGCTTCATCTCTGGGCACCATCTTAGCTCGCTTTGTCTTTGCAGAGGAAGGCCAACCTCATCTGCCCTCTATTACCCACATAAAAATAACATCTGTGCAGATTTTATTAAGTTTATACAAGCCAAATAGCTTGGAAAAGGATTATGATTTTTATTCATTCACAATATTCCCCCTCTTCATAATTGTCTGTGGCATTCCACCATACCAAGACTTGATTTGCCTCTTAGTTTCTGTTCTGACGGGTCCACAACACGCACCCGAAACGAACATCCTTGCTCCTCGACTGAAGTTTGACTGACCAGTGCCTGGCTTAATCCCCTTTGATCTGGGGGAACAGACTGACTGAAGTTTTATTGCTACTGATTAATCCCCCATGATTCTCTGTGAGGGAACTGCCTGCCGCTTCCCCTTTTGAGTCTGCCAGTGTTTGAGACCGTAAATAAGCCTCACATTTATTGTTAGCACAATATACTGTTTTATAAGGGGAACGCAGCTGTCTGAGAAAGATCAGAGCTCTCTCCTGCAGCGTCCCAGAATCAGAGGCATTCCTTGGACCGCGGAGAAGCCTAGGAGCAATGATATAAGCAGCGGTAGCACCGCTGGTGGTTCTCCACCTGTGAAGGCACACCTCCAAAAAACGGTGCCGTTTATCACGGGGCCACAGCTACAGGCTGGCTCTCCCTCTGGAAATCGGGCAGTTGGGTTTGCACGCGCTGGGCAGCCGCTACCGCTCCAGCTCAGGTGCGTCACTGCAGCCCAGGGCCTCCGGAACGTGCCAAGGGCCAGGCCGTGGCTCCAGCAGACGCATTAGGCTCAACGCTTTGACAAGGTCCCTGCATCGCCTTGGACTTGTGACCTGGCTCGCAGTCCTCTCCTCCCGCAACAAGAGCGAGCAGGTCACGAGAAATATGGAGGACTACAAATAACCAGCTCTGGCAGTGAGATTTTGCAATCTGATACACTGTTTTGCTTGCTGGAGGGAAAAAAGGCATTCGTTCTCCCTCCCTGCACAAGATTCTCAGAGAAAGCAGGAAAGTCAGTAAAATCAGAGGAGAAAAAACTGTTAAGGGCAAGATTTGCCAAATAAGTGAGTGCATTCAGTGGCCTGGAAAATGAGCCGGCGAGTGATATAAGAGCTCTTTCTGAATTCTGCACACTCAAGGAAACATTTAATACATCTTAAAGTAAAAATATGCCTTGGCTCTTGCTGCTGGCGTAAATATTTGTGTTCACAAGTGTTGGCAAATATTTGAGACATCTATGTTGTTTAACCAAGAGCTTTGTCTCTCAGAGTCCATCTCCCTGTTTGGTCTCCTCTGTAATCACATTAGCCAGAGGAATCCTCTCGGTATTTATGCGGAGGATGGGATCAGAATCATTTCCATTCGTGCCTTAAAAAACAGGCATGAGCTTACAGAAGACGACCAACAAAGGGCATCAGAAGAGCTGCAAAGATCACGCCCTACGTCCGCTTGACACTGGTACGATCTCCTTCAGGAGATGGCTAATTTAGCCTGAGTTTGCAGGCACAGGCAGAGTCATGCTGAAGGCCTTTCTTGCCTCTACAGTAATTTCAAAGCTTTTATTTACAATATTCTATACAAGGGAACAGAGGAAAGACAGCTTGCCTTCTGCCGTGCCTCTGGGAGCGGTTCAGAGTAGATACGTTAGGACTTGATGCCTCCCCTGTAACCAACCCTTGTACAAAAGTTTGATGCCTTCACAGCTTCTGAGGAAGCAACGCAAAGTGCAGGGACAGTGGGAGCTGCAGCACTGGCAGCCTGGGAACGGCGAGCAGGAGGCCTCAGCCTCTGCAGCGGGACTGTGGCCACTGCCTCGGTGCTTCCATACAACTGGCTACGTCTCTTGTTCGTTTTTTCTCTTCCCTCAAGCACAAGTTATGTTATTATTAAGCAGCAGGGGAACCAGACACCCGTACAGCCCAGTTCACGCACTACGGGGCCTGCCCGCTCCCAGCACCCACCTTCAGCCCTTCAGGACACCGACAGGCAGGCTCTTGCCTAGCTGGAGGCACTGTAGAAGGTCCTCTATTCTCCGTTAGGAACTTCAAGAGAAGGTTGCTGGGGGAACCCCTCACCATGGGGTACCTCTAGTGCCTCCCGGTTTAAAGTCCATTGTACTCATTGAGAGCCCCGTAAGTGCTCCTTGCTAACCCATAAATGGACCCTGATAACTTTGCGCTGAAGCTGATGAAGAGCATTCACACAAGCTACAATCCCAGCTCAGCAGCAGATGGAACATCTGAGTACATGACTGTTGTTTCCACAGTGACTTTGTGACTAGGCTCCAAGACCTGTCCTCCCCTGTGCCCGCCGTCAGTGACGGCATCACTAAAAAACTGTCACACTGAGAAACAATTAGCAAGAAATTCCTAAAAATTGCTAGAGTAGGGCAGTCACATTTCTTGAAGAGGTCAAAGCATGATAGAAAACTCCAGGTCTTAGCAATGGGACAGTGAGAGCCTTCTGTACTTCAGCTCGGGCCTAGATAACATGCTAAAGATGCTGAATTGGAAAAAGATGTGAAATCAAATCCTGACAGAACCGAACAAGAACTGCCATCGCAGCCAACTGAGAGCCAGCATGGGGGACCACAGATGAGTAAGCGTGGAAGAAACAACCATGAAGCCACCAAAGCCTCCTCCACCCTGCAGCAAGGACCACGGTGAGGGTGATTTTAAGCGATGAGGACCACAGCTGTGTTCTACCGTTCTGCCCAGAACTGGGCATGCAGAAGCGAGACGAGAGTGCACACCAGGCTCTTCCAACCTGTTTATTCAGCGGAAGATGTTCAAGCAACCAGAAAAAAAGCACGGAACTGCACTTCTGGGTGCTAACCCGAACCACCACTGTTTTGACAGGTTAGCCATCACGGGCAGAAAAAGAGCTCCTGTTCCGTGCCCTTGCTGGCAGGTTCCTTACAGCTAATGCATTAACCTCTGAATAAACAAACGCCTAAGAAAGGCCCTTTCCTAACCTAGCAAAGTACAAACACAGGCTACATTCTTCTGATTATAAAACCGCAAATGCAGGACACACTCCTGGGAATGGGCTCGATATGTTTTCTCTTTGATTCCAGCCTCTTGGGAAGATTAAACAGTGTCATTGCCAGGTTAATACATAATGACCTCAATGTCTCGAAACATTATTGCATTGCAAATAAGATTGACATTTACATATTTCTCAGCTGCCCAAGGGTACCGAAGAGATGTTTCAGGCGCCTGCACTGGGAGCATGCTGGAAGGCAGCAGTGCAGCGCGGTGCATGGAAAGCAAAGGGAAAGCATGGAAAGCATTAACACAGCATTAATGGATGGGGGAAGGAGGGTGGCTCCCTCATGAGCCAGCCCGAACCCTCTGGCCAGACCGGCAAGCAGCTGTCAGTCAGCAGCGTGCTAAAATCAGTCCTCCGAAGCTGAGCTGAGAGCTACCTGTGCTAAGGGAGGCCCCGGGGAAGAGAGCTGCCTTCCTTCTCCCCCTGCTCAGGCTGCCGCGGAGGAGCAGCAGCAGACCAGCTCGCTTTCCAGGGCAGTTCTGGAGAATGGCCTTCACATCTTTCCTGTCCAGACACACAGCTGAGCAGCCTGAAAGGCCATGTGTGTGCCTGTCTGGTCTCGGAAGCCATCAGTTCCCGATGGCAAGGGGACAGAGCGGAAGTCCCCAGGGGATCAGTGGCACTTTTCGGTGTTCAGAGGCAGAGGGATCTGCAGATATGTCCCCCTGGCTGCGGCTATGCTGCAAACCTAGCAGCACAGTGGTGTATTGAACAGAAGGAGAGGGGATGAGGAGCAGCTGGGTAGAGCTCAGGGCAGCAGGGTTCCGTCGACGGCTGTGCCGCAGCTTGATCCCACACTCCCTTTTCACTCTGAAGAAACACCAGCCACTTTCAGGCTGAGGAAAATCAGACCGAGCCTGAAATCATCATCTGATTTTTCCCTGCAGGTGAACAGGCTCTACCACACAGCCCACACCCCCGTGCTTTCCAAAGCCTGACACTGCCTGCCTGTGAAGATGAACTTTCTCCTATAGGCCTGCCTCTGGTCATATAGCGAGGCCTTCCTCCTGTGATCGGAAACACTGTGACCCCTCATGGGCTGTTCTCCATTCCTGATTCCACGCCAAGCCCAGAGACTTGGCCGGATCCTGGCAGACTTTCCGCCATTCCCCAGAGCAGCCCGGTGGGCCACCACTGCGGAGGCTGGGGAGGGCAACGCTGAAGGACCGTGCTTCGATAGCTGCCAAACGCTAACCCCAGGGCACGGGCTCTCTCCAGGAGCTCAATGCTGGTAATTCAACAGCACTCAAGAGCGTGTTATCAGCCACAATGCTACCAAACCCCTTTCCTGGTCAGAAAAACAGGAACTAGACTTTTTTGTCCCTGAGAGGTTTTTACTGCCCTTTCAGAGGCAGGCTGGTGCAGCACCTCTCCACAGGTTGAGTCATTCCCTGTCAAATCCACCGGGATCTTCCTCCTGAGAAACACCCTGCCCATGCTCTGCTGTCCATCACCTCCCGCCCGGCTTCCACCTCCCTCGGCCCTGCCCGGGAGTGGGGCACACAGCATCCCCCCCGGGGGCACAAACACCCCCAAACCTGCTGGTGGGGGTGACCACAAGCCAGCCACGTCCCCTGCCAGACAAGCGGTGAGGACAGCAGGCCCCGAGCACACCGGGGATGGGGACACGGGCCTAGGCCGCGCGCCCGCCACTGCCTGCGAACGCGCCGACAGAGAACTGAACTCCAGCTCTCCCCTCAGCCAATAAATCTCGCAGCGGTCTAATTTTGCTAGGAACGACGCCTCAGGGAAGGCCTGTGTGGTCCAGGAAAAGCAAAGCGAAGCATGCTGAAAAACCCCTAACTCGGCTTATCATCCCCCCCCCTCCCCTCCCCTCTTCTCCCCAGCGAAATGGCGCCGCCCGGCACCTTCCGGCTTATATAGACCGCGCCGGCCAATCAGCGGGCAGGACGGGAGGCATGTGACCGGCCCGGCGGCCGCTTGCTGTCAGGGACGGGCGGCGCGGGGACTGGGTTGGGGTGGGTGCTGGCATCGCGATAAATCACGATAGATCACGGTGGCGCAGAAGAAGTCGTGGGGCTGCAGCCACCCCCCCGGCTCCTCAGTCCCCAGGAGCGCCGGCCTGCTCGCAGCCACCCGAGGGCAAGGCCCGCGCCTCCCCGGGCCTGGGCCCTGCCTCCCAGCGGGGGCCCTGCATCCCCAGCCCGGGGCCCTGCATCCCCAGCCCGGGGCCCTGCATCCCCAGCCCGGGGCCCTGCATCCCGAG
>Ga0065711_1011824_pt1 | contig 19002 bp, 8 predicted proteins | sample Hoacrofraction12_FD_59098 | JGI IMG/M metagenome (GOLD analysis project Ga0065711, IMG submission 59098) | Hoatzin crop microbial communities from Cojedes, Venezuela - Epithelial fraction 12 v2 (version 2) | ecosystem: Host-associated > Birds > Digestive system > Esophagus > Crop | place... | reverse complement strand
CAAGAGCCTAGAGTACGCGATAGGGAGTGGCAGATGCCGATAATAAAGTTTATTCAGAAGGCCGGAGTGCCGGTGGTGCCGGTAAGATTTTTCGACGGCAATTCCCAGTTCTTCTACAATCTAGGGCTGATTGACTGGCGCGTGCGACTGCTGCGCCAACCCCACGAAGTCTTCAACAAAGCCGGCCGTACCCTCCGCCTCGGCATCGGCCCCATCATCACCCCCGCCCAGCAAGCCGCCTGCAGTACCCTCGACGACCTTCGCACCCTCCTCCGCGCCGCCGTCTACTCCCAGCAGCCCATCGATTCTGGGCGAATATAAAATCGATTGTAAACCAACACCCCATAGAAGGCACTGTAGGGCATGCTAACCTTACTTAAGGGCGTCAGCGAAACCCCCTAAGTAGGAAGACACCCCCGTAGAAGGCCCTGTAAGCCACCTCGCCTTACAATCGATTTTATTTCGGGGAATATGGTAGTTGGGTTATGCCGTCATGGTGTAAGCAGTAAAGGTTCGCGGCTCCCTTTTTGTTGGGAATTCCCTGAATTTTCAATGGTTGACTCCCAAGATTTTCAATGGATTTTGGGGTTAGCGCCAACCGGNTTCCTTGGTGTTGGATTCGATGGTTTCTTCCTCGTCGTCGGGGAGATTGCAGAAGAGGTCGAGGCCGGTGAGGGCTTCGATTTCGTTGACGGAGACCCTTACGCGGTCATTGTCCTGGGTGAACAGGTAGCCGATGGAGGATTTGTCGGGGTTGCCGTTGGCGTCCGTACCGTAGCGCAGGATGCACTTGAAGAAGCGGTAGGGACAGGTGATGCCGCGGCCGATTTCGCTGAGTTCCTCGGGGTTGGAGAGGACTGGGCCGCAGACGATGTAGACTTTGCCGTACCACTTGGCGTAGGTGGCGCAGCGGATTTCCAGAGACTGCCAGGTTCCTTCGTTGAGTTCACGGCTCTGGGGGCACATGTTGCTCATGTAGAAGCACTCGGTCATCATGTCGATATCGTTGCGGTTGTTCATCGCGGGACACATGTGACCACGGGTGTAGCCGTAGGTGGAGTACTGGTAGTCGCTACGCCCGGGGCAGCCCTTGATGGCAGGGTCCCAGTCGTAGTTTGCATCCTTGCGGGTGTAAGGGCCTGTGCAACGATCTGGAGTGAGTTCCCAGGCGACCCAGTTGGGGATGCGGGCGTCTTTGTTGAAGGACACTGTATAGGCCTTGTGCTTCACGATTTTCTCACCGCTACCGTAGCGGGCTGCTGGAAGCGACAGGTCCTTAATATTAATAGGAGTACTCTGCCCGTGGCAGGAAGTAGCGCACAGGCAGAGTAGACCTAAAACTATGGTTTTTAACCTCATTATTCGGAGTAGAGAGCTACGATGGTCTCGTAGAGTTCCTGCTTGCCGGAGGTCTGCTTAGGCTCGCCGTTCTTCTTGGCGTATGCAACGAGGTCCTCGAGAGAGAGCTTGCCCTCATCGAACTTCTTGCCTTCGCCGCTGTCGAAGGAAGCGTAGCGCTCCTTGAGCATCTTGGGAAGAGGACTCTCCTCGATAATCTTGGCTGCATTGAGAAGGGCGCGTGCCATTGCATCCATACCGCTTATGTGAGCGATGAAGATGTCCTCAGGGTCGGTAGAGTTACGACGGATCTTGGCGTCGAAGTTGGTACCACCGTCGGTGAAGCCACCGCCTCGAACGATCTGAAGCATAGCCTGGGTGAGCTCGTAGTTATCGATGGGGAACTGGTCGGTATCCCAGCCGTTCTGAGCGTCACCACGGTTGGCGTCGATGCTGCCGAGCATGCCCTCGTCAACAGCGCAGCAAAGCTCGTGCTCGAAGGTGTGGCCTGCAAGAGTAGCGTGGTTAACCTCGATGTTTACCTTGAAGTCCTTGTCAAGACCATGAGCGCGGAGGAAGCCGACAACAGTCTCTGTATCAACATCGTACTGGTGCTTTGTAGGCTCCATGGGCTTAGGCTCGATGAGGAAGGTGCCCTTGAAGCCCTTTGCACGGGCGTAGTCGCGGGCAGCGCCAAGCATCTTGGCAAGATGCTCCTTCTCCTTCTTCTGGTCGGTGTTGAGAAGGCTCATGTAACCCTCACGGCCACCCCAGAAAACGTATGCGGTACCGCCGAGCTTGATGGTTGCGTCGATGGCGTTCTTAATCTGAACGGCTGCGCGGGCAACTACATCGAAATCAGGGTTGGTTGCAGCACCGTTCATGTAGCGCTTGTGGCCAAATACATTGGCTGTACCCCAGAGGAGTTTGTGCTTACCGTCTGCCATCTTCTCCTTGGCATAGTCGGTAATGGCCTTCATGCGTGCCTCATATTCCTCGATGGTTGCGCCCTCTTCTACGAGGTCAACATCGTGGAAGCAGAAGTACTCGATGCCAAGCTTGTCCATGATCTCGAAGCCTGCATCCATCTTATCCTTAGCCCTCTGGACTGCGTCCTCGGCCTTGTCCCACTCATAGCTGCGGGTCTGACCACCGAACTGGTCGCCGCTAGCCTGGCCAAGTGTATGCCACCAAGCCATTGCGAACTTATGCCAGTCCTTCATCTTCTTGCCAAGCACTACGCGCTCGGGCTCATAATAATGGAATGCAAGGGGATTCTTGCTCTTGGGACCCTCGAAGGGGATTTTTCCAATCTGAGGAAAATATTCTTTTGCCATATTATAAATTATTGATTAATTGGGTTTTCCAGTTTTCGTATGCGGCCTTGTATTCCTCGGCCTTTGATGTATCGGGATAGATGGCTTCGAGCCTTTCAAGGGTTGCGAATGCCTCGTTGTGGTCCTTGTAGATGCCGGCACCCATACCTGCACCCTTGGCTGCACCTACGCTGCCGTCGGTATCGAAGAGCTCAATCTTGGCTCCTGATACATTGGCGAGGGTCTGGCGGAACACATCGCTAAGGAACATATTGGCCTTGCCTGCGTGGATGCGCTTGACACTGATACCCATCTGCTCCATAATCTCGATTCCGTACTGGAAGGAGAATACGATGCCCTCCTGGGCGGCGCGGATGAGGTGGCGCTTGTCGTGGATGTTGAAGTTGAGACCGTTGATGCTGCAGCCCATGTCCTTGTTGCAAAGCATGCGCTCGGCACCGTTGCCGAAGGGCAGGATGCTGAGGCCTTCGCTTCCGATGGGAATCTTGGCAGCGAGTTCGTTCATCTCGCTATACGAGATACCCTCGGGGGCTACATTGCGGCGAATCCAGGAGTTCAGGATGCCAGTACCGTTGATGCAGAGGAGTACACCCAGACGGGGATTCTCGGCGGTGTGGTTGACATGGGCGAAGGTGTTGACACGCGACTTGGGGTCGTATGTTACCTCGCCATTGACACCGTAAACAACGCCTGAAGTACCAGCGGTGGATGCGATTTCACCAGGCTCAAACACATTGAGTGACAATGCGTTATTAGGCTGGTCGCCTGCACGGTAGGTAATAGGAATGCCTGATTCCAGACCCAGCTCATTGGCGGCAAGGCCACTCAGGCGGCCCTGCTCACTGAAGGTGGGCACGATCTGCGGGATGACACTGTCCGGGAAGCCGAAATAGCGCAGAAGGAAGTCGGCGGGACGGTTCTGATCAAAGTCCCAGAGCATTCCTTCGGAAAGGCCGGGAACGGTGGTGCAGAGGTCGCCGCTCAGACGCATTGCGATATAGTCGCCCGGAAGCATAATCTTGTCGATTCTGCGATAGACTTCGGGCTCATTCTCCTTGACCCAGGCCAGTTTGCAGGCCGTAAAGTTTCCGGGAGAATTTAGCAGATGCTCCAGACACTGCTCCTCGCCTAGGTCCTTGAAGGCCTTTTCGCCGTAAGGAACCGAGCGGGAGTCGCACCAGATGATTGCGGGACGAATCAGGTTATGGTCGCTGTCGACGCAAACCAGTCCGTGCATCTGATACGAAATACCGATTGCTGCCACCTTGGGCTTGCCACCCACCTGGGCAACAACATCCTTGGTAGCCAGAACCAGGTTATCCCACCACATACGGGGGTCCTGCTCGGCCCAACCGGCTTTTTTGGAGATTATCGGAGCTTCGCTCTTCGGATAAAACGCGGAAGCTACACACTTTCCGCTTTCAGCATCAACAAGAGAGGCCTTCACTGAGGAACTGCCTACATCATATCCCAATAAATACATAATAAATAGGTTTTGTACAATCGTACAAAGTTATAAAAACCCCTGCCCTTTTGCAAGGGCAAGGGAAATTATTTTTTAGTCGTAGATATTGTAGTCGATACCGTTCTTCTCGCAGAGGTACTTGTAAAGCGACTCGTAAGCGAGTTTCTTGGTATACTTGTTACCTGTCCAGAGCAAAGGCTGCTTGCTCTCGCCAATCCAGGAGTCCTTGTCGTTGATGCCCCAGATGGTGATACCACCACGCTGTGCCTCAGGAACAATGCTTAGGTACTGGTCGAAGATGTGAACATAGAGAGTTGCCTGGTCGGAAAGGCTGGAAGTAGCAATATCAAGCTCGCTGATACGAACCTTCTTGCCTGTTGCAACGAGGTCGGTGAGACTCTCGGTTACATAGGTCTTGAGGGTTTCGAGGTCGTAATCAACGAGGCTGAGGTGCATCTGGGATGCAACACCGGTAACCTGGCTGTTGTTAGCTGCATAGTCACAGAAAGCAGCGCGCTTGGCGGCAGAGGTCTCCAGGTTGTAATCATTTATATAAAGGTCAGCACTCTTGCCGTACTTGCTAAGAGCATCGGTAGCGTAGGCGAATGCCTTGTCTACCCAAGTCTTGGTGTCGGCGAAGTAGGTACCCCATACAAAGCCATCGGAGGTGTTCTCTGCGGTGCGGAAGTTACCATCCTCGGTGAAGGTCTCGTTGATGGTATCCCATGCGTAAACATCGAAGTGCTCAACCATGCCGTATACGAAGTTCTTGAATGCGAATCCGATAGCGTCGGTTGCAAGCTCACCGTCAAGTTTGGTAACGGAGCTGAACTTGCCAAGGTCGCCAGCAGCAACACTCATGAGCTTGGCCTGTGCAGGAGCGGGACGCTTCCATGTAGGATACTTGCCAAAGCCACGGGCTGCCTTAAGAGCAGATGTGGTGGTGCTAGGTTCAAAGATCTGGAAATCATCGATGTAGTAATCTACAGCAGCAACACCGCCATAGAATGCTACAGAAAGGGTAGAACCTTCCTCTACGGTATAATCGTAGTACTGATAGGTCCAGTCGGTGCCTGTCTTATCAAAAGCTCCATATTTTGATTGAGGATAGGACTTAGCCTCACCATCAACGCGGATATCAATCTGGAAGTCTGCCTCTTCGGTAGCCTTGCTATACCATGCGATACGGTAGGTCTTGCCTGCCTCTACATCGTATGCAGCGGTAATCAGCTGGATATCCCAAGCACCAGAGCAATGTCCATCGCCATTGGCCAGTTTAACGGAAAGATTGCCACTATGAGCCTCAGCAGAAGTTACAGTTACATATGATGCGCCATTGCACTGGGTGTAACCCGCATTAACAAGGTCAGAACCTGTTGCACCATCAGAGTATGACTCGAAGTCATCGCTGCCGATCGCGTTGGACTCGATGTAGCTGTCTACAGGGGTAGGATAAACCTGAACATCGTCAATGTACACTGTACCAACGCTGTAGAAACCATCAATCTTAAGCTGAAGGGTTGTAGCCTCTTCGGGAGCAACAAGGTCAAGATAAATGAAGCCCCACTTGTCGGTAATGCCGCTAATCTGGCGATAGTTGGTGCTGGAACCGCTGTTCCATACAGCCTCAATCTGAACAGTCTCATAGCCATCGGGAGAATAAGCCCAAAGACCTATTCTGTAAGACTGGCCTGCGGTCACCTCAATTTCGGTGCTGTTGGCCCACTGAGCCTTCCAAGCATCTCCACCGCTGTATTCACCTGCGGAGTTGTCAATCTTGAGAGCGTAAATACCGCTGTGAACGAAATCAGCGTTGCTACCTTCCTCGGGGTCGTTGCGGCTGATAATCTCACCGTAGGATGTCCAGGTGCTCCAGTTGCCTGAAGTTCCCTTTTCGAAGTCACCGTCGAAGAGCAGGTTGTTCTTGTCAAGATAATTGGTATAGTCACCCTCGTAGATGGGCTCGTAAACCTGGATATCGTCAATGTAGTAGGCTACAGCTGCAACACCACCATAGAAAGCAACACTAAGGGTAGAGCCGGCCTCTACGGTATAATCAACATACTGGAAAGTCCAGCTGGTGCCTGTCTTATCAAAAGCTCCATATTTTGATTGAGGATAGGACTTAGCCGTACCATCTTCGCGGATATCAATCTGGAAATCAGCTTCTTCAGTAGCCATGCTATACCAAGCAATACGGTAGGTCTTGCCTGCTTCAACATCGAAGGTAGGTGTAATGGCCTGAATATCCCAAGCTCCAGAGCAATGTCCATCGGAATTGTCAAGCTTTAGGGACTGGCTGCCGCTATTGTGCTGCTCGTTAGTTACAGTGCCATAAGATGCACCATTGAACTGAGTCCATGCATGGTTGCTTAAAAGGTCGGAACCTGTTTCGCCAAGGGTGTAGTCCTCAAAGTCGAGAACGCCGATAGCATAAGGATTGGCATAGCTGCCTGATGAACCACCTTCCTCCTGCTCAACATCTTCCTCGACTACGCGGATGTTGTCGATGCAAACACCGTCACCAGCGGTAATCTGATAGGAGAAGTCGCCAAGGGACTTGGTCTGGAATGTTACGGAGTACTTTGCCCACTCTGTACCAACGGTGGTGGTAGCGCTCTGGCCGTCACCTGTGGTAAGGGTAAGTTCTGCCTCGGCGGCTGCCTTGGCCCAGAAGGATACGGTGTAGGCTTTGCCTGCTACCAGGTCAACTGTGAATGCAAGGCTTGCGTTATCGCCGGATGCCTTTGCGGCATACTCGCCTGCGAACACCTCAAGATACTCCTTGGTGGTTGTGAAACCTGATGCGGTGAAGCCGGTGGTGCTGCCCTCCTCGAAGTTCCAGTTGGTCTGGAGAAGAGATGCGCTGTTGTCGGCTGAAGCCTTGTCAATCAGGCCGTTAAGGTAAGTTTCATTCGTTTGGGAGTGCCAACCGAGTACATGGCCGAAGACCTCTACATCGCAGGAGTCTGCATAGCCAAGCATTTCATCGGCGTCAGTGAATTTGAGTTTACCGTTGTTCTGCACGATGGCGTCGTGCTTCATTTCGTTGCCAAAGGTAACTGCCTTGAACTCGCGCTTGAGAATCACAGCAACGGAGTCGTTGTTGAAATACTCGCTCTTAGTGAAGGCCGCACCTAGTTTAAGACCCAATTTCTCCGCCAGGTCACCCAAGGTAGCGATGGAGAAGTCGGTCGCGTATACGGGGTGGGGATTCACCACATCCGTAGGCTTGCCGAATTCCTCATACACATCGTCGGGATGGCAGGCATTGATTGCCATGACGGTGATTGGGATAAGAAAAAGTGTTAATAGCTTCTTCATAATTGTTTAATCATTTTTGTGTTACTAATATGCGTTTCCCGTCAACATAATAGTACGGTGCAAAATTACTTCTTTATTCTCACGCGCGGGCAACGAAAAAACACAATGTTTTACCTTTTTGAAACAAACTTTCATTTTTGGCAACATTTCGTTGCAAATCTGTAACATAAACCCTGTTTTTATCAAAATTTTAAGTTTTTGTTTCAAAATTCCGCGCTTTGTTTCAAAGTTTGAATGACTTGTTTCTATCGAAAACAAAACCTTAATTATAAATTGCGACCTTTGCATTAGAAAAATTTGTGTTTCCCGACATAATAATCGCTATTAACTTTAATTTACAACCAAAAGTTCAGCTTTATGCGAAAATTATCCTTCGAAAGCTTTTGGAGATGGATCTGCGTAGCGAGCCTGCTTCTGATGCCATTCCTGGCAGCAGCACAGAATCACACCGTATCCGGTAGGGTTACCGATGCCAGCGGCGAGCCTGTAATCGGCGCCGTCGTAATGATTGAAGGCACCCAGACCGCAGCGGTTACCGATTTTGATGGTAACTACAGCATCTCCGCCAACAGCTCTCAAACTCTCGTATTTAATTGTATGGGCTACCTTGACGTACGGGAACAGGTAGGCCAAAAGTCAAAAATTGATGTTGTCATGCAGGAAGATGCCACCGTTCTCGAAGANGCAGTGGCCATCGGTTATGCAACAGTCAAGAAACGCGACCTCACNGGTTCCGTTGCATCTGTAGGCGGCGACGCAATCTCCCGCTCCATCCCCACCTCTGCCGACCAGGTACTCCAGGGCCGTGCAGCCGGTGTGCAGATGACCCAGAACTCCGGTATCCCTGGTGGTGGTACTTCTATCCGTATCCGTGGCGTCAACTCCCTCAACTCATCCAACGAGCCTATTATCGTTATCGATGGTGTTGTAATCGACGCCCAGACCGGAAACAACTATTCAAACGCACTCTCCCAGATCAACCCTAACGATATCGAGACCATGGATGTGCTCAAGGATGCATCAGCAACCGCCATCTACGGTGCCCAGGGTGCGAACGGTGTAATTCTCATTACCACCAAGCGCGGTAAGGCAGGCCACACCGACATCACCTTCGACGCCCAGATGGGTTTCCAGACCATGCCCAAGTACCTCGATGTAATGGACTTCAGCGAGTACGCAGAGCACTACAACACCTTTGCATCGCTCCGTGGAGCCACCCAGAGGGACGAGTACTCCAACGCAGCAGCCCTCGGTGCAGGTACCGACTGGCAGCGCGAGCTCTTCAAGACAGCCATGATGCAGCAGTACAACCTGAGCGTCACTGGTGGTACCGAGAAGACAACTTACGCAATATCAGCAGGTTACCTTGACCAGGACGGTATCGCTTACGGTTCCAGCTTCGAGCGCGAAACCATGCGTATCAACATCGACACCCAGGCCAAGGATTGGCTCAAGATTGGTGCAAGCGCCAACATCAGCCACTCCATCCAGAATATCAACTCCATCGCAGGTAGCAGCGAGGGTCTTATCCAGATTGCCCTCAAGCAGAGCCCTGCAGTATCCGCCCGCAGCATTGATGGCGGTTACGATGGACCTGAAGATGCAAACTTCGCCCAGAGCAACCCTCTAGGTCTTGCCCGTCTGCTCGAGAACTACAACAAGAAGTCAGGCGTCCGTTCCAACATATACGGCGAAATTTCCTTCCTGAAGGACTTCAAGTTCCGCAGCGAGTTCAGTAGCGACATCAACTTCGCAAACTACTATAACTTCACCCCTACCTATAAGTTCGGTTCCATCTACAATTCCGAGAACAGCCGCCAGGAGCAGAAGAACTACTCTCTGTACTACGCATGGCGCAACCTCCTCACCTGGAACAAGACTTTCAACGAGATTCACAGCATCAACGCCATGCTCGGTCAGGAAATCACTTCCAGCCACTGGGAGTACATCCTTGCCAAGCGTCTCAACGGTCCCGACAACCTGCACGACATGGGCGCCGGTGACCAGACCACCAGCACCACAGGTGGTGGTAGCGGCAACACCAAGTTCTCCTCATTCTTCGGCCGTGTATTCTATTCATTAAAGGATAGATACCTGCTCACCGCAACACTCCGTGCCGATGGTTCTTCGAACTTTGCAGAAGGCCACCGCTGGGGTCTCTTCCCTTCAGCTGCATTCGCATGGCGTATCAGCGAGGAGCCTTGGTTCAATGTAGAGCCCATAAACAACCTCAAGCTCCGTCTCGGTTATGGTGCAGTAGGTAACTCCAATGTGCCTTCAATGGCTTGGCAGGCTACCCTCAACACCGTTACAACCAACTGGGGTAATGGTTATCTTACCGGTCGTATTCCTAACGAGTACCTCTCTTGGGAGACCACCCACTCCTGGAACATCGGTTTGGATGCAGGCTTCCTCCGCGACCGCATCACCGTTGTATTCGATGCTTACCACAAGCTCACCGACGACCTCCTCATGGAGTCAGTACTTCCTGCTTATGTAGGTACAGCCGGACAGGGCTCTGCATCAGCACCTTACGGTAATATCGGTTCCATCTCCAACAAGGGTTTCGAACTCACAGTCAACACCGTGAACATCAGCAAGCCCGACTTCAGCTGGACCAGCAACTTCGTATTCTCCCTCAACAAGAACAAGGTTGAATCCCTCAATACCGAAGATGGTGTAATCGACAAGACCTATCAGGTTAGCGGTAACAGCACCGTTGTTACCCGTACCCAGGTTGGATCATCAGTCGGTGACTTCTACGGTTACAAGGTTATCGGCCGCATCATGGACGCCAACGACATCTACGACGCCGACGGTAACATCAAGATTGCCCTCCCTACCACCGTTATCAACAAGGAAACCGGTGTATGGGTAGGTGACTGGATCTTTGAAGATATCAACGGCGACGGTGTCATCGACGAGAACGACCGCACCAACCTCGGCAGCCCGCTGCCTAAGTTCACCGGCGGTTTCGGCAACACCTTCACCTACAAGAACTGGGACCTCAATGTATATCTCACCTTCTCCTACGGCAACAAGATCATGAACTGGCTGCGCGTGACCATGGACAACCCCAACACCACAACCAACAAGTTCGCCAGGGTTAAGGACTACGCAAAACTCGGCCTTATCAACGAGAACAAGGGCGACGACGATATCTGGAATGTATATGTTGCAAGCGCCAACTCCTGGATTCCCCGCATGAGCTCAGGTGACGTTAACGACAACGACCGTATCTCCTCACTCTACATCGAGGACGGTTCCTACATCCGTATACAGAATGTATCCCTCGCCTACAGGGTTCCTCACAAGATCTGCGAGAAGATTCACATCAACTCTGCAAGACTCTCCCTCAACCTCCAGAACCTCTTTACTTTCACCAAGTACTCAGGTTATGACCCTGAAATCGGTATGACCCAGGACCAGTACTCAACCAGTGGCCAGAGCGCCCTGATGAACGGTATTGATACCGGTCGTTATCCTTCTCCTAGAATCTGCACCTTTGGTTTAACAGTTGGATTTTAATTAAGGAGGAAATGAATATGAAAAAGATATTAAGCATTATCTGCCTCAGCGCAGCACTTCTGAGTCTCTCCTCCTGCAAGGGATGGTTGGATGTAACTTCAGAATCCCTCACCACCCTGGACAACTTCTTCCAGGACGAGGATGACTGCTACGCAGCAACCGCACCTCTTTATAATAAGGTATGGTTTGACTTCAACAACAACTTCGGATTCGGATTCATGGATGGCCGCGCAAACAACCTGTTTGCACCTTGGTCAAACTACATCTACCCCTTCGTAAACCTCACCGAGACCACCTCTACAGCCAACCTGTACAACGCATGGGAGAGTCTGTTCGTGGTTATCTCCCAGTCAGACAACGCCCTCAACAACCTTGACAGGGCAATTGACAATGGGGTAAGCGAAAGCGTTGTAAATGCCTGCAAGGCTGAATGCCGCTTCATGCGTGGCGTTGCCTACTGGTATCTCGCAATGGCTTGGGGCAATGTTCCGATTATCGAAGACCCCCAGAAGCTCATCGACAACCCCAAGTGCAACACCAACCCCACCGAGGATGTGCTTGCATTCGCCATCAAGGACATGGAGTATGCCGCTGAGAATCTTCCCGAAAAGCCTTACGCAACAGGTCGTGTAGACAAGTACTCCGCACAGGGTATGCTGTCAAGGTTCTACAACACCGCAGCAGCCTTCGTTCGTGGCGGAAAGTCCACCACCGGCTCTCTTGACAAGAGCGCTGCCGACTACTACAGCATGGCCAAGGCTTCCGCAAAGGATGTTATCGAGAACTCCAGCTACAAGCTTCTTGATGAGTACGAAAACCTCTTCAAGGTTCAGTACAACAACAACTCCGAGGTTCTATTCAACCTTGAGTGGGTTCCTAACTCCGATTACGGTACCACCAACTTCACCCAGTGCTACCTTGCACTCAGCAGCACCTGCGTCGGCGGTTTCTCCGCTTGGGGTAACGCCACCTACGGTTCTGGTGAAATGATCAAACTCTTCAATGACCGTCAGGACTACATCCGTCTCAAGGCCACCTACTTCACCGATGGTTGCTACTACGATTACATCCGTAGCGACGAAGGTGGATATCTGGTTGGCACAGGCACCGGTGAGTACGAGGGCGAAGACTTTGTAATGGTTACCAAGGACGAATATTCCGACATCTACTCCTGGATTAAGAAGGGTGTAACCGGATGCGCCGAGGATACAGGCAACCTCTCTACCTCACAGAACTCCGCTTGGAAGACCCCTATGCTGCGTCTTGCAGAGGTTATCTTCAACTACTGCGAAGCCTGCATCGCTACCGGTACAAGCACCACCGATGCCCTCGCACTTGAGCAGTTCAATAAGATTCGTACCCGTGCTGGTCTGGAAGAGGTAAGCGAGATTACCAATACCCTCGAATACACCGACAACTCCAGCCTCTGGAACGAGCGCCGCTGCGAATTCGCAATGGAAGCCCTCTCATGGTCTGATTTTGTACGCCGCGCATACTATGAGCAGCAGCAGATTCTCTCCTACATGAGTGGTCAGAACCGTAATGCTTCCTACACCTACTCTTGGAAAACCCATACATTCGAGTGGAAGACCAACGACGACGGTTCCATCGCAAAGGTAGGTAGCCAGGAAGAGGAACTCCCTTCGGCATCAAGATTGCTTCTCCCCTATCCGGAATCAGAACTCGTGCAGAACCCTCTGCTCAAGGAAGACCCGGTTCCGTATAGCTTTTAATGATGATAAATAAACGAGATATGAAAAAGTTATTTTATCTTTTATGTGGCCTTTCCCTTGCCCTTTGCATCAATGCCTGCAAGGAAGATGATGGTGTAGACAACAAAGACTACGGTCCCATCTCGGTGAACGCAGCCTACTACAACACCACCAAGTCCCAGGAGCAGATTGACCCCACAGTGGGCGTAAGGCTTGGCACAATGATTCGCCTCGAAGGTGAAAACTTCAAGGGTATCAAGAAGATTGTCTGCAACGGTTCCACGGCCTATATCAACCCGAACCTGCTGACTGAGACTTCGGTCATCTTCCGCATCCCTTCCTACAACTCCGACAATGTTGCCACCCCTACAGGTGACGACTGCGACGAGGAATACAGGGACATCATCTGGATTTACTCCAACGGAAACGACCCCTATCCTTACTCCTTCCATATCATGGGATCCTCCCCTAGCATCAGCGCCATCAGCCACACCATTCCTACAGTGGGCTCTTGGGTAACGGTTACCGGTTCATCCCTGAAGGGCGTAAGCGAGGTTGCATTCTACAACGACCTTGGCGAATCCGTCGCTACTATTGGTGAAGATGCCATCCGCAACAACGCATCCGACGGCACTTCCTTCCAGTTCTGCATGCCTGAACTTCCCGAAGATTACGAGGGTGGCTACATCGTTGCCGACTCCGACAACGGTCACGCCGCATCCCCTAACTACTTCTATCGCAAGAAGTTAATCTTCCTCAGCAAGTTCTACAGCGAGCCCGACGACGGTCTGTATGCAAAGAACCCTTACGCTGTTAAGACATCTTACTATGCATGGGGTTCCAACACATCAGGCAACATGCCCGACTCCGAGGCTTATCCCGATATTCCTGAGATCTTCCCTGCAGAGGGTGATGGTCCCAAGAACCCCGAGGTATTCCGCTCAATGCCCGACTATCCTGGTGCAGCAGTAAGTGTTCTCCAGTTGAATGAGGGTGAGCATAGCGCAGATGGTGGAGCCTGCATCGCTCGTGCCTGCTTCAACTCCGACGCCTGCGCAGGTCGTTCTCTTGGTCTTGCACAGAGCCTGGACTGCGGTGTAGAGCTCTTCAACGAGGCTACCGCAATGGAGTCCCTGGCATTCCAGTTCGACTTCTTCATCCCCGGTGGCTGGGATAGCGGCCGTATCTCCGTTACCTATGTAGATGCCGGTATCGACTGGATGGCCAACTACCATCCTTGGACTACCGATCCTGACCCGTATGTAAACGGCATGACCGAGTGGAGAACCGCTACCATCCCTATGTCCGACTTCCCTAACTTTGCAGGTCAGACCTACAACTACCTGTTCAAGGCAACCACCAAGGATGCCAACGGCGACTATGCAAACCAGGGTATGATCGCATTCTATAACGACGAATGCGACGGACAGGCTGCTCACGAATATGACAACTTCATCATGTACTGGAACAACCTCCGCGTGGTTCCTATGACAACACCTGAACTTGATGAAGACTAAAATAGTCATACTATTATCTATGTTGCTAACGCTGGCCTGCACTACGCAGACCAGCGTTAAGCAGCAAAAAGCCCCTGCCATTATCCTCGGTGGTGAGCTGGCCAACTCCAGCGCGTCCAGCGGGGAATATATGGATGGCATGGACTCTTGGGCCAAGTTGCGTGACGCAGGGCTAAACACGGTACTTGCACCCGTTTACTGGGAACTGATTGAGCCCAGCGAAGGGGAATTCAAGTGGGATAGCGTAGACTATCTGCTAAAATCCGCTCGTGAAAACGATTTACACCTCGTTTTGCTCTGGTTCGGAACATGGAAGAACTCCATGAGCTGCTATGTGCCCGGTTGGGTAAAACAGGGTTTTGGAAGCCGTTTTACGCTGGCCCAACTTCCCGACGGAAGCACCCAGGAAATCATCTCCGCCTTTGACAAAAACGCCCTGGAAGCCGACAAGAAGGCCTTTGCAGCCCTTTGCCGCTACCTAAAGGGCGCAGATGCACAAGGAACGGTACTGATGATACAGGTCGAGAATGAAATCGGCTATCTGGGCGCAGCCCGCGAGTACGGTCCCGAGGCACAGAAGGCCTACGAGGCCGATGGCATTGAGGACGAAGAGCGCTTCCAGTCAACCTACTACGCCAGATACGCAGGCGCGGTAGCCGCAGCGGGCAAGGCCGAGTACGACATCCCTATGTATGTCAATGTTGCGCTTAATTCCCGCGGCCGCAAGCCGGGCGAATACCCCGCAGCAGGGCCTCTGGACCACCTTATGGACATCTGGAAGACAGAAGCATCCGCTATCGACTACATCTCGCCCGACATCTACGACCCAGGTTTCCCCGACTGGATTGCGCGTTACGACAAGCCTAAGAACAGGCTCTTCATCCCCGAAATCCGTCAGGAAAAGGCAAATGGTGCACGCGTATTCTATGCCCTTGGTCGTCACAAGGCTCTGGGCTTCTCGCCCTTCGATATCGACAACAACATGGAACCGATCCGCGGAGCCTACCATCTGCTGGACGGATTCCTGGACTTGATTGCCGAAAAGCAGGCTGAGAACAAGGTGTATGGCGTGCTGCTGGACGCCGAGCATCCCGAGGAAGTGCTGACCATTAACGGCATTGACTTCAAATGCCGTCACGATGGCACAATCTCCTGGTGCTCCGTTCACAACGACACCGACAAATGGGGTGAAGGATCGTTCCTAATCATCGATATGGATAACGACACCTACCTCTTCCTTGGCACATCCGCAGTCGCGACCATGTCGCCTAGCGATGGCAAGGGTCACATCGGCATCATGTCCATCGACGAGGTGACGGACGCATCGCTCCACACCCTTCGCCGCCTTAACGGTGACGAGGACCATCAGGGACGCCATCTGCGCATCCCTTACGACAGTTTTAGTGCCCAATTACTAAAAGTGTATCATTTTGACTAGCGGATAATGTTACAAAATCGCAACAAATTGCTAATTTTGTAACGATTTTAACCGCATAGTTCGAAAATGAAACATTTAAAAATATTGCTCATCTGCCTTCTCGCTGCGATTTCTGTAACATCGAGGGGGCAGATGGCTCGTTTATATACCGCCGAAAACGGCCTTAGCAACAGCAAAATCAACGACATCTACCAGGATAGCAAGGGCTTTATCTGGATTTGCACCGAGGACGGACTCGTGCAATTGGCAGGTACTGACTTTACCACCTGGCACTACGAGCGCGACAAGGAAAACTCCCTTGCCAGCAACCTGGTACTCTGCGCCTTCGAGGACAGTTTCCACAATTTCTGGGTGGGCACATCCAAGGGACTTCAGATGTTCAACGAAAAGGAAAAGACATTTACCCTGTTTGACCTCAAGGACAACAATGTGCCATCTTCAATGGTGCACATCTCGTGCATAGAGGAGCATAACGGCGAACTCTGGGTGGCCAGTTCAGAACACGGCATCTACACCATTGACATCAAGACCCTGGCCGTAAAGAACGACAAACAGGGACTGATTAACAGGCTACTCCCCTCCCTTTTCGTAAACAAGGTATTCCTCGATTCCAGAGGCAGGGCCTGGATTGCATCTGAGACGGGCGGTCTGAGCATGATGGATGCAGACAAACTGGGGAAAATCGAGACCTTTGGCGAGAACCCAATGGTCAGCTGCTTTGCCGAGGACATCCCCACAGGTAATATCCTGATTGGTACTGTCGATAGCGGCATACTCATTTATAATCAGGCAGATGGAAGCCTAAGCAGGGCCGCGGCCACCAAGGACTGTAATGTACAAGCCCTGCTCTTCAACAAGACCTTTCCAAGGGCCGGAGAAAGGGCTTTTCTGGTCGGAACCGAGAACCAGGGCCTAAAAATCTACGACCCTCAGAGAGACATTTTGGGCGATATGCCTGTAGGAAATCTAAATTCGTCCAACTGGAAAATCCACTGCCTGATGGAAGACAAGCAGCAGAATATCTGGCTTGGAGCCTATCAGAATGGGGTTGCGGTGATTCCACGGTCGATGTACGGCTTCACCTCGATTGGCAGCGGAGACGGCTGCGTAACCTCAATTCTTAAAGACTCCCGCGACGGTAGCCTATGGACAGGAACCGATGGCAGCGGCCTGATACATTACGGTGGATTGAGCAGAAAAACCGTGCTAAATTCCTCTAACTCAGCACTTTCCAATAACTCCATAATGGCTCTTGTCCAGGACAAGCGTGGCACAATCTGGGTTGCGACCTACCAAAACGGCCTTTACACCGCAAACGGTAGCCTTAGACCTTTCGCCAACCAGGGTGAAATGAAGTCCGAGAAGACCGTCGCCCTAGCCTACAACCCCACTTCCGACCACCTATATGTTGGAACCTTTGGCGCAGGAATGTACATCGTAGATGCCTCCAGCGGGGAAATCAGCGGCAATGTGCCTGATAATAAATGGATTAACTCCCTATATGTCGACCATACGGGCATGGTGTGGATTGGCACCTTTAACGGCGTCTTCTGCTACAACCCCGGTCAAGGCAAACTAATCACTTACGATTTAGGCGGCACAGCCCCGCAGGAAAGGGTTTACTCCTTCTACGAGGGCAAGGACGGCACAATGTGGATTGGCACAGGCGAAGGTCTAATCAGCTTCCAGCGCACAAGTGGCGAAAAACGCCTCTACAGCGAGGAAGACGGCCTCGCCAGCAATGTCGTCTGTGGCGTGCTGGAAGGCGATGGAGGCTATATATGGGCGTCCACAACCAACGGATTGTCGCGCCTGAATCCCAACACGGGAAAAATCACGAATTACTACGCCTTCGACGGACTTCAGGGCAACGAATTCGCCTACAGATCGGCACTCAAGGCCGATGACGGCATGCTGATGTTCGGCGGTACAGGTGGCCTCACGGTCTTCTATCCCCAGATGTCCGACCAAAAACTGCACGCAGTTCCGCCCGTACTTTTCACCAAGTTGCAGGTCACGAACGAGCAGCAGGAAATCCCAGAAAATGGGGTGCGAATTCCCTATAACAGCAAGATTTTCGCGATTTCCTTTGGCGTACTGGAATACACCAATCCCCAGAAAATAGAGTACGCCTACAGGGTAGAGAACTTCGACAACAACTGGCACTACACCCGTTCGGATGCCCGTACGGCCACCTACACCAACCTGCCTCCAGGCAAGTACAAGTTCACGGTCAAGGCCTACTTCGAGGGCAACGAGCAGGACTTCAGCCAGAACTCGCTCTCTATCAGGATTTTACCGCCTTGGTACCGCAGTTGGTGGGCCTACATCCTGTACGCGCTGCTCCTCGCTTCGGGGCTGTATCTGCTCTGGACAGCCTATCGCCGCCACCAGCGCCACAAGCAGCACGAGCACGAGAGCGAAATCCAGCAGATGAAGATTGACATGTTCACCAATCTCTCGCACGAAATCCGCACTCCCCTCACCCTGGTGCAGGCCCCGCTCAAGAAACTCCGCGAAAACGAGACCGACCCCCAGCAGAAGGAGCTCTACAACCTCATGTATCGTAACTGCTTGAGAATCAACAGGATGGTCAACCAGTTGATGGACATGCAAAAGATTGACAGCGGCAGCATGGACTTCCACTTCAGGGAAACCGACATAGTCTTCTTCGTGAAGGACATCATGAAGTCCTTCAGCAATATGGCCGCAACCGAACGCGTCAGCCTGAATCTTTCTTCCGAAAATGAGGTGCAGAATGTGTGGATAGACCAAGGCAACTTCGACAAGGTCATCTACAACATCCTCTCCAACGCCTTCAAGCACACCCCCGAAGGCGGCAGCATAAATGTGAGCATCTCCGACGAAATCAAGAACCGCAACAAACTGGCCGACAACATCGCCAAATACATCCGCATCGACATCTTCAACAGTGGCAGCAAAATCAGCGAGGACTCCCCCGAAAGGGTCTTCGAGCGCTTCCACCAGAGCAATGTGATGGACGCCAAGGTGGGCACAGGAGTGGGCCTGAACCTTGCCAAGATGCTGGCAGAGAAGCATCACGGCGACATCGAGGTGCAAAATACGGGCGATGGTGTCACCTTCTCCGTCTACCTCCCCGTAGGCAACGACCACCTCAGCGAGGAAGAGATGAGCACCACCTCCCACCACAAGGACCTCTACAGCAAAACCGTGTTCAGCGAGGCTCTGGTGGACAATCACGAGGACCAGACCTACGCCCCCGAAGAGGGTCAGGCCGACAAGGTAATCAAGTCCAAGAAGTCCATCGTAATCGTAGACGACGACAAGGAACTGTGCAGCTATCTGCGAATGGAGTTGCGCG
>Ga0065711_1009177_pt1 | contig 19003 bp, 8 predicted proteins | sample Hoacrofraction12_FD_59098 | JGI IMG/M metagenome (GOLD analysis project Ga0065711, IMG submission 59098) | Hoatzin crop microbial communities from Cojedes, Venezuela - Epithelial fraction 12 v2 (version 2) | ecosystem: Host-associated > Birds > Digestive system > Esophagus > Crop | place... | reverse complement strand
GGGTGCGCACCGCAAACGGCAGCAGGACTCAGAAGGGAGATAAAGGTTGGAGACCAGAAAGAAGTGGGAAGGAGCAAGAGGTAGGAGGTGAAATGGAGGAAAAGAAGGCAAAATACGGTGTACTCTAAAAATTGGGAAAGATAAAAGGTTTGAGCAGGGTTGGCCAGAGCAGATGGGAGCAGGAAGGTATCTGAAAGGCAAAGGGCAAGCCAGCCCCCACCCACCGGAGCCCCAGCCCCATGGAAACCTGAAGGGAGGACCCTCCGTCCCCCCCGGTCCCAGCCACCCTGGCACTGTTCCACCAGCCTGTACTGTCTGCTGCCTGCAGAGGAGATACACACCTGTACACCACGTGGTTGTCCCTCTCCCTGTTGGTCTGGAGCAGAAGAAAATTTGGACTTGCAAAAGGAAACAGTGAGGTCCTTGGACTGTTGAACAGCCCCACTGCAGAAACAGCAGCAGTCTCAGCAGGTAATTTGTTTCCAAGTAGCTGGGCCAATGGTATCAAAAGAAGTGCTCTTACATGAGTCCATCTGCAATGGAAGAGAGATTTAGGAACACATGCTGCCCTCTCTTGTAATGACACTGGCTCAACAAGTGGCTGTTGCCTCTCATCATTTCACTGTTTACCTTTGGGAGGAGCATGGCTCTGCTACCTCTCACCCTCCCAGCAGGAAGCTGAAGAGCACCATGAGCTGCCCCTGTAGACTTCTTTCTTTCAAGCTGAACAAAGGTGCAACTGCCCCTGCTTTCTTTGAGTGTCCTGTGCTCCCACCCCATGGCCATACCACCTTTCTCTGGAGTCACTCTAATTTTTTCTGTGTCTCTGTCATACCAGGGCATCCAATATCAGATTTAGTACTCCAGATGCAGACTCACAATTACCTCACATGGGAAAAATCCCCTACCTCATCCTCCTGGCAACACTGCGCAGTTGGCAGTTGCCATTGCAAGCACATGCTGTTGACTTCACGTTCAACCTGCTGTCCACCAGAGTCCAGGCCCTCTTGCTACCAAAGGCTGTACCCTACCCCAATGGAGTCTGTCCCACGTGAAAAACTTTGCACTTGGTCTTTTCCTATCAGCCATGAACTTTGCTGATCACTGATATTGCCAACAATTATTTATTCAGACAGTTAATAATTCCAAGAGCTAAACCACATTTGACAGGCCACACGCAATCTAAGCCAACAGTGCCATGTCACTCAATGAATCTAAGGCCATACCACTGTCAGTCATGATTTCCTTTCATTGACATGTTTTTGTCACTCTTACCCTGTCCCCAGACATGGCTGGTATTTTGCCAAAGGTGGTTTCTCTCATTGAGCATTTGTCAGCAGCCAGCAAGTGTTCGCAATGGCAACAAACGGTAGATTTGGAGATGGGGAGTGTGAGGACAGCAGGTGGTCAACACCAAATGGCAAAGCACCCGATCTACCATAGATGGATTATCAGATTTTTTTTTAAATTGCTTTTGTTAACAATACACGTTCAAACTGTTGAAGCCTCCGAATTAAATCTTGTTTTTAATAACCTGAATGAAACAATTTTTGAGAGATCTAGATTCTAAAAGGAACTCTGAAAAACACATTAACCCAAGACAAAAACACCCAGTTATGGCACAGGATTGTGAAAGAGATTGTGATAGAACTATTTTGAACTTTGTGTTGTCTCTCCCATGCATATTTTCTGTCTCATCTCCTTATTCTAAAACACTACATTCGCTTGATTTTCAAGTACTTTGATTTATTTAAAAATACTTCTTTTTAAATTTAAACACCACACACAGAGTCTGATGATGATTTGGCATACACAGTGGTATTTTATTTTTAGTATCATGACAGATCTTTTCTAAAACAGGGATTCTGAATAGCTATTCCTCATCATCTATAAAGTTTTTTTTGTAGTAAGCCTGCATAACACAGTAAAAGTAAATTCCCTTTCTTGGGAAAGTACTCTATGTCTTATGAAATATTTTTGTGTAATACCATGGGCATAGATTAATTTCAGCAGGTACATTTTTAAGTATCAACAGTTTTAATTCTAAATAGCGAACACCAAGTTCCAAAAATCTATGCATATCTCCTGCCTGAAAATCATCTGGAATCTTGTTTGCCACACTGAATTTGCTTTGGCAATATATACATGTGTTTGACTCTTTTTTAACCAGTTTGCAAGTTGTCTACATTGCTGGTACTGATTAAGAAAACTCTGTTTTTTAACTCATTTATGGATACATAATAAAGGAAAAGTACAAAGTAGATGAACTGAGAGATCAAATTCTTGAAAATACTACAGGGATCTTTTTGAGAACTGGATCAAATTGGGTCAACAGGGACTAAAACACATTACAGTCCTCTCCGTATTAAATGCCTACAAAATAAAAGGAGTCTGTAGGAGAATGGCCCAGAGCCAATGAGTCCATCTTACAGTGTCTTTCAAGGTAATGAAATTAATTTTTCTTCTTTAGAAAAGAACCTTTTCACAGAAAGTAATTGTGTCCTAATATTTTTTCTGAAAAATGTCCGAATGGATAGCGTTTCCATTTAAATCTCTGTTTAGTCATAAGTCTAATTTAGGTATCTTAAGCCTTCTCATCAAAACCCAGGATGTATACAGAAATTAAATAGAAAATTTACATTAAAGAATATACAAAGACAAAAAAATGTTCTAATTCCAAATTTTAGTGTCAGTTGCTAACCCCACCAGACTTGCAGATCTTGAGCTTGTCAGGGAAGAGGCTAAAAGCTGGAGATGAGTAAGGTCTGATTTGACAACCACTGAAAACAGGGAAGAGAAACCTCATAATTTAATATCCATAGGATTCAAACCCTTCTGTCTCAGAAATAAAGAAGCAGGACCAGAAACACTGCAGGGAAGAGCAACAGGGATAGTCACAGTTACTGGATGCCTTTCATTAAAAACAATAACTAAATAGGCTAGGGAGTCTTAGTCTAGGGGAGAGAAGATTAAAGGCATTTGGCTTGATAGATGAAGAAAAAGCTGCAGTCCATGATGGGCAATTAATTACCACACTGAGTGGGCAATTTAGGTGTGTTCCTGCGTTGTTCTGGGAAGGCAAAAATGCACATGTTCAGCCCCAGTTTAATTCTCAGAAGAACACTGTAGGTAAGTTTGTCTCACTGACCAAGCTGAAAAAAAAAGGAACTGAGTAAGCAGAACAACCAGAAATACCAGATGAGGACAACAGATGTAAATCTTCACATGACAACAGACTATACAGGGCAACGTAAAGAGGAAGAGGAAATGACCTTGATTTTTTTTGGACGTACTGAGTTACAGAATGGGGAAAAGAGAAGAAAAAGAAGCCCCACACATACTATTTTCATTACTTAAAATGGATATATTTATTTGTTAAGATAATTAAATCCAAATGATAAATAACATAATAGTCACCTTTGAAAAATTCCATTAAAATTAAACAAAACAATGAGCCTATCCCTTCTGATCATGCTCATTAAGACTCCTCAGCTATGAAAAAAGGCATGGACTACTACAAAATTGAGATTTGTTTGTGTTCACTTGCACGAATTTTATAAATGAGACTTCCCTTATAAAAATCACAGGAGATGCTTGTGGCATATTTTGTAAAATGCGACTAGAAAAAGACAGTAAGATACTGTTAGTAAATAATACATTCACTAATAAAGCAATTTTTGCTATTGAGAGACATCTACACATTCTGGGGTACAGTTACCATGAAACCACCTGAAAAAGAGGCATTTTTCAAAGGAGCACTGCACACTACTTGAAAATGAACAAATCTACTGACATAATAGAAAATACATTATTGCCGGGCAAAGAAAGATAAACCCTTAGTCCTTGTAACAGTGTTAGCCGACAGCAAACAATTGCTACATTGGAGAGAATCAGATCGAAGCCCTAATCACTCTAAACAACAACATGCTTTGAGATGTTCAACACACTCCACACAAGCACCTTTGCCCCTGCGTGTGCCAGAAAGATGGCGATTCAAGGAGATGTTTATCCAAGCGCTCACATCATTCTGACACAACATCCAGCCTGCAGCACTCACACACATCATAAATGGTACACTATATATTACGTGCCAGTCACTGGAGTTAAGACAAATCCATGGAATTTTGCAACCTCAGAGGCATAACGGTTTGCTTATCTACTTTAAAACCATCTCAAGACATCAAACTACCACATTACCATCACATTTCTCAATAAACTGGGCAAGATAAGAAGGAATGCAAATCAAAGTACTAGTATTACGCAAGGGCAAAATTCACTAGCTAACACTAACATCCCACATCACACTGCTCCTTTGGAAATATTGTGTGAACGAGCAAAAACAGCAATTATGCCCAGTTCCTAGAGAAACAGGAGACACCACGTGTCTTCTCCTGCCTGGGCTGTTGTACACCAGCATTACTATAAACCACAGACTGATCCCAAGCCACCCTGCTTTGACCATACACTGAGCTCCTCTCACACGTGTACGGTATGGCATGGTTCACCACTGATTCAAGCATCACTTGCTTGAGAACACCATCAGGAGGAAGGTTTGCCCCCCTCTCACAGCCAGCCTTGCAGACAGGGTCAGGTATGAAGCAGGAGGTCTGAGATGTGCAGATGGTATGACACGGAAGGTGTGAGCAGTGACCTTGCAGCTACAGGTGGAGGCAAGAAGCAGCTAATCATGATCCTTCAAGCTCTGCTTGCCTTAAAATCACCTATTTTGTTCCCACAGCAAAACACCAGGGAGTCTGTATAACCCCAGCGATGAGCCAGCTGTGGGTTCCCCATGCCCCTGTGGCTGGGCAGGTATTCCAGGATCACCGCAACTCGTGGATAAGGGAACAAATGTCAGTCCCTCCTGAAATCGCTGACTTCTCATGAATACCTCAGTCAGGTAAACGAAAAATTAGTAATTCTGAAAAACCTTTGCCCGGTCCATTTCTGTTCCACTCAAGCTCAGAACTCCTTCCTCGAGTTGCATGCATGTCTACGCCTACAAGAAATGGGAGCGAGCTCATGGCATTTTAGATTTCCTTCAGCTTCCAGCCATAAGCAAGCAGCAAACCACACCAAACCACAGTCACTTCTTTCCTGGCACCGGAGCAGACTATCGCTGTCCACGGGCAGGAAACACATGGCACGGCGTCACCAGTGAGCCCGACCGCTCCCCCAGCCAGTGCAGCCCTATGAGCCCACCCCAGGGAAGCTGTCTGATCTGCTGGAAAGGCAAATAGGTTTTCCCTTACAATGCTGGAATGACTTTCAGAAGAGGCTAGTTTGTTTATTACCACCATAATGGTAAAGTTTATGTTACTGGAACCTGAGTCTGGTCATGAAAAGGGAGACAGATGAACAGAGGATGTGGTTCACTGCAAAAAATGCTAGTATTATCTTCTTTCCATTTCATACGTCTTTTTTACACTACAGAGCTCAAACTAATCCAGCTCATGGACACAACACTCAAACAGAAACAGATGCAGTCTTTTACATTCATCATCATCTGCATGCCACATTTCGCAGTTCGTTATCAAAGCAATGAACCCCTCTATAAAAATATCACCGCGAGGCACCATTAATTTCCTTCATATCTGTGTTTGTTTGCTTTTCTCTTGAGCTTTCAGAAATAGCCAGGTAGAACTCGCACTGACACAGGTTAAAGCAAGGTGTCTGGTATGCATAAGAAACACCAAAGCTTACAAGTCCTTACAGGACTTCCAGCATGAAGCCAGAACTGCTGTGTCACCTTGAACCTCCACAGCTGGAGAAGGTGAAAATGACTCTACAAGAATTCATTTGCTAACTTAGATACTCCTATTTCTCCTTAAAAGAATTTTTTTAAAAAATAATCTAGGTTTCTAAATGAAAATAGGAGACATTTATATCCCATGCTCAGGGTGAAAAATCAGACTTTACAGCAAACTGTTCGCACATTTGAACTTCTTGCTCTTCACCTGTGAGTGGCTAAAACACGGCGCGAGAACACTTTGCACTGTCTTCCCTTCCACAGCCAAGGAACAAGAGTTGTGTTGCTGCTTGTGTTGATTGCTCTGGCAGTTGCATTTGAAGTTTCTTCTGCTTTTAGAAGGGCTTGGAGACTTGCTGGCTCATCCCTCAGCAGCTGCCTTGGCTCTGCGGTGGCACCAGGAGGCTGTGGTGCGGAGCCACTTGGCCAAGGCGAGCTCCCAGCACCCAGCTCTGGCAACGAGCTGCTCAGGACCAGGAAAGGCAGGCCAGGGGATGACACAACCCTGCTCCATGAGCTTCCAGCCAGGAGACTATTTCTGAGATTCAAAACTATCCCCGGCAGCAGTCAGCCAGGCTGGCTGTGCCTGAGCACCGGGCAGCCCACGCCATGTCCGGGAAGGGAGGACGCAGCAGGAAAGCAGACGGCAGCGGCTCCTGCTCAGCCCCTGGCAAGTAAGGTATGGACCACGCTGCACACCTCATCCCCAGGCTCATGTCACCTTCCACTGCCCGCTGGCTCTCCTTGTGCCCAGAGGGACTGTGAGCACCCAGCAGCCCCAGGACCACCCCAGCTCCCTGTGCCAGCCTGGCCCCACAGCTCCGCACGAGGTACAGCCCCGGCAGCACCCCTGAGCATCTCCCAAAGCCCCTCAAGAAGAGGACAAAACCACCTTTATGTAAAATTCAGACTACTGGTAAACTCTCCAGAGGAACATAAATCTTACTAAGTGCAATTCCTGTACACTGCATGTAGTAATCATTTAGGTATTGGATGGGAATCTGAGAAGTATTCACTGAGATGCAAACAAAAGAAAAAAATGAAAAATACTAAGGTCACTGGAAAGAATACATGTGCCAACACCAAGAGGACAACTAGACTGATACTGATTTAAGTTGTTCATGTCCATGTCTCAGCTTTTAACTGCCATGAGACATAAAAGGAAAATAAAAAATACTTTGATCACCATGGTAGATACAAGCCATTATTAAGAAGGTTTATTAAAGACTCCTTGTTTTTCACTGAGGCTGAAAGCAATTTTGGAAATGAATTTATATTTTACTGATGCCTGATTGACTACGAGTGCACTAAGAGATTGCAAAGACTCAAGCTTTGACTGCGTGCAATTTAGGCTAAAACCCAAAGACACTTACAGTCAGACTGGGTTTTATGAAAGCCAGAAGAACTCTGAGTTCTCAAAGACTTTCAGTATTTCAGAGGAAGGTAATTTGTCGAGACTTCATTGTTGATCATCACACACAGTGTTATGAAAAAAAGATACTGTGCACAAGACAGGAAAAAAGCGTAAGAGCAACATTTTAAGAAAACCAGCATCTGAGACCAGAATTGAGCCTTAGACAGAAATTGTAATTTAAAAAAAAAAAAGAGAATAAAGAAAGATTTATTCCCTGTAAAAACTGTCAGAAAAGAAAAATTGCAGTCAAATAGCAGAGGGAAAAGATCATATCATTACATCAATATTCTAACAAAATCATCTGGCAATGAGTAGAAACATTAGCAGGCATCAGATCCATCATGCACAATAAATTACTTGAGGATATCTAATTCCCAGATACAGCCAGTCAATGGTGGCTTCACACTGGTGCAAAATCCTTTTTTCATTTTCACTTGGCTAACACAATGCACTTGACAGATCGAGCAGCACATGGATCACTTCCACACAGCCTGCTGAAACAGGGACACGACTTAGCTCATGATTTGATTTCAGGCTGTGAGACCTTGGTGCAGCAGATGTTGGAAATGCAGTAGGATATCTGCCTTACAAGAACAGCGAACAAACAGCATTAAATGGTCACGCTCTCCACTTGTGGAAACAACCCAGTAACTTACGGCACAGGAACCTTTAACCAGGTAATCTGGCACTGCTTTAAAATAGCATCATTTAAAATTTTGATAAGATTAATTCCTTCAAGTTCAAGAACAGACACCCAGTTGAAATCTAGGCAATTCTATTGGTTTGACAGGAGCCAGAACAGTAAAAAGGAGCGGAGAATTTGGCTTATAAATTGAAGGGCAGGGGAGACAGACAAGAACCTTATTTTTCTCATTAAAATGCATGACTTTTCACTTTCCCATAATCTGTGCATTCCCTGAAGGTAATGTCCTTCTTGTACTACTAACAATGAGGGTGGATTTTAATATAGAAGCATAAATTCAGTAAAATAATAAGGTTTATTCATGTGCTTGTTTTCACCGTACAAAACAGATAAACCTTTGTATTTTATAAAATTTCTGTTTCTTCACTTTACTTCCCAGGCATGAGTCAACTAACTGTCAAAGCATCTCCCAGCGAGCTCAGCACAATCTCCAGCCACCTGACAGAGAAACCCCCGCAGGAAGAAAGACATCAAACATTCTGAGGTAAGCAGTAGCAGAAATAAGAAAGCTTTCTTTTTAATTCTGAGTTAATACAGTAATTAGTACTAGGAAGATGTGAAATACTGCCCGCAAGCTTGTAAATAAACCTAAAGTGGTTTATGTCTCTCTGTTCTGTTTTTCAGTTTAGAGCCTGGAGGAGAGCTCACCGTAGGGTGGAGGAGATTTTTAAACAACTTGTGAATGTGGCAGGTTTCACCCTGGTACCACAGGAACCGAGGGAAAGACAAGTGAAAGAATAAAGAACTAACAACTGTCAATAACTTTCAGTCCCAGTTGTGCAAAGCATTTAAATACCTGCTTGTATCCCTTGGTCTTTATCAGAAAGACTGTGCCATCTTGCATATTTATCTCCTTTCTGCTCTTTGGCTAGTTCTCCTGACACCATGACTAAATGGCAGTACATAAAGCGCAACAGACTTCAGAAGATCTGAACCTCCGTCCTGAGTTTGTTTTTCTTTCTTTTTTGACTACATCTGGAGCACAACATTCAGTTTTTAATCTAAGGACACCACATGGATTAGGCTAAAATTGGAAGCTTTGCAGAAGTACCGACATGAGTACAAAGCCAGAAGTACAGAATAACTTGAAAACCAGGGGAAACGGTCACATATCTCTTAGTGGGGAGTTTGTTTAGCTATTGGTGTATTTTAGAAAGAAATGGGATCTTTTTTCACATAAAAAATTTGTACTATTCTTTTTTTCATTAACTGTTTTAAAAGTAATTATTCAAGACACTAATCAGTGTTTGAGAAATAAACTTTAGGCTCTCAGCTATTTTGTTTATATTTCTAGAACTGTTTGCCTATATATGATTTAGGTAGTGTACAGAGACCTCTAAAAACGGTAAATAAGAGTTATGATTGACACTCCATTCCGTTTTCAATGCAAGGTGAAGAGCACAAAGAAAAGAAAAATCTGCTGTTTCTGCCTGCGCATGGAAGAATTCCTGGCAACGCTTACGGGTAGGAGCTTCAAGAGGACTGGATGCTGACATAACCCAATATTGGCTCAAAGGGGATTTCATTTCTGGTATAAATGAAAACACAGTTAGTGTTTTTTGAAAGTCCATGCCCTGTGCAGTATCAGGCATTCACTTGGCAGTGACCACCTCGCAGATACATGTCTCCTACTCCGATAAACTGGCTTTCGCACACAGACAGGTCTGTTTTGTAACAGGCCAAACAACCCAGCGTGACCCAGCGATACACTTCGGGGCTTATTTCAAGTTATTTAAATGCCCATTGCAGTTTTCACTACATTCAAAGTCCAAGCCTTTAAAATTAGTCAACATATGATGCTCAGGGTCAAAGTCCATGTTTGAAGATCCCTCGCAGAACTCAGAAACACCACTCGGCATACAGCAGACATCCAGCAGGCAGAGCCATGGCTAAAATACCTTTCTTTATTGTCAGTGCAGCACACTCCGTATCACCTGCCAAAACTCTACAGCTGAAGAGACAGGAACCAACTCGCATTGCTGCTGGAGCCCTGCCAGCCTACTCCAAAAACAGCATTCTCCTGAAAACTGGACATCTTCTTGAAAAAAGGAGTGTTTATTCTCAGTGCACATAGACGTTATAAAAAAAAAGTGTTCAAGCGGCTTCTACAAAAATTAATAGATGCAGAGAAGAAAAAGAAGTCGTGATTATGGCACCCTCACAGCACACTGAGGTTCTGGTCGAAGACCTCCAAGCAGGGACTTGACTCTGGGTCTCAGTGCTTCAGGTTATATTGTTCTCATCAAAATCTCTTTTCCTCTGTGCATCTATTTTCAGTGAAACTGTTTCCTTTTCTATCAAGGTAATGACACTAACAAAGCTTCTCGCAGAATATGTAGATTCCCTAAGTTCTTGGTATGAATTTAGCTTAAAACCTATTCTGCATCTGTAATTGTTCTCTCCCAATCATCAGAAAATGATGCAACTCATCTTTGCTACGGGCCCCATCTGAGCAAAACAATTCATTGAGTACACAATTAGAAATCAACAGGAACTATTCAAAAGGTACTTCAGTGTTTTACCGAACACCAGCTTATTCATAAACCTAGAGAACAACTACTTGTGGTCTTGCTTTCTCATACTCCCTTTGGGTTCACTCTCAATAGTCAAATCCAGTCTAAGAGAAAAAAAGGTTTAACTTGGAAGGTGAAGACACCAAATAATGCAGCAAATTCCAGGCAGTCTGAGTGCTAAAGGTTCACTTGCCTTAGCGGGACCCAAACAGGATCAACATTCAGCTCAATGGAAAGCTGACCAGCTGACCAGCAGCAGGGAGCAGATGTAGATTATTTTAAGATGCGGTTTTAATGGGCCCTTCCGAGACTTGCCAGGGATCAAAAGTGCTTCAGGGCTAGAAGCAGGCTGGTCTCCAAAGGGACGAGCTGCCACTAATTCCAGTAAGCCCAACACTTCTGACTGCAAAGCAGGAGAGTGCTAACCTCGCCACGGGTAATTATCTAGGACCTGGTCTGCAACGGCACTTGCCAAATCGTACCCACGGCAGATCTAAATGGAGCCACTCTGGTGACTGCCGAGTCCCAGCAGCAGTCAACAGCCGTAACCGCCGTGCTACTGCCCCGAAGGTTCCTGCTGCCTTGTGCTCTGCCCTGCACCTCTTAGCCTTGCAGACACGGCGGGGGTGTTTTCACACTCCTGTGGAGACCTCTGTATGCAGCCTGCCTTCAGAAAAAGCAGCACGCATCACCATCTGGAGGTGCCCGTCTCTCCTGACTGCAGAGAGAAGCTACCCAACTATTTCCACTTAACCACACTTTTTCTTGTTTTCACAGCTGAAAAGACAGAGTGAGATTTGTTTTTAAGTATATGCATTAAGCTGAAGAGACTGAATACACTAGGGCTCAACCTGCTGTAATAAACACTGAAGAAAATGAATAATCAGGGAGGAATAAGTAGCTCTTTAAGTTCTCATTGTTGCCAAACAAATATCAGCTAGGGAGGACAGGTTAAGCCTCTTGTTGGGTATTTCACTTAGGAAAACAAGTTTGCTAATATTTAACAAAAAGGCCAGCAAGTCTTTTACTAATTGTTCTGTTCAAAAGCTACCAAAAAGTCAAACATCTGATAGATTCCAAGTGACAAATTCTGGGAACTCAAGGAAACAGAAGTTACAACAATTGCTTTGAACAATGCAGCCTTCTTCCATCCTCTCTCTCTTCTCCACAATGGAATTACCAACATCTAACTGAAGTCTTACTTTCAATTTGGAGCTATTCTTGTTGGATTTATCAATCCTTTAGAAGAAAAGATGATTCAGATTGACAAAGTATATTAGCTACCTCATGGCTGATTTTTTAATCACACTTCTAACCCCAAGGAGAATGGTCCTCACAAAAGACAGAGCAGAGAGATCCTTCAAGATGACAAATACAAGTCCAGATGATCCCAGAGGGAGATCTGATGGAAACACATGACATCAGGAGCAAGTCCCATTAGGAAGGTTATAGCACACCAGGACAGCCACAGCCCCCACAGCATCCCCCTGACACGGAGGAGGGGGACTAAGCATTTCTGGACAAGGTCTGATGAATTTTGTTTACTAGAAAGTATCAGCTAACGGAAATGCCACCATATCCTTTCATGAAGGAGATAATGACTTGCAATACTAGCTGGTTAGCCCATTTTATACATATGCTGGGGCAGGGAGAGTAGCAGGACAGAAGGGAAAGAGATTTTTCATCATTCTTTGTTCCATTGTGTTTTCCTTTCTGTTTAATCAGTTTCCCCTCCTTGCAGCTTTTTACTTTGCTGCGATCCTGCAGAAAATCATCGGTAGGTCATAAGCAGTCCCTTTTTCACAGTCACTACCAGATGAAAATGTCCTACAGTTGCTTAGAACTGGGGATCTTTATCAAGCATTGCTACACTCCAATTCGTTACACCACTAATTTGATCTTCTTTTTTTCCAGCATCATCCAGCTCTTCAAGAACTGCCTCTCCTTCATAAAACCTGGACTTCTTCCAACACTTCCTATCGAGCTAAAGAAAAGAACCAAAGCAGGCAATGAATGGTGAGATGGCATTCACCTCCTCCACCATCCTCTCTTCTAGATCAAAAGCTTCCTCACTCCTGTTCTCCTTGTTAATTACAGGCAAGGATGAGCCAGCTATTAAACCAGTTTCCATGAAGATGTACAGCGGAAGGGTCTCACATAACTACCAGAGTTCAGACATTCCGTTTTAAGAAAGCAGATACTTTGCTGAGTTTCAGCTCCCAGAGAGGTGCAAACTCCGCAGTGTATGTTATGGCACCATTTTGATGAAGCTAACAAAAAGGTGAAAGTAGTCAAGTCAACAAAATGGCCAATATTTTTATATTCTGCAAAAGTTCAGCCGTAACAGAGGACTGGACCTTTGACTTTTGTAGCTGGTTTACCCCAAACCCGATATCTTCATTTCAGCAAAAACATACAGCTACAATGTTCATTAATAAGACTCCTTAGTATTATAGCAAGGTCTGTGCGAAAATGATATATGTTTTTATTGTCATGAGCACACGCACCCCTGTTCTATGATTTTAGTTTTCTGGCTTCTCTTTCACTTATCTGTTTTAGAAGGAGCTCCAAATGCTGCATAATTAACAGGAAGGAGAAGTTTTACATAGTTTTGACACAAAAGCATATACATACAAAAAAAAATTGCATCTGGAGTGATTTCAGTACTGAGTATCATCCAGGCACAGCTCTTGTAAAGGAATCTATTTTATTCTACTTACAAACTTGGGGCAACGCTTCCTATGCAGAGCAATGATTCCAGCTCTTCTGCACCTTGTCACTTCTATGATAAAATCAGTAACTACTAACAAACCTTTTGGCCAGTCTGAACTAGTTTTGATTGAAGATGAATTGCAGTAGCTTTCAACCTGACAAAGACTTGTGCAACTTCAGCTGCGCTATCAGAGAAATTCAGGGACTGGCAATGGAAATAAAGAAGCTAGAGTAGGGAATTTCACTAAAAGATAAACATTAAGATTTCACTTCACTTCAAGGAAAATGCAGCCACACAAGCAATGAGATTTGATTCAGGGCACCGCCATCAATGGACTGGAATCCAGCAACAGGTAAATGCTGGATGGATATCAGCACTCTGACCAAAGTCTGCCGTGACTGTGAGACGCTGATCTCTCGTGTAACACTTACAGTTACACTCCTGGATTTGTTTGTGCCTGTCTTTAAGCAGAAGCATGGTCCTGCCCCATGGCGTGACCTCCCTCCTGAAGAAGGATACAACTTCAGTCCCCTGCATGCAATGCTATAATTTCACACCAGTGACCCTACATGTGGATGCTCCCACCCCTAGATTTAGACAAGGCAAGCCTCACGTTGAGCCGCAACATGGACGGAGCATATCACAGAATCACAAAATCACAGCATGTTCGGGGTTGGAAGGGACCTCTGTGGGTCATCTAGTCCAACCCTCCTGCCGAAGCAGGGTCACCTACAGCAGGCTGCACAGGACCTTGTCCAGGCAGGGCTTGAATATCTCCAGAGAAGGAGACTCCACAACCTCTCTTGGCAACTTGCTCCAGTACTCCGTCACCCTCAGAGTGAAGAAGTTCTTCCTCATGTTCAGACGGAACTTCCTAAGCTTAAGTTTGTGCCCATTGCCCCTTGTCCTGTCGCTGGGCACCACTGAAAAGAGTCTGGCCCCACTCTCGTGACACTCACCCTTAAGATATTTGTAGGCATTTATAAGGTCCCCTCTCAGCCTTCTCTTCTTCACGCTAAACAAGCCCAGCTCCCTCAGCCTTTCCTCCGAGGAGAGATGCTCCAGTCCCCTCATCATCCTCATAGCCCTCCGCTGGACTCTCTCCAGCAGCTCCTCATCTTTCTTGAAATGGGGAGCCCAGAACTGGATACGGTGCTCCAGATGGAGCCTCACTAGGGCAGAGTAGAGGGGGAGGAGAACCTCCCTTGGAGGTTTTACTCTACTCTACCCATATCTACTCCAAGACTTCTATCAGGCAGCTGCCACTCTCCTGTTCCCAGCGGCTTTCCTTGTTTGTTTTTCTTTTGGTGACTGCTCTTGCCACAAAACACTTGCTGTAGCTTCCTGCATCCCTTTTTATTTGCTGGGCAAAAGGCTGATCGCTGACCGGTGTGTTTGCATGGACTGACAAGTCAGGCAGCTAAAACAGATTTTGCTCTCTCAAAAGGGGCATTTATTTTCATTTCTCTTCTCTCCTCAGCTGACGATTTTCTGGAAGTTATAGAAAATTATTTATTCTTGCAGTCTTTACTTCCCTATCACATGTGGTTGTCTTTGTAAGATGCAGCTATATTCACTACACATAAACGTGAATAGAGCCAGAATTATCAATTTTTCCAACCTCATCCACATATCACACACAGCCTAGGTCTCTCCTACCCCATAATTTTTTGGAAGCTACCTCCTTGCAAACGTCAGGACTGCAGACATCAGAAGGGACCCGCAAAGCCCACAGGCTGCAGGTTCAGCCTGCCTCAGTCTTACAGAGGTGGGGAAAAGAACACCTCCAGATACCCAGGGCACTGGCTGAACATGAACAAGCCAGACATTATGAAACACCTCACTGAGTTTTCCTACAAGAATACATGTTTTTCTCTTGTTCTTCTGTTTTTTCCCCAAGACATGGAGAAAAGCATTACCAAAGGGCTGGAGAGCTGTCAGAGAGGTTCAGAACTAAATTCCCAAGTATTGGTAAAACTAAAAAAAAAATGACCAGCAGAGGCAGTTCCCCCTACTCTCCTCATTCCCTCACACCCCCAAGGAAATGCTGGCATCCTGCTGAAGCGCCATTTTAGGACACCGTATTTTGACTGTTGTTCTCACTGACAATGTGACCTTTCAAGCACTAAAAAGTGCAAAACTTGACACGTACAATAAAAACCATGCAGGCACCTCCTACAAGACAGGCAGCTCAGTAAAATTCTGCCATAAGAAGCAGTAAAGAAAATATTTTACTTTCAAGTCCTTCCTCACTGAGTACCCACATTGTAGACAAAACAAACATAATGAAAGGGAACTAATTATCAAGTGACGTCCCATCAGTTCACTGTACCTTTAACGAAATATGGACAAAGATAAAAGGGGTTACAGAAGCACATTCAGATTTTATCAGAACAATCTCTATAACGCTATTTCATCTAAACCTCCACGTTACAGTTTAGCACTGCCCTGTAATCCCATGGAATAGTGCCCACTTTATGTTCGGAATATCCATATTTAGAAAGAAGATTTTATTATGAAACACAGTTAAAAAGAAAACATGATTTTTTTTCCCAGTGTCCTACATAGATAGTTGAATCATTCATATTTAAAGAAGAGCCACGGATGTTGCCTTTTTTTTTTTAATTATATCTATATAACTTGCAGCTGGTAGTCTACAAAGAGAGATGTTGTCAACATATGACAGGACACATCCCCCAAAATACTAGCACTTTGGAGCTAAAACAGGTAGCACGGGAAGTTGTTGTGGAAACCTGATGACAGTTTTGTTGTTTCAACACTTTGACTAGAATTTCAGCTGCTAATGATGGAAGCATAAGAAAGAGACCACTAGTCTGGATTTTCAGTTAATGGTGATAACACCTTGCAGCTGAAACTGTGCTGTGGACTGAGCTGGTATTCTCTTCTTGTCCTACAGTGCTAAACCAAAGCAAACAAACAAAAAGATTTCTCATTTACACGGTGATAGGACCATCTGCTACCCAAGTAATAATGCAAAATCAAACGGTCCTTCAGGTGCTGCGCTGGCCGGAGCAGCGCCCATGCCATGCACACACTGACATCACTCACCCACTGCGAGGAGAGAGGATGCCTTACGTACGGGCCTGCTGCTTTCTCTTTTTTCTTGCTGGCTACGCAGTTTTTCAGTGCTCCCAAAGGCTCTTTTATTTTTCAGACTATCTTTAACCAGAGACAATCTTGTGAGAAAAGTACAAGTCTTTAAGGCTAACATTACAATCCAAGCAGAAGAGCTAGTCACACAAAGAGAAAGGGTTTTCGAAGCTTCAACTCATTTTAAATGACACTTACATTCATTTCTGCAGTTTTTCTGCTACAAGCAAATGAACAGCCTCATTCTGCATTCCACTGAACACCTCAAATCCCCTTTACAGTCAATGAACATCTGGAGTCCAAATGAATACAGAATTAATCCCCAAGGCTGGACAGCAAAACAGGTCAAGAACCATCCCTGCTACAAAAGTCACTGTGGAAATCTTGCAGCAGGTCAGCTGAAACCAGGCTGCACTTCACTACTGGTTTTGTAACACAGTTTATTTTCAGACCAATTTCCCTTAACCAGCTCTTGCCCACGGTACAGCATTAGCATAGCTACAAGGGCAGTGACCTAAACTATCCTGACAGAACCGGCAGCAAGTAGGTGCACCCATAATCAGCAGCAGGGCACTCCTAGGACATTCTTCTAACCAGATTCTTAGCACCCTTCACTCTCCCAACAGTCTCTGGAGAAGCTGACGGTACTCGATTCCTGGGGCTTTTAAGCCTTTCCTTTTCCTTCCATTGTGAGGAATAAAAAAGAAAAAGAAATTAAAAAACAGAAAATGGAAAGAAACAAAGCAAGTCAACAACACTCACATGCTCTCCTACACACACACACCCCCACACAGAGGAAAAGAAAAAGAGGAAAAAGGAAAGTTGTACGAGGTGCCAATCTGGAATGAAATGGATTTTTGAATGGACAGTCATATTTGGCACTGTCAGCAAAAGCTTGTGGGTGGCCCTGTGTCTCTCTGAGCCTTAATGCCCTTTTTACATCGGTCATTTAAAAATGTCCCTCGGAAAGTTCAGCTGTGCTGCTTCTGACATTGTTTTCACAATGCTGCTGAATGGACTCGATGGAGAGATTCACCTTCCCTCACCCCAGTTCCATAAAGCACTACACGTTAAGGCCGTATTCCATTTGGCCTTCAAGTAGCGTTTTTATGGTCCATGCAGATCCACGATTATTTTCCCTTTAAAAAGAATCAACGGAAAACTGAACTCTCTGTTGGAGAGCATGGAAATTAGAAACTACTGGATCTCCCAGACCGACTCCTACAATCCTCAGGCAGAAGACTGGATTAAAGGGTCCTCACATGGTTCTAGCTGCATTCTCAGTACACCACTTTTATGAAGAAACCAGAGCTGTAGAAATTCCTCCGGCATGGCGTGGAATCCAGAATCAGGCAAGACGTTGTCATAGTAATGATGGCTAATAAACTTCCCGTGCAGGTCCACCGAGAACGGCCAGAAGCCATAAATTGTTACTTCTTCGCACAGGCCAAGGGCGGCACTGACTAGGAAAAGTCCTGTGGAAAGCCGTTTGGCATGGATACCTTTGCTCTTCCAGAACTTGCCAATGTCACGTAGGAAATTGGGGTTGGCGAAAAGGACCGCCTGTTTGGCACCGAAGTCCTCCAGGGTGTAATAGACACGGAGGGAGGGTCCCGTCCCTGTCTTCATCGAGAAGGCTGGCATGTAGATGTAGCTGTGGTTATACACCTTCACACTGTCCACAAACGCTTTTCGAGACCACAGCAGATTCTGGAACCTGTAAAACAACGGAGAAAAAGAAGTTGGCCATACATAGGTTTTCGCAGTCATTTAAAAACCAAGCTAAAAGCTGCGCTTCACACACATATTTACCATTACCTGCACACCTTTCTCAAGCCCAGAGAAAGTCCAGACAAACTTCTGACTTTCTGACACTGCCTCTCTTCTAAAAACATTAGCCTGAATAGACAGTGGAAAACTATCTGGCATCCTGCTAACTCCAAAACCCAAACCCTTTATGATTTCATCTTTTCAAAAAACCCTGAATCAACACTGACAGTTTTCCTGAAAATCAGTCATTTTTAGTGACATTTTCCTTTCTGTCCAAAAAACAACTTCTATTTTCAGGCACAGGAATCGTTAAAAGAAATTTTAAAGTCCGTGTTGTTCTTGTTTCTTAGAGGAGTACAAAAAAGAATCCAAGTTACATGCTGAACAAGCAACATCGAGAAATACTTAAATAGAAACCTAAATACTTAAATAAAACTTCTAAAACTTGTAAGAATTGTTTTTGTTATGCCTGTATAGTGATTTAGGTTGCGCTACCATAGCAGCTGATTCTCGTTCTGGAACGGAGAGAAATCTCAAAGAACATACTTTGTTACGAACATGTAAACCAGAAATCAATTAATTGTTTAGGATAAGTGGCACCACAAAAATTTAGCAACAAGTACCAAACTATTCAAAGCTGGTGTTTAAGACAACACAATTTATATACTGGGTAGGTTTCAAAGCAGCTGGTATTTGTAGCATGCAAGTTAAAGGAGCGACTAGTTGGCAGCTGTAAGGAGGGCAATGTACATGTACAGATTATTTCTCTAATATGATAGTCTTCTCATCTCTTGATATAAAAACTACATCAGGTTACAACCTGTTAAAATGCCAATACCTATTTGCTGATGTCTGTTTTATCCCTGGTGTTAGACTGCTATGCTAGTCCAAATTCCTATGCTAGGCCTGGTGAGGCTTCATCTGGAGTACTGTGTCCAGTTCTGGGCTCCCCAGTTCAAGAAAGATGAAGAGCTACTGGAGAGAGTCCAGCGGAGGGCTACGAGGATGGTGAGGGGACTGGAGCATCTCC